>Ga0105045_10000997_pt1 | contig 22452 bp, 18 predicted proteins | sample MAT02_FD_78089 | JGI IMG/M metagenome (GOLD analysis project Ga0105045, IMG submission 78089) | Freshwater microbial communities from Lake Fryxell liftoff mats and glacier meltwater in Antarctica - MAT-02 (megahit assembly) | ecosystem: Environmental > Aquatic > Freshwater > Ice > Liftoff... | reverse complement strand
ATGATGACGGGCGGCGCCGACGCGGAGGTGTCATCGGCGGGGTCCGGCCGCAACGCCATGTAGGCCGAACCACCGAGGCCGAGCATGACCACCGCCGCCGCGATCACCTTCCACGGGCGGTTGCGCCCCTGGACCACCATCGAGTCGTCGGCTCCGACGCCGTCGTTCGCGTCGCTGAGGGTGACCGTGCTGCGCGAGACAGCCGACTCGACGCGCGGCGTCGCCGGCCCCTCGATCAGCTCGCTCGGGATCTCGAGTGGCTCCGCCGTGTCGACCACCGTCTGCGCGGTGCCGCCTGCGAGGCCGGGGAAAGGTGGCAGGACGTGCGCGAGGGCGGGATACGGGCCGCTGAGTCCAGCACGCCCCGACTGACTGGTCCCGGAGCTTGGCACACCGATCCCCGCGCTGCCCGAACTTGCACCTGGGTGACTCGAGCCGGAGTCGCTGCGCTCGGCGTGGAGCTGCGCGGCGCTGACCTTCATCTCCTCGGCGAACAGCTCGCGCATGAACTTGCCCATGCGCGCCGACGAGACCGGCAGGCGGTGCTCCCGGCAGAAGTCCTCGAGATCGATCTGGAGATCGACGGCGTGCTGGTAGCGCTGCTCGGGCTCCGAGTGCAGCGCCCGCATGACGATCGCCTCGAGCTGCGGGGGATACTCCGGCCTCACCGACGTGGGCAGCGGCACCTCGGCCCTCGCCACGCGGTTGATGATGGCGATCTCGTTTTCGCCGGCGAACAGCCGCGTCCCCGTGGTCATCTCCCACAGCAGCGTGCCGATCGAGAAGATGTCGCTGCGGCAGTCCACCGCCTCGCCCCGACACTGCTCGGGGGACATGTACGGCACCTTGCCCTTGAGCGTGCCGACGACGGTGTTGCTCTGGAACGCGGCGGCCTTGGCGATCCCGAAGTCCACCAGCTTGACGGCGCCGTCGTAGGTGACGAGCACGTTCGACGGCGACACGTCGCGATGCACGATGCCCAGCGGCGTACCGTCGGTGTCGGCCTTGGCGTGGGCGTGGTCGAGGCCGGCGGCGACACCCGCGATGATGTGCAGCACGTGCTCGAGCGGCAGCGCCACCGCGGCCTTGCGCGCCGCCCGGACGATGCGGCGCAGGTCCTGCCCCTGCACCCACTCCATGGTGAAGAAGTAGTGACCCGCCTCCTCACCGATGTCGTACACCTGCACGATGTTCGGGTGATGCAGCGTGGCCGCGAGCCGCGCCTCGGTCAGGAACATGGTGATGAACTCGTCGCTCTCGGCGTGCTGCGGCAAGATCCGCTTGAGCACGACGAGCTTCTCGAACCCGGCGAGGGCGACGGCGCGGGCGAGGAAGAGCTCGGCCATACCGCCGGTCGCGATCCGACGGAGCAGCTGGTATTTGCCCAGATGCGTGCCGTCGGCCACTACCCGCATGTCGGCCGGCGCGGTCGTCCCCACAAACGACAGTGTACGGGCGTGGTGACGATCGGATCAACGCGCGGTTGCGCCGCGCGTCGCGGTGCTGGGCCCTGCGGCTCCGTGTGACACCGCCGCGACGGTGAACGGCGCCGCCGTTCCGTCCACGCATCAGCGAAGCATCAGAACCGCGCGCTCGCTCCCAGGCCGACGAATCGCCCTCCGCCGGCCACGGGCGCGAAGGTGGGACTGACCACCACACGTTGCACGGCAGCTTCCTTGGCCCTGCGTCGCTTCGGGATACCGATCCCCAGCAGCGTCGCTCCCGCTGCCGCGCCTGCGAGCCCCACTACAGCGAGGGCAATCGCGAGGTTGCGGTTGGCCCGCCTGCGGCTCGAGACCGTGTCGGCATCGTTCAAGCCCGACACCGCCCCGGCACCGAGCAGGAACACGCCGCCGATGCTCAGCGAGATCGCGCCGCCGATCACCATGCCGCGGCCGCTCTTGTACTGCCGCGACAGCTCGGGGTCGGTTTGCAGGATGTGCTTCACCTCGAGATCGAGGCGACGCTTCTCGGTCTTGGGTTGCACGGGCACGGCTGGGCCGGCCTGCTCGGCCTCGGCGATGCGCGCGTCGAGCAAAGCGATGCGGTCGTTGACGCGCTTGAACTCCGCCACGGTCTGCTCGTCGGGGCGATACATCGACTTGTAGGCCTCGAGGAAATCGACGAGCAACGCCCTCGCCGTGCGCAGGTGGGCGACATCGCGATCGATGTCGTAGGCCTTCTCTTGCGCGGTCGCGATGTTGTAGACGAGGTCGTTTCGGATCTCGCGGTTCTCTTGCGACTCGGGGAGCATGCCAAGCGCGTTGGTCCAGTCATCGATCGCACCGTTGTAGTTCTTGGTCTCGTACTTGACCTTGCCCGACGAGTAGATCCGCTTGACCTCGTCCATGTCCGCTCCGCCGGCCGCGGACTTCGGCGCGGTTTCGGACGCTGTGGGCCCCGGGCTCGCCACGGGTGCTTCAGCGGTGGGTGCGGTCGCAGCCGGGGCGATCCCGAGCGACCACACGCCGGCGTGGGCGGGCACCGGCCAGGCCAGGGCGACCGTGAGCGCGGCTGCACACGCTCGGGCGCCGCGGGTCAAGGTACGTCGTTCGGCTCTCGCGGGCGCGTCGGGCACGGCACGACAATACATGATGGATCGCCGCGGCGGCAGCGAGGCCCGTCACACTGGGAACCTCGGACGCCCCCGGGACAACCGGTGCGTCACGCGAAGCTCCTTCGAGCGCAGCCCAGTCCGTACGCCGGACTGCCGCTGCGCCCCCCGCATGAACCTCTCGCATGCGCCCCGCGTGCGGCTGGCGTGAGCCCGCAGCGCACCGGCTGACCTGCGAATCCCTTGACCAACGCCCGCCCGCGGGGTGACAGTCGCTTCCATGGTGCGCACTGCATTCGTCATGGCTTTGGTCCTGGTCGCCGCGTGTGGCAAGGACGTCGAGGATCCCGGCTTCACCGCCTCGTCGGCGACGATGGATCCGCCGGCGACCACGAGCTCCGGCGGCGAAGCCTCGAGCTCTGGCGGCGCCACCACCAACGCGAGCGACAGCAACACCGGCAACTCCGCCGACGCGAGCACCAGCGGCGGCGATCCCGGCACCAGCACCTCGGGCCCGGCCGACGACACCTCGGCGTCCGGCTGCGGCGACGGTGCCATCAGCACCGGCGAGCAGTGCGACGGAGCCGATCTCCAGGGCTTCACCTGCGAAAGCCTCGGCCTCAACGGCGGCACGCTCGCGTGTGACCCGATCATGTGCACCTTCGACACGTCGATGTGCATGTCGACCTCGGGCGGCACCTCGGGCTGAGCCGGGACACCGCGTCGGCGAGCATGTCCGCCGCCCCCGCACGCACGCGCACCCGTGCGCTCGGAGGATCCCGCGCCGCCGGTCGATGGCTCCTGTGGCTCTGTGTCGTCCTCTATCTGTGGACGGCGCCGGGCCGCATCCTTTTTCCCGACGACGAGATCGTCTTCCAGACGACGCGGGCGCTGTACGAGCGCGGCTCGATCGTGATCGAGGGCATCCCCAAACGCACCGGTGAGCTCCGCTCACGGGCCGATGGCACGTTTGGCTGGGCGCCGGGCCGAGGCGGCGAGCGCTACGGGTTCTTCGGGCATGCGCTGGCCGTCGCCGCCCTGCCCGGCTACGCGCTCGGCAAGCTCGGCGCCGCCGCTGCGCCCCCGCCGTGGCGCCACGCGCTGCGCTCCGATCACTACTATCTGCATGCGCGCTCGCAGCAGGCCGACTGGACCCGCTTCGGCGTCGCGCTGACCAATGTGTGGGTCACGCCGGTGTGCGCGTGGCTGCTGATGCGCTGGCTCCTCGCGCTGGGATTCGGTGTCCGTGCCGCCACGCTTGTCGCGCTGGTCTACGCGACGGGCACCCTCGCGTGGCCGTACAGCCGCACGTTCTTGTCGGAGCCGCTGTCGGCGCTCACGTTGGTCGGGGCGGCGTGGTGCATCGCCGAGGTCCACGCGGCGCTCGGTTGCGGTGACGAACACAGCGCCCGTAGGTGGTCGTGGGCGGCGGGCGGCTTCGCGGCCGTCACCTGCCACGTGCACGTGCTCAACCTCGTCGCCTTGCCGTGCCTGCTCGCGTACGGCCTGCTGGGTCATCGCGATGCGCGGCGCGTCGTCGTCGGTGCAGTGACGATCGCGAGCATCGGCGTCGCGCTGCTCCTGCTCGGCCAATGGCTGCGCTTCGGCGATCCCCTCGAGACCGGGCGCTACGATCACTACAGCCACTGGGTGCTCCCCGGCGAGGCGCTCGCGGCGACGATGTTCGGACCTGGCCGCTCGATGTGGCTGTACTCGCCGGCGTTGGTGCTCGCGCTGCCGGCGTGGCCCGCGATGCGAAGGCGCCTGCCCGCGGTCGCGTGGTTCGTGCTCGCGATCGCCGTGTCGCGCTGGCTGCTCGTCGGTGCACGCAGCGACTGGTGGGGCGGCTGGTCGATCGGTCCGCGCTACCTGGTACCCATCATCCCGTTTCTGATCGTCCCGTTGGCGATCGTGTTCGAGCAGCACGGGGGCGCACCGCGGAGCCGTCGGCTCGGCGTGCTCGCCGTCGTCGCGATCGCCATCACGCTCGAGGTGTATCTGTCGCTGCACAGCATCTTCGAGTGGATGCTGCACCTGACGACCACCGGCACGCCCGAGTTCGACTATCTGCGGCGCTCGCACTGGTTGCCGCAGTCGAGCCCGCTCGTGGGCTTCGCGAGCCTGCGCGCCGATACCCTGTCGGCAGGCGCCATCGGCCTGGCGCGCCATGGGCACACCGCCCCCCTGTGGTTCTTCGGCGCGATGGCGACATCCGGCGTCGTCGCGGCGGTGGGCCTGGCGCGGGTGCTGCTGCGCGCCGCGCCGCCAGACACCGCCGCCCAGGCACCGGCCGCGCGGCGCGAGCCCTGATGGGGGCGCCCCCCGCCGACGCAGCGGTGCGCGGCTGTGGCATGCTCCGCCCCGCCGGATCCGAAGATGAACGACAAGGCCGACAAGATCACGCCCCGCGCCGAAGACTATCCCCAGTGGTACCAAGACGTGATCCGCGAGGCGGATCTCGCCGAGGCGGCCAAGGTCGTGAAGGGCTGCATGGTCATCAAGCCGTACGGCTACGCGATCTGGGAGAAGATCCAGCGCGACCTCGACGCGCGCTTCAAGGCCACCGGGCACCAAAACGCCTACTTCCCGCTGCTGGTGCCGCAGAGCTTCATGACGCGCGAGGCCGAGCACGTCGAGGGCTTCGCGCCCGAGCTCGCGGTGGTCACGCATGCCGGCGGCGAGAAGCTCGAAGAGCCCTACGTCATCCGCCCGACCAGCGAGACGATCATCGGTCACTTCTTCGGCAAGTGGATCTCGAGCCACCGCGATCTGCCGATGCTCATCAACCAGTGGGCGAACGTGGTGCGCTGGGAGCTGCGCACGCGCCTCTTTCTGCGCACCACCGAGTTCCTGTGGCAGGAGGGGCACACCGCCCACGCAACCCACGACGAGGCCAAGGCCGAGGTCTTGCGCATGCTCGACGTCTACGGGGATTTCGCCGAGCGCATGATGGCGATGCCGGTCGTGCGCGGCATCAAGACCGCGTCCGAGCGGTTCGCTGGCGCCGTCGAGACCTTCGCCATCGAGTCATTCATGCAAGACGGCAAGGCGCTGCAGGCGGGCACCAGCCACGATCTCGGCCAGAACTTCGGCAAGGCGTTCGACGTTAAGTTCCAGACCGAGCAGGGCGGTCTCGAGTACGTGTGGCAGACCAGCTGGGGCGTGTCGACGCGCCTGGTCGGCGGTCTGGTGATGAGCCACTCCGACGACGCCGGCCTGGTGCTGCCGCCGCGGATGGCCCCGATCCACGCGGTCATCATCCCCATCTTCAAGAACGACGACGAGCGCAGCCGGGTCATGGCCGCGGCCGAGCGGCTGTCCCGCGCGCTGGGTGACATCGACCTCGCCCCACCGCGCGCCCGCCACCGCGACTTCCTCGAGGTCCGCATCGACGACCGCGATCTCCGACCCGGCGCGAAATTCTATCACTGGGAGCGCCGCGGCGTGCCGATGCGCATCGAGCTCGGGCCCAAGGATCTCGACAAGGGTCAGGTGTGCCTCAAGATGCGCGTGGACACCCCTGCGGCGACGGGCAAGCAGTTCCTGCCCGAAGCGGAGTTCATCGCGACCGCGCGGGCGCGGCTCGAAGCCTACCAGGACGCGCTGTATGATCAGGCGCTGCGGCGTCGCGACGAACGCACGGTCTCGCTCGACACGTGGGATCAGTTCCTCGAGACGTTCGCGGGCGAGGACAGCGCCTTCGCGTGGTGCCACTGGGACGGCACCGCCGCGACCGAGGCGGCGATCAAGGCCGAGACCAGGGCGACGATCCGCTGCGTGCCGCTGCCCGGACAGGGGCCGGCGCCGGAGCCGGGGGTGTGCATCAAGAGCGGCGCCCCTTCGGCGCAGCGGGTGCTGATCGCGAAGGCGTACTAGCCTTTTCCGCCCGTGGGTCGCTTCGGCCACGCGTCAGGTGCGGCGGCGGACGAGTTCGGGACGGGAGGACAGGGCCTTGTCGATCTCGGCGAGCTCGTCGGGCTTCACGTAGCTCATGCTCTTGGCGCCGCCGGCGAGGACGAGCTTGACGATCCGCTGCGCGCCCGCTTCGGCGACCGACCACGACTCGCAGGCCTCGATCTGTTCCATCAGTCGGCTCAGGCGCGGGGAACTGAACTTCACCGCCTGGAGGTTGCGCTTGAACTTGGTGAACTTCTTGGCCTTGAAGCCGGCGGTACCCTCGGCGCGGAGGAGCGACTCGTTGGCTCCGTTGACGCGCGCGCGCAGGGCGTTGTCACTTTGCCGGAGCTCGTTCTGCTCGACGTCGCTGACATCGCGGGTGTGCGCGGCCATGACCGGCAGCTCGGTGGCCTGGCCCGAGGTGAACTCGAACTTGCGGCACACCACCTCGACCGACCGCCGACCGAAGATCGAGCCGGTGGTGAGCAACACCAGCAACGGCACGTCGAGCTTCTCGGAGACGATCCGCGAGAGGTCGCGCACCACCAGCTCTTCGTTGGTCTGGATGGCGGCCGCGCCCTCCTCGTTGACCATCAGCACGAACTGGGCCGCGCCATCGGGCGGGTCGACGGGCGGCGCCGCCTCCTTGCCCTCGTAGGTGCGCTCCCAGCCGAGATCGACCAGGGCCTTCTCCATCGCGGACTCGAGCTTGGGGAGCTTGCACGGACCACGGGTCTCGATGATCGCGGTTGCCTGTCGGAGTGTGGCCATCGGGCGGAAGCTGCCGGGAGTATGGCACAGGCGCCAAATGGTCGAGAACAAGCGATGCATGTGGGGCGCAGCCATGTTCAGGGGATGCTCCCGGCACCGCAGCAGCGCCAGCTGGCCGCCCCATCCCGCACGATGCCGCCCTCGGCCGTCCGCGCGGCCGGAAGCGGGCACCTCGCCGATCCGGGGCCGACCGATACGCCGTGACGTGACGATCTCCTGAGAAGCAGCCGCTCCGCAGCAGTTCTCGTAGTTCCATCGCCGCGCCGCGGCCGCGATTTCCCCCGGGCGCCCCCGTGTTGTTCCGCGGGCTGACGCCGCGGACGCTGCCGTGAGGACGCACGCGACGGGCGGTCGCACGCGACCGCGACGGCGACGGTGGGTGCGGGCCGCGCCCGAGCCACCGGTCGGTCCGACTGGACGCGCCGCCCGTCCACCTCGATCATCGCTCGAGCCGAGGCGCCCCGCCCCGTGACCTTCGCGATGACCTCCTACAACCTGACGCACCTCCAGCAGCTCGAAGTCGAGAGCATCCACATCTTCCGCGAGGTAGTCGCCGAGTTCTCGAACCCGGTCATGTTGTTCTCGATGGGCAAGGACTCGTGCGTGATGCTGCACCTCGCGCGCAAGGCCTTCTTCCCGGCCAAGCCGCCGTTCCCGCTGCTGCTCATCGACACCACCTGGAACTTCCGCCAGATGTACGAGTTCCGCGACCGCCACATCGTCGGCGAGCTCGGCATGTCGTCCCTGGTGCACATCAACGAAGAGGGCCTGCGCTCGGGGATCAGCCCGTTCTCCCACGGCAGCAAGGCGTTCACCGACGTCATGAACCTCGGCGCGCTGCGGCAGGCCCTCGACGAATACAAATTCGACGCGGCGTTCGGCGGCGGGCGCCGGGACGAAGAGAAGGCCCGGGCCAAGGAGCGGGTCTATTCGTTCCGCGACGCCAACCACGCCTGGGATCCGAAGAACCAACGCCCCGAGCTGTGGAACCTGTACAACGGGATGGTCCACAAGGGCGAGCAGATCCGGGCATTCCCGCTGTCGAACTGGACCGAACTCGACATCTGGCAGTACATCATGCTCGAGGACATCCAGATCGTCCCGGCGTACTTCGCCGCCGAGCGGATGTGCGTCGAGTTCGAGGGCAACCTCATCGCCGTCGACGACGACCGCACGCCGCAGGCGCTGCGCGACAAGGCCCGCCCCGAGTGGGTCCGCTTCCGCACGCTCGGCGACTACCCGCTGTCGGGCGCGACCCGCAGCCACGCCGCCACCTTGTCGGAGATCATCCAGGAGATGCTCTTGGCGACGCGAAGCGAGCGAGAGGGCCGCACCGTCGACCGCGATCCCGGCGCGTCGATGGAGGACAAGAAGCGCCAGGGCTACTACTGACCGTTTGATTGATCGCTCGATTCGAAGTTGCCATGTCCCAGCAGTCCGACCTCATCGCCAGCGACATCGACGCCTACCTCGAGCAGCACGAGCGCAAGGAGATGCTGCGCCTACTGACCTGCGGGTCGGTCGACGACGGCAAGAGCACGCTCATCGGCCGGCTTCTCTACGACTCGAAGGTCGTCTACGAGGACCAGTTCGCCGCGCTCGAGATCGATTCGAAGCGATTCGGCACGACGGGTGGCGCGTTCGATCCGGCGCTGCTCACCGACGGGCTCAAGGCCGAGCGCGAGCAGGGCATCACCATCGACGTCGCGTACCGCTACTTCTCGACCGCCAAGCGCAAGTTCATCATCGCCGACTGCCCGGGCCACCAGCAATACACCCGCAACATGGCGACCGGCGCCAGCACGTGCGATCTCGCGATCATCCTGATCGACGCGCGTCACGGCGTGCAGATCCAGACCAAGCGCCACTCGTTCATCGTGTCGCTGCTCGGCATCAAGCACATCATCGTCGCGGTCAACAAGATGGACCTCGTCGACTATTCGCAGGCCCGCTTCGAGGCCATCGTCGACGAGTACCGCGAGTTCGCGGCGCGGCTCGAGATGGTCGATCAGCGGTTCTTGCCGATCGCCGCGCTGCCCGGCGAGAACCTCATCCACCGCAGCACCAACATGCCCTGGTACGAGGGCGCGACGCTGATGCACCTGCTCGAGAACGTGCACATCGCGTCGGATCGCAACCTCATCGACTTCCGGTTCCCTGTGCAGTACGTCAACCGGCCCAACCTCGACTTCCGCGGGTTCTGCGGGACGATCGCGTCGGGTGGGGTGCGCCGCGGCGACCCCGTGATGGCGCTGCCGTCCAAGCGCACCAGTCGGGTCGAGCGCATCGTCACCTTCGACGGCGATCTCGACGAGGCCTTCGCGCCGCAGGCGGTCACGTTGATGCTGGAGGACGAGATCGACGTGTCGCGCGGCGACATGCTGGTCCGCCCCGACAACCTGCCGCACAGCACCCAGAGCTTCGACGCCACCGTGGTGTGGATGGCCGATGCCCCGATGCTGCCGGGCAAGGACTACATCATCAAGCACACGACGCGCACGACGCCGGGCCGGGTCACGACGCTGCGCTATCGCATGGACATCAACACGCTGCGGCGCGAGCCGGCGCCGGCGCTCGCGCTCAACGAGATCGGCCGCTGCCGCCTCGAGCTCGCCCAGCCGATCTCGATGGATCCGTACCGACGCAATCGAGAGACCGGCGCGTTCATCCTCATCGATCGGCTCACGCACGCGACCGTCGGCGCGGGGATGATCCTCGACTCGACCTCGGCCGGCGACGCCACCAGCGTCTGGGACACGCCTGCGGCGGCGGGTCTCGAGGAGCCGTCGAGCCCGGTCGGCCCCGAAGAACGCGCCGCTCGCTTCGGTCAGCAGCCGGCGACGGTGCTGCTGACCGGCCTGCCCGCGGCGGGCAAGACACCGATCGCCCACGCCATCGAGCGGCTGTTGTTCGATCGCGGTCGCGCGGTCGCGGTGATCGACGGCCAGCACATGCGCCACGGACTCAGCCGCGATCTCGGCTTCTCCGCCGACGAGCGCAGTGAGAACCTCCGACGGGCGGCCGAGGTCGCAAAGCTCTTCAACGTCGCGGGCCTGGTGTGCATCGCAGCCTTCGTCGCGCCACATGCCGCGGTGCGTCGCCGTGCCGCCGAGGTCGTCGGGCACGATCGATTCTTCGTCGTCTACGTCGACGCGCCCGAGGACTGGCGACGCGCCCACGACGACCAAGGCGTCTACCCGAAGGCGGACTCCGGCGAGATGCGCTCGTTCCCCGGGATCTCCGTGCCCTACGAGGCCCCCGAAGCCCCGGACCTCGTGCTGCAGACCGACAAGCTGACGATCGACGAGTGCGCCCGGCGAGTGGTCGAGCTGCTCGAGGCCAAGGGCGTGATCTGATCGGAGGCGAGCGCGAACGACAGCGAAGCAACCGTGCACTCGGCACGCAGGGCCTCGGGCGTGCGGCCGCGCAACGCCGCACGCACGCTGACCAGCGCGACTGCGTCGATCGCGGAATCGGGCCCGTCAGAAGCGTCCGCGTCGACGCCGGTTCTGGGGCACAACGCCCGTCGGCGCGACCGGAGCCCCCGGTCGATGCGAGGATCCACGCGGCACGCCATGGCTCACCTCCCCATCTACATCACACCCGAGGGTCACAAGAAGATCCGCGAAGAGCTCGAGCAGCTGTGGAAGATCGAGCGGCCGCGCGTCACCGCCGAGGTCCAGACCGCGGCGGCGCACGGGGACCGCTCGGAGAACGCCGAGTACATCTACGGCAAGAAGCGGCTGCGCGAGATCGACAAGCGCGTGAAGTTTCTCGCCGATCGCTTCGAGCGGATGCAGGTGATCCATCCCGAGCAGCAGCCGCGCACCGACGGCAAGGTCGGCTTCGGCGCGTGGGTCGTGGTCGAAGACGAGGACGGTGGCACCCACGCGTGGCGTGTCGTCGGCCCCGACGAGTCCGACGCCGACCGTGGGTTCGTCAGCATGGACAGCCCGATGGGTCGGGCGCTGCTGGGACGCGAGCCCGGGGACGACGTCGAGGTCCAAAGGCCACGGGGCCCCGCCATCTTCACCGTGGTCTCGATCTACTACGGCGAGCGTCCGGCCACCCGCTGACGCGCCGCGGATGGGTCGGCGATTCCGCCGACTTGCGCAGGCAGGGACGGCATGTTCGGGGCGCGAAACCTTTTGCCGGTGTCGGTCGTCTTCAGCCCCTCGGAGGTAGCGCGAATGTCCCGACTCTCGACGGTGATGGTGGTGGCCTCGATCGGACTCCGTTCGCCGTCGCGCTGGCGCTCGCAACCGGCTGTGGGGATGCGGCACCTCCAAACGACGCGCCGCCGATCGCAGCGAGTCCTCCGTCGGCACCGGCGGCCGCGGCCGAGCCTGCGGTCGCGCCGCTCGAGCCCGCTGCCCAAGCCTCGCTGGTCGAGCGCGGCGCCGCATTGCTGAGCCAACACGAGTGCGTCCGTTGCCATACGATCCAGGGCATCGCTCCGACCACCGCAGAGCTCGACTGCGTCGGCTGCCACCGCGCGATCATGGCGGGCACGTTCCCCGTCCCACCCGACGAGCTCGCGGGCTACCAGTGGCGGATCCACTCGCTCGTCGATGTGCCCTCGCTTGCGGCGGGGCCACGATTCCGCCGGGCGTGGATCGCCGACTTCCTCGCCGACACCCACGATCTGCGGCCCAACCTCGAGCCCTCGATGCCGCGCTTCGCCCTGCCGCGCGCCGACGTCGAGGCGATCGTGGCCTTCACGGGGCGCGGCGATCGCTGTTCGAGGTGATGCCGGATGGAACGCCGCGGATCGTCGCGCACCTGTTGGCCCGTCACGCGGAGATTGCCGGTACGCCAGCTGGCGGCGTGCGGGGCATGCCGCTGGGGTTCCCTGCGGTCGCGCCCGAGGACATCCAGCTGCTCGAGACGTGGATCGCCCAGGGACGCAAGCCCGCCGCGGCGCCGGCAGACTCGGGGGCGGCGCCGTGATCGCGCCGCGTGGGCGTGTGGCGATGCGCGACGTGCCGCGACCGATGACGATGCTCGTGCGCCTCGGCATGTTCGCGCTGGCGACGATCGCCTGCCCCCGCGACGAAAATCCGACGCCGCCGGGCACGGTGGCAAACAGCGATCCGGGAGCTGTTGCGGCGCTCCGGGCGACAGTCGCGGCGCCGGACTCCACGGAGGAGCCGATGCTGCCGGCGGGCCCTGTCGCCATGCCGCAGGCCGCGGTCGCCGACGCGGCGCACACCCTCACCATCCTCGAGGTCGACGCGCGGGCCGGCGCGCTGGACGAGCAGCTCACCATCTTCGCCGCGCGGGCCAAGTCCGAGGGCCGGATCCCTGCCGTCGAGCTGCGGGCCAGCTGGTGCGAGCCGTGCAAGAAACTCGATCGCCTGCTCGGCACCGGCCCCGTCACCGACGCCCTCGCCGGCACCGTCCTCATCCGCGTCGACGTCGACATGTTCGACGACGAGCTCAGCGCCCTGGGCTTCACCGCCCCGCAGATCCCTTCGCTGTATCGCGTCGACGGCCGCGGCCGCCCCCAGGGCAGGCCGCTGTCGGGCGCCGACTGGGCGCGGCGCAGCGAGACGCAGATCGCCGAGGCGCTGCGTGGCTTCTTGGGGCGCTGACGCGGCTTCGCAGGACGCACGCCGACGACGGCGAGCTCTCGCCGCTGCGCTTCGCGGGCGCGAGCACGCGTCGCTGATCCAGCCCCGTACCGCGTCGCATGCGTGCAACAGTGTCGGGGCCGTACGACGGTCTGTGATCCGCGTCATCGAGTGGGACGGAGTCCGCGGAATGCTCCTGCCGGATCGACGACTCGCACGTCATCACTCTAACTGATGAGCTGGCGCAATCTCGCACGATGGGTCGTGCTCGCGATCTGCCTCGCGCCGCGCACGGCGATGGCCGGTCCACTCGACGATCTCCGCTCGGAGGTCGGCGGTGGCTCGAGCTCTGGGAGCAGCTCGGACTCGAGTCACGACTCGAGCGACGACGACGACGACGACGACGACGACGACGACGACGACGACGACAGCGGCTCCCTTGCCGCTTCGATCAGTGCGGCGATCGTCGAGTCGATCACGGAGACGTCGGCGCGGCTCGGTCGCCCGGGGTTCGCCCGCTATCCCTACGAGCAGCGCGAACTCGCGGGCGGGCCCGATCCCACGCGCGGGCCCCATCGAGGCTGGGTGCGGCGACTCGGCGCGGGTCCGGCCACGAAAGTCCGCGGCAAGTCGTGGTCGCTGCGCGCCGCGGTCGAAGGTGCGTACCTGCGGAACGATTCGTGGCGCGGCGCCTTCGACATCGAAGCCGCATGGTGGCGGTTGTCCCTGCGCAGCGACGCAGGCCTATATATCGATCGCAACGGTCCGGACGGCCTCTGGCTCGGCAACACGAACGCGTACTTCGCGTTCGTCATGCAGCCGAAGGTGATCTGGCGCCTCGGCATGGGCGCGCAGTACATGATCGACGCCACGCGCGTCGACGATCCGCGGCGCGAGGATGCGGTGGGCTTCGACGCATCGACGACACTCGACGTCTTCCTCGTGCGCCCGCTGGTCATCTCGGCGCGCGGCGACGTCGGCCGCTTGGGCGGCGCGACGACGGGCACGGTGCGCGGCACGCTGGGCTTCATGGTGCGGCGCTTCGAAGGCTACGGTGGGTACGAGCTGCGCAGTGTGGGTCGCGTGCGGATGCACGGGCCGGTGTTGGGCGTGCGGGTTTGGTTCTGATCTCGATCGCCCCGGTCGGCGGGTCGTCGATCGCTCGCTCCCGCTCTCGCCGGAGCGGACGCTGCGCGATCTGCTTGGAGAGCCCCATGTCACCTCGCGTCGCCGTCGGGTCGAGCTCCACGATCCGGGTGCTCGACAGAACCGCGAGACGCCCGACGATCTCGCGCGCGTGATGGGCAGCGACCCGACCGACTGATCACCGCCGCGTCATGGCGTGGGCAGCTCCTCGCAGGCGAACGCGCGAGTGGGATCCACGCCGAGCGCCGCGCACTCGCGACCCTCGGTGCAGATCTCGCCGAGGCACGTACAGTCGACCACATCGCCGCAGCCGCTCGGGGTGATGCAGCGGAACTCGGAGCGTGGGGGTGGCTCGCAACAGCACGGGATCCCGGCCCCGCCGCAGTAGGTCAGATCCTGTCCGGGCGGACACATGGCCTCGGGATCGTCGAGATTGGTGCATGCCGGGGCGATGACATCCTCGATGCACACCTCGCCGGTGTCGCATACCAGCGCGTCGCCGCACGCCAGTTCACCGCCGCCGGTGGACTCGCCCGGGCCGGTCGTCGTAGGGCCATCCGCGGTCCCCGAGCTGTCCGCGGTCCCCGACTCCGAGTCGACGGACGTCTGGCCGCCGCCGGTGGGTTCGGGTCCATCGTCGCCTCCACACGCGGGGACCAGGAAAGCCGTGGGAAGCAGGATCAAAGCCAACTGTCGCAGGGTCATCCGAGAAGGTTGACCAGTGCGAGGCGATCGAGCAAATGCCCGCCGTCGCCGCGAGCTCACCCGCAGAAACTGCCTCGGGAACTCCGCGCCGCGTCGATCGTCCCACCATGGGTGCGGTGGTCTCGTCGACGCTTCGCCGGCAGCGTCCTGGGCGTCGCGGCGTGTGCCGCCGACACGTCCCCGACGCCCGACACCCAACGCCCCCGGCCGCTCCCCGCCACGGCGCGGCGCGAGTCCAGCCCACGCTGGCGGGGGGCCCTGGGCCCGCTCGATGATCTATCGTCCGATCACGCGCGGTGGCTCGCCGATCCCGAGGGACACGAGCCGGCACCGGCGCGCGCGACCGCGGTCATGCGTCGGCACGTCGAGCTGCCGCAGTCGGTCGCCGACTACCTGCGCAGCGAACCCCACCCGATCACCTCGGAGCGCCGCACCTTGGTGCTGCAGCCGCTGGGGCACTTTCCCTTCGACGTGGTGGAGGGCGAGGACTTCGTCGGTCTGGTGCGCACCCCGGCGCTCGAAGAGCTCGCCGCGGTGATCGCCGCGGGCTTCGGTCTGCCGGTCGAGGTGCTGCCGGCGCGGCCCCTCCAGCCCTCGGCGCTCGCGTCCCGACAACGCGGTGCCATCACGCAGATCGACGCCCGCGCGCTGCTGAGCGCGGTAAAGAGCGATCTTCCGCCGCACGCCTACGCGATGCTCACGCTGGTCAACGTCGATCTATTCGCCGTGCCCGAGCAGCACTACGCGTTTGGCTGGTCGCTGCATCACGGGCGCCACGGCATCGCCAGCTTCGCGCGGTTCGATCCAAGCTTCCACGGCGGGTGGCGGCCCGACGACCTCGAGCCGACGATCCTGCGCCGCAGTGTGCGACTGCTCGGACACGAGCTCGCGCACATGTTCGGCCTCACGCACTGCAACTACGCGCGCTGCCTGCTTGGTCCGGTCGACGTGATCGAGGACCTCGACGCGCTCGCCGTACAGCCCTGCGCGGTGTGCCAGTGCAAGCTGCTGCGCGGCGCGGGGATCGATCCGATCGCGACCACGAGTGCGAGCGTCGCGGTGCTCGAGCGCCTCGGGCTCGCCGATGACTCGGCGGCCGCGCAACGGAGGATCGACCGGTGGCGTGGCGGCACGACGACCCGGGGTGACACGCACGGCTGAGGCCCCGCGTCGATCTCGCGCGCTCGCTCGCTCGCTCGACGCAGGGTGCTCGGGCGTGCCGAGCTGCGCCCTGCGCAGCAGCTTTTGCACGTCGACGACGGGATCGCGTCGATCAGCATCGACGAGCTCGCACGGATCTATCGCGGCGACATCGAGCGCTGGAACGAGCTCGGCGGAGCGGACCAGCCGATCGCGTCCTACTCGCGGGAGAACAGCTCCGGCACCTACGCGTTCTTCAAGGAGCGCGTGCTCGAGTGGCACGACTTCGCCGCGCACACACAGTGCCTTCCTGGCACTGCCGATCCCATGGGGCGATGGGGGCTGGGCCGTACTCCGCGAGCTCTTGCTGCCCTCCGGAGACCGTGGCGGGTCGGTGTGGCAACCGGTGGGCCAGCCACCGAAGCTCGACGTCATGCCGCTGCTGGTCGGTTCGCTGGAGGTCACGTCGATCGCATTGCTCGCGGCCGTGCCGGTTGCGCTCGCCCCTGGTGTATTCGTCTCGGATGTCGCCCGCCCGAGCCAACGGCGGGTGCTCGAGCCCGCGCTCGAGCTGCTCGCGGGCGTGCCTTCGGTCGTGCCGGGGCTGGTCGCGCTCATGCTCGTTGCGCCCGCGCCGCAACGCGCGCTCGACTTGACCTACGCCGCGAACGCGCTCGTGGCCGGGCTCGCGCTGTCGCTGGCAGTCATCCCGATTGTGTTCTCGGTGGCGGAGGACGCACTGTCCGCGGTGCCACGTGCACTGCGCGAGGCCAGCGACGCGCTCGGCGCTCGGCGCTGGCAGACCGCGCTGTGGGTGGTGCTCCCGGCCGCAGCACCGGGGGTGGTCGCAGGGGTCGTGCTCGGATTCGGTCGTGCGATCGGCGAGACGATGATCGTGCTCATGGTCTCGGGCAACGCCGCGGTGGTGGACGCCGCGCCGACCAGCGGTGCGCGCACCGTCACCGCGACGATCGCCGCCGAGCTCGGCGAGACCGAGCGCGGCGGCGATCACTGGCAGACAGTCCGAGCCCTCGCCGGCGTGCCATCGATCGTGTTCGGACTGTTCGGCCTCGGGTTCTTCGTCCTCTTTGTCGGTCGTGGGATCGACGGGCTCGCGTATGGCGAGCTCGACACGGCGGTGTTCGGTCGTCCATGCATGCTGTGGGCATCGGCCACGCTCGCGGTGCTCACACTTCCGGTGGTCGTGGTCACCACGGAGCAAGCGCTGCGTGCCGCGCCTCGCGAGCCACGCGAGGCCGCGGCGGCGCTCCGCGCCACCAAGCTGCAGAGCATCCGCACGGTCGTGTTGCCGGCCGCTCGCGCAGGCATCCTGACCGGGGCGGCCGCGTCGAACATGCGCACCACGCCGACCCCGAGGACGCGGAGCGTCGGTTCCGGACGGCGCAGGGCGCAGTCGAGAAGTGAAAGCTTCTCGTACCGCGTGATGCAGCCCGTGGCCGCGCAGGCGAACCCTGCGCGGCCGAGATCCCGCCCATCAGCTCAAGGCGAGCTGATGTTCAGCGTCCAGGCGCCGGTCGAGCCGTTGAAGCCGTCGACCAGGATCAGCACGACCTCGCCTGCGGCGAGGTTGCGAACGATCTGCGACTGCGTACCGACGCCGCTGTCGTCGTCGCAGGCCAGTTGCGTGGCGCAGTCCGAGAACAGCGCCATCACGGTATCGTAGTTCGACCCGTCGGTGTTGAACGTATACTGCGCGGCCAACGGCGCGGTGAAGGCGATGACCTCGTCGTTGGCGTTACCAGCGCCGCAGCTCGGATCCAGGTCGTTGTCGCTGCCGAGCGTGTTGCCCGCGGCCACCGCAGGGCCGATCGTGCCGCCGATCCCCTGGTCCTGGCATGCGAACACCGCGCCGCCGCACACCGCCGCGCAGTTGGGGTCGACGAGCGCGTTGTTCGTGCAGACGACGTCCCATTCGGTGTTGCAGCAGAACGGATCGACCGCGCACACCGAGGCCTCGCAGGCCGCGTCATCGCAGCCCGGCGTCAGATGGGCGACGCAGCAGTCGCTGGGACCTTCAGTGCAGCCGGAGGTGTCGAACCCGGTGCAGTCCCCCGCGCACGCCAGCACGCCGCCGTCGAAGCCCTGCGTGATGCAGTCCTCACCGACGAGATCGGCGCCGTCACACGCCTCGGTGCCCTCGGCGAGATTGTCACCGCACACCGCACCGCCACCGCCGCACGCCGATGCGCAGTTGGGGTCGACGAGCGCGTTGCTCGTGCAGACGACGTCCCATTGGTTGTTGCAGCAGAACGGATCGACCGCGCACACCGAGGCCTCGCAGGCATCGTCATCGCAGCCCGGCGTCCCATGGGCGGCGCAGCAGTCACTCACGCACGACGCCGCCGTCGCGCAGTTGGGATCCGCGTCCGCCGCGTTCGCGCAGACGATGTCCCACTGGGTGTTGCAGCAGAAAGGATCGGCGGCGCAGACCGAGTCCTCGCAGGCCGCGTCGTTGCAGCCAGGAGATCCGTTCGCCACGCAGCAGTCCCCGTCGCCGAGACCGGTGCACAGGCTCGTGTCGAATGCGGTGCAATCGGCGGTGCAGCCCAGCGTGCCGTCGGGCAACCCCTGCGTGATGCAGTCTTCGAGCGCGAGGTCGGTGCCGTCGCAGACCTCATCACCCTCGATGACGTCGTTACCGCAACCGGGGCAGACGATGCCGCAGATCGAGGTGACCTGGTTGACACATGTGGCGTCCCAGCTGTCGTTGCAGCAGAACGGGTCGACGGCGCAGATCTGTTCGACGCAGGTGTCGCAGTCTGGAACCAGTACCTCGCCCTCGACGCAGAGGTCGTGGGCGCACGACGCATCGGTGCAGTTGCTCGTGTCGAAGGCGGTGCAGTCGTCCGCACATCCGAGCACGCCGCCCTCGAAGCCCTGCGCGATGCAGTCCTCGCCGGCGAGATCGACTCCGTCACAGATCTCGGCGTCTTCGATGACGTCGTTCCCACAGGCGGGTCCGACGCTAGTGCTGCCGCTCGACTCGCTCGACTCACCGGGGCCACTCGACTCGCTCGACTCGCCCGGGCCGCTCGACTCGCTCGACTCGCCGGGGCCGCTCGACTCGCTCGACTCGCCGGGGCCACTCGACTCGCTCGACTCGCCGGGGCCGCTCGACGAATCCGGGTCGACAGTCCCTGCGCTGCTCGTGTCTGAAGTGTCACTCGGATCGGACGGGTCAGACTCGGAGGTCGACGTGTCGGTCCCGGAGATGGTGTTGCTGGAGGTTGCCTCGGTGCCATCGTCGCCGCAGGCGCCGACCACGAGGGCGGCGAGCAGGACATGTCGACGGTGTCGGGCAGTGTCAATCAGGGGAAAGAAGCCGCGGAGCATGTCGGAGGATAGGCGCGCACCTCGCCCGAACGACACCGTTACGCCACGGTGCCAATTTCGGGCTCCAAAGGGCCTCCAGGGCGCGTTGAGCGCTATCGAGCGAGGGGCGCGGGCGTTTTTGCCACAGTGTCAGGTGACCGCCGGTCGCGGAAATTCTCCTTCGCCGGTGCCGGCCGGCGACGTTCCTCGCGGACGCTCACCCGCGAGCGCGAGGAGAACGTCGACACCTGGCCGTTCTGCCTGCGCGTCTCGCCACCCGTGAACGCGACGGGGCTGACCGCGACGGTATCGACGCTCAGCGAGATCATGCAGGCGACGGGGCTGCCGTTGCCCAAGACGCACGAGGTCCTGACGCGAGCGGAGTTGATCACGGTGACGGAGAGCTGGAGCAACCGCCCGACGCGCTCGATCCACGGGTTGCGGTTCGAGCCGGTCGGCGACGATCGTCGGGTTCGGCGACAACCGTCAGGGTTCGGCAATGACCAGGATCTGGTCGGCCGCGACGTCGTCGAGCGCCGCGGTCGCGCCGGTCGCCGGCCATAGCACACCCACGTCGGCCGTGACCGCGTCGCCGAGGCCGAAGTGCGCCTCGCGGGCGTCGTGGCCGAGCAGGTGGCTGGTGCCGCCGATCTCGACGCGCTGCGGACCGAGCTCGGTGGTCACCGTGACGATGGCTCCGATGCCGTCGCGGTTGCTCGCGCTGCCCGGGGTCTGCACGCGCAACCAGTGTCGACCGGCCCGCGGCGTGTCGTTGCGGAACAGCTTCACCTCGTCGCGGTTGTTCACGACCAGGATCTCGAGGTCGCCGTCGTTGTCGGCATCGAACGCGACGAGGCCACGGCCCTGCCCGGTGTCCACGAGGCCGAGGGCGTCCTGCTCGGCGACGTAGGCATCGCCGTCGAGGGTCCACGCGACCATCGGGTCCGCCAAGGCCGCGGTCGCGTACCAGCCGTTGGTCGCGACCAGATCGAAGTCGGCGTCGAGATCGTGATCGACGAACGCCGCGCCCCAACCCCAGCCTGCGTCACGCACGCCCGCGTCGTCGGTCACGTCGGTGAACAGACGATCGCCGTCGTTGCGATACAAGCGGTTGCCAGTCTTGCCCGGCCCGGTGATCGACGTGACGAACCAGTCGGCGTCGCCGTCGCGATCATAGTCGGCCGTCGCCGAGCCCATCCCGTTCTCTTCGGTGCCTACACCTGCGGCGAGCGTACCGTCGACGAAGGTGCCGTCGCCGGCGTTCCAGAACAGACGCGAAGCGGCGAAGTCGGAGGCGAGCAGGAGATCGGGCCAGCCGTCATCGTCGAGATCGGTCCAGCCGACCGAGAACACGAACGTGCCGTCGATGTCGCCGTCCACCGTCTGCCACACGTCGTCGACGGCGATGCCCGCCGCCGTCGTGACGTCTTCGAAGTAGCCGAGCGCTTCGGGGCCGAGGTTGCGCAGCAGGCGTGCGTGCGAGGGATGGTCACCAACGGCGTGGGTGCGCCACTCGCCGACGTAGAGGTCGAGATCGCCGTCGAGATCGTAGTCCGCGAACGCGACCGAGGTCCCCGCGTGCTGGTGCTCGCTCAGGACCGCCGCACCGCGCTCGAGCGCCTGCTCGGTGAACAGCCCATCCTCTTGGATGAAGAGGGAGTGCTGGAGCTGGCCGAGCGTGGTGACGTAGAGATCCTGATCACCGTCGTCGTCGACGTCGCCGAAGGCTGCGCCCGCGGTGCCGAGGGTGCCGGTCAGCCCGACGTCCGCGGCGATGTCGACGAACGTCCCGTCGCCCAGGTTGCGGTAGAGCAGGTCCTCGTCGTACGGCCGCGTGATGAAGACGTCGAGCCAGCCGTCGCCGTCGACGTCGGCCACGGCGGCGCCTCCCGAGACGCGCTCGGGAGAGCAGAACAGTCCCGGTACCGGCGGGTCGATCGCGTCGATGAGGCAGCTGCCCGCCGGCTGCGGCGTGCCCTGGTGGTGGGTGAGGCCCGCGGCAACGGTGATGTCGACGAAGGCGGGACCCTCGAGCTCGCCGGTGCTCGCGCCGCCCTCGGTCCCGTCGCAGCAAGGCATTGCGCTGGACGAGGTGCCCGCGGACGTGTCGCCGCCGCCAGGCTCGGTGCTCGAGTCGCCCGAAGCCTCGGCGTTGCTCGAGCCCGCGTCACCCGAGCTCGCCCCGACTGTGCCGTCGGTGCTCGAGCTGCTCGAGCCCATGCCCGACGCGGATGACGACGTCGTCGCCGAGGACGACGAGGCCGCGTCCGAGGTGTCGACGCCGCTGTTGCCGGTCGATGCGACACCGTCGCTGCTCGCCTCGCCGCGATCCGATGCCGAGTCGGATCCCTGCAGCACCGTGACGCCGCCGCAGCCGGTCAGGACCAGCAACGCGAGGGCGCGGGTAGGACTAACCGAGTGCATCGTGCGGATGCGAGTATCGCAAGCGCGGGGGCGATGCGCACGTGCCTCGCCGGCGCACTTTCGCGCGGCGCGGGAGTGGGTGAACACGGGGCTTGCGGGCCGGAAATCCGGGCCTGCGGGACGAGACCGTGGCGACCGGCGCTCCACCGGCGGCGCGCCGCATCGGATGGGCCGTCGGGATCACGGGGCTGGGGTCGTGCCCGCGTCGAGTCGCTTCAGCACCTCGTTCGCTTCGGTCCGACTGCGCTCGGGGATCGCGGGCGATGCGAGCGCCTGCTCCGCGAGCGTGCGCGCCGTCGCGGGGTCGTCGTGCTCGACCAGGTCCCCCTTCCACCGAGCAAAGCCCGGCGGGGCCTTCCCCCTACCGATCGCTGTCGCTCTCTCAGCTCGCGATCCGCCGCAGCCGCAGCAGCGGACCCTCATACTCCGCGACGTCCCGCAGATCGATCTCACACTCGATCATCCACGACGTGTCCCCCTCGCCATCGACGAGGGTCTGGCGCACGACCCACTGCCGCGGCGCCACCTCGCGCAAATCCGTGAGGTGAGTCAGCCGCGCGCGCGGTGACGTGTCGAGCGTCGTGTGCTCCTCGAAGTACGGCGCCACCGCGGCCTCCAGGCGCTCGAGCGTCCACGGATCCGCGGGCTCGTGGCGGATGACGGTGAGCACGTCCTCGCCGTCGCCCTTGGCGATCGCGGCGACCAGGGCGTGGAGCTCGGCGCGGATGCGGGCACCGAAGCGCCGCGGGTCCGCAGCGGGATCGGGCATCCCGACCGCAGCATCGTCGCCGCCCGTGCGCAGCACCGCGGTGTCGAGCTCGCCCCGCGAGACCGCCAACATCCGCTCCCACTCGAGCAGCAGCGTGTTGTCGACGCGCGAGAGCAGCGCGAACAGCCACGTCTCCAGCT
>Ga0105045_10000996_pt1 | contig 22457 bp, 15 predicted proteins | sample MAT02_FD_78089 | JGI IMG/M metagenome (GOLD analysis project Ga0105045, IMG submission 78089) | Freshwater microbial communities from Lake Fryxell liftoff mats and glacier meltwater in Antarctica - MAT-02 (megahit assembly) | ecosystem: Environmental > Aquatic > Freshwater > Ice > Liftoff... | reverse complement strand
CGCTGAACCCCGGCGGCACCGTGGCGTACAATTCCGCCACCGCCGGCACGGCAATCTCCGGCTTGGCCCCAGGGCAAACGGTGGTGGATACGTTCAATTACACGATCACCGATGCCAAAGGTTTGACGTCGACCGCTCAGGTCTCCGTCACCAATGTCGGACCGGTCGCCGTGACGTTGGCGGTCAACAACGCGTCGATCGCCGAAGCCGGCGGCGTATCGACGGTAACGGCAACGTTGTCAAGCGTCAGCCCTGATCCCGTGACGGTCAACCTTACGATCACTGGTACCGCAACCAACGTTAACGATTACACCGCAACGGCAACGCAGATCGTCATCCCTGCGGGCAGCTTGACCGGGTCCATCACCGTCACCGCGGTGCAGGACGCGATCAGTGAACCCAACGAAACGATCATCGTCACCGCTTCGTCGGCGACGAACGCGAGCATCGTATCACCGTCCGCCGTGACGGTCACGATTCTCGATGATGACGCTGTCGCCGCGATGATCGCGGGTCGAGGTGTGTTTTACAACAACGCTGGCGGTTACGGTACGAGCGGAGCGAATGCGACCAACATTGCGCTCAATCCTGTCAATGCGATCGACCCGACGAAGCAAGCACTGCTACCCGGTCAAACCGCTGGACTCGCAAACTTCACCAATTACTCGCGTGGTATCAATGGGTTAGTAATTGATTTGACCGACCCAGGTAACCTGTCGGGGATCGACGCAAGTAGCTTTCAGTTTGCGACGTGGTCCGATTTCAGCACCACGACACCAACGTTTGCAACCATCACGCCTACCGTGACGGTTTCGACGTTCGGGACCGGTGGTACGGGGGGATCGTCGCGAATCAAGCTGACCTTCCCGGACAACGTGATTCAGAACGCTTGGTTGCAGGTAACCGTTCTTGCGAATGCTTCCACAGGCTTAACTGCGAACGATGTGTTCTATTTTGGAAACGCACGATTTGACGTCAATACTCCAGCGGTGATCCCGACAACGGGCGTCGTAAACTCCTCGGGTGATTGGACGCAAGTTCGTTCGCGATTGGGTTCAACGGGCGTGACGGTCAGCAACGTCTTTGACGTCGACCGAAGTGGTTCGATCACCTCCGGCGACTGGACTCAAACTCGCGCAAATTTATCAACAGCTGTGCGTCTGAGGACGTTCCTGGCATCAAGCCCTGGTCAAGCTGCACTGCAGGGAGCGCCCGCGATCGTCGCGCAAGGGCTCAGCCAGAAACTGTCTGCCGATATTACCGGTGCAACCGATGAGTTCTTCGCACAGTTTTAACACCAGCAAAGAATCGCATTCCTGAAACGTATTGACGAATCGCCACTGGCGATCTGATCGGGCGGCGTTTGACTGGATGATGCAAACCGTGAAACCGCGTGCATTCGTGCACGCGGTTTTTTATTTGTTCTTCAGCGAACTTAAGAAATGGTTTTATGGAGTTCTTCTGTTTTTGAGGTGCGGTGTTTTTTTCTGTTACCCGAAGAAATGCCAAGGTTCGATTTTGGTTAGGCACCGCCATCACCGCTTGTTGTCTGCTCCTGCCGCATAAGACCACCTTTGCGCAAGATTCGCGGGTGCCGTCGCCGCTTGAGACGTCGCCAGCTTTTGCTGAGCCCACGAAAACTGGTTTTTTGCCGCTAAACGGCTGGCACCTCACTCCGGCGGGCGAATCGATTGAGACGTCAGACATGTTGCTCAACATCATTCCGCTTCGAGACAACCGACACGCTCTGGCGGCTACTGACGGATATAACGAACATCAACTGGTGCTCGTCGATTTGCAGACTACGAAACCGACTCGTCACTGAAAACGGCTTTTGCAGTGGGCTGGCGATCGATGAGACTCGCAACCGGCTTTGTAAATTGCATTTCAATAGGGGGAAAATTATCTGTCGTCTTATATGGCGGATCAAACATCGACGGACGTAGAGGTCGGTGGACGTCCGTATGACGTGTGGGATGCATGTTTGCGTGCCGGTGTCACGTTCCGCAGCGATAAGGAATAGGGAAGTCGCGTCTCCGAGGACGCTTTCAAGTGAAGCGATTTAACTTTGCCAGCTCACCGGGCTATGAAATGATTGCAAAGCACGGCGAAGACATGTGTCGCAATGTTGCCGGCAACGCTTACGGAGGTTTCCGCATGAAAACGAAAAAACCCCGGTAAACACTTTTAGGTGTTTTCCGGGGTTCTAAAGGTGGAGACGGACGGACTTGAACCGACGACATCTTGCTTGCAAAGCAAGCGCTCTCCCAACTGAGCTACGCCCCCAAATGACAGTCGCATTTTGTAACGGTTTGATCGGATTGAAAAGCCCCCCACGTTAGAAATTCGGTGGCTTGATCTCATTTGGCTTCCGAAACGACCCGGATTGGGCCAGGTGGGTTCGCAATCGCTTGCGGCAATTCATGGCGAACTCGAAAACTTCGTCGGTGCGGTAGTCGGGGTAGGTCCAGCGGTGAAATGTCCAGCATTTGCCGACGTAGGTCAGCGTATTTTCGGCAAAAATGCCGTCCCGCAGGTACAGCCGGTGGTCGCGATCCTTGATCGTTGCGAGCACGAATTTGGCTTGCGTGATGTATCCCGGGTCCAAATTTAATGGACGATCGGGCGAAAGCGCCAGTTCTTTGGCGGCTTCGTGTTCCCAGACATTGGTTTCGGTTTTCCAGTCCGCTAGGCCGGCCGGATCGATCGGCTCGCCGACCGCAACCAGCGTTTTGGTCAGGCCAGGGCCCATCGCGGGGGTGTAGTAGCCGCCTGCGAGGAAGGGAACGGGCGCGGATTGGTCCACGATGCTGCCCCAACGAGCCTCGATCCGTTGGCGGGCCCAGTGGTTCGCGGTTTCGTGAGCGGTGATGATCGCGACAAACCGGATCACCGGTTCGACAAGCCGGGTTTTCGCCAATCCCGATTCCCTTAACAATGCATTGCAGAGCCCGTTCGTCGCGGAACGTCCGCGATTCAAACCCTATCCGAGCAAATCCGAACATGAGCCACTGGATCGCCGATCGTACCGCGTCTTTTGATTCCAGTGGCATCCGCAAGGTGTTCGACCTCGCGGCAAAAATGAAAAATCCGATCAACCTATCGATCGGATTGCCGGATTTTGACGTTCCCGAACCGATCAAGCTGGCGTGCGTCGATGCGATTCACAGCGGCAAAAACGCGTACTCGCAAACCCAGGGCATCGCACCGCTCCGCGAACGATTGGCCCGCGACATCGCCGCCGTACACCCCGGAGCCGATCGGGACCTGCTGATCACCAGCGGGACCAGCGGTGGCTTGGTGTTGGCGATGTTGGCGATGATTAACCCCGGCGACGAAGTCATTTTCTTTGACCCGTATTTTGTCATGTATCCGGCGCTGGTGACGTTGGCCGGAGGCGTGCCGGTGCCGATCGACACGTATCCCGATTTTCGCATGAACGTCGATCGCGTCGCCGCCGCCATCACGCCAAAGACCAAGATGATCCTGGTCAACAGCCCCGCGAATCCGACCGGTGTCACCGCGTCGGCGTCGGACCTGCAACAGATCGCGGAATTGGCCGCGAAGCACGACATCGTGCTCCTGTCCGACGAAATCTACAGCCAATTTCAATACGACGACGCCTATGTTTCGCCGACCCGGTTCAACGACAAAACGATCGTCATCGATGGATTCAGCAAGAGCCACGCGATGACGGGATGGCGAGTCGGGTTTGTCCACGGGCCAAGCGATGTGATCGCGGCGATGACGAAATTGCAACAATTCACGTTCGTTTGTGCGCCGCAACCGGCACAATGGGCGGCGCTGCGTGGACTGGACGTTGACTTGTCGCATCACATCGACGATTACCGTCACAAGCGTGACCTTATCTGCGACGGCTTGCGCGGACATTACGAGTTTACGCGTTCGACCGGCGCGTTTTACTTGTACCCCAAGGCACCGGCTCGTTACGAGTCGGCAACCTCGTTTGTTGAAGACGCGATATCGAACGAGTTGCTGGTGATCCCCGGCAAAATTTTTAGCGGCCGCGACACGCATTTTCGGATCAGCTATGCCGCCCCGGATGAGACGCTCCAGCGTGGCATCGAGGTCTTGAAACGTTTGGCGGACGCGTAGAATGCGTCGTACAAAGAATCCGCGATTGTGATCGAAACGATGCGTCGGCTGGGTGACGTCGGCTGGGTGACGTCGGCTGGGTGACGTCGGCTGGTAACCCTTGGCGAAATTTGTTGAGAGTAAATTCTGGTCTGACGCTCGAATGATTGATAAGCTTTGTCATGACTTACCGTTTTCCTGCATCGATTACGCGAAAGACCGCTGGCGGGTGGCAATGGTGGACCGACCACGTTTACCGTGACGGGTATCGCATCCAGCAATCGGCATTGTCGAGTCGTTGGCGGTTGTTGACCGAAACGAACCACCGGGTCGCCGAGGGTTCGCGTGCGGAGTGCCGGCGGGAGTTGGACGCGCTGTCGCCGCTGGATCGCTGGGACCAGGTGACGGACCGGTTTGTCGTGCTGAGCCACGGCCTGCTGCGATCGACCGCTTGCATGGCGGGGATGCAATCGGACCTGATCCGTCGTGGTTTCAAACGAGTCATTCGGTACGGTTACGCCAGCTCGCGTGGTAGCATTGAGGAACATGGCGAGGCGATGGTTGGCTACGTCGAATCGCTGCCCGTCGGCGCGTCGTTTGATTTTGTTGGTCACAGCATGGGGAACATCGTGTTGCGGACCGCGATCGGACATTGGCAGCGTCACGGGGACCCGCGCGGCGTGCTGCCACGAATGCACCGCGTCGTGATGCTGGGGCCGCCCAACCAGGGTGCGATGATCGCGCGTCAATTGGCACGCACCGGAGTATTCGGATGGATTGCCGGTCCCGGAGCGATGCAGCTCGGGCCGCACTGGGATCGTATTGAACCCAAGCTGGGAATTCCGCCATGTCCGTTCGCGATCATTGCCGGGGACCGGTCCGGGGACCTAGTAAAAAATCCGTTGGTCGACGGACCGTGCGATTATTTCGTCAGCCTCGAAGAAGCGAAACTGGAGGGAGCGGCGATGTGGAAAGTGGTCCCGGTGATTCATGCGTCATTAATGAACAACGCTGAGGTGCAAAACGTGACCGCCGAGTTTTTGTCATCGTGAGTAATATGGAAGCGGACCGCAAGTTTGCCGCGTCACGTTTGATCGCAGAAATTGCCAAACGAGGTCCGTCGGCGATTGCATATTCAGGGGGCGTGGACAGCGCCGTCGTCGCGGCCGCCGCGTTCCGGTCCGGCGTCCCCGCGATCGCGATCATGGCCCTAAGCCCCAGCGTGTCGGCGGAGCAAGCGGAAACCGCGCGCCGCGTGGCCCGCGAGATCGGCATTGCACACCACACGGTTGCGACGCACGAGATGGACCAAGCGGCCTATCGCGCCAACGACCGCGACCGCTGCTTTCATTGCAAACAAAACCTTTACGCGGAGATTCGCCCGTTCGTCACACGGATGGGCATTGGCGTAATCTACTCGGGAACCAATGCGGACGATCTTGGCGACTATCGTCCAGGGATCGAGGCGGGCCGAGCGGCGGGGATCGTCACGCCGCTGGCCGACCTGGGAATCGGCAAGGCGATGGTTCGAGAAATCGCGAAGCTGTTTGGTTTGTCGATCGCCGACCGCCCGGCGCAACCGTGTTTGTCCAGTCGGTTGGCATACGGCGTCGAGGTTTCGGTACAGCGATTGGCGATGGTCGAATCGGCCGAGTCGTTTCTGAGGCATCGAGGGTACTCGCCGCTGCGGGTCCGCGTGTTGCCTGGTGATGTCGCACGGATCGAAGTGGACCGGTCCGGTATCCAACGGCTGCGGGCTGGCGACGAGTTATCGGTGACGACGACTCATTTCCGTGAACTCGGGTTTGACGGCGTTGAGGTCGATCCGCAAGGATTTCGCAGCGGATCGATGAATGAAGTTTTTTCGATCAAGACGAAAGCCGCCGAAACGCCGAACGACGGATCACACGCCGGCGCGACGTAACGCGACGGGGGTTTGGTTCGTGTTTGTTCGATCTAGCATCATCGATTAAGGTTATTGATCACTGCTTCACGATTTTCTCGGAGACTCGCTTTATGCTTCGTTATTGTTTTCTATTATTTGCCGCCGGTTTGATGCCGATTGCACTGGCCGCGGAGATAAACATTCCTGCATCCGTGCCGACGCCGGTGGCAGAAACCGCGGTGACTTATCGAGTCCAACAAGTTGTCACGTTGGCTGAGATTCCCGAGGGTTCCAAGCAGGTGCGATTGTGGGTCTCGATCCCCGGTGACGAAGCGAATCAAAAACTGCTCGACCTGCAGGTCGTGTCGTGTCCTGGCGAATGGTCGATCAATACGGACGAGGATCATCGCGGCCAATTTCTTGACATTACGATCGATCGGCCGGAGGCGGATCATGTGGATGTGGCAGTCGATTTCACGGTGACGCGGCAACCGGTATTTACCGCGATCGATCCCGAACAGGTGCTGCCGATGACCGACAGTTTGCGACGGATGCTGGCCGAACATTTGGTGAAAGATTCGCCACACATGTCCGTCACGCCGGATATCCAAAAGCGGGCCGATTTTGCTTGCGAGGACGACCAAAACGTTGCGACCCAAGCGAGATCGCTGCTCGCGTATGTCGCGAACACGGTCGATCACTATTCGATTTCGCTCGACGAAAAAATGCCCGAGTGCGGTGTCGGTGATGCGGGTACGTGTCTGGGCCAGGGCGGCGGTTGTTGTACCGATTTGAATTCGTTGTTCATCTCGCTGGCCCGCGCACGCGGCATCGCGTCACGGTTGCAGATGGGATATCGGTTGCAAGAAGAAAATGTTGATAAAACCGTCGACGCGGGCTATCGATGTTGGGTGGAATATTACGTACCCAATTACGGCTGGATCAGTGCCGATGTTGTCGAAGCGGATCGCAAGGACGGTCTCGGTCCGAACCGATGGTTCACCGGCGTGACGGCGCGGCGAGTGTGGCTGAATCAGGGCCGCGAGTTTCGCTTGGCGGACGATCAAGTCGCCGATCGCGTTAATCACATGACACTGGGTTACGCCGAGATCGACGGCAAGCCGATTCGGCTACTGCCCGAGGGTGACCTACCGGCACAAATCACCCGCCGCATCCACTTTGCCGAAGTTGACGGTCGCTAACGCAAGTATGCAAACATTACGAATTAAAATTGTTTGCATTTTTCGATTGACGTGTGCGTTTAGATCGCCATAATGCACGGCGTTGCGGTTGCTATTCCAGCGTTGAACAGCCGTCTTTTCTGAATCCATGATTCGACCATCTCTGCTTCTACGAGTCACGAAATCACAGCCTGTTCTGGTTGTGTCGGTGTTGTTGTTTTCGTGGTTGGTCGGAAATTCCCAAGCCGTTGCTAGCTGCGGCGATTACTTGCTTCATGGTGACATCGGCGATCATGCAAGTGGTTCGCCGATGCCAGGTGGCGACATCGATCCGTTCTCGGTCCGGGGTCAGGATTTTCCCGCACGACCACCGGCGGGTTCGCCTTGCGCGAGTGGACGATGTCATCAGAGCCCACCGCCGGTCCCGATCGATCCGCCTCGCACGGTGACGTTGCGACACGCCGCATCAACGATTGCTGGATCCAGGTCAAACGCGGATGCCATGTGTTTGTACTGGGGATCCGTCGCCGACGGTGCGATGCCAACAAATCCTTCTACTGCTCCCGCCGATCGCCCACCCGAGGCGGTTCGAGTTTCTTGAGCGGCTTTCTTGACTCTGGCCCGCAGCGGGTCGTGCAGTTTTAAGTTGTTGTTCGGCGAGCGTTTCACCCTGCCCGCGCAGCGGGAGGGTCGAGCATCAGCGAGGGGAGGGCTCGGCGCGGTCCCCCTCTCCTCGCTTAGGCTCGACTCTCCCGGAGGGAGAATGAAATAAACCCATGCTGAGCAACAACTTAAAAGCCGCACGACCGCTTCGCGGGCAGGGTGAAATGCCCGCTGAGCAATTACTTAGAAACTGCAAGAGCTCCAATCGGGCGAATGAAATCAAGTAAGTACCACTGCTAAATCATAAGTGGTCGAGTACGTCTTTATTCATTTTGATTCATGGCCGATGCGTTGGCCGTGTCAATCCTTCTACTTGTTCGCGCCTTATTTTTGCGTTGGATGATGCGAATTTCGTTGCTGCGTTTTTATTTGATTTTTTTACTGTGTTCGTCTTAAAGGTTTTTAATCATGTCTCGTTATCGAACGTTCGGTCCTGTTTTTCGCCGCGGCTTTACGCTGGTGGAGTTATTGGTCGTGATCGCGATCATTGGCATCATGGTGGGTTTATTGTTGCCGGCGGTGCAAGCGGCTCGCGAGGCTGCGCGGCGGATGCAGTGCAGCAACCACATGAAACAAATTGGCTTAGCGATTCACAATTATGAGAGCACGTACAAGCGATTGCCGTCGTCAGGCCAGGGCTTGATCCGGGGCACATCGCCATCGGGTTGGGTGGGCCAATATTTTGTCAAACATTCGACGTTTGCTCAATTGTTGCCCTATATCGAGCAGACACAGGTTGCCGATGGTCTCGATTACACACAGTTCTATAACCAGGGCGTCAGGAACATCGCGATTTGCAAGTCGATCATTCCGACCTACCTTTGCCCCTCGACCGCATCATCGGCTCGACCCGATTTCGATGGAGCGGGTTACGCGGCGATCGACTATGGCGCGACGCTGCACACAAATATCAACCCGGTAACCGGGTTTCCCGACTCGGCGACGATGAAGCCGGGAGCGCTGAATTGGGAGTGGTCGACGCTCGCCGATGTGATGGACGGGACGAGCACGACGATCGCGATCGCGGAAGACGCGGGACGGAACGATCAAATGAAATCGCTTTACGATGACCCATTCGAAATGGGGACCAAGCGAAAGCATTGGCGATGGGCCGAGCCCGACAATGCGTTCGGGGTTTCTTACACGCCAAATTTTCACTCGTCACCGTGGGGCGGACCCGCCGATTGCCGCTGGACAGAAATGAATTGCGGTACGAACGACGAGATCTTCAGTTTTCATCCCGGTGGGGCACATGCCGTATTTGTGGATGGTCACGTGCAATTTTTAGCCCAGGGAATGAATGGGCCGATCCTGCGTTTCATGGTGACGAAAGCGGAAAAAGAGCAGATTCCGGAGCAGTGAGGGTACTCGCTGAATAATCGGGGCCTTCCCTTTGTCCTGCGAGTGATCCATTTCCCTCCCCGGACTTACGTCCGACCCGCCCGCTGCGCGGGCAGGGTGAGGTCCTCGGTAGCACGCGGATGATGTCGTTAGTTAGATTGGTGTGTCGCGTGTGATCATTTTTTTGACACGCTCGCCGCTTCTCATTTGACGATTCGCCGTATGAGCCTCCAGGACGAAACGCACGCCCAACCACAAAAAGGTGACTCCGAGTCGGAATCGGAATCACTGGGTGCTCAAGCAGAATCGGCGACGGGCAATCTGATCGGGACGACGATCGACGAATACCAAATTTTGCGTCGGCTGGGTCGTGGTGGGATGGCGGATGTCTACGTCGCGATGCACCGTGGACTCGAACGACAGGTCGCGCTTAAAGTCCTCCGGCGACAATTGTCCAGCGACGAAAGTTATGTGGAACGATTTCGCCGGGAAGCCCGCGCGGCGGCAAAGCTGAATCATCCCAATATCGTTCATGTTTACGAGATCGGGCGATCGGGTGATACGCATTACATTGCCCAGGAGTTGATCGACGGCGGCAATTTGAAGGATGCGGTGGAGCAAACCGGACCGCTCGCACCGGACGACGCCATCAACGTGCTCCGCTGGGTCGCATCGGCGCTCGCGGTCGCTCACCAAGCGGGGATCACGCACCGTGATATCAAACCGGACAACCTGCTGCGATCGTCGCGAGGCGAAATCAAGGTCGCCGATTTTGGACTCGCGCGGGTCGGCACCGGCAATGACTTGACGCAGGTCGGATTGACGATGGGAACGCCGCGTTACATGAGCCCCGAACAGGTGCAGGGCAAGCCCGCCGACGCTCGCAGCGATCTGTATTCGCTCGGCTGCACAATGTTCTTTTTGTTGACCGGGCGTCCACCGTTCGAAGCGGAAGATTCGATCGCCATCGCGGTACAGCACATGCACGAAACGCCGCCGCCAATCCCCAAGGCTCGCGGCCGCAACGATGTGCCCGATTGGTTGATCGCGATCGTCATGCGGATGATGGCCAAGTCACCGCTGGACCGCTTCGCCAACGCTGACGAAATTGTCCAGGCGGTCGCGGGCGAATCGGTCGCGATGTTGGTTGATGGCGGTGGGACCGCGCAGGCAACGGTCCTTTTGCAACGCGCGATGATGGCACAGGCGAAAGTCGATAACCGCCGACGGCTGCGTCGTTTGGCCGCCGTCGTCGCTCCGGTCACCGCGCTGGGGCTTGGGCTATGGTTTGGCCAATCCTTTAATCCGCCATCGATCGAAAAATTATTGAAACCTGATCTGGTGCGGAGAAAGTCGACGATCGAAGAGCAATATCTCGCCGCGGCGAGCCGTGACGATGTGCAGGGATGGCAAGCGGTGGCAGAGTATTTCCCGTCGTCTGGCGATGCGAAAGCCAAGAACGCGGCGTATGAGGTGAAGGCGAATTTGCAATTGGCCCGCTTGCTGGTGCGAATGGATCGGGCCGAGGAAGCGAAAGCGTTGCTGATCAAAATCGCCGACAACGCGGATGTCGATCGGCTGTATCAGGTCATTGCATTGGCCGAGTTGGTCGATTTGCCAGGCATCGACATCGCGGCCAGCCAGCAATTTAATGGCAAGCTTCGTCAAGCGTATAAGACGTTGATCGCGATCCAGCCCGACGCCGAAAACGTGCTGCGAGCTGTCATGATCCCGGATCGTTTGCTCAAGCTACAATCGTCGTGACTCTGAATCGCTTTTCCATCACTCCACGGATCCCATCATGACTCGTTTGCTTGCCACCCTGTCCCTCGTCACGCTGCTGGTGCTTGTCCTCTGGCTGCCCGGCGGCCAAGCCCAACCCACGGAGAACACTTTGTTACGCCATGTCGTTATGTTCCAGTTCAAGGATTCCAGCAGCGAAGCGGACGTACAGAAAATCGTCGACGCATTCCGCACATTGCCGTCGAAAATCAGCGGGATTGCGGACTTCGAGTACGGTACCGAAAACAGCCCTGAAGGCTTGGCCGACGGCCTGACCCACGTTTTCCTGGTAACGTTCAAATCCGAAGCCGACCGCGCCGCGTATCTGCCTCACCCGGCACACACGGCGTTCGTGGAAATCTTAAAGCCGCACCTTGAGAAGGCAGTCGTCGTCGATTACTGGGCTTCGAAGTAGCCGCACGTCCGTTCAGCGGGCCGTTGTTGGGGATCGCCAAGGCAACGAGCCGTCGGCGGATTGAACGACCGGTTGCATCGCCGGCGGTGCGGTTGACGGAAAACCCATCGCGGGCATGGGACTGACGCCGGGTTGCGGCGTCGATTGCCATGCGTCCCCCGTCGCATAGGCCGCCGGTGCGACCCCATAGCCGGTTTGTGTTTGCATCCCGCGATATCGGGGTGCGGGGACTCCGGCGTACTGCGCCGGCGGATAGGCGGCGTCGATCGGACGCATCAGGTTGGCAGGCGACGCGAGCGAGGCTTGCTGGACCGCCGGGTTGTATGCGGCAACGGGCGCGGGCGGATACGCGTTTTGCGGATAAGATCCCACTGGGTAGGCGACTGGTAGATAGGTGGCTGGTGTTGTGGCGGTCAAATCATTGATCGGCATGCCACCCAGGGAGTCACGAAACGCGGACGGCGGATGCACATTGGCCATCGGCGATGCGTTGCTCAGCGGTGCTTGCGCCAATTGTGGCTGGGTCAGCGGTGCTTGTGCCATCGAAGCCCCACGGGGATCGAACGTCGACGCGGACGGCGGGCCGAGGTACGCGTTGGTTCCTGTGGAATTGGTTGGCGGCGGTGGAACCCGGGTCGCTCCGGTGATCGGGCCGAGCGGAATCAGCGGTGAGGAGCCGACTGGTGCCATGGTGTTGGCTGGCATCGCGGTGGTCCCAAACGGCGACGAAGGCATGCCACCACTCATTGATCGCTGGCACCCTGCAGAGGCGGAGGCGGCCGTGACCAGGAAAATGAGAACGGTGATTTGAGTGGGGCGCGTCATGATGACCGACCTATGGGGATCGCGCAATCGGATGAAAGAAAGGTTCAAAACCTTTCGTGGACGAGAACTAGCAATTCTCAAGAGAAAAAGGTAGGGCAATGTTCGAGCGACTTTAGTCAATCGCCGGATATTTCGCGACAAAGTTTCTACCGAGATCAAGCTCCTGCGGAGTAATAATTTAGCAGCATTTCACCGTGTTCGCGAAGCGGGAGGGTAGGATGTCAGTCCGGGGAGCGGCAGTCGACCCTTCGAGAGAAGTTTTGAAGACCCTCTCCGGGCCTGGAGCCCGACTCTCCCGCAGGCGGGAGAGTGAAATGCTTGCAAAACGCTTTAAAACGGCGATCTCTGCAGTCCGATTAGGTTCTCACTGGTCGTCGCGCTGCTCGGTTCGGAGGGTGGTGAGTCGTTGGACGGCTGAGTGCAAGCGGCTTTTCACCGTGCCGACGGGGATCCCCAGCACGTCGGCGGCTTCGCGGTACTTCATTCCTTGGTAGTAAACCAATTGAACGACGCGTTCGAGTGAGTCACCGAGCGAATGAACCGCCTCGTTGATCCATTGTCCGTCTTCCCTTTCGCGTGCGTTATCGAAGGGATCGACCATCTTGCCGACCAAATTGTCGCCCCATGTCGACGTGCGACCGGAGGAATCGTTTGCCGTTTGGGCGTCGAGGCTGACCATGCGGTGTCGTTTGTTTCGGCGTTGGACGTCGATCGCTTGGTTCGTCGCGACGGCGTACAACCAGGGGCGAAATCGCCGGGCGGCGTCGAATTGTCCGCACTTCAGGTGAATTTGGGTGAACGTTCCCTGAAACGCGTCTTCGGCCTGTTCGGCGTTGCCAATGTAACGTCGCAGGTAGCTAAAAATTTCGCGTTCGTAGCGACGCATTAACGTCTCAAACAGCTCACGGTCGCCTGTTTTGGCGTACTGCACTAGCAATTGCTCGTCGGCGTCTTCGATCGTTCCGGTCAACGGCAACGTCGCGTCGTCATCGACTCGCGAAACTTTGCTCGGCGAAACCGGTCTGGTTTTTGAATTTAGCGTTTTCATGGCGGAAGGAGTTTCCTTTCCGTGGAGGGCTTGTGTGGACATCATTGTACCCGTAACTGCGACAAGTGGAAAACGGAAAGCCTTACAACTTCGTAATTCGATCGTCGACGAAAGATGCGTGGAAATCGTGACCAAAAGATGAGGGATTAGCTATCATGCGGCCCCGAACACTGCACCCCGTTATCTATTACGCGAGGTAGCTCGATTGACTGCGTCACGATCGGTCCGTTATCGCTGGGCTCAACCTGGCGATGTAAATGCCTTCTTTGGGTTGGTGCTGGACAACCTGGCCGGCCTGTTGTTGCTTTTTATTCTACTGTCGCTGCGGTTTGGTTTTCCAGGCGAAATGGTGCTAACGTCGCTGGTTCCGGGAACGGCACTGGGCGTCCTGGTGGGCGATATTGCGTTCTTTTTTCTTGCTTTTCGCTTGGCAAAAAAAACCGGCCGCGATGACGTGACCGCCATGCCACTGGGGCTGGACACTCCGTCGACGTTCGGCATGATCTTTTTTGTGCTGGGGCCGTCCTTCGTCGCCGGACGCGATCTGATGGGGCTGGAACCGATGGCGGCGGCGACCCGGACGTGGCACATCGGCATCTGGTGTTTGGTGCTGAGCGGATTGTTCAAAATCGCCTGCGCCCCGTTTTGCGGTTACGTTCGCCGCGCCGTCCCGCGAGCCGGATTGCTGGGTTCGCTGGCGGCGATCGCGCTGGTGCTGATCAGCTTCATGCCGATCCTCGACATATTTGCTCACCCGCTGGCGGGCATGTTGGCGTTGGCGATCGTGCTGACGTCGCTCGTCGGACGCATTCCCCTGCCCGGCCAGATCCCCGGAACGCTGGTCGCGCTTGTGGTCGCCGGTGCGGTGTATTACGCGTCCTGCTGGGTTGGGTTGCCGAATTACCATTTTCCCGAGTTGCCGAGCGTCGTTTGGTTTCCGACGCAGTGGTTGGATGCGTGGACGTTCGGCTGGGTGGGATCGTTCAACGACGCGCTGCCTTACCTGCCGATCGCGTTTCCGTTTGCGTTGATGACGATCATCGGCGGCATCGATTGCACCGAATCGGCGGCGGCGGCGGGCGATGAATACGACACACGCCAGGTCATCGCGATCGAAGGGTTCGCGACCCTGATCGCGGGATTGTCGGGCGGCGTGATCCAGACGACGCCCTACATCGGCCACCCGGCGTACAAGGCGATGGGTGGGCGGGCGGCGTACAGTTTGGCAACTGCGTTGGTGGTCGGATCGGCGGGGATGGTCGGTTATTTTTCGATCGTCAACGCGTACTTACCGCCGGCCGTCGTTTTTCCGATCCTCGTCTTCGTGGGACTGGAGATCACGGCACAGTCGTTCTACGCGACGCCGCGCCGGCACTACGCCGCGGTGGCATTGGGATGCGTGCCGGCGCTCGCGTTTTTGGCCCTGTCGTTCCCGGGACAAGTTTTCGGTGATCCGTCGGCGCGGGCGGCGAACTTTGGTCCCGCGGGGCTGGATTCGTTACTGGCCCAAAAATTGTCGACGATGACGATGTTGTCCAACGGATTTATCCTGATCAGTCTACTTTGGGCATGGGCGTTGTCGGCGATCATCGACCGAAAATTGGCGACGGCGGCGCTGGTGTTCGTTGCCGCAGCGGTGTTGACGATGTTTGGATTCATCCATTCGCCGCTGGCCGAGAACCGATTGTTCCTGCCCTTCGGTCCCGAATCCTGGGGCGCGATCGTGCTTGATTCGGTGAACCGCGGCGCGGTGATGGAATTCGTTGCCGGGTATTTGGCGTGTGCGGCGGTGTTCGGTTTGTGGGTCATCGCGGTGCCGATGGCGAACAGCGGCGTTCCGGTCGAGGAGGAACAAACCGTTGCACCGGGGCATGCGTCGTCAACAAGCGTTGCCCGAGTGCTCGAAGCCGAGATCACGCAGTCGCACGACGAGGCCGACGCATACGATTCCATGGACCATGCGGGCGTCAACGCCGCGTTCGTGACCGACTTGATCGCCGGTGGCGAGATCGGCGACCGTGTGATTGATCTGGGAACCGGCACGGCGCTGATTCCGATCGAGTTGTGCCGCCGGGTGGCTGGCGTTCGTGTGATGGGGATCGATGCGTCGACGCCGATGCTGGATATCGCACGGCGGCGGATCGATCGCGCCGGGATGCTGGACCGGATTCAATTGACGCACGGGGACTTGAAATCGTTGGACGCGGTCGCATCGGGGTCTGCCGATACGGTGACGTGCAACACGGTGCTGCACCATTTGGCCGAGCCAACGACCGTGGTCGCGACGGCATTGCGATTGGCGAAGACGGGCGGACGCGTTTTTATTCGCGACCTCGTTCGACCGTCGTCGGTGGCCGAGATCAATCGCTTGGTGGAGGAGTACGTCGGCGACGAGCCCTCCGCGGCGGTAGGTATGTTCCGTGATTCGTTGTTCGCGGCGCTGACGCTTGCCGAAGCCCGTGAATTATTCGTTTCGTACGGGTTTCCGCCAAAGTCGGTGCGGATGACGAGCGATCGTCATTGGACGTTTGACGCCCGGACGTAAGAAAAAAACTTGCGAGTTTCACGCCAAATCGATCTTTCGTAATTTTTACAAATTCGATTAAAGTCGCTCTCGACCCACAACGTTCACATTGACGTCGACGTTGCACACCCCGGCCAGGGAGGAGCCACCCATGTTTCTCGATCGCATTCAAATCGACTCGCACGGACCACTTTCGCGCATCCATCTGGGCCCATTCGCCCAAACCCTGACCGCGATTATCGCCGCCGGCGGCACGGGAAAAACGGCACTGGTCCGTTTCCTTCGCGACTCATTGACCGGCACCACGCCCGCCCGCGAAGGCATGCAACTGTCCCGGGGAACCGTCACGTGGACCGCCGCCGACGGGTTCTATCATTGTCGCCGCGAACCCAACGGTTCCACCGAAGGACGACGGTTTGTCGAATTCGAACCACGGCACAGGGACACCCTTTCAAGCCTCACCCACGGGCGCGACAGCGTCGTGGTCGATTTGCCCGCAGCGGTCGTCGATGGCATCGTGACCGACACGTCGGGCACGCGAGTTTCGCGATGTGTCGAAGCCGCCTACGCGTCGGGGCTGGATCAACATGCGTCAGCGCACGATTCGTCGCGCGACATCGAGATCGTTGACCTGCGCCGCGAAATCGCGGACTTGGAACGACAAATTCATTCGCACACCTTGCACAGTCAACACGCCGCGGCGACGGCTCGTGGTGCGTATGATTCCTTCGGATTGACACTGGACATGAAACGTCTGCGCGATCGCCGCGCCGAATTGGCACTTGAGATTTCGGCAATCGACGCGCGACGTGACTGGGCCACGAAGGCGGACGCCGAGATGCAGCGTCGCCGTCAAAAACGAGAAACATTCGCCGCGATCGCGGACGACGTGAATCGATTGCGTCGTCACGAATCGGATTTGAAAACACGTTTGGCCGAAGTCGAATCGTCGCTCGCAAAGATGGACGAAGACGCCGCGCGGGCCGACAACCGAGCCTCGATCGCCAAGGCGTATCGCATCCGGCTGGAACAGGTCGAGACACAGCTCAATCGCGTTCGCAGTGTCGTTCGCGAAATTCGAGCACTGGGCGACCATTGGTTTGGCGGACGAGGCGTGACCGCGCGCGCCGGATGGATCGAACAAACCATTGATGACATCGACCGCACGTCCGATCACATGGCAAGCGTATCTGATTTCACAACCGAACTGGATATCGTCGATCGCGGTTGGTCGGCGTCGAACTTGCAGACGAGCGATTTTGTCGATGCGGTCCGTCCCAGCGAGGACAACGTCGCGGGCTCCGTGGATGTTCATCGCCGGATCGATGCGATCTGCCGAATCATTGATAATTTGGTCGGTCGTTGCGAAGAACATCAGGCAAATCGTGTCGAAGCGTTTGGTGGCGACGAGGTGACCGGCTCGGGCTTGGCGACGCGATCCGATGCGGGCATGCCGGACGACCCTGCGGACCTGGGCGAACGATTCGAGCCGACGCGTGGTCTGGATCGTGCCGAGCGATTGTTACGGGAAGAGCGAACGTACCGTGGCGAATCGCTGCGTCACGCGGACGAAAATATCGGCTGGATCGCGAGCGTCCTTAACGGCATTTCGCAGCGACTTCGCGGCTTGGTCGGATATCACGCCGCATACGGGGCCAGCAACATTGATCCCCTGTTTCATCATCGCGATGAAACGGCGTTTGCGGATTCTCGTTACCCCGGCATGATCCTTGACCCGCACTCGCAAATGGCGGCCGTTCGTCGTTGTGAACGAGAAATCATTGATGCGATGCGGCAATTGGTCAATCGACGTGACGTGATGTTGCGCCGGATCGCCGAAATGCAAAATCAACCGTTTTCACAAGTTGTTTCGTCATTGTCCGATGGCCAAACCATCCATGACGATCCGCTGCTTTACCAGTGGATCGTTCGTGACCGGATCGTTGCAACCCAGGCCGACGCGAAGCATCGCGAAGCGGCCATGCAAAGGGCCAAGCAGCAACGAACCGACCTCGCCACCGAGCTGACTCAAACCGCCCAACGCTTGACCGATCGTGTCGCCGAAGCGGAAACGATCCGGTTGTATTTGCGATCGTTGCCAGTGGTGCATCGGTACGATAATGACGCCGAATTGCGATCACGACTGGTCGCCGAAACGCGTGCGATCGATGCACAACTGGCGACCCCTCGCGTTCACCCTACGGTGCTGCAGCGGCACGCACGCTGCGTGTCTCGGTTGCGACAATTGTCCGGTGTGGTCGAGCACGCATCGAGTTTGGCGACGGCTGCCTCGGAGTATCTGCAGCGGCTTTCCGGCAACGCGCACCGTAGCGTGACATGGCACCGCGGCGCGACCGCGTCCGCGGCGATTCATGTCGAGATCGACGGACGAAGCGAATTGACGTGCAATCCCGCCCAGCGATTTGTGGCGGCGCTGGCGGTTCGCTTGGCCGCATCCGACGAGCTTGCACGCCGCGGTCGGCCATTGCCGGTCATCATCGAGACGCCTTCGATGCGAAACGTCGGCCACGAGCCGAACGTTCGCGGCATGTGGCAATCGATCGTCGATACGCTCGGATCGATGTCGCGTCGAGGTCGCCAAATCATTGTCTTGACCGATGATGCCGTCGTCGCCGACGCCATCTCGCGAAGCGGCGGAGCATCAATGTGGATGGGTAAGCGACGCGAAACGATCGTAACGCCGATGCGATCGATCTCGAACCATGAATCGTCGCTGTATGACGTCAACCATGACTTTGATCGCGCGTGGCAGGAATCGATTGAAGAAATCGCTCCGTCTCGATCGGGTGAGTCCCGTCATGCGTCCGTGCCTGTACCGACCGACGAAAATGGGTCGCAATTTGATCGCGTCGCAACGGATCGTGGTCGCGACGAATCGCGTCGGCACAGCGTCGCTGAGCACTCGTCCGAAGGTCGCGTGGAGGCGATCGATGTCCCTTTTTTTTTGACCGGGGCCAGCCCCGTTGATCAGGGTCCATCGATCGATGCACGGTCAGCCCAGCGACTGCGTGACATCGGCGTGATGCGTGTCGAACATCTGCTCGCGGCCAGCCCCAAAGAACTCGCCGCCTCGATGGCGATGGAATCGATCGATGCCGCCACGGTCCGACGTTGGCAAAACGAATGCCGATTGGTTTGCGGCGTCAGGCACCTGCGACCATTCAACGCCCGCGTGCTCGTCGGCAGCGGGATCACGCACCCCCGTGAGCTTGTCGATACCGATGCCGAAACCTTGGCCGAACGGATCGAGATTTTTCTCGTCACCCCGCGAGGCGAATCGTTGAAGCAAACCGCGTCGGCGGCGGAGTTGTCCCGGCTGAGCGACTGGATATCGCAGGCACGTTCTCGCTCCTCGAAAAAAACCTCAACGACAACTTCAACCTCAACGTCAACTTCCGCAGCGGCTTCTCCCTCGCGTTCGACGTCACAGACTACATCGACGCGAACGACGACGTCACGCTTGGCGAACGTGCGACGTGAGCGAGAAAGTGGGTCACAGCGAAATGCGACGCAGGGACAAACCCGCGAAACATCGCGTTCCCAATCCAGTCATGAAGAGAGCAATGGCGAGCTGAAATTTTATCTGCAACGGTCCAGCGATGTTGAAGCGGGTCCGTCGATCGGTCCACGCATGGCCGAGCGGTTGTACGCAATCGGCGTTCGCACGGTCGAAGCCTTGACGACGCGTTCGGCCGAATCGATCGCCGGAGCTTTAAAATTATCGCGAGTCGACGCGGGGATCGTTCGCCAGTGGCAACAGCAAGCGACGCTGGTCTGCTGCGTGCCGATGTTGCGAGGCCACGACGCGCAATTGCTTGTCGCCGCCGGGATCACTGATGCCCAGCGGCTAGCGGCGTGCGAACCAAGCTCGCTGCTGCGAAAGATCGACGTCGTCGTCAACGGCCGCGAGGGCAAAACGATTCTCCGTGGAGGCAAGACGCCCGACCTCGCCGAGATGAACCAATGGATCAGCAACGCCGCCCATCAACGACCGCTCGTCGCGGCGTAGCATCGCCGGATCAATTCGTATCGTGTCGACCACTTTCGCTTCGCGAAAGAATTGCTAGACACTATTTTCGCGGAGCGAAAGGCGACACTGGGAGCGATTTGTTTGACTTGTTGCGTACCGCGGCGGTTCCCGTTCGCTGAAGCAATAAGTCGATCGATCCGTCGGCCGCGCTCAGCCAGCGAACGGAACACCGGTTCCCGACGAGCGAGAACATCTCCTCGCCTTCCGGTGGGATGGTTCGAGGGCTGACGACGACCAAGTCCTGGGGTTTACCGACGCCGCGGATCAAGACGTCGATGGCGCCAAGCAAACTGGGATTTTGCACCGGAATTAAGTCCGCGAGCAGCGTCAGCATCTGCGTCACATGATCGCGTGGACCACCGCTGACCGCGATCTCCGGCGATGCGGCTGCGATGGCAATCGCGATCCGATTGGACGGCGTCGCGGCGATGCGAGTTGCCAACGATGCGGCGGCGCTGATCGCTAATTCGAGGGCTTCGTCTGCGTCTTCTGAATCATGCGGTGGTCGGTACGCGTCAACCAGGATGCAAAGGTCTAATTTTCGCTGCTGTTCAAATTGCCGAACGGCCAGCTCATCGATCCGCGCCGTCGTACGCCAATGGATCCATCGCTGGCTGTCACCCGCTTGCCATGACCGCAACCCAAAGAAATCTCCTTCGCTCGCTCCGCTGCGGCGAGCCGTTGTCGACATCCCACCGCTGCGACTTTGCAATCGTCGTCGCCAATCTCGCCTCAGCGGATAAAGTCGCGGATAGACGACCATCGAAGCGATCGCCGGGTCGGTGCGCCGCAACGTCATCAGCCCCAATGGCATGCCGGACGAAATCACAGACGGTCCGACCGTGTACCGGCCACGCTGGGTTGCGACGACATCGTATGAGGTCGCAACGGTTCGCCTCGGGCCAACCTTGCCAAGCCCGCAAGCTGCCGTGACGGACTCCAACGCCTGACTTTGAAACACATTTCGTAACCTGCGAAGCCTTGTTGGCGGACGGATTGACGATCCGTTGGATACCGGTGCGTTGATCGCATCGTCAATCCGGATCAACCATGACGCCAAGAACCGGTTGTGATTCGTGACCAAGAATCGAACCGTGAACGGCTGGTCCACAAACGCTTCCTCCGGCAACCGCCGCCGGATGGTCAACGACTCGATTTGCCGCCGGCCGATTCGCCAGTGCATCAGCAACGTGCCGGTAATTAAGCCAGCAAGCACCAACGGCAGATTGAACCCACGGATCGCACCACCCACCATCGCGAACGTGCCGACGAAGGCAAAGTGCCAACCCAGACGATTCATTTGGACGCGGATTGCCGAAGCGGTTCGATGGGATCTCATTCGCTGCGGCTACTTTCCCGCGATTTAAGGAGCACCAATTGGTGCAAAAAAACGCCGTGCAATTTGCGGCGTTAACAGCCTGGAACTCGACGCTAACTCGTGGCGGTTGGTCAAACCAACGACCCCGCCGCCGTCCCGCTAGATCGGTGTCGGAATCGTCTCCACCAAGTCAGCGATCAACCGTTCGACGTTGTCACGATCGATGGAACCGATGACGGCATCGGGGACGATCCGGTGTGACAGTACGGTGACGGCAAGTTGTTTGATGTCGTCAGGCGTGACGAACGCACGGCCCTCGGTGATCGCACGAGCTTGGCAACCGCGATAAAAACTGAGCGCGCCCCGGGTGCTGACGCCGACGTGGATACCATCGGTTTGGCGAGTCGCGTCGACGATCCGCAGCAGATAATCGACGAGCGATTGTTCGAACTCGACCTCGCGCGCGGCCGTCTGTGCCTGTTTAATCGCGTCGATCGAAACCGCGGCTTGCAGCGCGTCGACCGGTTCCCCACCGCGGTGCGTCCGCAGCACGTCGCTCTCGACGCTCCGTTCGGGATACCCGATGCTGATCCGCATCAGGAAGCGGTCCATTTGGCTTTCGGGTAACGCGTACGTGCCATCAAATTCGTAGGGATTTTGCGTCGCGATCACGATGAACGGACGCGGCAACAAATAGGTCTTGCCGTCGACCGAAACCTGCCCCTCGCTCATCGCCTCCAACAACGCCGACTGGGTTCGTGGGGGGGCACGGTTGATTTCGTCAGCCAAGACAACGTTCGCGAACACGGGGCCGCGGCTGAATTCAAACTCTCGCGTGTCGGTCCGGTACACCATGCTGCCCGTGATGTCGCTGGGCAAAAGGTCGGGCGTGAATTGCAGTCGTGTGAAGACGCCTTCGAGGCTTTTGGCGAGCGCCTTGGCCGCCAACGTTTTGCCGACCCCGGGCACATCCTCCAACAGCACATGGTCGCCGGCCAGCATCGCAATCACCAACGAGCGAACGACCTCGGGCTTCCCCAACACCACTTTTTCGATGTTTTCTCGGAGCGTCTGGGCGGTCTCATGAGCCTGCTGAAACATGGCAAATTCTGGCGTGTTTTGGGGTGAGACGTTTGGCGACATCGTATCCCCAACGCGCCCGCGTCGGTATCCCACGTCGCGTACTGGGTCACAATAACCATTGCCTAAACCAATCCAGTTCCCGCGCGATGTCCGCCCCCAAACCGCCGCCTCGCATCGCCTCGGGCATCACCGTCCACGCGTAAGTCTCGATTTCCCAGTGCCCCGTAAAATCCGGTGCATCCGGTT
>Ga0105045_10000995_pt1 | contig 22465 bp, 21 predicted proteins | sample MAT02_FD_78089 | JGI IMG/M metagenome (GOLD analysis project Ga0105045, IMG submission 78089) | Freshwater microbial communities from Lake Fryxell liftoff mats and glacier meltwater in Antarctica - MAT-02 (megahit assembly) | ecosystem: Environmental > Aquatic > Freshwater > Ice > Liftoff... | reverse complement strand
GCAATCTTCCATATCTTCCAGGCCATTTTTTCAGGGAAGCTGGTTAGTCCTTCGGCTACCGACTCATGCCGGTTGTCTAACAGCAACTCATGCAAGTTTATTTTTACCGCACACACTTCTGTGCAGGCACCACAAAGTGACGACGCATAACTTAAGTGCTTGAAATCTTCCATGCCCTGCAGGTTGGGTGTAATCACACTGCCGATGGGACCGCTATAAGTAGCACCATAAGCATGGCCACCAATGTTTTTATATACAGGGCACGCATTCAAGCAGGCGCCGCAGCGAATGCAATAAAGGCTTTCCCGTTGCTTTGGATTTTGTAGAATACTGGTGCGGCCATTGTCTAATAAAATCACATACATATCATCAGGACCATCTGTTTCATTGGCTTGCTTTGGACCGGTAATGATGGTATTGTACACCGTAAGTTTTTGGCCCGTGCCAAAGGTGGATAGAAGCGGCCAAAACAATCCCAGGTCGGTTAGAGAAGGAATCATTTTTTCGATGCCTACAATTACAATATGTGTTTTCGGGAAAGCGCAGCTTAACCTGGCATTGCCTTCATTTTCGGTAACCGCCACCGCTCCAATATCGCTGATGATAAAGTTGGCTCCGGTTACGCCCACTTCTGCTTCTACATATTTCTCACGCAAAATTTTGCGGGCTACCTGGGTTAATTGTTCGGGAGTATAGCTGATGGGCGTACCCAATTTTAGATTGAAAAGCCGGGCAACATCTTCCTTGCTTTTGTGCATCGCCGGCGTCACGATATGGTAGGGTGCTTCGCCATCCAGTTGTTGAATGTATTCGCCCAAATCTGTTTCCACACTTTCGATTCCATTTTTTTCAAGCGCATCATTCAGGTGAATTTCTTCGGTTGCCATGCTCTTGCTCTTCACCAATTTTTTACAGTTTTTTGCAGCGCAAATTTTTAATATAGCCTCAATTGCCTGTTGAGTATCTTCTGCCCAAATTACCTTACCGCCCCGTTTGGTAAAGTTCAGTTCAAACTCTTCCAGTTGCTGGTCGAGGGTTTCGATGGCACGCCATTTTATGTTTTTTGCTCTTTCTCTTGCAAGGTGCACATCTGCAAACTGCTCTTTACCTTCTGGCACCTTGGCGTCGTATTTGCCAATATTAAAATTGATCTTCCGCCGATGATCCAGATCGGCGGTTTTGATGGTGCTTTTGGCTATAAAATCTTCTGCTGTTTCTGTCATTTTTTTTATTTTTTTCCCTGGCCAATTGCATGGGGGTATCTTTAGTGGCGATGCTGATCCCATATTTTAATCGGGACACTTCATTCAACGGTTATAATTCGTATAATCTTTATCTTAACAAATTTATCGCATATTAATTGTTTACCTCATTTTGTTTAATTTACCTGTTTGAAAACTACCCATTCCATAACTATCTACAAATGGCGTTTCATCTGTTCCTTTACCCGAGGTCTTTTTATCAGCCAGTTTAAAACTAAAAAATTCAACAAACATGGTATCGTTTTCAACCCGGTAGTTATCTATAATGGTATTACCCTGCACCGTAAAAGCGCCATGAATTGAGTTGCCATGTACGTAACTATCCAAAATAATTCCATCCAATTCGTCCACTATCCAATGGCCTTTTGCCGTGTCCACCGGTTTAAAAGGTATGGGCGATTGTCTTTATTATTATCCCCATAAATTATTTGCCAGGTATATTGATTGGCAGTATCAGTTGGTTGAATTTTTAATTGCATGGTAAAGGTTTGCGTAGGTTTACCTGCAACCATCCATTTCAACTGGCCTTTCCAGTTGCCAATGAAGGATTTGGGAAAAGCCGCCTCCTCTACTGGAAATGAAGGTGAACTTAAAATCTTGCCTTATTGATTTTGCGCAGTAGCATTCATCACTAACAGACAAATAAGAATGGTGAAAGAAATTTTTTTCATTTTGCTATTTTGAAAGCCTGCTGCACTTGAGAACTTTTCATCAATATTGGTATGCGGTACAAGTTCCGATTCAAGTGTAACATCGGGATGGCGACAAAATACTGTCGGCGGGTGACACAACAATGCTGCTATCAATACTTCGACTTCGATCAGTAGCAATGCCTGTTACAAAATAATTTAAACCCAACTACGCTTTCAACACGCCAAGTTCTTTCCCAACTTTTGTAAATGCGTTGATCGCTTTATCTAAATGCACCTGCTCATGAGCGGCGCTCAACTGAACCCGTATGCGAGCCTGTCCCTTTGCAACCACCGGAAAAAAGAAGCCAATTACATAAATACCTTCTTCCAATAATTTAGCGGCAAAGTTTTGTGCAACCACCGCATCGTACAACATGATGGGAACAATCGGATGTTCGCCCGGCTTAATGTCAAATCCTGCTCCCGTCATTTTGGTGCGGAAGTAGTTGGTATTATATTCCAATTTATCTCTTAACTCGGTAGTTTCGCTCAGCATATCCAGCACCACAATGGAGGCGCCAACAATACTTGGCGCAAGGGTATTGCTAAACAAATAAGGGCGGCTACGCTGTCGCAACATCTCAATGATAGCTTTGTTGCCGCTGGTAAAACCACCACTAGCTCCGCCCAGTGCTTTACCTAATGTTCCGGTAATGATATCTATTCTTCCCAATACGCCGCAATATTCATGTGCTCCTCTTCCTGTTTTGCCTAAAAAGCCAGAGGAATGGCATTCATCGATCATTACAATGGCATTATATTTATCTGCCAGATCGCATATTTTGTCGAGTTTAGCAATGGTGCCATCCATGCTGAAAGAGCCATCGGTAACAATGATGCGGCTGCGTAAATGTGTCGATTCTTTCAGCCTGGCTTCCAAATCGTCTATATTGTTGTGTTCATAACGGTAGCGCTGGGCCTTGCACAACCGAACGCCATCAATAATGCTGGCATGGTTAAGCGCATCGCTGATGATGGCATCTTCTTCACCAAACAAAGGTTCAAACAAACCGCCATTGGCATCAAAGGCAGCGGCATATAAAATGGTATCTTCTGTTCCCAGGAAAGTGGCGATCTTTTGTTCCAGTTCTTTATGAATATCCTGCGTGCCGCAGATGAATCGCACGCTACTTAAACCAAATCCACGGTAATCAATGTACTCTTTAGCAGCAGCAGTTACTTTGGGATGCGATGACAATCCAAGGTAATTATTGGCACAAAAGTTTAAAACGGTTTCGCCACCTACAATTATTTCAACACCCTGCTCACTGGTGATGATTCGCTCATTTTTGCACAAACCAGCTTTTTCAATTTCTGAAAGTTCTGTAGCTATCCGGGATATAAATTGTTGATTCATATATAATTTTTAATGGGCAAAAATAGGTAAGGTAGCCAGCATTTTACCGTTTGGTTTAACAAGATTTACCATTAATTATTTAATGCTGTAACTTTTAACAGTTATTTTCGTTTCACTTCAAACCTATTGTATATGCTTGTAAAAAAATCTGCTGTTCTACTGATGGTAACAACTTTCAGTTCCGTTGGTTTGTTGGTGTTTTCATCAGGTATCACACCAGATGCCCCAATAGCAGAACCAGTTAAATGTAAATCTTCCCGGCGCTGCTCACAATTGAACGAGATAAAATCTTTCGCCCCCTGGGATATGGTTTCGCAGATTATGCTACGTTCGGCAGCTTAATTTTTTAATTTTGTAACTTTTAAGTGGGCGGGCCGTATTATTAATCTTAGCCAAATTAACCATTAAACCAGCACAACTGCTGTATGACTGAAAGAGAGTATAACCAATGTGTAAACCTGTATGCTGATAATGTGTATCGCTTTATCCTCAAGAACCTGAGACATGAAGAGGATGCGAAAGATATTGTACAGGGTACATTCGAAAAAATGTGGATCAATAGACAGCAGGTCGAAAACGACCGGTGCAAAAGTTATTTGTTTACAATAGCCTATCACCAGATGATCGATCATATCAGAAAAAATAAACGTGTAATCCTGCGGGATGAATTTAATGAAGCAACAAAGATTACAAACAAGGCTGAACATGACACTAAAAGAGTATTGCAGGGGGCTTTGAATAAATTAAATGAAACTCAAAGAAGTCTCGTGTTGCTAAAAGATTATGAAGGCTATAGTTATGAAGAGATTGGCAAAATTACCGGACTAAATGAAAGCCAGGTGAAAGTTTATCTGCACAGGGCAAGATTGTTATTAAGAGAATATATTGTAAGGCCCGAGAATGTGATATGAGGAGGGGGCGAGGAATGAATGATCAATGATGAGGGTAATTGGGTAAGAACGTTGAAAAACTACTAAGGATTATTTAAAATGAATATTAACAGAGATAATTACGAAACCTTTTTCTTGCTGTACACAGACAATGAGTTGTTGGGTGCAGAAAGAAAAGCCGTGGATGCATTTGTTGTTGCAAATCCTGATCTTTTAGAAGAGCTTGAAATATTGCAGCAAAGTGTGCTGTTACCTGATGATATTACATTTGATTTTAAACAAAGATTATTAAAAACTGAATTGATCAACAGCGATGTTCAGGAAAAATTATTAATGCATCTGGACAATGAACTGTCGGCAACAGAAAAAAATGAAATATATCAGTTAATAAAAAAGGAATCCAAAGTTGAAAAGGAATGGAATGATTTGCAGGCAACAAAACTTGACGCCAACGAAACGATAGTTTTTGGAAATAAGGAGTTGCTATATAGAAAGGAATCAGGCAAATTAGTAGCGTTTCCCTGGCGTAAACTTGCTGCCGCAGCCGTTTTAGTAGGATTTGGGTTATGGGGTGGAACACAGTATTTAAAAGATGAGCCGAAGGCGAATACAAGTGAATTTGCTATAAAGGAAAGTAAGGGAAAACCTGCAGCCATTGTTCAACAACCAACGCAGCAGATAATTGGAACTAACCCTGACAGTTCAATTAAGGGAAATGATATTGCCGTAACAAAGAAGGAGAATATTTTCGTGCCTTCAACAACTGACAATGCGACCAAGGCTTTTGCTGCGAAAAAATACCGTGGTGATGCATTGGAAAGTAACGATGAAAAAATAATTGCTATAGTGCAAGTGAAAGACAATAATTTACCAAAACCAAATTCTGAAAATCTTAACAATAACAACGGTAACAATTTAATCACTGCTAACGTAACACCCTTAAAGCAACCCAATACTAGTATCAATCCCTTACAAAAAGTAGTCGCCAACAGTTCAACAAAGCAGGACGCTGCAAATGAATTTGTTTATGTTGCTTCTTTTACCGAAAGCAACGAGGGAAGTAGTAACCATATTTTGTTTATGGATGAAGAGAAAGTAAAGAAAACTAAGATCGGCGGTTTTTTTAGAAAAGTAAAAAGAGTGGTTGAACGAACCACCAACATTAAAACCGGCGATAATAACTTTAAAGTTGCCAACCTGGAATTTGCAATTCAATAAAATTTTTAAAAACAACAACATGACAAAGCTATTTACATTAATGGCACTGGTATTTTTATGCACAGTTGCTAACGCACAATCTGACTCTACAAAGGCATCACAAGACGGGGATACCATTCGGATAGGAAATATCATTATCATAACGAATGGTGGTAAAAACGAAGATGATAAAGCCACTGGTACTCATATTAACATTGGGAAAAAGCGGCCAAAAAAGCTAACCAATGTAAGCACCAACTGGTTGTTTTTTGACATTGGGTTGTCAAATTATCAAGATGAAACCAACTACGGTTCCATCGGTAGCTATCTTTATAACAGGCCAAACGCCATCCCCCTTGGAGAAAACGACTTCAAACTGAATACAGGTAAAGGTAAAAGTATCAATGTAAATATTTGGTTCTTTATGCAAAGGCTCAACCTGGTAAAGCAACACATAAATCTCAAATACGGAGTAGGGCTTGAATTAAACAATTATCGGTATAAAACGGCCTCAAACATCAGCTACCTTGAAAGTAACCCTTATATCACAAACCAGATCACCTCTGCTGTAATCATCCGGGATTCGATTGGGTTTTCAAAAAATAAATTAGCGGCTGATTACCTTACTGTTCCATTGATGTTGAACTTTTTAACCAATCCGGATAATGACGATAAAGGACTTAGCTTAAGTGTAGGCGTTAGTGCCGGCTATTTATACAGCCAGCGGAATAAGCAGATTAGTTCTGAAAGAGGTACAGAAAAAAATAAAGGAGAGTACGATCTGGAACGTTTCAAATTAGCTTATGTAGCAGAGCTTGGCTTTGGCCCGGTAAGATTTTACGGATCGTATAGCCCAACGTCATTTTATAAAAATGGTTTAAATATGAAACCTTATACTGTTGGATTTCGGTTTAGTAACTGGTAAAGTTGGAATCGAAGATTTGAGAAACACTAATTCCTTACGTTCATCAATAAACAATCTAAGTATCTTAAAGCTCCGGTATAATGCCGGAGCTTTTTTATTCTCCTATTAGTCAGATAAACGCTTTGCTGTTAAAAAGATAATTTGATTTTTGCTAAGGGTTGTCTTCCTTTATAACAGACTTTAAGAATGAATAGCACTTTTCTAAAAATGAGGTACTACTTAAGCCCTTTTAAACCGCCGTTTCGAATTACGCTTTGGTACTACCTAAATAAAACTGATTACAATAAGAAGTTGTATTTTTACTTTTTAATAAATTTTATATGAATTTATCAGTTGAAAATAAACCGGTTATTGGCATTTCCTGTGGCGATATCAATGGCATTGGCCTCGAAATTATCATCAAAACAATCGCCGATGTCAGGCTGTTGGAGATATGTACCCCGATTTTGTTTGCAAGTAATAAAGTGTTGAACTTTTATCGCAAAGCCCTGCCCGAGATAAATTTCAATTTTTCAAACATTAAAGACTCAACCCGTATTAATCACAAACAAGTAAACCTTTTTAACTGCTGGGAGAATGATGTGGCTATTACACCAGGCGTACTAAATGAAACCGGAGGTAAATACGCTGTAATAAGTTTGGTGGCCGCAGCGCAGGCATTAAAAGAAGGTAAAATTGACGGATTGGTTACAGCTCCGATTCATAAGAAAAATACGCAGTCTGAAGAATTTAATTTTACCGGCCATACTCCATACCTCAAAAATTTATTTGGAGTACAGGATGCAGTAATGTTTATGGTAGCAGACAATATACGGGTGGCATTGGTTACAGAACATGTACCCGTTAAGGATATTGCTATCAATATCACAAGAGAAGCCATCCTTAGTAAATTGCAACTTGTTAACAACTCACTAAAAAAAGACTTCGGTATTGATAAACCAAAAATTGCTGTACTTGGTTTAAATCCTCATGCAGGCGACGAAGGCTTGATTGGTAAAGAGGAAGAAGACATCATTAAGCCCGCCATTAAAGATGCTAAACAACGGGATATTTTTTGTTTTGGCCCCTACAGTTCAGATGCCTTTTTTGCAAGAGGCAGTTATGAAAAATTTGATGCTATTTTGGCCATGTACCACGATCAGGGCTTGATCCCTTTCAAATCATTAGCGTATGGCGAAGGCATTAACTACACAGCGGGTCTTGCGGGTGTTCGTACTTCACCAGACCATGGTGTTGCTTTTGACATTGCTGGTAAAAATATGGCAGATGAGGCTTCATTCAGAGAAGCAATCTTCAAATGTATTGATATCATTAACGGTCGCAGGGAATACGAGGATCAAAGAAAAAATCCGCTCAAAAAGATAAGCAAAGCCATTGTAGCCAATGCGGTAGATGAAAAAATAACCCAGTTGCCAGAATAGGAAATTGGGTTCACTAGTAATATTAAGGCATTAAAATTTTATCTAAAAGTACATTTTATTGGTAACCTAATTCTAAAAAACGGAATCAGGAACGCCTTTATTTATTTTGTAAGAATCAAAAATAATCTCAGCCATTCCCTGGTTTTTCTTTAGGTTATCCGGTGTAGTTTTCTTTACCTCTTTTCCATCATCAAAATCAAATGTTACCCCTTTTGGCAATTTATAATCTTTGGTGTTGAAGGTGAAAATAATCTTATCTGGAAGACCGTAGCCCATGTATTTACTGTAAGTCATTTCTAATTGATAGCTGCCGTTTTCCCGAGTGGTAGTTTTGGCTTTTTTAATTACCAGGTTTGCTTCATCAATATAAACAGTGGATAACACCACATCCGCATTGTCATCTTCCGGCAACAACTTAACAACTCTTACAACGGTATTGCCTATCTTTTCAGTACCTGCATCTAGTGCAGTATATTTTCCACCATTGATGATATTACTAAGGTTGATACTTACCGCACCTTTGGGTACAAATGAAATACCCTTTTCATTTTTTATCTTAAGCTTATTAGGCTTTTTAAAATAAATTTTAACCACGGACTCCGGCACTTTTAAAAATGTAACATTGGTTTTCATTTTACCATCTGCTTCATAATTATTTACCTGATCAATCTTTGTACTCACTTTTTTTATCAACTCATTTACATCCTGCTGGGCTTTACCCGCTATGCCTGTTAATACAAAACCCGTCAGCAAAAAACATTTCAACAACTTTATCATACAATTTTTTTTAGGAGAGTATATCTTTCTTTTTAAACACAATTACAGAGGCGGCAACCAATAGACCGATATGCGCCAATAGAATCAATAAACTATTTCGAATGGAAGGCCAGTTTTCTATGCTGCCTTTTATGGGTACGCCTTCATCTGTAGTAGCGATATAAAAAAATCCCTTCCAGCCAACAAGGTAGGAAGTGAATAGGAATGGTTTTACATTTTTATCGATGATGGGCACGTTAATATTTGAAATAATGGTACACACAATTACAATACATACGGTTGCAATAATGGGGCCGATCGAGTTTTCAGCAAATATGGATAGTAACAGAGATAGTGCTGCAATAACCGTAAGCGCTACCGTGGCATAAGCGAACGCAGCCACATAGCGCCACATCACATCGTCTTTCGTAATGAGCAGTATCTGCGATTCATCACCCTTTGAACGGAATATTAACATATCATCTGCCCCAAATATCATTAAACTAAAAACTAGTGAAGTGATCGCCATCCAGATCAACAATAAAATGGTGAAGATGGTAGCGGCAGCAAACTTTACCAATATCAACTGGGTGCGACTGATTGGTTTTGAAATCAGCAACCGCAATGTACCCATATTGGCTTCCCCTGAAATAGAATCTGCTGCTATCAATGCTACTAATATCGGTACCTGTATCAATAAGGTGTTGAGTATGATGTAGCACATGAAATATCCGTTGATGGCCCTTACTCTTTCAAATTCGAAGGTGTCCTTCACACTTTGCAACATCAGGTTCATGTAGCTTTGGCCATCTGCCTTAAAGGCAAACTGAAAAATAAAAACGATGGCTGCAATGGCTGCAAAAGCAATATAAGTTCGGGGTCTGCGGGAAATTTTAAATAACTCAATTTGCAAAAGGTTCAACATAGCCTGGTACGGTTGTAAGTGACAAAAAATAATTTTCTAATGAATGGCTCGAATTTACAGAAAGCATCTGCACATCCATCGCAACGAGGTCGTTGATTAACTGCGGAACATCCTCTCTGTTCATCATTAATTGCAGTGGTTTATTTTCCTGCAAAAAAGAAACCCATTTGGTTTGTTTCAGTTTTTCTTTGGCAGCAGCATCGTTGTACGTCTCAATCTGTATCATGGTATGGGCTGGATCCAGTAAATCGGCCACTACACCTTCCACCATTTTTTTCCCTTTATGAATAATGATCATCCTGTTGGCGATTACCTCAATTTCACTTAAAAGATGTGAGGAGATTAACACCGTTTTACCCATTTCTCTGCTAAGCTTCAAAATCAGGTTCCGCATATCCGCAATTCCCTGCGGATCTAGTCCATTGGTTGGCTCGTCTAAAATGATTAAAGCAGGATTATGAACCAAGGCAACTGCTATGCCTAACCGCTGTTTCATACCCTGGCTAAAAGTTCTTACTTTACTGGTTGCACGGTCTGCCAAACCTACCATCTGCAATTGTTTCATCAACAAATCTCTTGTTATTTTCATTCCACTCATCCTGGCAAATATGGATAGATTGTCGTATGCGGAGAGATATTTATAGAGATCAGGTTTCTCAATAACTGCACCCACACGGCGTAAAATATCAGACCGGTGTGTACTCAATTTTTGATCGAAAATACTAATTTCTCCGCCTGATGGTGCCACAAGGCTCAGAAGCATACGGATGGTGGTTGATTTTCCTGCACCATTCTGACCAAGAAAGCCATATACGTCTCCTTCATTTACTGTAAATGAAAGGTCGTCCACAGCAGTTATATCCTTAAATTTTTTGGAGAGGTTGTTAACCCGGATGATAGATGACATGAATTAAATTGTTGGTAAAGGTAAAACGGATAAAGGAACTTATTGTTCATATCGTTAAATCACATATCCGGGTAAACCCAAATTAAATTTGGTAATGTAAAATAAAATCTTACTTTTGAACTCGAATATTGCTTACCACATATTCTCTTACAAATCTGAAACAACTTATTTGCAATATATTTGTCGATTAGTTTTCAAATCACATCCTCTAGAAAAATACAATTCACTTCCTTTTACTGTGTTACAGCCGTTTGATTTTAATAATCATTCACAACCTCTTATTCTCATTATAAACAACCACAGTATGAAAAAGATCATTTACTCTTTAACAACCCTTTGCGTGCTCAACATGGTAGCACAACCTTCCTTTAGTAATCCCAATGCGGAATATCGTGTTATCTGTAAAAATGATAATGGAACTAAAAAGAAGGAAATTAAAATTGTTTCCAGCCGTGCTTCAGGTGATATGCAACTGCGTTTTACCGCTGACAAAGCTGAAAAAGTTACTATTAAAATACTCAACGAGGCAGGGCAAATGTTGTTAAAACAAACGAATGTAGTTACTGCCAGTATCAACAACATCCCTTTAAAAAAAGCCCTTGAATTAGCAGAGGGGCAATACACTGTATTCCTGATTTCAAGTAGTGAAACATACAGCACATCGTTTCTGATATGGAAGTGACCTTAAAACGACAGCATGCTTTACTCCTAAGTGAGTAACTAAAAAATAGCCTGATAAAACTTATAAATAACCAAGCACGATAAAAATCCCCTCCTGTAAAAGAAGGGGATTTTTTATTGCCCGTTTGGATTCATGTAAGATTGTAATGCGATAACATAAGCTTCGAAGGAATCAATTCCTTTTGGTGTGATTTTGCAAATAGTTTGGGGATAGTTTTCTTTAAATTGCTTTATCACTTCAATATAACCCGCTTCTTTTAATTTATTTACCTGCACGCTCAGGTTGCCTGCCGTAGCATTTGTTTTTTCTTTTAAAAAAGTAAACTCTGCTTCCTTCACGCTGATGAGCAGACTCATTACCGCTAACCGTAATTGCGAATGTAGTATGGGATCCAGTTCTTTAAACATTGGCTGTTTGTTTCTTTTGATATCGTCTCCATAAAATAATACCTGGAATCAGCCAGGCAAACAGCCCACTTGCAGCCATCAACAACATATCAGTTGCGCTTTCAGTAAACATAGAGATAATACACAAACCCCAGCAGATGATACCACCTGCAATCATCGGTTTATATTTGTAAACTCCACCCGTTATGAATGTAGGAATGCCATACAAAAGCATAAAAAGAGAGCTAATGCTTTGGCCGTTGTTACTAAATTTGCTGCTGTAAAAAGACAACAGAAAAATACATATACCAAATGCCGACCAAACATAGGTGGTGATTGTTTCATCGTGGGCTACAAAATTACGTCGCTTTCGCTCCTTTACGGAAAAGTACGCCTGAAAAATAACTGCTAACACCGTGAGTAACCATACATCAACAGAAAAAAAATAGTTGAGTTGAATTTGTAACCAGGTCAATAAGCTGCACAACACAATCAAAGCGCCCCAAACCATGGATGCGGCACCGGTAGTAACATAACTGCTTTTTGCTTTGGAAATCATTTCATTGATTAAGCGCAGGCTTTCCATTTCGCTTAAATTTTCTTCTTCATTCATAGGATATTTTTCTTTTTGTTAACCTTTATTTTTAGCAGGTAAGAAGGTATAATATAGCTCACCAATATTGCTCCCGCACCAAACAACATCTGGTAGTCATAACTGAAAAATGTTGAGCCAATTGCCAGCACCCAAGCCATTAAACCTCCGTATACCAGCGGTTTAAATTCAAGCAGTTTGCCCGATATGAATGTACCAAGGCCATATAGCAACATAAAAAACGGGTAGATGGTTGCGTTCCATCCCAGCCGGGTCAATATCACGCTAAGTACAAAATACCCGATGCCCATTCCCATCCATAGGTATTGCATGCTTTCACCTACGTAAGTAGTGGCTTCTCTTTTTTTATTTTGCTTCATTCCCAGGTAAAAACTGGCAATGGATGCCGGAAACACCAGCAGCCACACTAAATAGTGTTGCTCATAATCCAACATATTTTTGAGTACGAATTGTCCAATAAAGGCAACAAACGTTACCCAGCCCCAGATTAAAAAATGAATGCTGTTATCGCTGATGCCCTGGCGTGTTTTCGCAATCATTGACTGGATCAATGCCAGGCTGGCTTGCGGTGAAAAGTTTTCCTCTTGCATAAATTTGAATTGTAGTTTTCGGCTATTATAATTAATTTTCTTAATTTGCTAACTTCAGTTAAGTCGCATGCATTTGTAAATCTTTAAGGATTGTATTTTATTGAGAAACAATTTTCAGTCGGAAAGCAAAACTTACGCAAACATATTTCATCCTAACCAATTTTATCTTTCAGGAAGAATCATTGAAAGAAACGAGCGTGTTTGAATCAATGTGATCTGTGCTGAATCTTGCAAAATTTACAAGTTAAGCAGAAACGTTTCGGAGGATATGCTTAACTTGTTTATTGAATAAGGTTGTGCTGATACTTGTGTTTATTTGCATTCTTTCATTAAATTTTCCACCTGTGGTTTACCCCAGTTTGGGTTAAGTTCGCTCGCAGGTTTAAACGCTGTAAATTTGTCAAGTGAAGTTTGTAATGCTACTTTCGCCGTCTTGCAACCACCACCAAACTGCTCCGGGGTATATTTTAAACTCTGTCCTTTTAGATAATAAGGCCTTGGGTTTGTGGGATCCTGTGCAATGGCTACGTCCAGATTACTACTGCTTTCCGCACCATACTCCTGCCATCTCTGCATTGGGTCTACCATCATGTGGCAACTTGCAATCATACTTTTAAGGCAGGAAATTTCAGAATTATTTGGTGACAATAAATCAGCCTTTGCTATCAAAGTGGAAGCCTTGTCTGCTATGCCATCCACCTTGCTTTTGTCCTGTTCAATAAAACCACCGTTTACCTGGCAGAAAGCGGCATAGTAATACGGGAGCCATTGATTTTTTTCGGCATTGGCAATCCGCTCAAAATTATTTGCCATCGAAATAAGGTCGGTTGAGCTTTTAAAACTTGCGTCCATCGCTTCAAGATTTTTTTTCATGGCTGCTGAAAATTTTTCGCTTTGTGCAAATGATGCAAAAGAAATCATCCATACGAATGAGAAGAACATTAACTTTTTCATGATGATTGTTTTAGTTGTTTGATTGAATTAATATTTAGATACCGTTTAGAATTAAGTTTAAAGATTATTATTGATGGCATCCTGTGTTCTATCTGCTCCAAAACTCAGGAAGCAGCCTATAAAAACAAATCGTTTACTTGGTGGCGTTACAGCCTCTTTTCTTGCTCCGTTATTACTATAATTGTAGTTGAAAATTTGTTCCTGTCCCAGAACATTATTGATTCCTAAAACCCACACGGCAAATGTTTTAGCATCCTTTTTTCCTAGGTTTGGGAGATAATTTACACTAAAACTCACGTTGTTAAAACTGATTGTTCTTCCCTCATCGGCAATGGCAAATTTCCCTAGTGTGGTGTCAAAAGCTATGTTGTAATAAGGTCTGCCAGTGGCAAAATTGTAACTAAAATTAAATCCTGTTTTCCAGGGCAAAACGAATCTTTTAAAAACAAAAGCTGCTGTATGTTTGGCAGCAAAAGAAGGCTGAATAGCTTTTGGATAATTCAGGAAATCTCTTTTCGTATCCAGGTAAGAATAAGAGAACCAATAATCCACATTTTTAATCGTCTTTTTATCCCGCCAGAATAGTTCAATACCTTTCGCTTCTCCAAAGCCATCGTTATTGACAGCTAAAAAATTCCCATTGTTACCACGGCCCGTTTTATACAGGTCATCGTATTTTTTGTAGAATAACTCCGTTCTAAACGTAAAATCTTTTGTCTGCCTGGTGTATTGAAAAATATAGTGGGTTGCTTTGGAATAGTCTATACCGTTAGTAGCTGGAAGCAGTCTTCGTTCAGGGTTTTGGTAAAATATACCATAGGCAAAAGATGCCTGGCTGTTGTCGGCCAGCTTATAAGCCAATGATACCCTTGGAGCAATATTCCATCTATCAATAATGTTGGAATGCTCTGCCCTTGTTCCAACTTTCGCTGCCAGATTATTGGTTAAATAGATATCAGTTTCGGCAAAACCGGCGTATAAGTGATCGGTAATTTTGTCGGCGAATTTCGCCCCGTTGTAAAGGGTATAAATGGACTGTTCATTGCTGTAAAAATAATCACTTCCGAAACGGATGGCGGTTAGTCCCTTAATTCTCTTTTCCAATACAAACCTTGCCTGTGCATACTTAGCCAGATTTGTTAATGAGAAGTTTTTAAACTGATATAAGGGCTCGTTAGAATTTGTTACTTTCTTGTTGCCTTCATCCTGTAATTCATTTTTTAGATCATCTTTATTGGTACTAAAGCTGATTCCAGTGTTGATTTTCCAGCCGCCGCCGATGCGATCCTTATAGTTTAGATTTTGATAAGTATTGATATTATTTATCGAAAATGCATTTTTCAAGGTAATTGAATCAATGTCTGAAGTACGGAAACCCACTCTATTGGAGCTTAAATACCCATAATATTTTAAAAAGCCGCCATTTTTTGTCTTGATTCTAAAGTTGGCATCTCCCTGGTGCGCTACCGGTATTTGAAAATAATCCTGTTTTTGCTTGATGGCGTTAAAGGCTAGCCAAAGGTTTGCATAATTGTAAGATACGCCCCAGGAAGATTTTTTATCTTTTGCCAAATGTTGAATGCCCCCACCAGCACCAACCACTGAAAAGCTGATGTCAGCCTGCGTCTTTTCAGGTAGATCATTGCTCTCGAGTATTAGCGCAGAAGAAAGTGCCTGTCCATATAGCGCCGAATAGCCGCCCGTACTAAAAATTGTCCCTTTAAAAAGAAAAGGATTGAAACGACCCCTTGTGGCTATTCCCGGCGTACTAGTAAAAAAGAAGTTATTTACCAGGTTTCCATCCATGTAGATTTTACTTTCTGTGGCAGTACCTCCCCGTACAAACAGCCCTTCGCTTTCGCCCACTTGCTGCGTACCGGGGAGCGATTTGAATGCGCTGGTTAGGTCGCCATTGGCACTTGGAGTAGTTACGATATCAAGGGAACTTAGAACAGCACCCTTATTTTTATCACTTGCCTCAAAGGCACCCGCAGAAATTACAACAGCTTTTAGCTCAGTAATTTGCTCTTTCAGTGAAATATTTAAGGTAATAGCATCCAGGCCTATGTTAATATTTTGCAATAAGCTGTTGTATCCGGTTATAGAGAATTCCAGCTGCTGTAAACCTTTTTCATTAGTTATAAAAAAATATCCCCCTGTTGAATCACTTGTTCCTCCGTCGTATGTGTTTTTTAAGCTGATACTGGCACCCGAAAGAGATTTATTTTTATTGTCGGAGATTTTACCGGAGATTTTAACCTGACCACTAGCATTGAAAAACCCAAGTGTTAAAACGGTGATTAATAGCTGTTTCATTTATTATAAATAAGGCACAAACATAAAGTAGTTTATTTTATAAACCAAAATTAAATTTGTGTATTAATTTTATTTTTTTGCCAATTTATTTAAGGGTTTTATTTGGAAAAATTGAACGTAAAGTAATGTAAACTAGGATGTTAAGTAGTATGATGAATCTTGTTGGGATGGCCTGTTTTATATATAAACTTATCAACATCACAAAAAAAATATTTTTTTATGTTGGGGCAATTTGTAATTTAGCAATAGAATTTAATGGGTTAGTAAGTATAAAGGGTTAGCAGAAATGCTGACCCTTTTACTTTGTTGGAACTATTATTTTTTATTTATAAAGTAGTTTTAGTGAAGTAATAAGGTAATTGCTATTTTTATCCTCCTGAGAAAAAAATCAATAAATAGCAAACGATTTTTTTTCACAATTATTATTTCCTCCAAAATACATATATTTAAATTGCTCTATTTCGTATGTTCATCTTTTCACTTTCATCATTTTCAATTTTCAATTTTTTAGGATTTACTTTTACTTTATGAGCAAATCGAAGTCAGCATTTTTTTGTCAGAGTTGTGGTTATGAAAGTACCAAGTGGGTAGGTAAATGTCCATCTTGTAATAACTGGAATACTTTTGTAGAAGAGGTTATTGTAAAAGGGAATGATAAAAAAGAAAACAATGAATGGAAGGAATACAATGGCATTGGAAAACTAAAGACCATTTCAATCAATGACGTAAGTAGTGCAGAGGAAAAGCGAATCATTACCCAGGACCCGGAAGTGAACCGGGTGTTGGGCGGCGGTATTGTAACAGGTAGCATCGTACTGGTAGCCGGAGAGCCGGGTATCGGAAAATCTACGTTGTTTTTACAAATCGGCTTACAGTTAAAAGATGTGGTTACACTTTATATAAGTGGCGAGGAAAGTGAACAGCAAATTAAAATGCGGGCAGATAGGGTTGGTATTAAAAGTGAATCGTTTTATTTATTGACTGAAACCAATACCCAAACGATTTTTCAGGAGATAAAAAAGTTGAAGCCTCAATTGGTAATTGTAGATTCTATTCAAACATTGCAATCGCCTTTTGTAGAAAGTGGCCCCGGCAGTGTAAGCCAGATCAGAGAATGTGCAGCGGAATTACAACGCTTTGCAAAAGAAACCCAAACCCCGGTATTTTTAATTGGGCATATCACTAAAGACGGTAATATCGCGGGCCCAAAAATTTTAGAACACATGGTGGATACTGTATTGCAGTTTGAAGGTGACCGCAATTACGCTTACCGCATTTTACGAACTCTTAAAAACAGGTTTGGCTCAACTTCTGAATTAGGTATTTATGAAATGACCAGCGAAGGCATGCGGCCAGTGACTAACCCCTCAGAAATTTTAATTACACAAAAAGAAGAGCAATTAAGTGGTATTGCCATTGCCGCAACCATCGAAGGCATGCGACCTTTGCTAATTGAAGGGCAGGCCCTGGTAACACAGAGCGTTTATGGTACACCCCAGCGCACCGTTACTGGTTTTGATCTAAGGCGCTTGCAACTTCTGTTGGCTGTTCTGGAGAAGCGAGGAGGATTTCATTTTGGCGTAAAAGACGTGTTTGTAAATATTGCAGGTGGACTAAAAGTAGAAGATCCTTCAATTGATCTCGCCATCGTTTGTGCGTTGCTTAGCAGTTACGAAGACCTTCCTATTAACCAGCATTATTGCTTTGCAGGCGAGGTAGGTTTAAGCGGTGAGATAAGAGCCGTTAATAGAATTGAGCAGCGCATTGCAGAAGCAGAAAAATTAGGATTTCAAAAAATTATTGTTAGCAAATACAACACAAAATCGTTTGGCAAATTAAAATTCAATATTGAAGTTGTGCCGCTGGCAAAAGTTGAAGAGTTATACCAGTATTTATTTTGATAAATTAAAAAGTGAAGTAACACAGAAACACCGAAATGAAAACCTAAAATTCTTTTTAAAGTAGACTTGTATTTTGATTCATTTTATATTTTCTTTATAGAAGGTAATTTCATTTTTCATTTAAAAAAGTGCTTCAAATAACGCTACTTATGGGTTGAGGCATCTTTATATATGCAATTTTTAAAATCAATTTTTAGCGATACAATCCATCTGTTTTACCCGCATGTATGCCTGGGTTGTGGAAATGATTCGCTTCAGGAAGATAATTTAATTTGTTTACGGTGTATTACAGATTTGCCACATACTAATTTTGCGCAGCACGCTTCCAATCCAATAGAACAGCTATTTTGGGGTCGGGTTCCGTTGGTTGCAGCACACAGCGAATTTTATTTTGCCAAAGAATCTATTGTTCAAACACTCATTCATGTACTGAAATACAAAGGCAACCAGGAGGTTGGTATTTACCTGGGCGCATTAATGGCAAAAAGTTTGTTGAACAGCAACCGGTTTAAAAACATCGATTACCTGGTACCAGTTCCGCTTTATCCTGATAAAGAAAGGAAAAGAGGGTACAACCAGGCAGCAGTTATATGCAAAGGAATGTCTGAAGTGATGAATGTGCCGGTACTTATAGGCAATGTAAACAGGAAGCGGTTTACAGAAACCCAAACGAAAAAGCACCGAACAGAACGCTGGGAGAATGTAGCCGACAGCTTTATAATAAAAGACAAGGAATTGATGGTGGGCAAAAGTCTATTGCTGGTAGATGATGTAATTACAACAGGAGCTACGTTAGAAGCCTGCTGCCAAAGTATGCTGGAAGTGGATCAAGTGAAAATAAGTCTTGCTACAATATCATCTGCTACAAGGTAGTGTCATTTAATACCCTTTGTCTTTTTAACAAAAAAAGCCAATAATTTTAATTTGGACTCAGTGACATTTATTGATTCACATACCAGTTGCACCGATTGGGAAATAAACTTTAATTTTGGTTCATGACAAAGAGCGTTTTTATTAATTTCATTAAATATGCTACTTATTGCCTTTTAGCGATGGCACTTTGTTTGTCTGTAACTTCCTGTAAAAAAGATTCTTTCATTACAAGCAGTGATGCAGGTCTGTCTACTAGTGTAGATAGCCTGAAATATGATACCGTTTTTACCAGCATTGGCTCCATTACAAAAATGTTCAGAATTAGCAATACCAATAACCAAAAATTGCTGATCAGCAAGGTTAAGTTAATGGGGGGCGCCACGTCTGCTTATAAAATAAATGTGAATGGCAGGTTATCAACTGAAGTAAACGATATTGAAATAGCAGCCAATGACAGTATCTATGTTTTTGTAACCGTTAACATCAACCCCAATGTTGCCAACCTGCCTTTTATCGTGAAAGATAGTATCCAGATCATGTACAACGGGAACAATCGTTTTGTACAGTTGGAAGCATTTGGACAGAATGCGAATTTTTTGCGAAATAGAATTATAAAAGGCAATATCACCTGGACCAATAATCTTCCTTATGTAATTTTAGGAAGTTTGCAGGTAGATACAACAGCGGTACTTACAATCGACCCCGGTTGCAGAATTTATGCGCATGCCAATGCGCCGGTAATTGTGGATGGCACGCTGCTGGTAAATGGAACAAAGCAGGAAACGGTTGTATTTTCTGGCGACCGGCTGGATGATGAATACAGGGATTATCCTGCAAGCTGGCCCGGCATCTATTTCAGGGGTAGCAGCAAAAGCAATGTTTTAAAATTCACCACTGTAAAAAATGCCTACCAGGCAGTGGTGGCGGAGCAACCCTCCGGTAATGCAAATCCTAAAATTATTCTGCAACAATGTATTGTTGATAATGCTTACGATGCCGGCATCCTTTCTGTTAACAGCAGTTTGCGTGTGGATAATAGTTTAATCAGCAACTGTGGTAAAAATATTCAGATTATTTATGGTGGCAATTACTCATTTACCAATTGCACTGTAGTAGCTTATTCTGCTTACTTTAATCATAAAAACCCGGTACTTTCTGCTGCCAACTTTGCAACACAAAATGGCATCACATTTACAAATGGCTTAACGGCAACCTTTCGCAATTGTATATTTTGGGCCGAAAATAGTATTGTAGATAATGAAATCAGTATCGGAAAGCAGGGAACGGATAATTTCAAAGTTACATTTGATCATTGTTTGTACAAAGCTAAAACTGATCCGGGCAATAGTGTTTTTACCGCACCAATCAAAAATCAGGATCCATTGTTTGATAGTATTGCCGTTTCAAAACGTTACTTTGATTTTCATATTACGCTTAATGCCCAGGCTCCCGGAATTAATAAAGGCGTTAATACCGGCTATTCGAAAGATCTCGACGATAATAACCGAAACAACGGTTTACCCGATCTTGGCTGCTACGAGAAACAGTAAGAGACTTATTTTTTAAACATCAACAAAATCTCTTTTTAAACGTTTACAAAAAAAACTAAATCATGTTAAAACTATTGGTAATCGCCACCATGCTACTCTCCTGCATGGCAAAAACAAATACAGTTTCTATGAAAAATGAAGTATCAACACCGATCGACGCTATTCAAAAGTCAATTTATGATTTCAAAGTTGAGGGTTTGGACGGCTCCACTATTGATTTTGCCAAGTTTAAAGGAAAAAAAATATTAATTGTAAATACCGCTTCTGAGTGTGGCTACACAAAGCAGTATGATGGATTGCAGGCATTGCACGAAAAATATAAGGATCGTTTGGTAATAGTTGGTTTCCCGGCCAATAATTTTGGTGGACAAGAGCCAGGTTCCAATTCGGAAATTAAAGAGTTTTGTAAAAAGAACTACGGTGTAACTTTTCCGATGGCGGCTAAAATTTCTGTAAAAGGAGAGGATGCAGCACCCGTTTACAAATGGCTTTGCAGTAAAAGTGAAAATGGTGTTTTGGACGCGGAAATTAAATGGAATTTCAATAAGTTCCTGATTGATGAGAATGGCAAGATGGTAGCCAAGTTCGATAGTGGGGTTACTCCAATGAGCGCAGAGCTTACCAGTAAGTTATAAATTCTAAAAACATATTGAAAGGCATCCCGGGTTTTAAAACTTTGGATGCCTTTTTTTATTTTACTTTGCGTTGTGCAATTCGAAAAAGTAATAGGACAAAAAGAGACAAAAGAACAATTGGTTCAAATGGTGCAGCATAACCGGCTAAGCCATGCCTTGTTGTTTTTAGGAAAAGAAGGAAATGGCGGTCTTTCATTGGCGATGGCATTTGCCCAGTATATTGTTTGCGAAAAGGTAAACGGACGTCTGAAAGTTGCGGCTCCCGAACCATCTTTATTTGGAGATCCTGAACCTGTTAATCAACAACCACTCCTTCAAATGGATTCGTGTGGTGTTTGTAACGGTTGCCTAAAAGCAAGCCAACACGTTCATCCGGATATTCACTTTGCATACCCGGTGATACCCAAAAAGGCCGGTGATAGGCCAATTAGTACTGATTACATCACCCAATGGCGCACGTTTGTAGCTGCTAATCCTTATGGAAACATATTTGATTGGCTGCAATTTATTGGTGCCGAAAATAAGCAAGGGAACATTACTTCTGAGGAATGCAATGACATTACCCGAAAAATCAGCTTAAAGAGTTTTGAGAGCGAGTATAAAGTACTGATTATCTGGATGCCGGAATATCTTACGAAGAACGGTAACAAGCTGCTCAAGTTGATTGAAGAACCGCCACCCAATACCTTGTTTTTGTTGGTGGCTGAAAATGAAGACCTGATATTGCCTACCATTCTGTCGAGAACGCAACTAGTGAAAATTCCCTTATTGACTAATTTAGAGGTTGAATCAGCTCTGGGAATGAATGCTGCGGTTCCTAATGAAAAGGCGCAGCAGATAGCCGCCTTAAGCGAAGGCAACTATCGAGAAGCGCTACAGTTATTGCAACATGTGGAAGATGACTGGCAGGCAACGCTTAGAGAATGGTTAAACATGATCTCTAAAAAAAATCTTGCCGGCCAGGTGAAGTGGATCGACGACATGAGCAAGCAGGGCAGGGAAAAGCAGAAACAGTTTTTAAAATACTTCACCCATTTACTGGAGCAGGCCGTTCGGTTAGCGGTGGTGGGTGGAAATGATGCAGCCGTGTTTTCGATCGCAGACAATGAAAGGGATTTTGCGCTTCGGCTAAATAAGTTGTGCAATATCAACCAGCAGGAAGCAATTGTTCATGAACTGGACAAGGCCAGTTATTACATTGAGCGTAATGCCAACGGAAAAATGCTGTTTCATGCACTCTCCATTAAGTTGTATCATATTATTAATAACAATTCATTAATTTTGATGAATTGAGGAGGAGGGCCTGAGGACGTGACTGGAATTGAGATTGGGTGTTTGCTTTATGTAACGTCTATCTCTGCTATACCAACATCATTGTGCAATTTGAATCCCTTTTGTTAAAAACGGGCATATTTATACGGAATACTTTTTTAAACAGAATTAATAACCATCTGAATAATAAAGTTGTATAAATAATAAGTTTACATAATCAGCTTCGCAAAGCTGCAAATGTACAAGAGCCGATAGCTATCGGCTTCAACGCTAATGAAGTTGAAACAGGAAATATAGCCGGGTTAATGATTGCCTAATGCAGCTTGCCGGTTGTTTCCGAAATAGTACATTTATTCCATCG
>Ga0105045_10000993_pt1 | contig 22476 bp, 8 predicted proteins | sample MAT02_FD_78089 | JGI IMG/M metagenome (GOLD analysis project Ga0105045, IMG submission 78089) | Freshwater microbial communities from Lake Fryxell liftoff mats and glacier meltwater in Antarctica - MAT-02 (megahit assembly) | ecosystem: Environmental > Aquatic > Freshwater > Ice > Liftoff... | reverse complement strand
GCGCGAATTGCGCCTCAGGTCCTACTGCTCTCACAGATGTTCAACACATTATTTCGCGGCGCCGCTATTTCGCTAAACCTCCGAAAAAGCCGAGAGCGCATCGGCCAACCGGTCTTGCCGGTCTTGCCGGTCAGTGAAACGCCCAAGAAGCTCCGGCATCAAACGCCATGAGCTATTGTCACGAAGCGCCTTTTCGCTAAATAATTTGCCGTCACGATCCCGCAAAAGGCCGCAATACCTGCACCCGTCGCCAGCAGCGCTACCTTCCCTGAATCACTATCCGACTTCAAGCAGTGCGAGGACATCATCCTCAGGGCCCAACGGCCCTAGGTCAATCTGTCTGCCGCCTGTTATTGGAACTCGAGGTGTCCGCTCCGATTGCTCCCACTGTCCTTCGCCGCGCTTGGTCCAGTTGACACCCCTCACCGCGACCACACTGAGTTCAACCGCCCGCATCCAGTAGGGTAAGAACTGGTCGCCCACATTGATAGTGAGCGTGACCGGTGGCGTTGCATTTGCGCCAGTCTTCGCCGCAGCCCATTTGGCCGGAAACTCAGATCGACAGCTGACCACCACGTTCAGTGGCCCCGCTCGCTCTATGGGCCAGACCACCTTGGCCGCGGCCGGCAACGACTGCTTTGCCGCGTCCATGAGGCTCGCTCCGCCATCGCGCGCCGTATAGCGTACGTGCATCACAACGTCGCTGATGGTGTCGATTTCGAATTGCAGCTGCGCGCTCGGCAACTCCAAGCGCCAGCGACTGACAGCGCCCGCATTCTCGAATGGCAGGTAACGTTCATCGCGCAACGAGGTCTCGAAAAGCCCACTGTCATCGCGGCCGCTGCTGGTGACGATCGATTCCGTGGCACTGAAGAATATGTTGAATCGCGGGTCGTCATCGCTTTGCCGGGGGTACGGAGCTACAGCGCTGGGCGAGTGCCGGATGTCACTGCGAAGCAGCGTCAATCGGCAGTTCACACCGGTGGTCGGTCCCACTACACAAGGAATGCTCAAGCTGACCGACTTGATGCGGCGCATGAAGTGGCCTGGCATATCGAGGTCGAACAACCATTCGGGAATCTCGAAAGTACAGGTGCCACTTGTCTTGAGGTCCAACACCGCCCTGGCATCTAGCAACCGCAGCGACACGTGCCTGGTCATTTCGTGCTCGCGGCGGTTTCGATCGAGATAGGCGAGATCCAGGCGCTTAATGTCTTGTTGCAGACGCTCGCCGGCCAACAGGCTGGAGCGCCGACTAATCCAATAGTCAGATCGAATGATATTGAGTGCCGCAACCCCAAGCTCATGGGCGGCCGCACGCTCGGCGCGTCGGGCAATGTCCAGCGCCATACGATACGCGGCGCTATGCAGGTTTGACAACTGGGAGGACATCCAACCGTAGAGTTCAGCGCTGGTGAACTTATCATGGAGATATGTATCGATGGCCTCGGATTGTTCGACCTGGGCCTCGTGGTTTCGCAGTTCGGCGCGTGTCAGCGCAATGCGAATTTCGTTGGCCAGTATCTGTTTGTCAATTTGCCTCAGTTCACGCAGAACCTGGTTGGCCTGATAGGCCCATTCATCACGCCGTCGTATGTGACCTGCGCTTGTCGCTTGGCGCGATGCCAAAGTCTGGTGAATCTGCGAGATCGCCCGGAAGGATTCTGCCGTTGCAGCGCCAGCGCTTGCTAAAGCCGAAAGTACCTTGCCGGCCTGATCGCCAGCCGGTATCGAGTGTGCGACAGATGCGCTCAGGCTGAACGCGCCGCCCACAACTCGAGCCACGCTATCTGCATCGGTCCAGAATCCTGCTGTCGACTGCTCTTCCGATTGAAGCTGTTCCTCTACGATCAGCCCCCATTGACTGGTTGCGAGTGAACCGCCACTTGCCAGTCGCCCGAATTGTGACTCCTCCCCAATCGTCTCCTGTTCTCCTGGTGCTCGTTTGTCCGACGTGCCGAGCTGTCGCTGAATTTGCTCATAGCGAGACACGGCCCCAGTACGCGATACACGCAGTGCATCTAGGTTGCGCTCGGCCTCCTCGATCTGTAGACTGCGCACCGCCGTGACGCGTTCGAGAAGATCTCGCTCATTCATCGAGCGCAATTGCGCCAGTTGCTCTCCATCCCGCTTCTCCAGTGCGGATAGCAGCGCCCCCCCGAATGCTCTGACGTCACCAGTCAGGTCCAAAGCGCGCGCTGCCAGCACCGAATAGCGGTAAGGCATAGGCCGTGCAAAGAGGTTGTTGACAATGTCGTTGAAATCGAAGCCCGCCGCAGTCGCGCGCACCAGAAGCTCCGGATCAATCGGCGGATCCATCAGCGGCAAGTCGCGTGCGATGCCCTCCAGGTTGCGGCAGTGCCTGATGTTGAACAGCCGTTCATGCACCATATCCCAATAGGTGCACACTTTTTCGTTTATGGGGACGCAGAAGAACAGGAATCCTTCTGGCGCGGGCGTCTGGTTGGTGCCTGTCACCCCGGCCACGGGGCGCGGGGGTGGCGGTTGAGAAACGGCTGGGCTTGTAGCGTCGAACCATGCATTCGCAAAATCGTCCCACTTTTCGGCAAGATCGGTGTAACTGCTTGCTATTTGCGCCCGGTGGGCACTCGACACGCGCGGCTTCGGTCCGAGGATGCGTGCAGCCAGGATGTAGAGCTGCGCGGCCTCCCCAATGGCTTCGCGCGTATCGCGTCGATACAGGCTGTCTGCCCAGGCCAGCAGATTGTCGAGATACGCGAATACCGTACGCCACAGAAATGCAACGTTACGGCGGCGGGCAATCACGAACGGCCGGTACGGCTGGGTACGCCACCGAGCAATAAGGTCACTGATCGACGCGACAAACGGGGTAGCAGCACTACCCACCGATTTGGCTAGGGACTTCAGGTCATTGGCAACCGACTGGCCGCGAGGCAACTCGCGGAAGACCCGGAATCGCAGGAAGGCCTTTGGCTGACCAGGCTCGACGCAGTTGGGATCGAACACCATTCTCAGCCAGCGTTCCGCGTCTTCGAAACGCTGCTGCTTGGAGAGTTGATCGGCAATTAGCAGTGGTGCATGAAAGTAGATCTCCCAGTTATAGCAGGCGTTTGGCAAGCGGTTGTCGAACAGCCATCGTCCCTGCAACACGGCACTGGGCAGACCTGCTTGCAAGGCAGGGGCCAACGTAGGCAACCTCGTTGCGCCAAACTCGTCGCTCTGTGCCTCCCCGCTTGGCAGGCGTCCAGTCTCCTGCCACGTTCTGGAAAGCGCATCGCCCTTGGTCCAAGCGCTAGGATAGATGCTCATGCCCGACCCGGTGGCGTCCGATGCGAGTCCGGGGTTGACGTCAATCAGGCACGCGGCTGCTTGCTCAGTGAAGTACCACAGATTTGTTTGATTCAGCGCCGAGGCGCCAGCCGCGCTTGCCGCGACGACCCAATACCGTTCACCGCTACGTGAGCCGGAAAAAACCGGGATGGACTGCTGCGAAGCCTTGGGCAAGGTAAGCCCAAAGGATCGCGCCGACGCTTCCGACTCCCTGAAGCCGTTCATCCAAATATCAGACGAGCTGTTATCCAATGGCTCAAGCGAGAAGTTGCCGCCAGTTCCAGTCGCCATGACGCCCATCGATTGGAGCGTGAATTTCTGTACCTTCAGATACGGGCGCGGCTGTTGCAGGCGCCAGGCAAGACCGCTATCGTTTTTGGAGTCAATGAGCTTGAAGTGCAGCGTTTCAGTGCACGAACTTCCCTTGGGGACTTGTGTGAGCTCCAGCGATGATGAGAAAGTGGGCATTCTGCCGGTTGGCGTCCAGGTTAGTGTGGCTACCTGTCCTGGCCCCCCTGGCGTCGTGTCGAACCTGATCATGACTTCGGACAGGTGGTCTGGCTTGAGTGTGATCTGACCCGGCCAGCCGGTAATCTGGAGCGTGAATGTCCCGTCGTCTGGCCTCAGCTCAAGAAAGTCACTGGCGTTTGAGGTAAGTTGCACCCAGACCTTGAATCGGAGCCAGCGTGCAGAGCAGTTCGCAAGGATGGCCCTGACCAGGCCAAGGAACGATTCTCCGGAGGTGTGTGCGCGATAGTCTCGAATGAAGGCTTCGATTTCCGGCTTGGAATACGCTAGCCCATCGACAATTGGTTTGATGGAATCGCCTTTCACACGGCGGTGCCATTCGAGCTTGGCTGGATCCACGATGACATCGCGGATGGATATCAAAAGGTAGCCAGCCATGCTGAAGCTGTATTGCGCGAGTTTTTGGGCATATCGGGTCAGTTCGGCAATAGATGCACCCGACGGCGGTGGGTGCGGCGGCGGGGTCGTACGGACACAGTAGAACTGCAGAAGATCGCGGTAGTCTTGCGCGAGAAGACCGTGTTTCCCAAGAAGCAAGGCAGCCAGACGGTTGTTGCCCGATGCCCTGAATTGATCTGCTTGCTCGGTGATGTTGGAAATCACTATCTTGGGTGATGGCTCGGGGACCGACCTCGTAGCTTTGGCAAGTGGCGCCTTGGCGTAGACATCAATCGACGCATCACCAACTGAAATCGGCACGTGGGGTCTGAACGCGAATGTGCTGCGCTCATTCTCAAAGGCCACATCGTCGAGTCGCTGTGCAGTATCGCGCGAGGAACTCACCTTGGTCCAGGTCGTTCCGTCGAACGTTGACCAAGCCAATTCGACACGCCATATCCATTTGCCAACAGCCCCGGGAACACTACTCGCCTCTTCCGACTTCTGAATGATTGGCCACGCGACATGGACGCGTCCGTTGGCCACGAAGGGCATCACATGGTCGCCATGGATATCCAGTTCAATGCTTTCCCATGGAGACCATTCCATCGAGCGCTTGCCGAAATCGCTGCACCGACGCCAGTAGTAGAGGTAGGGCGGATTGGGGCTGCGACCGACCATGACAAGTTGTCGGGTGCGTTGCTGGCCCTCCCCGGTGCTGCGCGCATCGATGTCTTCGAATAGGCCAAGCACCTCGGTCTGCCCAACCTGGTTGATGTTGTCGAGAAACTGGCCGAATGCCTGTCCTGCCCGCTGCTGATTCAACTCGCCCTCGCTCAGGGTCGCCTCGAGCCGACGGAAGGCTGGTGACTTGTCGTCGCGAAGTTCGGGGAACAACCAATTCTCTGGATACAGAAACACCTTGCGGTTCGCTTCCCATAGCCGGTAGCTGCGCATCCAGCCCCAGCGCTCGCGCAGGGCATCCGAAACCAGGGCAGCCCGTTCGAGTCCAAACAGCATGCGCTGGACCAGCAGTTGCACGCTGGCCACCGCTTGGATGACTCGCGTCGTCATGAAGCAAGGCTGCATCTTCGGATCGATCAAGAGTTCTTCATACAAGCTGTTGGCGTCGTCAAGGCCGGGGGTGGCATGTAGCAAATAGTCGACCAGCGCATCGCGCTGCTGCATGCGAAGGGCGTCACTCATGATGGTGAGGGTCTTGTTCCAGGCATCGGCGCCGACGCGAGCAGCAAGAAGTTGTCGCGCTGTGCGCGCGAGGTGGGCAGCATCGGCACCAGCCAGCGCAGACAGTTGACCCGCAGTGGCGCGCAAGGGCCGGCTGAGCGCGGCCAACTGGGTCACACGGCGCAAGACGGCCGGCTCATACAATACCGCGGCATTGGCCGCCGCGCCCGTCGTGAGCGCCGTCATTGCCAAACACTCGGCGGGATCCATTTGCAGGCGGCGCGCAAGCGGTGCAATCGTCGCCAATAAATTCGCGGCTGCTCCGGGTGCCGCCAGCGCTTCAACATGCTCTCTCAGAGCGGCTTCGCCAAGCTGCAGCGACGTTGCCAGCCAATGCAAGTCCAATATCGGCTCGACCGACTGCCAGCGCGTGACGGCAGTCGTGGCAGCACTGGGGAGAATCACGCTGTCCCAGTTGCGACCTGGCAGCATCTTCAGCGCAAGCGCGGGATCCATGCCCTTCAGGATCGCCATCAGGCGATCCAACCGCTTGGCCCAAGTAATGATTTCCGCGTCGATGGGCGAGGTGTCATCTCGAGACCAGAAGTCCCGATGGGTCAGCACCGAGAAGGCGTCACCCCCGGCGGCAGCACGGATCCTCAGGCCGTGGCGGAGGAGTTGGGTCATATGCTCGGCCGATAGGCCAGTCCAACTTTCAAACTTGCGCGCCAACACCAAACGGCGTGTCAACGCTGCACAGGCTGAAAGGATCTGCGTCAGTCTGTCCGCGAGTGGTAACTGGCTCAAGGGGACACTGAGCAACTCGTTGGCTTGGGCTGGTGTGAGCAAGCCAACACCGAAAGGGTCCTGCTCGACAACTGACGGGCCACTGAGCGCAGCCACCAAGGCGGACGCAGCTAGGGCTTGCGGTTCGGCCAGTACCCCAACCACCTGCCTTGCGGTGTCATTCGCCGTGAAGCGTGACAACGCCGTGCGCACTTGTTCCGCGCGCCGCTCAGTCTCGGGTTCTTCGGCTGGCTCGGCTTCACGCATTTCCTGGCGAAGTGACTTCATTTCGATAGTAGCTTGAACGACGCCCATCGGCTGCATCGCCGAACGCAGAACATGGTTCTCGGGGAGCAGTACGTCGGCAAGTAAAGCGATGGACAGCCGGCTCTCGTTGACCTTTGCGACCGCTTTACCAAATGCAAGCAACTCAGCAAACCCCGCAGCGCGGATCACCGTACTGGCCATGGTCTGCGGCACAGCAGTCCCGATCGGTTCCAGCCCGGTTAACTCTACTAGCAGCCGCAGCTCAAGCACGGAGACACCAAGTGCGCGGGACAATTTGACGTGGCGATAGAGCCAGGTCAGCATGTCATGGCTTAAGGCATCGCCAAGGGCCGCAGGGACAAGCGGAATCGACTGCGCGAGCACAATCGCTTTCTCTCCGAGCGCCGCAGCGAGTGCATCGAGGTTATCGCCAACCTTGTTCTGCACGGCTGCGCCGGGACTGGCGAGTTGTGCGAGCAACCCGCGTGCATCTGTGCCACGGCGATTGGACAGAAATACGTCGGCAAACAGGCTGACCGGTATAAAGCTGTTGCTAGATTCGATGGTGACCGCGGACAGCGGCGCTCGCAAACCCAGGACGGCTGCCGTCGGCAAGTCCATCAGCTTGCTGGCCTCCCGGACGTCGGCAATCCCGGCCAGTACGTCGGAGTCCATCGCATAGGTGATGGGCGACGGCTGCGGATTAAGTGCCACCAAGGCAGAATCGAGGAGTTCGACGGACCAGCCGGGGAGTTTGCGCCACAGGCGGACAAGGCGGTGCAAGCGATCAAGCGCGTGCGGCGCGTTCGCAGGTATGGTTGGGACAAGTTGCATCAAACTGGTCTTGCATTGTTCCCGGCGGGTGAGTGCCAGAGACCCAACGAAGCGTGTGGCCAATAGGCTTTCTAGTTCGGCTAGATCCAAGCCGCAGCGCGCCAGCAGGACCGAAGCACGGTTCAACAGTTGCAGTGGCGTCTGGTTGGGCAGAATCTCCGCCGATTCCGGGTCGACAAAGGCTGCCATTTGCCCGGCATTCACAAAGCCCCAGGCCTGCCACAGCGCATCGCCCGTCCGTGGCGCTTCGAGCAGCGCGTACTCATTTGCCGTCAGATCAAGGATTTCCTTCACACGATCGACTCTGGTGGTCGCGCCTGAGAGTTCCATCAGCAAAGGCCGCGGTAGCTGCAGGCCATCAACGAATTGCCGACCTTCGGCAGCCATCCGGTCAAACGGCAAACTCCACGGGAATATCGCCGTGCCCAAAAAGTCATACGCCGCGGGATTGCGATGCGCGGGTTCAATGCGTGGGTCGGGTGACGTCTCGGTGCGTCGGATTGAGAGACTGATCAACCGGAACGTTCGGGCCTCGCCAGGGCTGCCATTGAGCGTGAGGGCCTCGATCAGCCATGTGCGCAGGCCATCCGTGACGCGCCATAAGCGAGGGTTGCGCGTATCCACGGTGGACGTTACGGTACCTAACGGCCCTGCGCAGGTCTGCTGCAGCAAGGCCAACAGATCGGCATGAAGTGTTGGTGTGAACCATCGTGCAAGCGGTTGTGCAGCGGAGCTGCTATACCCTAGCTGGGTGCTGGCGACGCGCCATTCGAGTGCCTCCAGTGCCAGGTCGATATGCGGTATCAACACCTCAGCGTTCTCGCAACTCAGTTCCAAGTCAAGGATGTCCGGGCGTCGAACGCGCAGCAGATCGATACCAGTCTGCATGCCAGGTCCAGCTGATCCGGGAAGCAGTACCTCGCGCTTCAACAGGTTTAGCAGATCGACCAGATACGCCCCTTGCCCCAACACCGATTCGCAGGGCCGGCACACGCAATCGTCCAGATCGCCGAACATGCCCCTGACCGTAGGCGCAGAGATTCCAGACACCAGTGGAGGCAAGGGATCGACCTGCGGCGTCGGAGGCGCGCCGGGGGGCAGGCCCAGTGGCGGCCGGTACGTAAACCTTCCCCCTTCACCGAGAACTGTTTCGAGATCACGCCTGAACTTGTCTTGATGCGCCACGATGATGTCGCGAATGGGCGGCGGCAGATTGGGTAATAGGATGTCAACTACAGTAGAGCCGAAGTTGGTGATTACCCCGGGCGAGGTGAATCCCCGCTTGATCAAGTCGACGCCCACCGAGAAGCCGGCGCCAGCCTTGACCCATCGGCCCAAGTCGCGAATCTGGCTCGCGAGACCAGAGTGCTCGGTGGCGAACGCGTCCGCTGAGCCAGGATCGCCGCCGCGAAGGAGGTTGTCGACGGACTTGAGGTTGCTGTCAAGAATAGTGCTCAATTCGCGCTGGTCATAGCCGTCCAATGTCACTTCATTTCCCGCAACGCGCGCCTGCAGTGCCTGTGCAGGGTACAGTTGTTCGACTTTGAGTTGCAGCACTGCTGCCTTGTTCTGCGCGGGGCCCTCGTCCAGACCGGCGTTCATGGCCAGCTTGGTCCATTCGCCCACGCCCAGGACGGCAAGCGGCCCTATACCCTCGGTGGCACCGTCCAACCGCTGCATGATCGGTTGGATCAGGTCAATGCTGCCATCGGCCAAGTCGTAAACGCGCAGGGCCGCGGCCATCGCATCCAGACCACCTGTCAAAACTGGGTCCCCACTGGCAAGATCTGCGAATCCGTCGAGTCCTTCGATTCCCTTGGAGCGAAACAGGGTCAGCGCCTTCACCGCGACACCCGGTGGCAACCCTGTCGGTTGCGAGCCAATTGCGGCGAAGAGCGGATCAACCGCGTACACGGGATCGAGGCTTGCGACGTCACCGAGGCGTTGCAGTGCTGCATGGAGCGTACGGGCGTCGCGCTCGGACAAGTACGGAATCCACCCACTAGCGTGGGCCACGCGCAGGCTCGCCGCCCATTGGTCTGGCTCTGCGTGCAATGCACCAGCCAAACCGGGTGCGAGCCCAGCCTTGCACCAACCGTAGAAGAAGGGCCAACCGTGGGACTGCAAAGCATCGCGATCATCGGCGGTTGCATCTTGCGGCTGCAACAGTTGCGCCTCGTCTAGCAATCGAGCACCTTCAGTCCAAGCCCCCATGTCAGCCGCGTCCAGCCCGGTTTCAAATGAGAGGAACTCCATGTCCTCGGCATTCAACTCGTGGGGTTGCAGGTCGGTTGGGATGGGATCTGCCACGAAGGAGAGAATCTCCCGTGGCGTGCCCTGGCCCACAAGCAATGGCATGACGAGGGCCGAAATGCGCTCGAACTCCGACAGATTTTCATCCATCGCAGGTACGACAATGTCGATGGTCTCCACTGACTTGGCGTTGAAGCGGACACCGCTCGTAGCAAGCGGATCCAGGTTGTCATCGGGCAAAACCACCACGAACACATCTGCCGCGAGCGGCACCTTCCCTTCGGCGCGGCCGAAATCCTCGGGCCGATATCGGATCTCGTACCGGCCATCTGCGCCCGTGGCCGAGTCGCCCAACCGCTGAGGGTGGCGCAAGTCGCGGTCGTAGGCCACCACCTTGCGCCCAGCCTGCGGTTGGTCCTTGGTGTTGGTGACCCTGCCACTCACCACATACCCTTCGACATCGAACATCACGCCGAAATGACTTAGCAGCTCATTGAGCCGCTTTGCAGTTGTCTCCTCGACGACACCTCGAAGTTGGTCACCCAAGCCCTGCTGCACCTGAAAGTAGACCAATAGCTGGCGAGTGGCCTTGCCGAAGACCCGCGCTACCTGTTCGCCGCGAAGCTTCTCGGTCAGTTCTTTCAGCTCGTCGTTTGACGGGCTGTCCGGCGGATCAAATGCCTTCCATGCTCCGCGTTCCAGCAAAAACAGGAGGGCTGTCTGCAGATTAACGACCTGGCTGCTGAGTTCGTCGGGTTTGATCGGGGCTCGAACGGATTGCATTGCATACTCCCGGCAGGTAAGGGGCATTGGGCTTTTCGGTCGTGCGGTACGTCAACGCTTTCCGCAGACCCGTAGTGCGATTTCAATCAACGGGACCACTCAGTTGGGTAATAGGCAAGGCCTGATCCCGATACCTTTTTCGTCAGGTTTGATGGTGGGTGGAATGGCGTACATGGAAGCCTCCTTTCATTGGTCTCGGGCAATAGCATCGTGGTTTATCGCCTCGTAATCCGAACGTGGGCCCCAGGAAAGAATAGAGGTGGTATCTACCAAATTGTCCGCATAGTTGTCTTGAAGAAAATCAACCCAGGCCCCTTTACCTTTGACTATTTCTCCTTGGCGAGGCGGTAGTGCAAGATCACGCCGAGGCCCACTCCGAACGGAACTGCCTGCGATGCTCCTGGGGGCCGCCCGGTGAACATGGGCCCCGCCCCGATCCCGAATGCAACGCCTACGATCGATCCCTCGCTTTGCTGGGGCGTCTGTCGCAGCCATGCCGCGCCAAACATGTACCCGATACCTGCTCCTGAGACGAAATAAGCAGGTCCGAGCACATGCGCTGATGCGGTCGCTTCCACAAGCCCGTCAGCTTGACCTGCAAGTGCGGCGTCGAACTTCGGCAAGAATAAGCCGTGTCCCGATACCTTCAGATCGACTTTGAACGCGTCGACCGAAGAGACAATGACCCCCTCCTCTCCTTTTGTCGTACGCCATGTCTCGGCGGGAGCGATACGCGCTAGCCCGCTGAACGATAACAGTCTACTGTTGCCCAACGAGACCCTGCCGCCGAAATCGAAAGCACCCTGCCAGCTGGAAGGATTAGTCGCTCGCGAAACCAGGTCGTTTAGGCCCAGCTTTGTCGCTCCCATCTCCCTAGGGACAGTGAGATCTGCATCTGCGACCCCAGCAAGATCCAAGCGCAACGCACTACCAAACATGTATAGGCTCATGTCGAGAGTCCCTAGAACTCTAGCGCGTGCTTGCCCAGGTGACTTTTCCGCGCCGACAACGACTTTGCCAGCCAAGAGGCCCAATCGGCTGTCATCGATATTGAGTCCTGCACTGAACTTAAACTCGGTCGCGACCCCGAACCCGGACACCTTGTAGTCCCCTGACTCGTCTTTGCGCAGCCCCCCGGTTGCCGGCAAGCCGGTTAATCCGATTTCACCCAGTCCCATCGGGAGTGTCACAGGAATGTACCCTTTCCCGGGGGTAGCGACATTCGGCTCAAGCAGTGTCAGCCTGCCGAGGGTTACCCGAGGTTCGTTGAGCCATGTGGACTTCTCGGGCTGGGTTCCAGTAGGGTCTGTCGCTACGATCGGGTTCGACTCCGCATAGACGAAGAGATTGATGCCCCCGGTCATCCAGGCGGGGTCGACGGTGATCCATCTGCAGAGATGTGGCGAATAGTATCGAAGCGAGTGACTGTTGAGTCCGCTTTCTTCATCCCGCTCCATCCCCGTATACCGATACCTTTTTGCTGGGGCCTGAACAGCCGAGTTCACTAGTCGATACGCCGCCGTCCCATATGGATGAAACTCCTCATACGAAATCACCCGCGCCTGCTCATCCAATTCCACGCCCACCGAACCCAGGTGATTGCCGTACTGGTACCTCCAGCACGTGCGCTCGCCATGCGAGATGACGATCGGACCTGGCTGTGAATTCGGCGTTGCCGTGATCACATCATCCACCAGCAGCACCCGCCGCTCGCCTTCGAATAGATGATGCGACTCGATCTCCTCGACGACCTGGCCGTTAAGCGTGCGCCGGTAGCGCTCGAACCCGCCCAGGTAGATCCGCTCCTCGCTGGTGTTGGAATTGCGCACGATGCGCTTGCGCGTGCGCTGCTTGCCGCTGTCGTACTGGTACCAGGCGGCGCCGCCGCCGCCGAGATCAATGTGGCGGATCATGTCGCGGTGGTCCCAGTGCAGGTCGAACGCGGCCGGCGTCGCTGCAAGATTCAGCATGCTGCCGTGCGGGTCGTAGCGGTACTCGGTTTTCTTGCGAGCGGTGGTGACGTTCCAGTCGCTGGGGCCTTCCCAGGTGCGCAGCAGGCGGTTGCTGCCGGCGGCAGCGGCGTAGTGGCGCGTCCAGGAACCCGGGCCGGCCACATGCTCCATCCGCACGAAGTTTCCGACGACGTCGTACACGTAGCGCTGCGTATAGCGGCGCAGCGTGCCATCGATGGGAACGCTTTGGCCTGGCCCAGCGCTTTCAGCTACTGGCGGCGATACCCTGGGTTGATCGCTCTCGCGCCCGCTCGCTGCGACCAGCCGGTACAGCGCGTCGTAGGCGTAGTCGCTGTGCGGCTCGACCTGCTGATTCCTGAACCAGATGGTGGGCTGCGCGTCGTCGCGAATGTGGGTGATGTTGCCCACCGGGTCGTAGCTGTAGCGCAAGTTCTGCACACCGCAGAATGGCGGCGAGTCGATTGTGGCGGGCGCGGCCGTGCGGGGCGGGTTTTCGCCGCAGTCCTGATTGAAGATCGCGGCTCGGCGCGTATACATGCGCGTCAGGCGGAACGTGTGTCTGTCGTAGGTGTAATGGGTGACGGTGCCATTGCCCAAAGAGAGCATGGTTTTCTGGCCCCTGGCGTTGTATTCAATCGCCTTGATCGCCTCGGCAAACCTGCCGCTGTTGGCCACGAAGCCCGTCTCGGTCTTCTGGGCGCGCACGCACAGGGTTTCGCTGTGCAAGAGCCCCCGCACGTTGTACGCAGGCGCATACACCGCAACAGGCGCGCCGGCGCGATGCCAGTTGTAGTGCCGGGTCATGCGCCCCAGCGCGTCGTGCTCGATGATCTGAATGTAGGTGTCGGCTTCCAGGCGTGTGTCGTTGGCGGCCAACGGAGCCTGCCAGTCCGTCCATGCTCTCTTGGCGTCGGTGACCAGTTGGCGGCGAACCTCTTGCACCGGCCCGGCGAAGCTGCGGCGCACGGTCTGTACCAGGCCACTGGCATCGAAGTGGCGCACGAGCTGGCCGTTGAGGTTGGCCGGGTCGTCGGAAACGGCGCTCTGATACTCGAAGCGATCGAGCATCACTTGCGCTTGCGCCTGGAATGGTTGCGGCGGCTGGATTGTGCCCTCGGGCCTGGGCCGACGCCAGATGCGCAGCCACTGCGCGGTCGGCCGGTGCAGGGCGTCGTAGTCGGTGGCGTAGAGGCGGTGCTCCTGCAACCACGTTCCGGCTCCGCCAGGGGCGATGGCGTCGTCTTGCTGCTCGTTGAAATCCCAGGCCAGCATCGGCTTGCCAGCCGTATCCATCAGCATCCAGCGGCCGCCCGCGTCCATGCTGTGCTGGTACAGCAGGTTGCCGGCGATGTCGTAGGCAGGCGCGCTGCCTGCCGGCACGCGTTCGTGCCGCTGGTCGGCCCAGCGCGTGGGCTTGGGCCGGCTGATGTACTGCATCACCAGGTTGCCGCTCGCATCGCGGATCCACAGTGGCTTGCCTTCGGCGTCGAGCTTGGTGAAGGTGACGGTGTACTCGTCGCGCCAGTTCTTGCCGGCCAGCTGGTGGAGCCCGGTCGGGCTGGGCACGCGGTTTTGAGCAACAGCTATCACCTCGCGGCCCAGGCTGTCCAGCACCGTGCGCGCAGGGGTATAGGCATGCTGCCGTGCCAGCCAGCCGGCGCGGGCGTCGGGCGTGGCATTGGTAAGCCCGTTGCTGCGCCTGGGCAGCTCATCGGCCAGTGCCAGGCTGTTGCGGCCCCCCTCCCGCAGCCAACGGCTCTGCAGCACCGTATCGTTCTGGTCCCAGGCCTCTGTGTGCCAGGGCGAGAACGCCACCCGGCTTAGCGTGCCGTCGGGGAATTCGGTGCGCACCACGCGACCTGGGGCGTCGTAAAACATCGTGCTGCTGACGCCGCTCTCGCCGGGTAGCTCGCAGCCAAAGCGGGCGCTGAAGGCCGGCTCGTACTGCTTAACCGGCTTGCCCTTGTTGTTGAGCACCGTCAGGCCGTTGACGATCCAGCGCAGCGGTCCGTTCGAAGCTTCGGGTTCGGCCTGAGCCTTGCGTAAGAGCGTGGCACCGTGGCCATCGCTGCATTCCAGCGCCACCTGTAGCCGGGCCTCTTCGCCCGCTGCGAGTTTGCTGACATGCGTCTCTCGGCTGATGCTGCAGGCTCCGGCCATGCGCAACATCCAGGTCGGCCTGCCCTGGGCGTCACGCGACTCGCCGTGGTGGTAGATGACGCGGGCGGTGGCGGTGCCGAGCCAATCTCGGGCCTGGTCTTCTTTCATGGTGGCCGCGACACAAAAGTCCGCCACGGTCTTGGCAGAAGGGTTGATCAGGTCAAAACCGGAGCCGTCTTCGCGGCGGAAAGCGTCGAGGTGATCGCCCTGCCACCGCCGTTCGACGAACTTGCCCTTGATGGCTGTGGCCGCCGGCAGACCGTGGATGTCGAACACGACCTCGCTGTGATTGCCATTGATGTCCACCAACTCGGCGGGCGCCAGCAGACGGTGGTCGAAGCGTTCCAGGCAGGTGACATTGCCCAATGCGTCCCTGGCCCGCCACACGTACAGGAATCCCGGGCCGTATACGAGCACGGTCGGGTTGCCGAAGGGATCGGTATAGCGGTTGGGCAGGAAGAAGGCATGAACCGCATTGGCATCGAAGCCGGCCACGCCGGAGCGCATCCAGTACTCGCCAGCAGCAGCGCCGATCGTCGGCCCGTCGATGTACCCGCTGCGCTGTGGATTGGCGAGCACCGCGCGTGCGGTCTGCGCCGGCTGTGCACCGGCGGCCGGATTGGTTTGCCAGCCCAGCTTGTCGGCCATCGGGTCGAATGTAGATGGTAAGCCGAAGACGGCGGTCAGCAGGCCGTCGGTGAGCGCGAGCTTGTAGGCCTCGTATTTCAACCCGCGGGGACCGTGCTGGCGCCAGGGCAGCGGTGTTTTGGGCGGCTCGGTTTCGCTGGCGTCGTTGAAGTAGCGCGTGCGGATGTGCTCAACCAGGCGCTTCTGGGGCCTCATGCCGACGCCAGCATCGTGATAGGCCTTGGGCACAACTGGCTGAGTTGGCGCGATCTCGCCCGCGCGGTGGCCGTATTCAGAGCTCAGATCGAGCGACGTGAAGTCCCGCGGCGTGTAGTACCACGCTCCGCTCTTCAGTATGGATTTGAGCTCGTACGTCAACGTCTCACAAGGCAGGCGTAAGCGGCGGTATCGCAGCGCGAGGCCCAAGGGCGCCAGCCAGGCGCGGCTGGACGCATCGAGCCGCACGTCGTGGGTATAGCGTATTTCGCTGTAGGCAATGTGAGTCTCGCTTTGCACCTCGTGCGCCAGCTTTGGCCGCGGCAGCCAGGGGTAATCAACGCTCTGCCACCGGCCGTATCCAATGCTCACGCTCTGCTGCGGGTTGCCGTACTCGTCGTGCCGCAGGTTCAGGGTGTGGGCGATGCGCGGGTCGGGCTGCAGCGGACTGCCGTCATTTGGCAGGGCGAGTTCGTAGTGGTAGGTCAGCGCCTCGCTTTCGGTGACATGGAACACGGCATGCCGTTGGGTGCCGCGTGGCTGCAAACGGGCGATGCGGCCGTTGTGGGTGGCAGCCGAGAACAGGCGCACGGGGATGCGGTCTCGCGGGCGGAGTTCGTAAACCTCCTGCCGCAGCACCATGCCCTTGAAGGCGCGATGGGCCTCGCGCCATTCGTCGGCCGTGAGGTCGGGCGGCAGTTCGGGATCAGGCAGTGGCCGCTCCCGAAACGCGCTTGTCAGGGCGGCACCCGGCAGCCGCTCGGCGTAGCGATGGGGAAAGTACTCCTGCGCCATCTGATCCAGCAGGCGCTTGCGATCGAGGGCTGCGCCGGTGTGGTACCAGGTGATGGTCTTCACCGGTGCCTGGTCGGCCAGCGGATCGCCGAAGCGCTCCACGTCCACCTGTTCAACGCGGCCGAAACCGCGGAACTCCCGCTCTGCGCCATCGAAATAGCCATGGTGATAGCTGCTGGTGCTGCTGAATTCTGTGTCGCGCCAATGATCGCGCACGGTCACACGGCTCACGCAGTGAACCGGGAACGGCAGCCGCGTGATCCAAGGCGCTCCGGCCGCCAGGTCTTGCAGATAAAAGTGGGTAGAGGGCGTGTATTCGATTTCCGTGCTGCCACCCAGGTTGTTGTCGATGCGGGTCAGCAGGTGCGGTTTGGTACCGCCCATCAAGTCGATGTAGCGCACCGGGTGCGCGGCATCGACCGGCAGATGCGAGTTCCAGACCAGGCAGGCGGTGCCGTTACCCAGCAGATCGGCAACCTGCACGGCACCAAGGTTCTCGGTGGCTACCGGCAGAGCGACGAGTCGCGCGTTGCTCAGGCTGTTGCCGCTGCGGTTGAGGTAGAGCTGCGCACCGCGGCGGCCGAGGTAGACGATGTCGATGGGGCCGCTGCCATCGATGTCGGCCAGGCGAATGCGCTGCGGGTCAAACAAGTCGGGGCTGTCGAAGCGCGGGGCGTTGGCCAGCGTGACCTTACAGCCGAAGCGGCCATAACCCAGGTTGGGCCAGTAGCAGACCTGACCGTTGCGAATGCGCACCATATCGGTCAGGCCGTCACCACACATGTCGGCCAGAAAGAGGGTCTGGGTGCCGTCAGCGAATACGAGTCGCGCCCCGGTGTCTTCGTCGGCCGCCATGCGGGTGCGTTGGGCAGCGGCGAAGCCTCGCTCGTTGAGCGAGGGGTACCAGGTGAAGACTTCGTGTTCGGTGATCAGCGCGTCGGCATGGCCGTCACCGGTGAGGTCGACAAAACGCAGGTTGGCGTCTTGCCAGTCGACGTTGGGCAGGCTGGCGAAGGGTACGTGGCGCTTCCAGCCATCGTCGCGGTCGCGCTCATGAAAGCCGGGCACCGGGCCGCTGAAGTCGACGAGGTCGATTGCGCCATCGCCAGACAGGTCCATCAATTGCTGACGGCCGGAGGCGAGCGCTGCCAGTGCCGGCACCTGGGCGATGATGCGCGCGGGGCCGAACCGGCCGCCGCCGCGATTGGGCCTGTAGTGCCATGCGCCGGCTTGGTCAGTGAGCACACCGCTAAGCCCTTCGCCGTCCAGATCCACCCATTGATAGCCCGCACCCTGGGTGCCGACGGGCAGGTTCGAAAGCTGATCGGATGCGATGGCATGGGGCACGGTATCAATCTCGGCTTCGCTGTAGGTAAGGGCCAGCGGCGGCAGTTCGCGGCTCTCGTAGGTTGTGTCGGCCGCCTTGCGGCGCTGGTAGCTGCGCTGTGTGACGGAGTCGAGAACCGAGTAGCCGGACGCCCAAGGGTCTTCCAACTCGAGCACCGTATAGCCCAGCTCATGGGGGTCTTGTGCCTGCGCGGGATCGCGATAGTGAAAGTCGGTGGAGCGCACCAGGCAGTTCAAGCCGACCGCCGGATCGTCCCTGAAGTGATGCAGCATCAATACGCGCCGGCACAGTCGCCAGGTGCGCACCTCGAAACCCGCGCGGTGGCTGGAGAACGGATCCTTGCGAACAGGCCATGGTCGTTGTGCGGCTGGAATTGGATGCGGCGTGCCGCTTGGGTATTCGCCGTAATCGAACACCACCTCGAACATCCAGTCACCCGGAGTCGAGCCGGGCGCTTGCCACGCCTGCCGCGCTGGCGCCAGAGAAGGCAGGAAAGGCTGCCAGTAGCCGTAGCGGATTCGCTCGAGGTAAGTATTGGCGTGAGCCGAACGCCGCAGCCGGTTAGCCTCGAAAGGCAGCGTGGCAACAACGTCGGCGCCATCCTCGCGCTTGTAGAGGTAGACAGCGACGTTGCCCTTGTCGTCGTAGGTCTCGCAGAGAAACCACTCGAAGATGCGGGAGGTGTCGTCCGGGTCGTGCACGCGGCTGGTGCTGGTACGGCCAAACCAGGAGGTCACGTTGTCGCGGCTGATGGTGCGCCAAAATACCTGGGACGGCGCGTTGACCTGACTCCAGCGTTCGATGTGTGCGAACAGACCTTCGACGCGCGGGCGATAGAGCCTTATCTTGTACGTCTGCCCATACACCACCACCTGCTCATCGAGCGCGCGGTCACCGCCAACATCAGCAACGGGAACCAGATCCTCTGCGCCAGCCAAGAGGAACGTGTCGCTGTCTTCGTCATCCAGGTAGCGCGGTAGGCCCTTGTCGGTCTTGCGCGTGATCGACGGCAACGACAAGGACCAGCCCAGGCCGAAAGACCCGCTGCCAGCGCCAGAATCGTAGCGCAGCGCCAATTGCGGCCCGAACCAACCCCGGCCAGGAGAGACGGCGATGGGTACCGACATCGAACCGGTGCCGGTGACAGGGTTGGTCGTGAACTTCTCACCGATGCCCTTGATCGCGCCGCCGCCCTTGGGCAGGCTGACACTCGGGGCACGAACCAGAAACGGGTCTTCGGAAGTAGTGGCAGATGACGGCGCGCCCGCGCCGCTGCCCATCGAAGAAGGCGCAGGGGTCTGCGACTGCCCCGGTGTTCGAGAACGATCCGACTCCATGCGCATCGATGCTCACCTCTCGGCGTATTGCCTGGGGTCTTCTTGATCGCTCTTTCCCAGGGAAAATGGTCAAACGAGTTGAGAGTATCAGTTGGCTACGAAAGGCGTCAACCCCACATTTGCGTAGACCGCGCGATGTGCCTGAAAAGTCCTGCCGGTTGGTTGGATCGGGGACGAAGGCGGTGCCTCGCTGTAGGGAACCGGAGAATCGATGAACGCCGGTTGACCGCTTTGGAGAAGTCGTCACCGCGGGCAGCGCGGCCCAACGACCCGTACCCTTGAAAGCCCTCATTTCTGAGTTGAGTCTGGCGACTTTTGCGTGACCAGAACTGGCCGGGTCCTGTCGATTGACCGGCGCAGTCTCAAGTAGCGCGACGCACCGTTGCGCCATATCACCTAGGACTGCAAGGATTTACCCTGAGTGCGGATCATCCCATCCATCGCCCGACAACCCGCATGGACGCCGTACATATCGCCCGGAATTTACCGTCAACCTGAGAATCGACCCGACTACAAAATTCTTCCGGGCACTCAACCTAACTCTTGAACCGTCAGATTTGCCGTCAATTTGGGGTGCATTCCTACGGTAGATCCCGATAGATCTCGAACGACATTAGCCCGTGATATCAACGCGTTAGGTCCACCTTCCGATAAATCGCGATAGACCCCGATCGATCAGGCCACTTCCAGAATTCACTGCCTGACTCGAGTAGCTCGCCGACCGCACGGTACGTGGTGTCGTAGTGGTGGCACGCATCAAGCGTCTGGAGCGCGGCCCGATGGGCGACGTAGAACCTGTCGGCGAAGGCGTTTCCGAGTTGCGGATTCACGTCGGCGAGGTTGGTGAAGGTATTACCCAAGAGGCTCTTTACAACGCTCGGCGTCCCGAAAGCACGCCAAGTTTGGACACGGTTTCACGCAATTGCGCTGCTCTTGGCGTTAGCCGTGTAGCGCGGCCCATCCACGGGTGAACATGGCGAACTCCACCCAGAACAGTGGTCCGTTTGGGCGCATAGCCCTCCCGACTCTCGATAGGTGCCGACAGACTCGGATGGACCTCGAATGCCCCCTGCTCCCACTCGATCGTCAACGGCACCGCCAAGTCGTTGTCGTGTACGAAGTTTTCGTCCGCGCCCCGGCTTTTACCGTCATCTTTACCGTCAGATCGCGACACATCAGCATTGGCGCGGGTTTCCGGGTGGTTTTGCGAAAACTCACCTTTCGAGACCTATCGGTTCCTGAGCACCCCGCGAGCGCTCTGTTGCATCTTGCCGTGCGCCTCGGATGAACACGCAAGATGCCCGGGCATCAACGAATCAAAGTGCTTGTCAAATCTCACTTTTCTGCCAAAGCTTTTACCGTCATCGTCGGCGAGATAAAGGGGGACCCGCACCCCACCCGCAGCGGGCCTGGGTGCCTTCTCAAGCCGGCCATGCAAAGCCACGAAAGCCGACCGTCACGCCACAGCCCGCTGGAAGACGCGGATCCTTGGCGAGAGCCTGGCTCGGAGCACCCGATCCGCAACCCGAATGTCGTACTCGGATTGCAGGTTCAGCCAGAACCGGGGCTCCATGCCGAAGAACAATCCGAGCCGAAGCGCAGTGTCCGCAGTGATGGGGCGCTGACCATTCACCAGCTCGCTGATTCTGCTCGGCGAGACATCGATGTCCGAGGCGATCTGGCGAGCGCTGATGCCCATGGGCTTCATGAAATCCTCCAACAGGATCTCACCCGGATGAATCTCTTCAAGCAACTTGGCCATGTTCGGCACTCCTAGTGGTAGTCCACGATCTCGACCCGATGCGCTCCATCCGACTTCCAGACAAAGCAGATTCGCCACTGGTCATTGATGCGAATGCTATGCTGACCCTTGCGGTCGGCTTTCATCGCCTCCAACTGGTTGCCAGGCGGGATGCGCAAGCTGGCGAGTTCCGTGGCGGCATGGATCTGAAGCAACTTGCGTCTCGCGACGCGCTCGAAACTGCGGAAGCGCGATACAGCGCGGCTGTGAAACAAAGCCTCGGTGTCCACGCACGTGAACGAGCGAATCATGTGCCATTGTGATCTCCCATACAGATTCCGTCAAGCGGAACTCTTGCTGTTGCCCCGAACCGCGCTACTGCAGAGCGGACAGACGGGGCGGCCGGGTCGCCGTAGGTGGCGGTTCAATGCGCTGAAGCGGACTTTCGTCGGGGTAGCGTCAGTACCCGGATTCGACCCGTTGCAGTCTTTCGCCCGCGCTCCGTAAAGCGGCCCCTCAAGGCCCAAGGGCAATGGAATCCAGCGGGCTGGCCGTGCCGCCCGCCGCCACTTTCAGCACGTGCGTGTAGATCATGGTGGTTGATACGTCGCTATGCCCAGCAGCTCCTGCACGGTTCGAATGTCAGTGCCCGATTGCAGTAGGTGGGTGGCGAAAAAGTGGCGCAGCGTACGGACAGACACCGGCTTGCAGATACCCGCCTGCAACACTGCCTTTTTGATCGCTCGCTGCAGCCGCTCTTCGAACAGATGGTGCCGACGTTCAACGCCTGATCTCGGGTCGATCGAGAACGTCGGCGACGGAAATAGCCAGAACCACCCCCAAGTCAGGCCCACCTTGGGGTACTTCTGCCCCAGCGCATGCGGCGTTTCCACGCCACCCCGCTGTGCCCGGCGGTCGACGTCCCAAATCGACCGAGCGTTCAGCAATTGCTGGTGCAGAGCTGGCGCCAAGGTCTGAGGCAGCATGACCACCCGGTCTTTACCACCTTTGGCTTCTCGCACGATGATCACGTACCGGTCGAAATCCACGTCTTTGATCCGCAGCCGCAAGCCTTCCGTCAGCCGCATACCGGTGCCGTAGAGCAGCTTGGCCAGAAGAGCCATTTCGTCGTCCAGAAACTGAAACAACGACGCGACCTCTTCACGCGTCAGCACGCTGGGTATCCGCCGCTTTTGTGCGGGCCGATTTAAACCATTGAGCCAAGGAAGATCGACGCCCAGTACTTCGCGATAAAGAAACAGCAAGGCGCTGAGGGCCTGGTTGTGCGTGGACGCTGAAACCCGACGCTCGTTGGCCAGCATGGTCAGGAACGCTTCGACCTCAGCAGCGCCCATGGTGCGCGGGTGTCGCAAGGCCCCGTTTCGCCCGTGCCAGCGGATGAAAAAGCGTACCCAATATATGCGAGCGTTGCAACATCGGAAAGGCTGATCTTTCAATGGGCGACGATGGCGCCAAATAACCTGTTTGAGGCAGACGCGCCGGACCTACCGCGGCGGCGCATGCATCGCGTGCGGCGCGCTGCTCAGCAGGAACGTTAGATCGCACAAACGCCGTTTAGTAGCGTGCTTGCGCTGTATGTACGGAATGCGTACACTGCGCCCATGCTCAGATTCGAGTGGGATCTCAAGAAGGCGGCTGGAAACCTGCGCAAGCACGGGGTCAGCTTCGAAGACGCACAGACTGTCTTCGCAGACGGGAACGCCAAGCTGATCGATGACCCGGACCACTCCGAAGACTAAGACAGATTCGTTCTACTCGGGTTGAGCAGCAGCCTGAGACTGCTCGTAGTTTGCCACTGCTACCGTTCAGAGGGCTATATCATTCGCATCATCTCAGCTCGTAAGGCTGAGGGACACGAGCGCAACTCATACCCATGAAGGTGACCTATGCGCAAGGAATATGACTTCACCGCAGCGCGGAAGAATCCGTACG
>Ga0105045_10000991_pt1 | contig 22509 bp, 14 predicted proteins | sample MAT02_FD_78089 | JGI IMG/M metagenome (GOLD analysis project Ga0105045, IMG submission 78089) | Freshwater microbial communities from Lake Fryxell liftoff mats and glacier meltwater in Antarctica - MAT-02 (megahit assembly) | ecosystem: Environmental > Aquatic > Freshwater > Ice > Liftoff... | reverse complement strand
TGCGAATCCTGGGATGCCTCTCGGCTATACGGCAGGGACGGTTCCGCCAACGCTAGGCGGTCAGCCCGGTCAACCCTTTCCTTATAATAACGTAGTTCCGCCGGGTGCGACCCTTCCGCAGTATAGCGCCCCAGCAGGAGGATTTCCGCCTGGTTACCCACCACCTGGATTTCCCGGCACCGGCTATCCGCCCGGAGTTCCGCTCAACACAATGGCTCCGTCGCAGCAACCTCTGTTTGGCAGATAGGGATCGAAATCTTCTTATTCGCATCGCAGCTTGAGTCGGTTGGGTAAAGTCTATTGTTGCGAGATGTCTATAATCTGGTAGTCTCTGCACTGAGAGTCGGTTGACATGGCGTTAACGAATACGGCTTTGTGGATTTGCGAATCCTCGATTTTACGACTTCTAGAGCTTCATAGGACATTGGCGACTTCGGATGGCTGCACCAAGAGTACTCGTATTACGTGCACCTGGCACCAACTGCGATGTCGAGACTGCTTTTGCTTTCGAGTCGGCCGGGGCGATTGTCAATCGAATTCACGTTCAACAGCTTATCGATCGTCCGATTCTGGCTAACAATCATCAGATCCTTTGTTTTCCGGGCGGATTTAGCTACGGGGACGATATTGCATCGGGTCGCGTGTTGGCGACTCAGTTGATTTCCTATCTTCCCGAGATGATCGAATCGTTTCGACAGGAAGATAGACTTGTGCTTGGAATCTGCAATGGTTTTCAAATCATGATGAGACTCGGCGTTTTCTTTGGAGACACGACTTCTTCCCAGGGCGATTCTGGCAATCGCTTTCCAGCGGCATCGTCGCAGCTAGCAACGTTGACTTGGAATCAACAGGGTCGGTTTGAAGATCGCTGGGTTTACCTGAAGACATCGACAAATGAGTCGCCGTTCTTACGCGACATTGATCAAATGTACCTTCCTATCGCGCACGCTGAGGGGCGTTTTGTGACTCGTGGTCCCTTAGGAACAAGCCCTACTGCTGCGGACACACTTGAAAAGCAGCACCAGATTCCGCTTCGTTATTGCCGCGACGATGGGTTTACTAGTGACGAAATCCTGCCCCATCCCATCAATCCTAACGGAGCGGAAATGAACGTGGCTGGACTTTGCGATGAAAGCGGCCGGGTTTTTGGGTTAATGCCGCATCCAGAACGCCACCTTTTTCCGACTCAACATCCGTTCTGGACGCGCCGCGATGAACAACCCGAGTTTGGTGACGGTATGAAAATGTTTCAAAACGCGGTCGATTTTTTTGCCTAACCTTTTTCTTAAATTTGATGGGTCTCACCGAAGGTCGGCTAGATCTAGATCGTTCTCCAATTCTCGTTCAAACACGCTAACATGCTTGATCTATTCGACAAAATCCAAGAGGCCAGTGCGTTTATCCAAAGTGCCTGGACCAAGACACCGGATGTTGGAATCGTTCTTGGAACCGGACTTGGACCGTTGGTCGAAAAGATCAAAGTCGAAGCTGCAATCGACTATGGTGATATTCCACACTTCTTGAAGTCGACGGCTACAAGCCATCGCGGTCGCTTGGTTTGCGGTGAACTTTGTGGGCTAAACGTGATGGCGATGGAAGGTCGCTTTCATATGTATGAAGGATACCCACTTAAGCTTATTACGTTGCCCATTCGAGTCATGAAGGCAATGGGGGCGAGCCTGCTGGTTGTTTCAAACGCATGTGGGGGAATGAATCCCTACTACAAACCGGGTGACATCATGTTGATTGATGACCAGATCAACCTCATGGGTGACAACCCACTGATTGGTATTAACGATGATCGACTGGGGCCTAGGTTTCCCGATATGTCGGAGCCCTACAATCGGGAACTTATCGTGGCGGCGTTAGAGACCGCTCGTAAGAGCAACATTGTGGCTCATCAAGGAGTCTTCGTAGCGGTCTCTGGTCCCAATCTAGAAACGCGTGCGGAGTATCGATTCTTGCGAATGATTGGGGCTGATGTCGTTGGTATGTCTACTGTTCCTGAGACGATCGTTGCGGCTCACTCTGGCATGCGTACAGTTGGCTTTTCCGTGATCACTGACATGTGTCTTCCGGACGCGCTGGAGCCGGCCAATGTTCCAAGGATTATTGCGACCGCCAACGCGGCGGAACCAAAGCTGACAGCTTTGGTAATGGGGGTTCTCGAGTACGAACGTAACCGTGCAGCAAAATAGTCGTCGTCACAACATGTACTACGGTACGAGATGGACGACCGTGGTCTAGGTTGTTTCTGTTTTCTGGTTGCTAGGCTTGGCCATGACTGTTTGATCAGGATAACGGAGGATCTTGAGGACAAACAGCCATAAAACGCAAGTCACCGTAAGAACCGATGCGAGTGCGAATATGCCTAGTTTTGTGAGGTCTTGACTCAGTTTAGCAACGTCACCGGTAACGGCTTTCACAGGCTCCTGAACTAGGATCCAAAGGTCAGTCGACTGTTGTCGCTCTGTCGTCGATTCCTCCATGGCCCGGCGTGAGATTTCTACTTGTTTCATCGTCGCAATCCACTCGCCCCGATAAGCTTCACCAAAAGGATGCTTTGCGACTGGATCTAGGTAACGATCTAGGCCATCCACTTTTAGTTCCTCTAATTGTTCGCGATCGATCTGAAAGTGAAGAATGGATTTGGGAGAATCGACTTCTTCAACAGGGGCCGTCACAGAACTCTGTTGCCCTAACAGTTTCAGGAGTGGATGCTGAAGGAGTGTTCCTTCCCGGGCGCCTAGATGACCATCTACCAAAGCGATGAAACGAGAGCTATGTTCGGGACTACCATCTTCCGTATCGTTTTCGAAGGTGTTTTTACTGCCATCTTTGGGCGGCATTAGATCGAAATCACCCAAATTAATCGTTAATACCAATACACCATCGATTGTTGAGGCCGGTTCACCTTCCGGCCACTGCAATCGAATGGGAGAGCTTACAGCGATCTTCCACCGTCCGGTTGTCGTTGATTTGAAAGGTACGCTCACGTGCGGAATTTTAGTCGGGGATATGTTGCGCCGAGGAACGGTCGTCGAGGAGTCTTGACGCTGTCCGTTGAAGTAAGACCGGTATGCAAAATTCCAACCGATCCGACCGCTTTCAAAGCCATCGAGGAACGCAGACGCAATCATATTCCCGTAACGATCCGTAACGAACAAACTGTTGTATCGAGCCGGCTGCTGTGATTGACGATGATCGTCGATGATGGTTTGAAATCGCTCTTTAAGAAGCTGCTCCAGGCTAGCGCGTTCAGGGAGTGCTAGCAGTTCTTTGAGTGAGCTCTCTAGTGGTTGATCCACCGCTAGTTCCGACAGCAAATTCGGCCCCGCAGCTATTTGAAAAGCTTTGAAACTGTCTTGAAATCTCTCTTGCTGCGTCTGCTCATCGAGGAGGCGAAATATATTCGCGATTTGATACTTAAAATTACTTGCGGCTACGCTCGCGTAGTCTGCATTACTTTGCAGTGTTTTGCTTTTCAGCTTTTCCAAGAACTCGCTTTCAGCAACACCGGCTCCTTTCCATGCAAACCAGCTCATTACGCCTAGCAACATCAAGGGTCCAACGATACCCAGTAGCATCAAAGGTCTTCGCAATCGCAGTGCCTGTCGACGCTCTAGAGCGCCGATCACCTGTTGTACGTTGGCGTAACGATCGCTTGGTCGCTTCGCGAGGCATCGGTCAATAATCTGAATCAACCCTCGATCCATTCCACGAATTCGATAATGCGCTCGCGGCGGCGGAGCTTTCATGATTGTTTCACGATAACGCGATAATCGTTCCGGTAGACTATTTGCAGTATCTAACGCATTGACTGTCTGTGGATCGCGATGCGGTGGAGTTCCTAGCAACATACAGTAGAGTATCGCGCCTAACGCATAAACATCCCAACGTGCATCAGGTAACGCCGTCAGGTCCGCCTGTTCAGGAGCCATGTAAAAAAGCGTCCCGAGCGAAGGGGTTTGCTCCGTCGACATTCGGCTTTGACCGAAGTCAGCCAAACGAGGTCGCATGTCTTGATCGAGCAAAACGTTGGCCGGTTTTAAATCGCAGTGCAAAACGCCTTTACCGTGCGAATGATTCAACCCTTGAGCGATGTCACGGAATATCTCGACAGATCGATGCACACCCAACGCACCCCGCGTACGCAACAGATCTTCGAGCGACCCGTTCTCCAAGTACTCCATCACGTAATACGGGGGTTGTGTTTCCCATCCGACATCGAGGACCTGGACGATAAATCGATTTGCCGACATGGCGACAAGGTTTTTCACCTCGCGAGCCAACAGCGACCAATTGACTCCGGATTTGTGAAGGTAAAACTTCACCGCTACGGATCGGCCCGTATTCGTATCTACTCCCACCCAAACCTGCCCAAACGCTCCCTGGCCAAGCAGACTCTCCAAGCGATAGCCAGGAATCTCCGCAGGAGGAGTTGTCGAACGAAGACTCAGTTCTTCGGCCAACATTTGTTCGCCGACGGTCTGTTGTTGGGTATAATCGGATGACATTCGATCTGATTTCCGAGCTTATAAATTCAGCGTATGGTCGTTTAGATGTATATTTTAGATGGTCGTCGCAGTGGCTCGTTGAATACGAACAAGGTATTTCTCCTGAGCTTACTATAAATTCCTCCTGGACTCCAAGGCAGTAAATAGTTACTTGATTGCAATCACAATTACGCAAAACTCTCGTTTGACCCGACTCGTCATGTTATCGCTACCTATTGCGACGATAGCATCTCTAGCTTTCATGCCGACTGTCCAGACCATACGAGCCGACGATCCAGCCAGTTCGAACAGGCCTGTCGCGGTTTCTGATTTTACACCACATCCCCAGGTAAAACTCACGAGAACAGGTATCGAGCGAGCGAAGTTTTCGGTCGTGGATGTTCACTGTCACTTCTACAATCGGCTAAAACATGATCCCGAAAGCTTACGATTATATCTAGAGGCGATGGATCGGAATAACATTGCCATCAGTATTTCGTTAGACGGAACATTAGGGCCGCGTCTAGATACTCACCTAGCGTACCTCCAGTCGGCCAGCAAAGATCGTTTCGTCGTTTTTGCCAATATCGACTGGGAGGGACGCGATGAAACCTCCGACGTAAGTAAAAAAGACAACCCATCGACCTCGCCAAGCTTTTTACCAGCATTCGAAAAGCCGGACTTTGCTCAGACGACGATTGAACAGCTTCGGTTGGCTAAATCGAAAGGAGTCAGCGGACTTAAGATATTTAAGCAACTCGGTCTCACGTACCGTCATGCAGATGGGACTTTTGTCGCGATTGATGACTTGCGTTGGGATCCAATCTGGGAAGCATGTGGCCGCTTGGGATTCCCTGTCATTATGCATACAGCCGATCCGAACGCATTCTTTCAACCCATTGACGCAACGAATGAGCGGTACGAAGAGCTTTCGCGTCGTCCTCAGTGGAGCTTTTATAATAGGGGAACGCCTACCCGTTCGCAACTCCATGAAGCTCGTAATCGAGTCATCGCAAGGCATCCACAAACGACTTTTATTGCCGCACACTTTGGTAACGATGCGGAAGATCTCGAGGAGACGGCTGCGTGGTTGGATAAATACCCAAATTTAGTTGTCGAGTTCGCGTCCAGAATCAGCGAACTAGGCCGCCAGCCGCGAGCAGCACGAGAGTTTTTTGAAAGGTTTCAAGATAGAATTTTCTTTGGTACTGACGGTCCATTTCCAGAGGAACGCTTGCGAGCGTATTGGCGCTTCCTAGAGACGCCCGACGAGTACTTTCCCTATTCGGAAAAATCTCCCCCTCCGCAGGGACTTTGGAATATAAGCGGTATTCAGTTGCCTGATGAGATTTTGCGGAAAGTCTATTACGAGAACGCATCGCGAATCATCCCAAACGTTCGAGAGAAGCTACTATCGTTTCGTGCGTCCAGAGACATATCCGCAGAACCCTCAGGAACAGATAAGTAGTCGATGAACCAAATGTCGTTCACAAAGTTTCCTCGAAAGTCCTCCCGAGGGCTTTTTGTTACGGGTTCTGATACCGAGATTGGAAAGACTTTCGTCGCCTGCGCGATTGTCCGCTCGCTGCGTAGAGCGGTGCCACGCGTGGGTGTTTACAAACCTGTTGCAAGTGGTGTTTGCAGCGTTGAATCAAGCGATGCGTTCCAGTTGTTACTGGCTGCAGGAGCGCCTCGCGAACAACTCGAGCGAGTATGCCCCCAGTCTTTTTCCAATCCACTAGCGCCGATGGAGGCCGCTAAGATTCAGAACCTGACCGTCGACACCGACCAGATCCTTGCTGGTTTTGCATATTGGACTGAAGCCTGTGAATTTACCGTGGTCGAAGGGGCTGGAGGTTTGCTTTCGCCTATTGCCGAGCAACTCAACAATGCTGAGTTAGCGGAAAAGCTCGGTCTGCCTATCGTGGTCGTCGTTCCCAACCGACTTGGTTGCGTAAATCAGGCGATGTTGGTTCTCGAGGTCGCTCGCTTACGCGGGTTGCAGGTTGCCGCGTTAGTCCTCAATCAAACTCACGAGCGGCCAAACGATTTGTCAACGGATACAAACTACCAACTATTACGTCACGAAATAAACCGTGGCGGATTTAGTTCAACGCCAACGTACGACTTTAAGTATCAACAGATTCATCTGGACTTAATGATTCGATTCAATTCTTAGGTGGGCGGGAGACTGAAATCTACCTGCCCGTCATTCGGATGGGAGAGCGAGGCTCCTGCCGAGCTTTGGATCGGCAGGAGCCTCTCCCTCCCGATACAAACCATTCTGCCGCTCGCCTTATCAGCTGCGTGCGATCTACCAAGCATAGAAGCGAAAGCGTTTCGCCATGGATTCACCTAAAATTTGCTTGGCCAAAATTTGCTTGGGTGGTAGCTCTATGAAACCATGGCTACGGGACAGCGCGACTACATCGCCCGAACCAGTCATAGGCGTCCATTGGCATGTGCCGGATGGATCGATATTGCAGAGCCTATAGTGGATCAGATCAATCTTTGGAATCGGCGATACGGGAGCTTCCACGAACCACGCGACGGGCTCATCCATGGGAAGGCCCGCTATTTTTCGCATGAGAGGAATTCCGATTCTTCTCGCGGTGACAGCGACACTTACAGGATTCCCTGGTAGTCCACAAACCAATTGCCCTTGTGGACCAACTGCGCCGAGGACTGGCTTTCCCGGACGGATAGGAAGACCGTGAAAACCGATGTGACATGCTGCCTGACGAATCATTTCCGGAACGTAATCGTAATCGCCCATCGATACGCCGCCGGTAAGTAAGAGGACATCTGATCGCGATAAACCATCGACAATGCATTGCAAAAGTTTCTCTTGCGAGTCGCCTACGGATGTTCGTTCGATTGAGCCGACCCAAGGTTGTTGCCGAAGAAACTGCGCCAAAAAAGGACCATTCGAGTCACGTATCTGCCAAGCTTCAACGGATTTCCCTGACGCAACCAACTCGTCAGAAACTAACTCATCTCCGGTGTTGATGATCGATACGTTAAGTTTACGATACGTTAAAACCGACGACGGACCGAATGTCGATACGGCTGCGGTTACAGAGGCCGAAAGATAGGTTCCTGATTTTATAATGAGATGATTCGCCGGAGTGTTCTCGCCCTGACGTCGGATGTGTTGGCCTTGTCGAACGTTATCGAAATCGACATTGAAATCGACTTGATCGTCGGATACTGATGCGCATTCTCGAACCATTATTGCATCGGCACCCACGGGAACGGGTGCGCCTGTAAAAATGCGAATCGCTGCTCTTTCGGGAAGTGTGACAGGTGCCATGCCTGCAGCCGCTACCCCGACAATCGGTAGCGGTTTCGAATGCCAATCCTCGAGCCGAATCGCGAAACCATCCATCGCTGAGACATCTAATGCTGGGCTATCGCGATCTGATCGGATATCCTCCGCTAAAACCAGTCCCGCTGCGTTCAGAATGGAGACTTTTTGGGTTTTTACAATCGAAAGGGAGTTCGATAGCTTTAGAATGGCCGCATGGACAGGGTCGAGGCTAGGTAGATCAATCATTATTTACTGTTAGACTTGTTCTCGGGTTATCCTAAAAAAGATATTCTCTTATCTTAAACCCCTTTCCAATTGCGAACTATACGATGCCAAGTCAAGAGCCCAAATGGCCGCAAATCATCCTAAGAATTGCTGCTGTTTACAATCTACTTTGGGGAGCCTGGGTGATACTATTTCCCAATCACCTATTTGATTGGACACAAATCCCGAGGCCAAACTACCCAGGAATTTGGCAGTGCGTGGGAATGATTGTAGGCGTTTATGGGATTGGCTATTGGTTTGCCGCCGACGATTTTCGACGTCATTGGCCAATCGTTTTAGTCGGATTTTTAGGGAAAATTCTGGGACCGATTGGTTTTTTACAAAGTGCAATAACGGGGGTTCTCCCTTGGTCGTGGGGACTTACGATTCTTACCAACGATCTTATCTGGTGGATTCCATTCGGTGGCATGTTGTATTTGACTTTTAAAGATTGGAATGATCCACAGATTCATCGATCGGCCAGCGATCAAGACAAATCGTTTGATGAAACTTCGAGTAGCTTGGCTGCAATGAATCAACAAACAATCACGTCCGATGGTCGGAGTTTGTCGATGGTTTGTACTTCGCAGACGGTGATGTTGATCTTTCTTCGACACGCCGGTTGCACCTTTTGTCGCCAAGCACTGGAAGAACTACATCGGATTGCTCCGAAACTTTCTGCGGCAAGAATCCTCCCGGTCGTGGTTCATATGGGAACACCCGATGAAGGCAAATCGATGTTGGCAACTCATCAACTCCATAGCACTTTAAACATCAGCGATCCCAGTTGTCGGCTTTATCGATTCTATGATCTCGACCGAGGGAGGCTATCGCAGTTGCTAGGGCCGAGTGTCTGGTGGGCAGGCTTTAAGGCGGCGATACTCAAAGGACATGGGGTTGGTCGTTTGGCCGGCGATGGGTTTCAGCTCGGTGGAGCTTTCTTGATTCGCGATGATAAGCTACTGGAGGCTCATCGATCTTCTAACGCCGCAGATGCGACGCCGTTTTGTAATCTGAAGCTATCTGGCCAATTCGACTCCGCCTGATTCGTAGTAAAACCTAGTTAACGAACTGGATTTTGATTATTGGCTGCTATCGGATATAAATACCGCTCCGGACATTCGGCGACTCCAACGTACTGGCATAGATAACTTCTTGCGATAGATGGCGATCGGGCAGAGTGGCTTCCACGGCCTTCGTCTGCGAGCGGGCAGCGTAACGACGGCGAGCCGAGCCCTGAAAACGCAAATCTACTTTAGCCACATGTACCTCCGGTCGTTTTTCCAGGATACTCCGCGCCTCATCGATAAAGGGGTCGCTGCTTAAATCACGTTTTGGCGTGATAGGTGGAATTAGGACGGGTTCCGTTGGCATCATCACTGGTGGTTCAGCATAGAAGTAACTTTCTTGATTCGTATCGCCTTGATTGGCGGGCCCCCATCGCGGTTGATCGCCGTAACCATCCGGGATGGGCTGCAAATTATCTGGCGTATGCGATGTAATGGCGTCCGTCTGCGAAAGTGACGGTTCCTGGATGTAGTCGTTCGAGTCGATTTCGCAAGCGCAAGCGCTGCACTTGGTGCAGCTTGGGTTCGAACCGAATCGCGATTCCAGCATACGATTCACCTTGTTTTCGAATCGGTCTGTCATTCGATCTAACCGATCCAAAAGTCCTTCACCGATCCCAGTCAGTCCACGCAAAGAGGAGTGGCAACCGGGTTGCTTGGGTGCCCCACAACCATCGCAGTTGTTATCGTATAGGTTGTCACATTCGGGCACCCCGCAAGACGGCTCTAAAACTTCGCAACCGCAACCTGAGTTGAGCTCCTGCGCTCGGGCGATTCTTGACTCGACAGTTGACAATCCCCCGCTTAGGATCAGAGCCGTCGATAGAGAAAGTCGCCTCAGAAAGCAATGGGTAGCGGCATCCCATGTGGCTGGTGAACAAAGTTGTGCGAAAAGTGAGATTTTCATTCGGAGCATTCCTTAGCCGTGTTGCGTTCGTCCGGACATCCTATCGAACCGCTTCAGACGGAAACCTCAGTACTTTAGGACTATCAGGCACATGTTGCCTTGTTTGGTTTTTCTCCGCGAATTGCCTATTTTGCCGAAGGCTTGTTTTCAGCCGACTGGACTGCATGACAAAGGCAATCTCCCTAGTTACAATTCTTTGATTACCTCTGAGCTTTCAAGGATCGCTTACTTAGCGATTTTTTTTCTCGCAGTATCTTTTGTAATTAGAAAACATCCATGTCGAACGCCACTCGCTTGACCGACCCCTTTGGAGCCCGCGATACCCTTTCACTCGCGACCGGTAATATTGGCATCTACCGATTGAGTCGCCTCGAGGACCAGGGAATCGCGGCGGTATCGAAGCTGCCCTATTCGATTCGTGTTTTGTTAGAGGCCGTCCTTCGGTCTTGCGATGGATACGAAGTAACCCAAGAAGACGTTTCCAATCTCGCAAAATGGAAGGCCGCTAAGCCAGCCGAGCTGGAAATACCCTTTAAACCAGCTCGAGTTGTACTCCAAGATTTTACAGGTGTACCCTGCGTGGTCGACTTGGCGGCGATGCGTGATGGGATGCGTTCGCTCGGTGGAGATCCTAAGAAAATCAACCCGTTGATTCCTGTAGACCTTGTCATTGACCATTCGGTGCAAGTCGACTTCTTCGGGCAAGCTGATTCATTGGCTCGAAATGTTGAGATCGAGTTTGAACGAAATAAGGAACGCTACGAATTTCTTAGATGGGGTCAACAAGCGCTTGATAACTTCCGCGTCGTCCCGCCTAACACAGGTATCGTTCATCAAGTCAACCTGGAATTCCTCGCGAACGTGGTCTTCAAGGGGAAAGATTTTAAAGGCGTCGTTGCCTATCCCGATTCCTTAGTCGGTACTGATAGCCATACGACTATGATCAATGGCTTGGGTGTCTTGGGATGGGGGGTAGGCGGGATCGAGGCCGAAGCAAACATGCTGGGCCAGCCACTCTACATGTTGATGCCTGAAGTGGTTGGGTTTGACCTTACAGGAGTTATTCCTGCAGGTTCCACCGCAACGGACATGGTTTTACGAGTCACGGAAATACTTCGCAAAGAAGGAGTCGTGAATAAATTTGTCGAATTCTATGGCTCTGGCGTATCCGGAATGTCGCTAGCTGATCGTGCTACGATTGCCAATATGGCTCCGGAGTATGGGGCTACCATGGGTTTCTTCCCGGTCGATCATGAAACGCTCCACTTCTTGCGTCGAACGGGTCGCAGTGAAGAAACGGTACAATTGGTCGATCGCTATATGAAAGAGCAAGGGCTCTTCAGAACGGATGCTCCTTCATCGATTGAATATACGAAAGTTTTGAAGCTCGACCTTTCTACAATAGAACCTTCCTTGGCTGGACCTAAGCGACCGCAAGACCGAGTGCCGTTGAAGACGGTAAAGACATCATTTGCATCGGCACTTACCGCACCGATTGCGACTCGAGGTTTTGGACTCACCGCCGAGCAACTTCCGTCGACTGCGACGGTTCAGGACAATGGTCACTCGACTGAAATTGGACACGGAGCCGTCGTCATCGCAGCGATCACTTCGTGTACGAATACCAGTAATCCTTCGGTGATGCTTGGTGCTGGACTCCTCGCCAAGAAAGCCGTCGCGCGTGGTCTGAAGGTGAAGTCGTATGTCAAAACGTCGCTTGCCCCTGGCTCTCGCGTCGTGACCGACTACCTCAGCAAAGCAGGAGTCTTAGCCCCGCTCGCGGAGCTAGGCTTTCATGTGGTTGGTTATGGATGTACTACATGCATTGGTAACTCGGGGCCGCTCCCCGAAGCAGTATCGTCGGCGATCACAGCTGGCAACCTTGTCGCAGCTGCCGTTTTGAGTGGTAATCGGAACTTCGAAGGGCGTGTCAATCCGTACACTCGAGCTAACTACCTTGCCAGCCCTGCTCTTTGCGTCGCCTATGCTATCGCGGGAACCATGGACATTGACTTTGAAAACGAACCCATTGGAATAGACCCGGAAGGCAAGCCTGTATTTTTCAGCGAGTTGTGGCCGACTCAAGAAGAGGTACAAGCGACCATTAACGCGGCCGTGCTACCTGAGATGTTTGTCAAGCAATACAGCAGTGCATTCACCGATAACGAAGCGTGGAACAGCATACCAATCACGCCAGGCGAGCTCTACAAATGGAATGAATCGAGTACTTATATTCAGCGGCCCCCATTCTTAGAAGGCATTACGTTAGAAGTTGGCTCCATCGCACCGGTTACCGGCGCTCGCGTCCTTGCAGTACTCGGTGATTCGGTGACAACGGACCATATCTCTCCAGCCGGTGCGATTACCAAAGACGGACCAGCCGGTCAATTCCTCCAAGAAAAGCATGTCGGTGTTCGAGACTTCAATAGCTATGGCGCACGACGTGGAAATGATCGCGTCATGGTTCGTGGGACTTTCGCAAACATCCGTATTCGAAATCAAATGACCCCTGGGATTGAAGGGGGCGTTACGAAGCTCTTGCCTGAGGGGGACGTTATGTCGATCTACGACGCAGCGATGAGCTACAAAGCCAAGGGAACACCTCTCGTCATCCTTGCTGGAGCCGAATATGGTACCGGCAGTAGCCGCGATTGGGCTGCAAAGGGAACTTTACTCCTTGGTATCAAGGTTGTCATTGCTGTTTCCTACGAACGAATTCACCGAAGTAACTTGGTCGGTATGGGAGTACTCCCATTGCAGTTCGCTTCGGGCGATTCGGCTCAATCGCTTGGGCTCACCGGTGAAGAGGTCTTCGACTTTGCTGCCCTTAGCGATTCGCTCAAGCCTCGAAGCACGATCGATGTTGTTGCTACAGCTCCAGATGGAACGAAGAAGACTTTTCAAGCAATGGTTCGAATCGATACGCCAGTCGAGATTGACTACTACCGAAATGGTGGAATCTTGCCAACGGTACTTCGAAAGCTCGCAACCGAAAGCTGATTTTTAATATTTTGTCGACTGCCAAAATTCTTCAATGGAAAACAAAACTCATCTTGACGCGGTATCTGAAGGCAACCTATTCTGTCGCACACAACAGTGTTAATCAGCTCAACACGATGTCGAGTCGATTTAGAAAAACTGAGTTTGCAAAAGTATCGATAAGTTGATAAGGTATCGCAACACGACGAGATTGAGTCGATGGTTATAAGACATGGATTGTCTGCGACCATTATTAGATTTGATATCGGCGACGCGGGTGACTGTTAGCACGGAAGTTCACACACCCGTTTTTTATGCCTTGACGCTACTAATAGAGGCATAACAACACAAAACATAGCTGCTTCGGCAGTTCTAAAAATTGCTCCCGGAACGTACCTCGTAGTCCTTCGCCCCCCTGGGACTCGTTCACTTCCGGGAGCTTTTTTTATTGAAGTGTTTAAGCGAACTCGACCGAGTTAATCCCTAGAATTTTCCGCTAGAGAGTGGAACTGGCTTCATTAGAATTGGTTCTGCTGAATCAGACCGATTCGCCGGAGTCGGAATGTTTCGGCTTGAAATGGGCTTGCCGGAAGGTGTCTTGGTGACTCTGGATGTGGTTGGTGTTCTCGATATATTCGAGGCGATAGGCGAGCTGTTAACGGGAGTTGCTCGGGGAACCGCAGGCAAATTTCCATCGACAATCGGTGCATTCTGTACCGATTCGATAATGCTATCACTCACGCCCGCTTCACTCAGGCTTACGACATCCTCGACCGTAATTTGATAAGCCACTCCGGTCGAGTCGATGTGATTAATAATCACATTCTCGCTGACACCATTTTTTGCCAAGGTCATGATGTCGGCAACCGTGACGCCACGTCGCTTAGGAACTACGACTTGATTTTGAACTGGAGTTGGATGGACGTAAACGGGTTGTGATTGAACGTAGACCGGCTGCTGCTGAACGATGTACCCCTGTTGGAAGCCTTGCTGTCGTTGATGATACTGACGTTGTGCACGCTGCTGTTCGTAGTAACGCTGCTGAGCTTGTTGCTGTTCATAGTGGCGCTGCTGCGCCTGCTGTTGTTTGTGGTTCCCGACAAGCCCGCCTGCAACAACGCCAACGGCACCACCAATCAGCGCTCCCTCGGTCGTTTCGCGGTTTTGCTTTCCAATAACGCCACCAATTAGTGCGCCGGTCACACCACCCAATACCGCACCGTTGCGAGTCTCGTTCTGAGCCAACGCCGCGCTTGGTAAAAGGCTAAGAACGATAGCTAGCAAAGATTTGTTTTGTAGGATCGACTGAAGCATAACACGCACCCTCTAAGATCGCGGTCAGACTTACGCTAAATTGCGTAAGTCCATTTCGATCGGTTATCAACGGTCTATCGGTTGGAACACTCTCGAGACTGGAGGATCGTTTTGATTGCTAATGCGTATTTCGGTGAAGCGACGGTGTGTCAATGATGCATCGAGCAAGTCCGTAGCAGAAGTTGTACGACTTCCGCGCCCCGGCGGTGCTTACTTATATTTTTTCCCTAGGCCATCCACCAGATGTTTCATTGTCTTGCGACCCTCGGCCGGTTCTAGGATCTCGGCCTCGATTCCGAGGTTGAGGACTCGAGGAATGATTTCCATTGCGTGATAGGCTGGTACGGTAAGAATACTGCTTCCGTCAGCTTGTTTTTCCACGAGTTGGTCTGCATGCCATGGATCCTCTTGGACCCATCTTGAAGCATTTGCAGAGAGTCGAATCTTGTAAGAAATCGCTTTGTCTCCACTAAAAATACCGACACTTTGGCCTAAGTGTTTCTCTAAGTCAACTTCGTCGTCTGCCTTGAACCAATCATCCAAGGCAGTTGCCTTGGTAAATCGATCCAGTTTCCAGTGCCGGAGTCTCTCTTGCGGTTCTTTTTCCTCGTGCTTTCCTGATTCTACCGCTACGACGTAAATGCTGGATTGATAGATCGCGATCCCATATGGCTCCAAAAACCGTTTGGAAATTGGTTTTCCTAGTGACTCATAGTCGCATTCGACACGGCGGTGCTCCTGGATAGCTCGGTTGATTGTTTTGAGTATCCCTTGCTGCCGTTCGTAACTCTTTCGAGGGACGCCCATCACTCGCATTGTGCGACGATACTTTTGGTAGTGCTCCCAAACCCCATCGGGAAGTTGCTCGCGAATTTTATTCCAGAACCCTTCGATTCCCTGCCAAAAGGTTGTTCCTACGAGAGGTAACATCAAATCGCGACCCATCGACAGGGCAATGAGTTCACTTGCGGAGATCGTGACCTTGTGGATTCCTTTATCGACTCGTCGAAGTTTCCAAAGTTTTCCCGAGTCGGTATCTTCGGTTCCGATATCGATTCCAGCGGCTTGCAGAGCCTCCAGATCGCGGCGAATGGAACGGACGTGAAGAGTACCTAGTCCAAGTTCTTGAACAACCGAATCACGAATGTCTTCCAAGGACGAGCCGAAACGCCTACGTTCAAGGATTTGAAGGATTTTGTGTTGCCGAATTAGCTGTTCATTTCGAGCCATTCCGGTTAAGAAGCCCCGTCTTTTGGAGTGACTTGATCGAGTACTTCTTCACTAACGTAGATCGGTAGGAAAGGCTGGAATGTGACAGCGACTGCAATCGCATCCGAGGGACGCGAGTCAATATCGATCACTTCTCCATCCTTGCGGAGACGCAGTTGAGCATAATAAGTCAGGTCGCGAAGCTCTGAAATAATGACGCAATCAATTTCTGCGCCTAGCGATTCTGCAATGGAGACAACTAGGTCGTGCGTGAGTGGCCTCGATGGACGTTCATCGTCCTTCACCCGACGGTCGATGCTTTTGGCTTCACAGATACCGATCACAATCGGGAACTGTCGCTGGCCATCGACTTCTTTTAAATAGATTACTTGATTGTCGCTGATCTCACTGATGATGATCCGCGCAAGTTGCATAGGTACTGTCATCGAGGAAAAGCCTCAGCCAACAAGAAGAGAGATAAAGATTAGTTCTCTCTCTCATCATAACAAACCGGCTCCGCTCGTGCAGGTCGGAATAATTGATAAGGGTTCTCTGTTCGGAAGAAGTTACCTCTAGTGACAGGTGGTTTGAACTACATTATTCACTGAGCCGTGAGCGCTAGCTCCGGGTTCCCCCGTTTAAACATTCAATCAAGACAATTATCTTGCGTCACCCGTGGCTAGCGCCATCGGCTCAGTGAAACACGCATTGTTAGCGTTACTTAAGGTAGATTTCAGCCTTTTCGATAACAATGCACAAGCCTCGGGGTTTTGCGAAAAATAGCCGCCTGGGCAGCTTTTGCCGATTGCAGGGAATTTTCTTATTAAGCAAAACTTTCCGTGGCGGGCTGCCGATATGTAGGGGTGGATGGAAAGGATATTCCGTCTACGAAGAATTTGCAGACAGATGACATGCCGAAATCGAGATTGCTATCAAAGCGTATTCGATGGTCGGGATGCGTTCACCCCCCCTGAGAACGGAAGCCCTAACGTGAATCGCTCACTCACCCTACTCGTTGCACTCGTCGTTGTTGCGACTCAGGTTTTTGTTTCAACAAGCATCGCAGATGAGCCGACACCAGCCCGGCGCCCTGCGAATCAAGACCAATCAAGCCGCAATACGGCTCATCGCGAAAGCGCGACTCGGAAAGCGCCGATAAATCAAGAAGTCGCTCCGAGAGGTCAACCAGTCGGCTCTGGCGTAAGTCGTCCAACTGCGCGGCCAAACTCGCGACCGAGCAATCGGAACAAAGTCCAACAGGCGGGCGGTGCGACTCGTCGAAGCAACGGTAGCGGGGTTGCTCAGGCAAGTCATGCAGTAGTGGGCCACCAAGTGAGCACTCAAGAATATGACCCAGGTTACGATTCAGGCGAGTACATCGTCGACGAAGGAAGTAGCTTTGCAGGTAGCGGGGCGTCGTGCGATACCTGTGGAAGCGGTTCGTGTGGCGGAGGCTGCGAAGGACTCGCTTGCGGTTCGCCTTGTCGAACGAATTGGGGATTTGACTTGTGTAATCCTGGCCGTGGTGGGCGTCAGCTATGTATCTGCTTGCCAAGCCATGGTTGGGTTCAAATGGATTTCTTGAGTTTCTATCAAAGAGGAATGAATATCCCGCCATTGCTAACTACGCAAACGCCTGGACCACCGAACCTCCTTCTTGGTAATCAAGACATCTTGACGGAACGGATTAGCGGCGGACGTATCCGATTTGGCTGGTGGTTCGCGAATAATCCCAACCTCGGAATTGAAGGCGAGTACATCGGCCTGGAACAATCGAATTACGCCTACAATAATCGATCGAACGGAACGCCTATCCTGGCCAGACCTTTCTTCAATGTTGTTACTGGGCAGGATGATTCGCAACTCATATCCAACGCAGGCACTGGAACATTTCGTGTAGACGCATTCTCTAAGTTTGATGGTGCCGCGGTAAGGTTCCGCAGGTCCTTGTGCTGTAGCAGCGGCAGCGGTTGTTCGCCCTTTGATTGCGGACCCGTTCCAACACAGTCACGCATCGATGCAACACTCGGTTGGAGATTCTTTCAACTAAAGGAGGGACTTGACATCGGGGAGAACGTGATTGGAGCCAACAATTTCGTGATCAATGATTCGTTTCAGACACGCAATCAGTTCAACGGTGTTGAGATGGGCGTACTTTGGCAAGGACGCCGCGGATACTGGTCGCTGGACGGTTTGATGCGAGTCTCTCTTGGAACAACTCTTCAAACAATTAATATCAACGGGGTAACAAATATCAATACCGCACGTGCCACTCCTGCTGGTGGCTTGCTAGCTCTACAATCTAATATCGGAACCTACACGGACCGAAGCTTTGGAGTTGTGCCTGAGTTTGGCTTGAACCTTGGCTATCAATTGACACCACGATGGAGAGCGATGGCTGGCTATAACTTCATCTACTGGAGCAACGTAGTTCGCCCAGGTGACCAAATCGATACAGATGTAAATCCCAACCAGTTTCCATCCATTCCGGCCGCTATAGGCCCTATAATTGGTGCAGATAGACCAAGGTTTACACTTCAGGAATCCGATTATTGGGTACAGGGAGTAAATCTCGGACTCGAATACCGCTGGTAACAGTGTCCGTCGATCAATACGTCCTGCGAATACAAATCCGCCTCTGACTTGGATAGCAATCCGTCAGGGGTGCCTCTCAACAATTGAAGGTAGTGTTGAGAGGCCTGTTTAATTTGGAATTACTCACAGTCGACGGTGTTTCAAAATACGAAATTACCGTCTAAAAACGATTGCACACTCTGAAGGATGAAGACGATGACCAATTTGTGGAACCAATTGTTCAGCACCCAGCTATTTAACTCCTTGGGATCCAGCAAAAAGGCTCGTCAGCGTCTCGGATCGCATCAGAAGCGGACTCTTCAACTTGAGTCTCTGGAACGCCGACAGCTGATGGCATTCAACGTCTCCGGTACGGTGTTTACAGACCTGACCGACAACGGCACAGTCGAAGTCGGCGACCCACGTTTAAGTGGTGTTACTATCAATCTGTATACTGCCGGCCCGAATAACATTTTCGATGACGGTACCGGTGATGACGTCCAAGTTGCCACCACAACTTCCGCAGCCACGACTGGCTTTTACAATATTCCTGTAACCGTAGCAGGGAACTATCTCGTTAAGCAACAGACTCCTGTTACAGGCCAAGTTCAGCGGGCATCGGCCCGCTCGCAGTTGGTCACTGTTTCCGCTGCCCAAATTGCGGGCACAGCCACCCCGCAAGTCGCCTCGATCGATACCTTTAACTCGCCAACCACAACTATCCAAGCTGTCTTCAACGGCCTGAATCCCGATAGTGACTCGACCGCAACTGTCGAAGCAGTCGGAGGGGTGCGAGATATCTTTGCGAATGCTATTGCAGGTACACTTGATTTGACGGTCGATTCCGGGAACAACAACGCGCTTAACGCGAGCCCTCAGCCAGGCGGCGATGGCGTGTTTTTGATCACGTACGATGGGGACGGAGCGAACGGCAGAAACTTACTTGGAACTCAGTTGGGTGCGGGGACGAATGACTTCGATCTTACTGCAGCTGGTGCCGCCAGCGCCTTCCGTCTACTTATCGGAGCACCGCCCGGCGTCACGACTTCAACGTTGACGGTCAGAGTAGCGGGCGTTGGAGGAACGTCGACAGTCACCAGAGCGATTCCTGCATCTCCAACAGGTGTTGCAGATCAAACCATGGTGATCGATTTCAGTGAGCTTGTTGGAAGTGCCAATCTCTCACAAGTTGGCGCGATCCAATTTGAGATCAATCAAGACAATTCTGAAGACACTCAAATCGATTCAATAGTGACATTCCTCAACCAGACTGTTATTAATTTCGCAAACCTAAATCCAATGACGATCGGTAATCAAGTTTTCTTAGATCGAATTAATAACGGCACGTTTGATACGGGCGGGGCTAATCCAGACATCGGAATCGGCGACGTCAATCTTCAGTTGTTTAACGACGTCAACAACAACCAGCTATTCGATGCTGGTACCGATACGGCAGTGACAATCGGTGATGGAACTGCGACCTCGTCGACTACGGCAAACACCTTAGGACAGTATCAGTTTACCGGATTACTTCCTGGCAATTATATCGTCCTTATTCCTGCCACGGAATTCACGGCAGGTCAGCCTTTGTTCAACCTCGTTAGCAGTACGGGGGTAGGGACGGTCGACGTCAATGGTACTGATAAAGGTGCTCCGGTTAGCAATACGGCCGGTGCCGCGGTTTTCGCAGCGGTCGCACTCACCTCTGGTGGAGAGCCAACGACGGATGGCGATACAGATGGCAATACCAATTTGACCGTCGACTTCGGATTCGCGCCCCCAGCGCTAACATTAGTAAAAGATGACAATCCAAATCTCGCACGTGTTGGTGACATCCTTACCTATACGCTGACCGTTACCAACACTAGCCCTATCGCATCGGGTAGAGATTCAACGGGCACCGTGATTACTGATACCCTTCCGACGGGATTGACTCTTGATGGAGCGAACCCTACACCGTTCACAATCACCAATCCGAACGGAACTGCCAGCAACGCCACGTTTAACTCCACGACTCGCGTGATCACAGCAAACGTGGGGACCTTGGTACCCGGTCAAGTTGCTACGCTCACTATCACTGCGCTCGTTGGTGCGACCTTCGTCAATAACACGACCAATACGGGTACTGTTGCAAACGTGGAAGGTTCCGGTGCCACAGGAAATGTTGTTACTCCACTGGCACCCAACGTTGACCTGGAAGTAGTCAAGACAATTCAAAGCGGAACCACGACGGTTGGAAATACTCAAGTCATCGCAGTGTCGGGGACACTGATCTATCGAATCACTGTAAACAACCTTTCGGCGACGGCCGTTACCGGAGTGACGATTAATGATGACCTACCGGTTGGCTTTACTCCTGGCGTTCTTCCTGTAGGTGTCACTGCTGGAATCGCACCTGCTGACTTGGTTTGGGCGGTCGGCAACCTTGCCGCCAACGGTACTGCTACGATCGATATCCCTGTCGTCGCTCCGGCCACTCCAGGTACCGCATTGGCCAATACGGCATCGCTGGTAACTGCGGGTCAGAGCTTCACGGATACAACCGTCGGTAATAACCAATCGATCGTGCTCGTAAACGTATTGCCTTCGGTTGATTTGCTAATCACCAAGGATGATTCCTTGACGACGATCAACACAGGTGCAACGCTGACATATGCTTTGACGGTAAACAATAGCGGGCCGAGCGCAGCCGTTGGCGTTGGAATTACGGATACTCTTCCGGCTCAACTAGAATTTGTTTCAGCGAACATCGGCAACGTCGCCTTCGGGAACCCGATTGCCGGCCAGGTGTTCACCGGACCGCTTCCGAGTATTGCGAGCGGTACGTCGGTTACCGTGTATATCCTTGCCCGCGTTCGAGCGAATGCGGTAGCGGGTGCAATCAACAATACCGCCTCACTAGTTGTTCCCAACACCTTGATCGAAACGGGAGTTCGGGCAAACATAGCTTCCGACGTCAACACGGTCGTTAATCGAGTCGTCACGCTGGGTGTTCAAAAAGACGATTCAGTTAACATCGTGACCGCTGGTGGTGCCAACTTCACCTACACAATTACCGCGTTTAACCAAGGAAGCGCTGATACAACCAATGCCATTGTGAGAGACACGCTGCCGACAGGAATCAACTTTGTTAGTGGTACATTTACACTCAACGGTGGCGCGGCGCAGAACGTTTTATTCGATACGACCACTCGGGAAGTTACAGCAAACATTGGAACGTTGACCGCTGGCGGATCCCTTGTATCCGCGAACCGCGGCATCATCACGCTTACCGTGAATGCTGCAGCAACCGCAGCGGCGGGGCAAATTACCAACACAGCCAGGGTGACGAGTCAAGACGTTACTGTCCCAGTTCAAGAAGATGAAGTTACAACCATCGAACGTTCCTTTAACGTGACGGTGGACAAGTCGGTCAACCGAACAACGGCTACATCTGGAGATACCCTCCTCTACACGATCGTCGTTACAAACACGGGCTTCTCAGCTGCTACGAATGTTTTAGTTACTGACGTTCTACCGACAAATGTGACGTTTGTTTCGGCGTCCAGTGGGTTTACGAATACCAATGGAACTGTCTCGGGAACCATTGCATCTCTTTTGACCGGTTCGCCGACGACTATAACCATTTCGGCAACGGTCAACAACAATGCTCCCAACGGTGCCGTTATTAACAACCCGGTGACAGTCGTGGCTCCTGGAGAACCGGCTGGAAACACGGGTGATAATGCGGACAGTGCAAACACCACCGTTGCGAATGTTGCGTCAATCAGTGGCACGGTCTACATCGATACGAACAACAACGGAATCCAAGACATTGGTGAAGCAGGCATACCCAACATTACGGTTCGCCTTACTGGCACAGCTACCGTTGGTGGTGCGACGGTAAACACGACGACCACGACTGGCGTCAATGGCGGCTACACCTTCGCGAACCTTCAACTGGGTACGTACACAGTGACGCAAGAACCATCCGCAAACTTCATTAGAAATACTAGTGATCCCGGAGAGATAGGTATAATTCAAACGGGAACTCCTGGTGTTGGTACAATTACCGGGATCGCATTGACCGGTATCTCAGTCAATAACCGACTACCAAATTCTCAGATCATCAGCAAGCGACTACTTCTAGCGAGTGAGAACGGCGTCGCAGTAGGCAACAATAGCAGCCGCCCGACAAACGCATTCCGACGACGATAAGACTGGACTGGTGAAAATGCTATTGTCGAGGTGGTTTGGGGGGTGAGTAGGGAGTTCTCACTACGAATAGATTCTTGCTCCCTTCTTCCCTGAGTACAGGGGCGAAGGGAAAAAAGCCTCGCGTCTAATTCACAATACAATACGAGTTTCCTGACAGCCGAAGCTTAAACCTCAATTCTACTTCTTACCGAG
>Ga0105045_10000989_pt1 | contig 22527 bp, 31 predicted proteins | sample MAT02_FD_78089 | JGI IMG/M metagenome (GOLD analysis project Ga0105045, IMG submission 78089) | Freshwater microbial communities from Lake Fryxell liftoff mats and glacier meltwater in Antarctica - MAT-02 (megahit assembly) | ecosystem: Environmental > Aquatic > Freshwater > Ice > Liftoff... | reverse complement strand
CAACATAAGGATAAGGCGTAACACCATTGGTAACAAAGAAATTCGGGTCGTTCACACAAGACATACCCGGGCAGTTGATTGAAACCGTGTCATTTTCTGTCAAGGTTACTAAACCGCTGCAATCAGAAGCCACGTGGGTCAACACGCTGGGGCGGTACCAGCTCACGGTTTGTGAGCAAGAGCCCGGCGCCGTATTCACATTAAACACCGGCTGGAAAATCACTACACCCGGAGGAAGGGCTACCACCGTCGGGGCGGTTACGTCGTTGACGGTCACCGAGAAAGAGCAAGTTGCCGCATTCAAGGCGACATCTGTTGCACTCCATGTCACAGCAGTAGTACCTACATTGAATATGGCAGCATTTAAGGTCGTTAAACCATTGTAGCCAATCGTACTCACCACAACGGGTTGACCCGGTATCAGGCTACAATTCTCAAAAACGGTAGCGTTAAAAGTATTGTCTGGAACCATGTAGGTACAAGCAGGAGAACCAAGGGCATTCACCGTTTTATTCGTCGGACAAGTAATTACCGGAGCATGGTTGTCATTGACCGTTACGGTAAACGCGCAGTTCACGGCAGGATTAACGCCGTCGCTCACAAAATAAGTCAGGGTCGTAACGCCCAATTGAAACGTAGTACCACTGGCGTTATTAATACCCGTAAGAGGTGAAGCCAGTGAAGTAGGGGCGGAAGCCGTCCAGGTTACCGTAGCAACGCTACAGTTATCAGAGTAAGTAGCCGCAATACTAGTTACCACGCTAGAGCAGTTGGTAGCAGGATTGGTAGTAGTCACCACAGCCGCAGGGCATGTAACCATGGGAGGCGTAGCATCCGTAACATTCACGGTAATCGGTGGAGCAACTGCCGTTTGGCCAGAAGCATCCGTGATTCGCCATTGAATGGTGTGTGCACCGGCACCCACCAAAATCTGACCTACTACGGTTGAGCCAGTGACCCAACCGGTGATGTCTATATTATATTGAATAATAGTGGCGGGACAGTTATCATTGGCTGTCAAAAAATTCAGCGTACCGGCATCGCCCGCGACAATGGTGTACTGGCATGAGCCTGCGGGCGTCGCATCTGCATTGCGTGCGTGAGGCCCTACGTTGGTCGTGATGGTAGGCGGGATATTGTCAATAATATTAACAGTGATGGGTACAATGGTAGCACCGGGACCCATATTACCACCAATTGGCATGGGTGATAAGCCACCTACTCGCACAAAAAATTTGCGTGGAGAACTCGCTACGTCCGCACAAGTGAAGGTTATAGGAGTTGGGAAGTAAGAAGCCAAATTAAGTGAATCTGGATCAGACGAAAGCCAATAATCACAGGGGCCATTTTTGGTAAACCCATTGGCGTTGAGTACTGCATTGGTCAAGTCGACCGTGCCGCCTGCGCTGAGGGTTAAGTTAATGACAACAGGCCCAGGCGGGAACGAAACAAAATCCGAACACTGCGCATTAGCGCCGACCATAGTGATCAGTGTAAAGCACAGCACGAGCAGCCCTTGCGCCAAACGGCGCGGAGTTGTTGAGATGTTCATGGTCAAAAAATTAGTAGATGAGGAAAAAGGTGAGATGCCGCGCATCTTTGAGAAGGAGTGTACAGGACTCTTCATCAAGGTAAGTCGGTTTGGAGTGGACAGATGTGGTATATAGTTCAAGTTTCAAGTATTTCAGTGAATGAATGTAGTACTGGAAGACAAATAAGTGACACCACCAAGGTGGTTAAGAGCAATACCCCTCACTTACTCCGTGCGTCTCAAACACCTACGAATAGGTAAAATTAAACAGACGGAAGACTTCTTGGTAAACTTTTCAAAAACTTAGGGAACACCTGAAACCAACCATAAAGGCGGCTCCGATTATGGATTAAAAAGGGAAAAAAACCAATCAATTGTTAAAAACGCAAGAAGGTACAATCCCAGAACTTATCGAAAACACCGCAAGAATACGGCGAAAACGGCGAAATAGCACAATGCAATTTTATCGAACCTATATCAAACAGCCTCTTAAACATTTGATTGTCAACTCATTGTGCATTTATTTGGCATCTATTAAATTGTCAAATGCATGGTATTTATCTGCATTTTGTCGGCTAGATTGCATTGTTTCTTTACTTAGGCCAAAAACCGTACCAATTTTATAGTAGTAATTTCTAAAGGCCTAAAATAAGTGCTAAACCAGACTTAAAGCCGAATTTTCGCAAAATATTTTTTTGTAATGCTTTGACAGCATAACCGTCTTTTGGTCACAAAAAAAGGCGGCATCCAACTTTGGATGCCGCCTTTATTATTTTGTGAAGGCCTATATTACGCTTGTGCGTCGTCTGCTTTCTTTTCTTCTGGTGTTTCTTCAGTAACAGGGGCTACTGCTTCAGCGGCTGTTTCTTCGGCTGCTACCGTTTCTTCTGCCGCATTTTCAACGGGAACTTCTACTGCTGCAACGGTTTCTTCCACCACGGGTGCTGCTGCTTCCACCGCGGGTGCTGCTACCAGTTCTTCTACCACGGGGCTTACTTCCTCCACGGGTATTTCGCTGGCTACGGCAACTGGTTCAGTCACTTTTCGGGTTCCACCACGGCGCGTTTTCTTGGCTTGGCGAACTTTACCCTCATTTGGGTTGTACGTTTCATTGAAGTCAACCATTTCAATCATGGCCGTCTCTGCGCCATCACCCCGACGGAAGCCGAGTCTAACAATTCGCAAATAACCACCTGGGCGATCGCCAATTTTCTCTGCAACTGGGCCAAAAAGTTCTTTAATGGCTTCTTTGTTTTGAAGATAACTAAAAACAATACGACGTGAGTGCGTTGAATTGTCTTTGCATTTGGTCATAAGCGGCTCCGCGTAGCGACGCAAGGCTTTTGCTTTTGCGAGGGTAGTCGTGATGCGTTTGTGCTCAATCAAAGCAATCGCCAAATTGGCTAGCAATGCACGACGGTGGGAGGCTGTACGGCCTAGGTTGTTAATTTTGTCTCCGTGTCTCATGTGTAAAGTACCTTTAGTTTAGGTGGCGGCATTGGGGCAGTCAATGAAAGAACGCTCAACAATTACCACGCTTTTTTAGTGTTAAATGTTTAGAGGTAAGTTTTTAGTGTTAAGTTGGTGGTTAGGATATAATCTTACCTTAACTCTTATCACATGTGCCTTACCCTTCCAAATTATTCTTCGTCCAACTTATACTTCGCCAAATCCATGCCGAAGGTCAGATTCTTTTCTTGCAACAACTCTTCAATCTCTACCAACGATTTCTTACCGAAATTGCGGAATTTGAGGAGTTCGTGTGTATCGTAGCGCACCATTTCGGCCAAGGTATTAATTTTGGCTGCTTTTAAGCAGTTATAAGCCCGCACGCTCAAATCAAGGTCTTCCAAGGAAGTCTTCAACAATTTGCGCATGTGCAAGATGTGCTCATCCACCACGCTTTCTTCCCGGTTAGTTGGGGTGTCAAACGTGATGTTTTCATCCGTAATAAGCATCAGGTGCTGAATCAGGATGCGGCTGGCCTCGCGAATGGCATCTTCTGGGTGAATAGTACCATCGGTTTTAATATCAATGGTGAGTTTCTCATAGTCAGTCCGTTGTCCTACACGGGTGCTTTCGACACGGTAAGAGACGTTTTTTATAGGCGTATAAATGGCATCAATGGGAATTACGCCAATGGCAGCATCTTTGGGAGCACCATCTTCGGCGGGCTGGTAGCCACGGCCTTTGGTGATGGTCAGTTCTAATTCAAGGGTTACGGAGGGCTCCATGCGGCAAAGCAGGAGATCCGGATTCATGATTTTGAAGACATTGGTAAAGTCCTCAATATCTTTGGCGCGGAACTCTTCTTTACCACTTATGGTGAGGTAAATCTTTTCTTGCAGGTTTTTATCGTCCACAACCACAGGCTTGATACGCACCTGCTTGAGATTGAGTACAATATCCACCACGTCTTCAACTACGCCCTTGATGGTCGCAAACTCATGGTCAACTCCACCAATGCGCACAGCGCTAATAGCGTAGCCTTCCAATGAAGAGAGGAGAACACGGCGAAGCGAGTTACCAACCGTTTGACCAAAACCTGGCTCTAAGGGTTTGAACTCGAAAATACCTTCAAAATCGGTCGCTTTTTGCAACAGGATTTTGTCAGGCTTTTGGAAATTGAGAATACTCATATGTGGAATGCTCAGAGAGAGTGTTGGTGGGAGAAACAAAAATGATTCCTAGGGCAGTATAAAATATCTACAAAGAGATATAGAACAAACGCGAAATGGTTGGCCCTCGTTTTGAAGGCCAACCGTTTTGCATGCTGTATTTTTTATTTCGAGTACAATTCGACAATCAACTGCTCGTTGATATTTTCTGGTATTTGGTCGCGCTGCGGATAGGCCAGGAAAATACCTTGCATTTTATCCACGTTCCACTCCAACCATCCGAATTGACGAACGCTGTTGGTTTTAGCCCCTACATGGGTGGTAACAATTTCCAACCCTTTGGATTTACCACGAACGGCTACCACATCTCCTGGTTTGAGGGAGTAGGAAGGAATATTCACCACTTTACCATTTACGGTCACGTGGCGGTGTCCAACCAACTGGCGTGCACCGCGGCGAGTAGGAGAAATACCCATACGATATACGGTATTATCCAAGCGGGCTTCGAGCAATTGGAGCAAAATCTCACCCGTTACGCCATGACGGCGGGTAGCACTCACAAATGTTTTGCGGAACTGACGCTCCAAAACACCGTAGGTGTATTTTGCTTTTTGCTTTTCCTTGAGTTGGCCTGCGTAGTTTGAAGGCTGTTTTTTCTTACGGGTTAAGCCGTGTTGGCCGGGGCCGTATTTACGCCGTTCAAAAGATTTGTCGAAGCCAAAAATAGGTTCGCCGAAAGAGCGGGCTTTTTTGGTGGTTGGTCCAGTATAACGAGCCATTTATTGCTAGTTGTCGTTGATTTAAAAGATGTTGATTCGTTGATTTACGTTAATCTATTGCATCAACAAATTAACAGATATCGAATCAAACCGTATTTTTATACGCGGCGACGCTTTGGTGGGCGACATCCATTGTGTGGCATAGGCGTCACGTCGTTGATGACGAGTACCTTAATGCCGGATTGGTCAATGGCACGGATGGCAGATTCACGGCCAGATCCAGGGCCTTTAACAAATACTTCCGCGGTACGAATACCGGCCTCGTGCGCCGTTCTGGCTGCATCGCTGGCTGCCACCTGAGCGGCATAGGGAGTATTCTTCTTTGAGCCACGGAAACCCGCTTTGCCCGCCGAAGCCCAAGACACTACTTCGCCCTGCTTGTTGGTAATGGAAATAATGATGTTATTGAAGCTCGCTTGAATAAAAACCATCCCTTCTGGGGTGATTTTCACTTTCCGCTTCACAACTTTTTTTGCTGCTCCTTTTGCCATTGTATAATATGGTGATCGATGTGCTGATTTAAGTTGGGTGCTGCTAACTCATCGAGTATGTCTCAAAAAAACACTCCCAATGCGCCCAAACAAGCCCTTTGCTTACTTGGTTACTTTCTTTTTGCCCGCTACCGTCTTACGCTTACCCTTACGAGTACGTGCGTTTGTACGAGTACGCTGACCACGGAGTGGAAGGCCTTTACGGTGGCGTAATCCACGGTAACAACCGATATCCATCAAACGCTTGATGTTCAGTTGAACCTCAGAGCGTAATTGACCTTCAGTACGGTATTCCTCCGCCAAGATTCGAGAGATGATTTTGATATTCTCATCCGTCCATTCTTCGGTCTTGACATCTTCGCTGATACCAGCCTTCTCCAGAATTGCGCTGGCAGAAGACGATCCGATGCCGTAGATATAGGTGAGGCTAATTACTCCTCTTTTCTGGCGGGGCAAATCCACACCTGCAATACGTGCCATATCTTAATGTTGATTGTGTATGGTTGATTCGGTTACGGCTGACTAGATGGGTGCGGAAAAAAAGAAAAAATCTTTATTGGAAACCATTTTCCACACCAATCAGAGGTCAACAGATTACCCTTGACGTTGTTTGAATTTCGGGTTCTTTTTGTTAATCACGTAAAGTTTGCCTTTTCGGCGAACGATTATGCAATCAACGGAACGCTTTTTGATGGACGGTCTGACTTTCATATCTGGACAAATTGTCTGTTTGCAAAAATTGGATTTCAAATGGGCTAATAGGGCTTATTTGTAGCGGTAGATGATACGTCCTCTGGATAAGTCGTAAGGCGACATTTCAACTGAAACTTTGTCACCTGGCAGAATCCGGATGTAGTGCATCCGCATTTTTCCAGAAATCGTGGCGAGTATAACGTGACCGTTTTCCAACTGAACTTTGAAGTTCGCATTGGAGAGCGCATCAGAAACTACGCCATCTTGTTTGATAATATCTTCTTTTGCCATAAAATTCAGCCTCCTTAGTTTTCGGGGTGCAAAGGTCTAACTTTTAGGTAGTATTTCCTGCAAGTTATCGTTATTTTTTATTTCAGTTAACAAAAACGAATGATCAGAGAGGATATCTGCTTTCCCTTTTTTAACCACAACCGAGTGTTCGAAGTGTGCGCTAGGCAACTTATCTCTCGTGTAAATGGTCCATCCGTCGGCTGCTTGCATCACTTCTCGCTTTCCCATATTGACCATCGGTTCAATCGCAATAGCCAATCCTTCCATCATCAACAATCCTTTTCCGCGCTTTCCGTAGTTCGGCACTTCTGGTTCTTCATGTAATGAGCGCCCTACTCCATGCCCGACCAAATCTCTTACCACGCCATAGGGATGCGCTCGCTCACAGTATTCTTGAATGGCAGCAGAAATATCGCCAATTCGTTTTCCATGTACTGCTTGCTCGATGCCTTTATACAAAGATGCGTAAGTAACACGCAGCAATTCTAGGGTAGGCTCATCCACGTTCTGGAATGCAAACGTAAACGCTGCATCGCCATAAAACCCCTCCAACTCTACTCCACAATCCACCGAGACGATATCTGTTTCTTTAAATTCTCGCTTCCCCGGAATACCATGCACCACAATATCATTGTAAGAAACACAGAGAGAACTGGGAAATGGATTCTCCGCATGTCCGTATCCTTTAAAGGCTGGTCGGCCGCCGTGATCTCGAATAAAAGTCTCGGCTGCTTTATCAATCTCTAAACCCGTTACACCCGGTTTCAACATACTTGCCACATGAGCAAGGGTTTTTGACACCACCAGATTTGCGTTGCGCATCAGTTCAACTTCTGCGCTGGTTTTGTAAAAGATACGCTTACCGTCCGCTTCTGAGGCAAAAAATCCCATAACTTATTGTGGTTGTCCCACCTGAAGACCTGAAGAAGAGCGACCCTGAATTCGGCCAGACTTAATCAAACCATCATATTTTTTAGTCAACAAGTAACTTTCAATAACTTGTAGCGTATCCAAGGCTACCCCTACCATAATCAACAGTGTAGTTCCTCCGAAGAAGAGCGCGAACTGCTGGTTAACACCCAAAGAGGCTGCTATAGAAGGTAAAATACCCAAGAAACCCAAGAAAACTGCTCCAGGAAGGGTAATCCGAGTCATGATATTATCAATATATTCGGAAGTTGCTTCACCGGGCTTAATACCAGGTACAAAAGCATTATTGCGCTTCAAGTATTCTGCGTAGTTGGTTGGATTTACCATCAAGGCCGTGTACACATAGGTAAACACTACGATCAGGGTAAAAAACAGCGCGTTGTAGCCAAAGGAGTAGATATCACTGAACATCGGTACGCCGCCTCCAGATCCTGGTGTTGAAAGGTACTGCATTGCAGTAGCCGGAAGGAACATCAGGGCCTGAGCAAAGATAATAGGCATTACACCTGCGGAGTTAATCTTCAATGGAAGGTAATCGCGGGCACTTGCCTGAGGAATTGAACCGCCGGAGCGACCCACCATTCGTTTGGCAAACTGTATCGGGATTCTTCTAACCCCCTGAATGACCAAGATGGTGGCCAAAACAATGACAAAGAATACCGCCAACTCTACAAAGAATAGTAACAACTTATTCTCTCCAAACAATTTCTGGAATTCAAAGGAGAATGCATAAGGTAAACGTGCGATGATACCTGCTTGGATAATCAAGGAAACACCGTTTCCAATACCTTTATCCGTGATTCTTTCACCCAGCCACATACAGAAAATAGTACCGGCTGTTAGGATGATGATATTTGCGAACCAGAAAAGACCTTCAGGAATATCGGGAGAAACGCCTCCAGGAATGCTACGCATCAACTGTAAGTATCCGCCACCTTGTACCAGGGTAATCGCAACAGTCAACAGACGTGTGATTTGGTTCAAACGTTTGCGACCACTTTCTCCTTCTCTAGTTTGAAGGCGCTGAAAATACGGAACTGCAAAGCCTAACAACTGCACAATAATAGAAGCAGTGATGTAAGGCATTACTCCAAGTGCGAAGATGGCTGCGTTGTCGAAGGCCCCTCCTGTAAACATGTTGATCAGACCTAACAAGTCATTAGCACCACGACTTTGAGCTGCTTTATCAAGTGCTGCGGGTACAACACCAGGCAATACAATAAATGTACCGACCCGGTATATCATCAGCAGGGCGAGCGTAAAGAGTATGCGCTCGCGGAGCTCTTTAATGCTCCAAATATTTTTTAAGACGGTAAAAAATTTCATTACCGGAGGATTTAAACGAGTTCAATGCTTCCACCGAGGGCTTCGATGGCAACTTTGGCTGATGCCGATACTGCGTGTGCTTTGATGGTCACCTTAGAGGCTAATTTACCATTACCTAACACTTTGATTTTGTCAGAAGCGCGGGATACACCGGCTGCTACCAAAGAAGCGACGTCAAAGGTAGAATTGCCGGTCTTTTGTACCAAGGCTTCGAGTGCGCTCAAATTCAAGGGAACGTAGGTAACGCGATTTACATTTTTGAAACCGCGTTTGGGAAGACGACGCTGCATAGGTGTTTGACCACCTTCAAAGTGACGCTTTTCTTTCGCTCCACTTCGGGCTTTGTCGCCTTTGTGACCACGAGTAGAAGTTCCACCGCGACCAGAACCGGTACCACGACCGATTCGCTTACCATTTTTGGTAGAACCTTCTGCTGGACTGAGATTAGAGAGATCCATGTCTTTTCTTTATTTCCGAGCGGCACAAACTGTGCCACGAGTTTTTTTATGGTAATTCTTGAACTGGCAAAAAACGATTATACGTTTTCGACTTTCACCAGGTGTTGTACGACCCGAATCATTCCCTGAATTTGTGGGGTATCTTCGTGCTGTATGGTCTGGTTCATTTTGCGGAAACCCAAGGCAGTAAGCGTAAGTTTCTGACGCTTTGACTTGTCAATGGGACTTCTGTGCATGGTGATGTTTACTTTGCTCATTGTTCCGATGTTCGTTGAGCGTTATTTATATCATAGAGCGGCCATGAGCGCGATCGAGATACAAGCAACGTAATTATCCTTTGAAGAGTTTTTCCATTGATATGCCGCGCTGGCGAGCCACTTCGGAAGGGCTACGAAGGCTAGACAAGGCTGCAATGGTTGCTTTCACCACGTTGTGTGGGTTGGCAGAACCTTGAGATTTGGCCAAGCAATCATGGACTCCTGCAGATTCCAACACAGCACGCATAGCACCTCCTGCGATTACACCAGTACCTTGAGCGGCAGGTTTAATCAACACTCGGCCTGCGTCAAATTTACCGTAGGCTTCATGTGGAATGGTTCCATTAATAATAGGAACCTTCACGATGTTTTTCTCGGCGTCTTTAACCGCTTTTGAAATTGCCTCAGAAACCTCCCGTGCCTTACCAAGGCCTTGACCGATGGTTCCTTTACCATCCCCTACCACTACTACGGCAGCGAAGGTAAAAGTACGACCACCCTTGGTCACTTTAGCCACTCGGTTGAGCGATACGAGTTTTTCTTTGAGACCTGAATCCTCGCTGGTGCGAGAAAGTTCTTTTTCTCTGTCTTGCCTTGCCATTTTGCTAAGCTTGTTTATTAGTGTACTGGGCGATTAGTAGATTTGACTAAATAAAGTCGAGCCTACAAATCCTCGAATAACCATTTTAGAATTGAAGCCCACCCTCACGTGCACCTTCGGCCAGAGCCTTGACACGTCCGTGATAGAGGTAGCCTCCGCGGTCGAACACCACTTGTGAGACGCCAGCGGCTTTCGCACGCTCTGCAATCATCTTGCCAACTTCTGATGCTTGTTCGCTGTTATTGCCTTTCAAGCCAACAGAAGTAGCCGCTGCCAGAGTATGGCCTGCCAAATCGTTGATTACTTGGCAATAGATGGCATTGTTAGAGCGATAAACACTCAATCGTGGGCGTTCGGCCGTGCCGTTTACCTTCTTACGGACACGCATGTGAATGCGTTTGCGGCTTTCCTTTTTAGTGCGTTTCATTGTATAGTATCAATTTAGTGCATTCCGATTGCTGGCCGGAAACGCTATTGATGATTGATTTTTGAATAGAAATTGGAGGAAAAAAAAGCCCAAAAGCAATGAATGCTCCAAATCCTTATTATTTCTTGCCACCCGCAGTTTTACCTGCTTTGCGACGAATTTTCTCACCTTTGAACATGATACCCTTCCCTTTGTAGGGTTCAGGCTTACGGAAGGCGCGCATTTTAGCGCAAACTTGACCAAGCAGTTCTTTGTCAATACCCTCAAGGCGTACCAGCGGAGCCGATCCTTTCTCCATGGCCGTTGTAACCTTTACCTCGGTTGGCACATAGAACATTATAGGGTGAGAGTAACCAATGGTGAAGGTAACTAGATTTCCCTGATTCTCAACACGGAAACCTACCCCTATTACTTCCATTTCACGGACGTAGCCTTCACTGACCCCTACTACCATATTATTGATAAGTGCACGATAAAGACCGTGCATAGAGCGGTGACGTTTTTGGTCGGTCGGACGTGTAACCTGAAGGATACCATCTTCGACGCTGATTTTGATATCAGGATCTACCTTTTGGCTAAGCGTACCTTTGGGTCCTTTCACCGTAACGGTGTTATCGGAAGCAACGGTGACTTCTACTTTAGCGGGAAGGCTTATCGGCAATTTTCCAATGCGTGACATATCGCAGAGTGTTCTAAATGTTCTTGATGAAAATTAGCTGATGTAACAAAGCAACTCACCACCTACGTTGAGGTCTCGAGCTTTTTTGTCGGTCATCAACCCTTTTGAAGTGGACACAATCATGATGCCCAATCCGTTAATAACGCGTGGAATTTCGCTTGCTCCAGAAAACTTACGAAGACCAGGACGGCTTACACGAACGAGTTCGCGAATTACCGGCTTTTTGGTGAGCATGTCGTATTTCAGGGCAATTTTAATCAGACCCTGCTTATTTTCCGGTGTCTTTTCTTCAAAGGTATATTTCAGGATATACCCCTGATCGTACAAGATTTCCGTCATGGATTTCTTTATACGCGAAGCCGGAATCTCGACGATGCGATGCCCCGCCATTTGCGCATTGCGGATGCGGGTAAGATAGTCTGCTATCGGGTCGGTGACGTGCATTTTATCGAAAATAGTTGATAGTTGTTGGTTGTGGATTGCTCAACAAAGCGGGAATGTTTCAATGATGACCCTGAAACTAAAACCCAAGTCGAACAATATTTCTTACCAGGAGGCTTTGGTTATACCCGGTATTTTGCCGAACAAAGCCATTTCGCGGAACTTAACTCGGCAGATGCCGAACTTTCGCATGTAGCCTTTTGGGCGGCCCGTCAACAAGCAACGGTTGTGCAAGCGGATGGGATTTGAGTTGCGTGGGAGTTTATCCAACGCTTCATAATCACCCGCTTCTTTAAGTTTCTTGCGAAGCTCAGCGTACTTGGCAACCATGCGCTTGCGCTTATTTTCGCGGGCAATGACGGATTTCTTTGCCATATTGCTTTATATCGTTGAAAATGAAATTCGAGTTTATTTCTTGACGAAAGGCATTCCCATCTCCTTAAGCAGGGAAAACGCTTCGGCATCCGTTTTGGCAGTCGTCACAAAAGTGATGTCCATACCCATGATTTTGCTCACCTTTTCAAGGTCAATCTCTGGGAAAATAATTTGCTCCGTGATACCCATGGTGTAATTACCATGTCCATCAAAAGATTTATCATTTACCCCGCGGAAGTCACGTACCCGTGGAAGCGAAATATTCAAAAACCGGTCAAGGAACTCATACATTTGGTTTCCTCTGAGGGTTACGCGCACACCAATCGGCATTCCTTCCCGCAACTTGAAGTTCGAAACGGACTTCTTGGCTTTGGTAGAGACGGCTTTTTGACCAGCGATGATAGTCAGTTCGGCGGCGGCATTGTCCACCAACTTCTTATCACCTGTTGCATCTCCAATACCTTGGTTGATACAAATTTTTTCGATGCGCGGTACTTGCATCACAGAAGCGTAGCTGAATTGCTCCATGAGCGCAGGTGCTACTTCTTGCCGATATTTTGTCTTAAGACGAGGTACGTAGTTCATTACTTGATGACGTTACCAGATTTTTTAGAAAAACGAACGCGGTCTCCATTCTCTTCCCGACGGCCAATTCGAGTGGCTTCGCCGCTTTTAGGATCCACGTGCGCAAGATTGGAAATATGAATGCTGGCTTCCATTTCCTGAATGCCACCGGGTTCAGTTTGAGTGGCTTTTACGTGCTTTTTAACAATCCGAACTCCTTGCACGATTGCGCGATTTTTGTTCGGAAACACTTGAAGCACATCGCCCAACTTCCCTTTGTCATCTCCAGAGGTGACGACTACTTTATCACCCTTTCGGATGTGTAGTTTGGGTGCAAAGCGTTTTACTGTATTTTTCTTCGTAGCCATTTTAAAAATGTGCTAATGTGATAATGTGGTCAATATGACGGAGTGTTGCGGCGGCAAAAAACAGCCGAACACCTGTTTAAAGTACTTCAGGTGCGAGTGACACGATACGCATATAATTGCTATCGCGAAGCTCACGAGCCACAGGGCCAAAAATACGCGTTCCACGTGGTTCATCCGAAGCGTTGAGCAATACTACTGCATTGTCGTCGAAACGAATATAAGAACCATCTTTACGACGAATTTCTTTGCGAGTGCGTACGATAACGGCTTTAGATACTGTACCTTTTTTGATACCGCCACTAGAAGTAGCGTCTTTAACCGTCACGACAATTCTATCGCCTACACCTGCATAGCGCTGGCGAGTATGGCCCAGCACACGAATGCAAAGCACTTCTTTAGCGCCGGAGTTATCGGCCACATTCAAACGGGACTCTTGCTGAATCATGACTTTTTTTTGTTTCTGGTGAAGTGTTAGTGAGGAGGAATATTACAAGGTAATTTCTTCCAAACAAAGATTTGCACCGGGTAATGTTTACTTTGCTCTATCAATAATTTCGATCAAACGCCAGCGCTTCATTTTGCTGAGTGGGCGTGTTTCCATAATACGAACCACGTCGCCTGCATTGCAAGCATTTTCTTCGTCGTGGGCGAAGAATTTTTTGGAACGCTTTACGAACTTGCCGTAAATCGGGTGCATCAGTCGGCGTTCGACGATTACCGAGATTGTCTTATCCATTTTATTGGAAACAACCGTCCCGGTTTTTGATTTGCGAAGTTTTCTTTCTACTGCTTCCATCTATTGAGATGTAAAAAGTTCAATATTGTTGTGGCGGTTAAATGATGTGGACAATTTGTTTGTCCTCAATATTTAACGAGTTCTGCTACGACGAGCGCGGAGTTTACTGCGCAGGGCAAGTTCATCAGGACTCATGGCTGCAATTTCACGACGACGACCTTCGGTCAAGATGCGTGCAACATTGCGGCGCAATTCGCGGATTTCCATGGGATTGCCAATTCCTTTGGCTGCATGGTCGAACTTCAGTTGCTGATAGGCCTGTTCTGCACTGGCCAATTCACTGCGCAGTTCATCTTCGGTCATATCAACGAGGTTCAAATTTTCCTTTGCCATTGTATTTAATGTGCTATTGTGGTCAATCTTGGTACTGTGGAAACCCACATCTTTTTTTTATCCTTCGAAATCGTGACGAGTGACCGTCTTGCAAAGCATGGGCAACTTTTGAGCACCCAAACGAAGCGAAGCGAGTGCGAGTTCCTGGCTTACACCTTCGATCTCGAAGATGATACGGCCTGGTTGTACCTCCGCTACATAATGGTCAACCGCACCTTTACCTTTACCCATACGTACTTCGGCAGGCTTAGAGGTCAATGGTTTGTCTGGGAATACTCGAATCCAAACTTTACCCTCTCTCTTCATGTGACGAGTGAGTGCAATACGAGCGGCTTCAATTTGGCGGCTTGTTAGGCGGCCATATTCCAAGGACTTCAAGGCGAAAGAGCCAAATGAGATAGAGCTTCCTTTGAAAGCCAGGCCGCGATTGCGGCCTTTGTGCATTTTGCGATATTTCTGACGCTTAGGCTGTAACATCGTATGGATGATTTAAAAATCCAGTCAATCAATGTTTGAATAACTTGGTGAAACAATTTCACCGAAAAAAATTCAATTCTTTGCTTTACTAACGACGACCTCCGCCGCCACCACCACCACCGCCTCTGCGGTCTCCACCACCTCCTCCGCCGCGACGATCTCCACCACCGCCGCCGCCGCCTCTGCGGTCATTGCCTCCACGGTCATTGCCTCCTCGACGATCTCCACCGCCTCTGCGGTCATCTCCACCGCCTCTGCGGTCATCCCGTCGGTCTCCTCCCGTTCCTTCTGCGGCTGCAAACGGTGTCAACTCACGTTTTTGGAGTACTTCACCTTTGAACAACCACACTTTGATACCAATCTTTCCGTACACCGTTTGGGCTTCTACCAAGGCATAGTCAATATCGGCACGGAATGTGTGCAAGGGAGTACGTCCCTCTTTATATTCTTCAGAACGAGCAATTTCTGCACCGCCTACTCGTCCGCTGATGCGAAATTTAATTCCTTCACCTCCTGCGCGCATGGTGGCTTGAATAGCACCTTTGATTGCACGACGGTAGTTGATACGGGCTTCAATTTGCTTAGCGATTTGTTCACCTACAATATTAGCGTCCAGTTCAGGCTTGCGAATTTCAAAAATATTGATTTGAACTTCTTTTCCAGTAAGAACCTTCAACTCTTCCTTAATCAAGTCAACCTCTTTCCCCCCTTTACCGATGATGATACCGGGACGGCTGGTGTGTATGGTTACGGTAACGCGACGCATAGTGCGCTCGATGGCAATACGGCTGATGCCATTCTGCACGGGCTTATTGCGGTCGCGTGGATCGTTCCCTGCTGTTTTAGGGCGGCGGGCGCGAAGGTAGGTACGAATTTTTTCGTCTTCTACCACTTTGAGACCGTAATCTTTATCGGCGTACCAGTTGGAATCCCAACCACGGATGATGCCTAGACGGTTACCAATCGGATTTGCTTTTTGACCCATTATTCTTAAAAAATGAAAGATGGTGCTAATGTGTGATTTTCAGAGCGTTTATGCTTCTTCTTCAAGCGCGATGCGGTTTTCGACCACAATCGTGATGTGATTACGACGCTTCCGGACGCGATATGCGCGGCCTTGTGGCGCTGGGAGAAAGCGATAAATAATAGAACCTGGATCTACGAACGCCGTTTTGATAACGAGATCGAATTCGTCGGCTCCGCCTACTTGATCGGATTTCTGTTCCCAGTTACTAACGGCAGAAAGGACCAACTTCTCCAGCCAAATTGCGGCTTCTTTGTTGGTGTAGCGCAAGATACCTAGGGCATCTACCACTTTTTTTCCGCGAATATTGTCCACTACCAAGCGCATCTTGCGCGGTGACATCGGGACGTTTCTCAGTTTTGCTACTGCTTCCATTTTACTAAAAGTGAAAGAATGTGGTCAATGTGTGAAAAGTGGTCAATTTGCTTGTGAGCGGTTGTAATTGACCGAAACGGTCACCCTTGCCCACATTGGTCTCATTATTTCCGGCTACCTCCGTGACCACGAAAATTTCGTGTAGGAGAAAATTCTCCCAACTTGTGGCCTACCATGTTTTCGGTTACAAGAATCGGAACAAAAGTTTTGCCATTGTGCACCGCGATGGTTTCTCCAACCATATTGGGGATAATCATCGAAGAGCGGCTCCAAGTCTTAATGACTTGCTTGCGATTGCTCTGCTTTGCTTTTTCGACCTTCTCCAACAACGAGTGATGGATATATGGGCCTTTTTTAAGTGAACGCGGCATACAAGTTTTGTTGATGCGTTGATTGGTTGAAGGTTTGACTTTACAGGTTGGTATTTCTAGCAACCCTTACATCAATCCAAAATTATTTCGATTTACGGCTGATAATCAAGGCGTTAGACGCTTTAGTCTTGCTACGAGTCTTAGCACCTTTTGATTTAAAGCCTTTACGGGTACGTGGGTGGCCACCAGATGCGCGACCTTCACCACCACCCATCGGGTGATCTACAGGGTTCATCACTACTGGACGAACACGGGGTGTCCGGCCTTTCCAGCGATTACGACCCGCTTTACCCATGATTTCTAAGTTGTGGTCGGGGTTTCCTACTTCGCCAATCGTTGCACGACAAGTTAATAGGATACGACGAACTTCACCAGAAGGCATACGCAAAACAGCGAAACGCTCTTCACGACCCATCATTACAGCACTTACACCTGCGCTGCGCACCAATTTGCCTCCCTGTCCGGGCTGCATTTCGATGTTGTGGATGATAGCACCCAATGGAACTTCTGCCAAATAGAGACAGTTGCCATTTTCTGGGGCTACCCCGCGACCAGACTTCACTTCATCGCCTACTTGCATACCTTTAGTGGCTAGGATATAAGCCATTTCACCGTCGGTGTAGTTGATGAGCGCGATGTATGCACTGCGGAACGGATCGTACTGAATAGAATCTATCGTTGCTGCACCCTGTTTGTCGCGTTTGAAGTCTATGACACGGTAGCGACGCTTATGGCCACCGCCACGGTAGCGCATTGTCCGACGACCGTCGGAGTTACGACCACCATTCCGGTTTGCTGGTGCCAGTAATGACTTTTCAGGAGTTGCCCCTTTGGTCAGTTCTGTTCTGGATACCGCAACTCGAAAGCGTTGGCCTGGCGTTAGTGGATTGAATTTCTTTACTGCCATTGTTTATGTCAGCGTTGAGTATTGTCAGTGATGGGTGAGTTGCAGGCATTGGCCTACCCCTCCAGTTTTTTTATTTAGTTTTCTTCGCCGCCGAAGAAATCAATGGTTTCGCCGGGAGCCAAGGTTACAAATGCCTTCTTGTAAGAAGGCTTTGTACCGCGCACGATGGCTGTTTTGCTGCTGCGCGACTTCGGTTTACCAGGGATAATTGCGGTATTTACGCTCTTAACGCTTACGTTGAACATTTTTTCAACCGCTGCTCCGATTTCAAGTTTGTTTGCACCTCTATTCACTACAAAAGAATAGGTATCTCGCTTATCGGCGAGTTGGGTGGATTTTTCCGTGATAACGGGCTTAATCAAAATTTGCTTAGCCATAATCTGAATGGATGAATGGATGGAAGAACCCTATGGATTCTGTCAACCTTTTTATTCGCAATTTTCTTTGATTTTCTCAATCGCACTTTCCGCAATTACCAGAGCACCGGCATGTAGGATTTGATACGTGTTCAAATCGCTGGCTGGAGCAATGGATGCCTTTTCAATGTTACGGCAAGACTTGTATAAAGTCTGGTCGTATGCTGGCAGCACGGTCAGTGACCTTTTGTCCTCTACTTTCAGGCTGCGAAGCATGTTGAGGAAGTCCTGCGTTTTGGGAGCTTCGAAGGTAAAGTCTTCGATAATGAAGATGCTGCCTTCAGCGGCTTTGACCGACAATGCACTGCGACGAGCGAGGCGACGCACTTTAGCGTTCACGTCTATGTCGTAGTTGCGAGGGCGTGGACCAAAAACACGACCACCACCGCGGTAAAGCGGGTTGTTGATGTCACCTTTACGTGAGCCACCCGTGCCTTTTTGCTTGTGCAATTTGCGGGTTGAGCCGCTCATTTCACTACGCTCTTTAGATTTGTGTGTGCCTTGGCGTTGTGCGGCGAGGTATCGCTTTACATCTAACCAAACGCTGTGCTGGTGTGGTTCTACGCCAAACACCTCAGCAGGCAACTCAACCTTGCGGCCAGTATCTTCGCCTTGTATGTTAAAGACCGAAACTTTCATTTCCTCTGGAAATTAATAGGTCAAAAGTTATTTTTCAATGATTACGTACCCGCCTCTATGTCCGGGAACTGCGCCCTTCACTAAGATGAGGTTTTGGTCAGGGAAAATTTTCATCACTTGTAGGCGACGAACTTTCACGCGATCCACACCCATGTGGCCGCCCATGCGCATCCCCTTCATTACCTTAGCACCGGTAGAAGAGTTACCCAGCGAGCCGGGTGCGCGTAGTCGGTTGTGTTGACCGTGCGTTTGTTGCATTACACCTGCAAAGCCGTGGCGTTTTACCACACCTTGGAAACCTTTACCTTTTGAGGTGCCGACTACACTTACTTTGTCTCCTTCTCGGAACACATCTACTACAGAAACCTCGTCGCCAAGATTTTTTGCAATGTTCATGTCCCTGAATTCGAGCACTTTGTGCAGTGGTTCTTCTAAGCCAGCGGCTTTGAAGTGGCCCATCAAGGGTTTAGGCGTGTTTTTAGATTTTCTGTCACCATAAGCCAATTGGAGGGCTTTGTAGCCATCTTTGTCTTCAGTGAGCACTTGGGTTACAGTGCATGGACCTGCTTCAATAATCGTAACTGCAACGTTTTTGCCGTTGCTGTCGTAGATGCTGGTCATCCCCAGTTTTTTGCCAATCAGACCGTTCACGTTCTGTAAGAATTTTATGGTTGAACGACGTTGCGTTTCGTTGACGTAGTCTCCAGTCGTGCAGATACACGGAAAGCGATTTTCCTTTTCAGGAACCGCTTGCGGAAATGACAGTTATTCGGAATAACCCAGAACACTTTGACCACCACCGGAAACCACAAACATTTAGAATCAATCAGTCGTAAGGTGTAAACCAAACGACCAGGCGCATTTAGGTAAGCTTGACTTGAATGTCAACGCCACTCGGGAGTTCCAACTTGGAGAGAGCGTCCACCGTCTTTTGCGTCGGTGTGTAGATTTCAATCAAGCGCTTGTGGGTGCGCAACTGGAACTGCTCCCGAGCTTTCTTATTCACGTGCGGCGAGCGCAAAACAGTGAATACTTCTTTCTCAGTCGGCAGCGGAATCGGGCCAGTTACAACAGCACCACTCGCACGCACAGTTTTTACGATTTTCTCGGTTGACTTGTCAACCAAGTTGTAGTCGTAAGACCGGAGTTTAATGCGAATTTTCTGATTCATTACCTTGTTAAACTTAATTATTTTAAATTCGTACTTTTAGAAAGCGAGAAACAAAACTTAATTTTGATACGCTACTTCCTTAAGCGGCGGCAAAGGTAGAAACATCCTGAACATTTTTCCAAATAGGTTTGAAAGTTTTCTGAAAAAAGTTTTGCCCGCCTGAAATTTACTGGAATCATCTTAGAAAATTTACATCCCAAATATCCCATAAATCATTGATTATCAAGTGTTTTTTGGCCATGCTTTTCTACTTTAAAGCACGCCCCTACCCGCTTGAATTTTCCAATAATAAATTTTGCTCGACCAATGCTCCCTGTGGATCTTGGTCATTTGGTTGACAGGAGAACCAGTTTAGCCATATAAACAGCGCCATCCTCTGTCTGAATTTTGACCAAATAAATCCCCGAAGGGATGCTTGCTTCCAGTTCGGTCAATACTTCGGCGCCTGTAAAGGTTTCGCTCAGTAGTAGCCTTCCCTGCAAATCTACCAGCGAAAGATGCCCATTTCCTGTCCAAGGGCCTTTTACGGCAAATGTTGAGCGCGCTGGATTGGGCGAAATCGTAATTCTTTTGCCCAATTTGGAAGTACAGGAATCTGGAATTGGGGGAAATTTGTGCCCAAGCATCAAAACTTTCAGGGTCTTCCACTTTTATGGTCAATGGATTTGAGATGGTACCGGTACATCTGTCTAAATCACACAAAAATATCCGATTGAACCGATTAGGGACATCGAACCAGGTGGAGTCCTACTAGGCCCGATTTGGTCCCCTCTGGCGAGAAAAATGCATTCCACGAGGCTTGGTTATCGTACAGCGATGCTATGCTGTCCTGCAAATTGTAGGTAAAAGGCCCTTCAATGGTGTCGGGCGTCAATAAATAACGGTTGTATATATTGAGGGGATTATCGGATGCGATAATCCACCAATCTCGGCCATTGGCATGCTTGAAGGAGGTATAGGCAAGTTCTTCATTCACTGGCCCTCGTAGCAACTGATTCTTTTTGACCACTTTTCCTTTCCCGCCATTGGCATTCATATCTATCTCGCAGTACAAGATACTCCCCTTGTCAGCAGCAAACTCTTGGACGTGGTGGAAATACACATACCGCCCTAGATGCCCTGGGCGTGGTAGTATCATATTACTTTGATAGGCGTAATAAGCGTTCAACGTACCCCCATCGCAAAAAATGTCGTGATAAAAGCCGGGACTTAAATCATCTCCATTATCCATGACTTCATGGTCATGGTAGATAATTTTACACCCGATGGCATAAAATTGCAGGTTTCCTTCTCCGTCGGCAATACTACAAGGCATTCCAAATGCAAAATTATGAGGCAAAACAAAGGTCGAGCGGACAGGCTCATTGTAATTAAAATCCAATTTTGTGCCACCGAAGTGGGGGAATTGAAAGTCTGCGTATCCCATCGTCCAGACATAGTCATATTTGTGCTGGGAGAAGGCGAGGGCTGGAAGACAGAGATAGGTAATCGTAATTAATATTTTTTACATAGGTTTCTGTTTTTTAAAAGCCATTGATCTCGTGAAATTCACCGGTGCAATGGCTTTAAAAAGTTAGGAGATTTATCGAATGACTACGAATTTTGTGCTGGTAGGCAGTCCTCCATCTCTTCTCGAAGAACTGAGAATATGGACACCGCTATTCAAATGACTCACTAAAATATCCAGAGTCTGTGGTAAATCCAGTATTTGCCGTTGTTCAATCACCCGGGTTTGGAGACATTGCTGAGCAATGGCATGGAGCGCATCTGTGTCTGTTTGATTCAATTCGATGCACCGCGTTTGTTTGAGGTATAGTACATTCAGCACCTTCTGGTTTTGCTCATAAACCTGATTGGCGGGTTGGGCATTGTTGAATTGTTGACAAGCCGCAAGACGTGGGTCTCTAACGCTAACATTAAGTTCCGCCTCAGCGCGAGACAGGCCAAACATCACATAAAAATACGCTGCAAAACCGCAGGGGCACTTTCTGCTCGTGCGGAAAAAAGGGAATATGGCTTGTTTCCTGTGCGCACAGAGAACATTCGGAGGAAAGCCAATACTAAAGTAGGTAACAATTTCCAAATGGGCAAGCCTCGTTTGGGATTTTATTTCACCTCAATATATAAATGTAATCAGAAGTCTGGATACGGCACCACACACATCAATTTACCACGCTTTTCTCCCAATCCACCTTTTTTATTTGGCTATTTTCGTTCCCGTTCACAAAAAATCCATTTTGACCTCCAAATTGTTCGAATTCGCCCAAATAGGCAAATTATCGTTGGCAAAAACACGCGTCCCTGCTTTTCAGCCCCAAAGAATATTGCCCCCACCCGACAAAAACAGCATTTTAACAAAACTTACAAAGGTTTGACTCGCTTTTCCTTGCAAATGATTTTGTATGCACTTACCTTTGCCCAACTTTTTGAGACAAAATAATATTTCACAACCAACACTACCCGATATGTCTGAGAAATTGGATAAAATTGATTTAAAAATCCTAAAAATCCTCCAAGAGAACAGTAAGATCACCAATCTGGATCTTTCTAAGAAAATTGGCCTCTCTCCCGCGCCCACTCTGGAGCGTGTTAAAAAGCTCGAACAGAGCGATATCATTCAAAGTTACCATGCACACGTCAATCCCACGCAAATGGGTTTGAATGTTAAAACATTCGTGTTGGTTTCGCTGGCTTGGAAAAGAGAAAATGCGCTGAATAGTTTCCTAGAAAAAATCAGCCTAATTGATGAGGTGACAGAGTGCTATATCATTACGGGCGAGGCTGATTTCCTGATGAAAATCATTTGCAAGGACATCCCAACCTACGAGCAACTGCTGTTTAAAACCATTAGCCAAATCGAAGAGATTGAGCGATTAAAGACCCTTATGACGCTTTCAACCGTCAAGGACGCCAAATTGCTCCCTTACAACTACGACGAAAAGTAAACTCCTGATCCCACTTGTGCTATTTGCCCTGTGTAATCAGTCCAAAATCCATCCCTTCAGCGTCTTTTGATGCTGGAGGGCTTTTTTTGTTGAGATTGTTGAGGGCTGCGCCGTTGAGATTGTTGAGGGTTGCGCCGTTGAAGTCGTTGAGGGCTGCGCTGTTGAGATTGTTGAGGGCTGCGCCGTTGAGATTGTTGAGGGCTGCGCTGTTGAGATTGTTGAGGGCTGCGCCGTTGAGATTGTT
>Ga0105045_10000987_pt1 | contig 22533 bp, 19 predicted proteins | sample MAT02_FD_78089 | JGI IMG/M metagenome (GOLD analysis project Ga0105045, IMG submission 78089) | Freshwater microbial communities from Lake Fryxell liftoff mats and glacier meltwater in Antarctica - MAT-02 (megahit assembly) | ecosystem: Environmental > Aquatic > Freshwater > Ice > Liftoff... | reverse complement strand
CGCATCTCGGCTCGGTCCTTGACGCTCATGTGATGACCGGTTGGTGTGGCATCGGAGGCTTGCATCACCGGCACGCCGCTGCGACTGGCCGAGGATACTGCCGCACGCAGCTCCAGTCGCTTTTGCTGCCGATTCACCTGCATGTCGGAATGGAGGTCCGGCGACGGTGTGGCATCCTGTGCCAGGGCCGCCACCGCTGTGCACAACGACAACATCAAGATCACGCTTTTGTCCATGTCACGAGAATAACCGGTTGCAACCGGGTAATGCCCGCACTGTGGCGACATTGAAATGTACCGGCGCCGCCAGAGTTGTAACAGTGTGTCAGAGATCGACCGGTTGACCCCGTCCATCGCAGTCCAAGCCCTCAGAATGGGCGCTGTTACAAATTTCAGGAGGTCCCATGGCGCAAGCAACCGGCCGCAGCGACAAGATTCTGGTGGTCGATGACGACAGTCGCATCCGCGATCTGCTGCGGCGTTACCTCAGCCAGGAAGGGTTCGAAGTGTTTCAGGCTGAGGACGGCAAGGCACTGAGCCGCATCTTGTTGCGTGAAACAGTGGACTTGATCGTGCTCGACCTGATGTTGCCCGGAGAAGACGGCCTGTCGATCTGTCGCAGGCTTCGTGCCGCAAACGATCGCACGCCCATCATCATGCTCACGGCCAAGGTCGAGGACGTGGATCGCATTGTCGGGCTCGAAGTCGGTGCCGATGACTACCTGGGCAAACCCTTTAATCCGCGTGAACTGCTGGCCCGGATCAACGCCGTGTTGCGGCGCCGCCCGGTCGCGGAGGCACCGGGCGCGCCGTCCAGTGAAAACGAAGTGGTGCAATTTGGCCCGTTCAATTTCGACCTGGGCGCGCGCAGCCTGCTCAAATCCGGCCAGGAACTACCCTTGACCACCGGCGAATTCGCCATGCTCAAGGCCCTGGTGCGCCATCCGCGTCAACCGATGTCGCGCGAAAAGCTGGCCCAATTGGCGCGCGGTCGTGAGTTCGAACCCTTCGATCGCAGTCTGGATGTGCAGATTTCGCGCTTGCGCAAGATGATAGAGGCCGATCCCGCCAGCCCACGCTACATCCAGACCGTTTGGGGTGTGGGATATGTCTTTGTGCCGGACGGCACCGCCTGAACCTCGTACCGTCTCAGCGCGTGCCCGAAGCCCGTATCCATACCGGACCGGCCGAGCTGACTGACGCGGCACCACTACCGGTGTTGCGTCACCGGCGCGGCTTCGGGCTGTTCGGTCGCACGTTCTTCCTGCTCGCCGCATTGCTGCTGGTTAGCATCCTGGCCTGGCTGCAGACGCTGCGGGTATTCGAACTCGAACCACGCGCTGTGCAGACGGCTCAGCAGATTGCATCGATCGTCAACCTCAGCCGGGCCGCGCTCATCCATTCCGACTCGATCGCACGGGTCTCCCTGATCAAGACCATGACCGAGCAGGAGGCCGTACGGATCCTGCCCCGTGAACCAGACGACCGTTTCGAACCTTTTCCAGATACCACCCTGGGCCACCGCATGACGCGGGAACTCGCGTCGCGGCTGGGGCCCGATACCGTGCTGGCCAACAGCGTCAACGACGAAGCCGGTTTGTGGATCGGATTCACGATCGACGAAGACCGTTACTGGATGCTGACGGACCGGACCCGGATCCATCCACCGGTTGGCAAGACCTGGATCATCTGGCTCGTCATCGCTGCTGCGCTGTCCCTCGCAGGTGCAGCCCTGATCGCCGGTCTCATCAACCGGCCCCTGCGTGACCTGTCGGTCGCCGCCAGCCGGGTCCGTGAGGGCGACTTTGCAGCAGGTTTTCTGGACGAGTCGGTTGCAACCAAGGAAATTCGCGAGGTCAATATCGAGTTCAATCGGATGTCGCGCAAGCTCGCGCAAATCGAGCAGGACCGGGTCATCATGCTGGCAGGCATTTCGCACGACCTGCGCACGCCCCTGGCGCGGCTGCGGCTGGAAACCGAACTCAGCGTGAATGACGAAGGCGCGCGCGACCAGATGGCCGCCGACATCGACCAGGCCAATGCCATCATCAACAAATTTCTCGACTACGCCAGGCCAGACCAGAATACGCTGGCACCGCTCGCGCTGGCTGATGTGGTGAACCGCTGTGTGTATGCGCTCAAGGATGCCAGCGACATCCGGCTCACGATCGAAGTGCCATTCGACCTGAAGGTGCTGGCTGACGAAGTCGACCTGATTCGCGCCATCTCCAACCTGCTGGAAAACGCCATGCGCTATGGCAAGTCGGCTGGAAGTGACCTGGCGAAGGTCGACATCACCGCCCGGGCCAGCGGCTCGCGCGTTGCGATCGAGGTGCGCGACCGTGGGCCTGGCGTGTCGGAGGCCAACCTTTCACAGCTGACAAAGGCATTCTTTCGCGCAGACACTGCGCGCACTTCTGCCACAGGTGCCGGCCTGGGCCTGGCCATCGTCGAAAAGAATGTTCAGCGTATGGGCGGTGTTCTGGTCTTGCGCAACCGGGCCTACGGTGGCTTGTCCGCCCGCATCGAGCTCGACCGAGCCTATTGAACCCAACGGTGCCAGGTCACCGCCCCACCCTGCCATCAGCTGCGCAGCACCAACACGATTGCGCGCGCCTCGATCGCATCGCCTTGCCCGACCGGCCCGAGTTCCTCAGCCGTCTTGGCCTTGACATTGACCTGATCGACGCGGATACCCATGGCTGCCGCAATTGCCGCGCGCATGGCGGGGATCCACGGCATCAGCTTGGGCGACTGGGCAATGACGGTGCTGTCGACATTACCGACCTGCCAGCCAGCGGCCTGAACACGGGCTGTTGCCTCGGCCAAAAGAACGGCCGAGTCGGCACCCCGGAATCGTGCATCGGTATCGGGAAAATGCCGCCCGATGTCGCCCAGCGCCGCAGCGCCGAGGATCGCATCGGTGATGGCATGCAGCAGCACGTCGGCGTCGGAGTGACCGAGCAAACCGCGCGCGAATGGGATCGTGACGCCACCGATCACCAACGGCCGGCCGGCGACCAGGCGGTGCACGTCCCAACCCTCGCCGATGCGAAAGGGGAGCCAGAGGTGCGGCCGATCGGGGGTCGTCATGTTTGCTCTCCATTTTGCCGTGTCGAACGCGCGAGCAAGATGGCCTGGGCCAGCATGAAGTCCTGCGCAACGGTGACCTTGATATTGGTCGGATCACCCGCAACCAGCCGCGGCGACAGTCCGAGCGACTCGATCGCCGATGCCTCGTCGGTGACGCTCGCACCCGCATGTGCCAAGGCCTGTTGCAAGCGCCCGACGCGAAACATCTGGGGCGTCTGCGCCAGCCACACCTGGCTGCGATCGAGTGTCGTTGCCACCCGCCCGCCCTGGGCCATCTTGATCGTGTCGGCCACCGGCGTGGCCAGCAGGCCACCGATCGCGTCATCCTGGCAGGCATCGATCAGGCGCTCGATCAGCGCAGGGGTGATAAGGCAACGGGCGGCATCATGCACCAGCACCCAATCATGCAACTGCGCGCCGCGCTGGCGCAGGGCTTGCAGGCCGTTGGCCACCGTACCGGCGCGCGTGTCGGCGCCACAGGTTTCGCTTTCGCAACGATCCCGCGCGCCATCTGGCAGTGCGGCGAAATGCCGGTCACCCCGGGCCAATAGCACCAGTATTTGCGCGATCCTGGGCACGGCAGCGAATGCTGCAAGCGTGTGCAGCACCAGGGCACGGCCGGCCAGATGCTGGTACTGCTTGGGCAGCGACAGGCCAGCGCGTGTACCGACGCCAGCGCACGGTATCAAGGCCCATAGGGCGGCCCGATTCGCAGCCGGATTGTCCGGCACCGGCGCGTCGGTGGATGGGGTCTTGGTTTGAGCTTGAGTCATGCGGGGAACATGCATTCTAAAATCGCGCTGGCCCCTCCCGGCGTTCGGATGAGGGGTTTTGCCATGTTCGCCTGCTACTCCTTTCAGAATTCTCCGCCCCGACCGCATGGATCTGCCCAAACTCAAACCTGGCCATCGTTTCACCCTACCGCGACCTGCCGGATCTGCCGACGCCCTGCTGCTGGCCCGCCAGGCAAGCGCAGACAAGGAGCAGGGGCGGCTGACCGTGATCGTCACGGCCCAGGCCAGCGACGCGCAGCGCCTGATCGAGGAAATTGCGTTCTTTGCGCCCGAGGTTCGCGCAGCCGTGTTCCCCGACTGGGAAACCTTGCCCTATGACACCTTCTCGCCCCATCAGGATCTGATCAGCGAGCGTCTGGCCACGTTATGGCGCATTTCCCGCCATGGCCAGGAGCACGGTGCCGACCTGGTGCTGGTGCCAGCCACAACGGCGCTGTACCGACTCGCCCCGCCGGCCTTCATGGCCGCCTACACCTTCCATTTCAAGACCGGGCAAAAGCTCGATGAGACACGGCTCAGGGCGCAATTGACGTTGGCCGGCTATCACCATGTGAGCCAGGTCGTCAGTCCGGGCGAATATGCCGTGCGAGGCAGCTTGATCGACTTGTACCCGATGGGTTCGCCGATGCCTTACCGGGTTGACCTGTTCGATGACGAAATCGACAGCATCCGCAGTTTCGATCCCGACACCCAACGCAGCCTGTACCCGGTGCCCGAGGTGCGGCTGCTGCCCGGGCGCGAGTTCCCGATGGACGACGCCGCCCGCACGCGGTTTCGCGGCCGCTGGCGTGAGCTGCTCGAAGGCGATCCGACCAAGAGCCGCATTTACAAGGATATGGGGGCTGGCGTGGCAACGGCCGGCATCGAGTACTACCTGCCGCTATTTTTCGACGGCACCGCCACGGTGTTCGACTACCTGGGTCCGGACGCGACACTGGTCCTGCATGGCGACATGGACGCCGCGTTCAACCGATTCTGGCAGGACACCCGCGACCGCTATCGGCTGCTGCAGGGCGACCCCGAACGGCCGATTCTGGCACCCCAGGCGCTGTTCCTGGACGCCGAGCAGTTCTATGCCCGCGCCAAACCCTATGCCCAGATGGCCATGCGCGCAGCAGACGCCGGGGGCGCAGCGCGAGAAGATGCGCAAAACAGCTGGCGCACGCTGCCACCGCTCACCGTGGTGCGTGGTGCCGAAGATCCGCTGGCGCGGCTCAAGCAACACATCGCAACCACCCCGCACCGGGTGTTGTTGCTGGCCGAAAGCGCCGGTCGGCGCGAGAGCCTGATCGACTTCCTGCGCGCCAGCGCTGTGGTGCCGGTGCGCGTGGATACGCTGCAGGAATTCCTGCTCGGCCCGGAGAGGCTCGCGCTGGCGACGTCGAGTCTGATGAACGGCTTTTCCTGGCTGGAGGCCGGCGTCGACTTCGTCACGGAGACCGAGTTGTTTGCCGCTGGCCCGGTGACGCGCAGGCGCAAGAAGCAGGAACAGGTCAGCGATGTCGAGGCGCTGATCAAGGATCTGAGCGAACTCAATGTGGGTGACCCGGTCGTGCACAGTGCCCACGGCGTCGGCCGTTACCGCGGTCTGGTCAACCTGGCGCTCGGAGCGCAGGATGCCGACGGCGTGAACGCGACGCAGGAATTCCTGCACCTGGAATACGCCGGCGCCGCCGTGTTGTACGTGCCGGTCAGCCAGTTGCAGCTTATCAGCCGATATACCGGCGTCAGCGCCGACGAGGCACCGCTGCACAAACTCGGTTCCGGCCAATGGGACAAGGCCAAACGCAAGGCAGCGCAGCAGGTGCGCGACTCGGCAGCGGAGTTGCTCAACATCTACGCCCGCCGCGCCTTGCGCGAAGGTCATGCGTTCCGTTATTCACCCAACGACTACGAAGCGTTTGCCAACGACTTCGGGTTTGAAGAAACCGCCGACCAGCAGGCAGCCATCCATGCAGTGATTCAGGACATGATCAGTCCGCGGCCGATGGACCGGTTGGTGTGCGGCGATGTAGGTTTCGGCAAGACCGAAGTGGCCTTGCGCGCGGCGTTTGTCGCGGTCACCGGTGGCAAGCAGGTGGCATTCCTCGCTCCGACGACCTTGTTGGCCGAACAGCACTACCAGACGCTGATCGATCGGTTCGGCAAATGGCCGGTCAAGGTGGCCGAGATGAGCCGCTTCCGTTCCGGCAAGGAGATCACCGCAGCCTTGAAGGGCCTGGCCGATGGGACCATCGATATCGTGGTGGGCACACACAAGCTGCTCAGCCAGGACACCCGTTTCAGCAACCTGGGCCTGCTCATCATCGACGAGGAGCATCGCTTCGGTGTGCGCCACAAGGAGGCGATGAAGGCTTTGCGTGCCGAGGTCGACGTGTTGACGCTGACCGCCACGCCGATTCCGCGCACACTGGGTATGGCCTTGGAGGGCTTGCGCGACCTCAGCGTGATCGCCACGGCACCGCAGCGCCGGCTGGCCATCAAGACGTTCGTGCGCACCGAAGGCAACGGCGTGATCCGCGAGGCGGTGCTGCGCGAACTCAAACGCGGCGGACAGGTGTATTTCCTGCACAACGAGGTCGAGACCATCGAGAACCGCCGCGCCAAGCTGGAGGAGCTGCTACCCGAGGCGCGCATCGCGGTGGCCCACGGCCAGATGCCGGAACGTCAGTTGGAGGCGGTGATGCGCAACTTCGTCGCCCAGCGCAGCAATCTGCTGCTGTGTTCGACCATCATCGAAACCGGCATCGACGTACCCACGGCCAACACCATCGTCATGAGCCGCGCCGACAAGTTCGGATTGGCTCAGTTGCACCAGTTGCGTGGACGGGTGGGCCGCAGTCATCACCAGGCCTATGCCTACCTGATGGTGCCTGACGTGCAGGGTTTGACCAAACAGGCCAGCCAGCGCCTGGAGGCCATCCAGCAGATGGAAGAACTGGGATCGGGCTTTTACCTCGCCATGCACGACCTGGAGATCCGCGGTGCCGGCGAGGTGCTGGGAGAAAACCAGAGCGGCAATATTCTGGAGATCGGCTTTCAGCTGTACAACGAAATGCTGGCCGAGGCGGTGCGCTCGCTCAAGCTGGGTATCGAGCCCGACCTGTTGTCGCCGTTGGCGGTGACGACCGACATCAATCTGCATGCCCCTGCCCTGTTGCCGAGCGACTATTGCGGTGACGTGCATCTGCGCCTGAGTTTTTACAAGAAGCTGGCCAGCGCGCGCACCAGCGAGCAGATCGACACCTTGCTCGAAGAACTGGTCGACCGTTTCGGCAAGCTCCCGCCGCAGGCGCAGACGCTGATCGACGTGCACCGGTTGCGGGTGATCGCGCGGGCCTACGGCGTGGTCAAGGTTGACGCGACGCCCGCAGTGACCCTCATCACCTTTTGCAAGGACCCCCCAGTGGACCCGATGCGCATCATCGAGCTGATCCGAAAGCATCGGCACATCAAGTTGGTCGCCAACGAAAAGCTGCGCGTCGAGCGTGCGCTCGAACAGCCCCATGAGCGGGCCCAGATGGTGCGCGATCTGCTGCGCAGCCTGGGCCAGCCTTTGGCCCAGACAGCCCCGGCCGTCGCATGAATGTCAGCATGACCTTTTCCGAGACCTCCGCCACTTCCCGCACTACCGAGTTCGCACCGGGCTTGCATATCCATGGCTTCCAGCCACCCTTGCGACTGCGCGACTTTGGCCTGATCGCGTTCGACATGGACTCCACCCTGATCAACATCGAATGCGTCGACGAGATCGCTGCTGCGGCCGGGCGCAAGGCCGAAGTGGCCGCCATCACCGAGGCCGCCATGCGTGGCGAAATCCGCGACTACAAGCAGAGCCTGCGCCAACGGGTGGCACTGCTCACGGGTGTTCCGATCGCCTACCTGGAAAGCGTCTACCGAGACAGCTTGCGCCTCAATCCCGGTGTGGAAACACTGGTCACGCGTTGCAAGGCCGCCGGGCTCAAGACGATGCTGGTCAGCGGAGGCTTCACCTGGTTTGCGGACCGAGTGCAGGATCGTCTGGGCCTGGATTACGCCCGCTCCAACCAGCTCGAAATCGCCAATGGCATTTTGACCGGGCGCATGGTCGATCAGGACTGGGGCGACATCTGTGACGGTGAAGAAAAAAAACGCATGGTGCTGCAGACATGCGCCCAGTTGGGACTGCCAGCGTCGCGGGCGATTGCCGTCGGTGACGGTGCCAACGACCTGCCGATGATGTCTGCAGTCGGCTTGTCGGTGGCTTACCACGCCAAACCGACAGTGCAGGCTCAGGCCATGGTGTCCATTCAGTCCGGTGGTCTGGACCGTGTGCTTGAAGTATTGATCGATTGATCGATCAATCGGGCTGCAAACCTGTCTCAGGCGCCTATGCGCAAATCCGGACGGGTCGTTCGACTTGCCGCTCTGGTCGGTTACTGGTGCCGCTGGTCTGTGCCCTATACACTTGGTCACACGTCAGCAGTGGCTCAGCAAGGTCTAGCCGCTCTGCCTGGCAACCAACCGGAGGACCACCATGAAACGAATAAGCAACCTGCTGGCCTGGGGCGCATTGGCGATTGTCACGGCCTTGTGTGTGCTGAACTGGCACACGCTCATGGTGCCCGCTCCACTCGATCTCGTCCTGTGGCAGGTCGAAGCGCCGCTAGGCGTCGTACTGCTGGCCATGGCCGGCGTGTTGCTCGCGTTTTTTCTGCTGGCCTATCTGAACAACCAGATCAGCTCCTTGCTGGAGACACGCAAGTTGCTCAAGGAAATTCATCGGGTGCAGGGGCTGGCCGACAAGGCGGAGGCGTCCCGCATCGAGAACCTGCATCAGCTCATCTCCACCGAATTCAGGCTGCTGCACGAGCGCATGGGCTCGGCTTCGGTCGTCTCGATGCCGTCCGAAGCTCAGCAGGAGTCCTACCAGCCCTTGTCGTTGACTGAACTGGTCGCGCGACGTTGACGTCTCAACGGTTTCCATCGATTTGCCGCTCACCCACCCCAGGAGTCATCATGAACTTTCGAGATATCAGCCGAGTCCTGCTGGCATGCGTGCTGACCGCGATGCTCGCCGCCTGTGCCGGCACTGCCACGCAGCAGAGCACCGGAGAGTACATCGACGGCACGGTGCTGACTTCCCGGGTGAAGTCGGCCTTGCTCAACGATCCGGCCGTCAGTGGCCTGTCGGTGAATGTCGAGACCTACAAGGGCATTGTCCAGCTGTCTGGCTTCGTCAAGACGGTCGCCGAGCGCAATCGCGCGATCGCTGTGGCCCAGGATATCGCCGGCGTGAAACAGGTCCGCAATGACATCCTGATCCGTTGATGATTCCCCTATGGATTGCCCACAATGGCAGGACGGGGGTGGATTGGTTATGATGATTTGCAATGTGCCCGGGAGTGCTCTTTTGCCACTGTGACCCACTCCCGCTTCAAGGAGAATGTCCATGACGATTTTTGCGCGCTACCAGGGTCGTTTCGAAGCGGCACAGGAAGAAGAATTGTCGCTGCAGGAGTACCTGGAACGGTGCAAGACAGACCCTGGCGTGTACGCCAGTGTCGCCGAGCGCATGCTGGCGGCGATCGGCGAGCCGGAGCTGGTCGATACCCGAACCGACCAGCGTTTGTCACGCATCTTTGCCAACAAGATGTTGCGCCGATACCCCAGCTTTGGCGATCTGTACGGAATGGAAGACGCGATCGAACATATCGTGTCCTATTTCCGGCATGCAGCGCAGGGTCTGGAAGAGAAAAAGCAAATCCTTTACCTGCTCGGACCGGTGGGCGGTGGCAAATCCACGCTGGCCGAAAAGCTCAAGTACCTGATCGAGGCGATTCCTATCTACGCCATCAAGGGCTCGCCAGTGCATGAGTCGCCGCTGGGCTTGTTCAATCCAGCCGAGGATGCCCAACTGTTGCAGGAAGACTACGGCATTGCGCGGCGTTACCTGAACACCATCATGAGCCCATGGGCGGTCAAGCGTCTGCGCGAATACGGCGGCGATATCACCCGCTTTCGCGTGGTGCGCATGAATCCGTCGGTGTTGTCGCAGATCGCGGTGGCCAAGACCGAGCCGGGTGACGAAAACAACCAGGATATCTCGTCCCTGGTGGGCAAGATCGATATCCGCAAACTCGAGTCCTATTCGCAGGACGACCCCGATGCCTACTCCTACTCTGGCGGCCTGTGCCTGGCCAACCGCGGCGTGCTCGAGTTCGTCGAGATGTTCAAGGCACCGATCAAGGTGCTGCACCCCCTGCTCACCGCAACCCAGGAAGGCAACTACAAGGGTACCGAAGGTTTCGGTGCAATTCCCTTTGACGGCCTGGTGCTGGCCCACTCGAACGAGGCCGAGTGGCTGACATTCAAGAACAACCGCAACAACGAGGCGTTCCTGGACCGGATCTACATTGTCAAGGTGCCCTACTCGCTGCGCGTATCCGACGAGATGCACATCTACGAGAAGTTGCTCGCCAACTCCTCGTTGTCTGCGGCACCGTGCGCGCCCGACACCTTGCGCATGATGGCGCAGTTTTCGGTGTTGTCACGCCTCAAGGAGCCAGAGAATTCGAGCATCCTGTCCAAGATGCGGGTCTACGACGGTGAAAACCTCAAGGACACCGACCCCAAGGCCAAGAGCTACCAGGAGTACCGCGACTTCGCCGGTGTGGACGAAGGCATGACCGGCTTGTCGACCCGGTTTGCATTCAAGATCCTCTCCAGAGTGTTCAACTTCGACCATCGCGAAGTCGCCGCAAACCCGGTGCACCTGATGTATGTGCTCGAACAGCAGATAGAGCAGGAGCAGTTTGCGCCCGAGGCAGAGGAGAAATACCTGCGCGCCATCAAGGAGTTCCTCTCGCCGCGGTATGCCGAATTCATCGGCAAGGAAATTCAGACCGCCTATCTGGAAAGCTACTCCGAGTACGGGCAGAACATTTTCGATCGTTATGTGACTTACGCCGATTTCTGGATACAAGACCAGGAATACCGCGACGTCAATACCGGCGAGATGCTGGATCGCTCCGCACTCAACGACGAACTCGAGAAGATGGAGAAACCCGCCGGCATCTCGAATCCGAAGGACTTCCGCAACGAGGTGGTCAATTTCGTGCTGCGGGCGCGGGCCAAAAACGAGGGGCGCAATCCGAGCTGGACCTCCTACGAGAAGCTGCGTGCGGTGATCGAGAAGAAAATGTTCTCGAACACGGAGGATCTACTGCCGGTAATTTCCTTCAATGCCAAGGCCAGCGCTGACGACCAGAAGAAGCACCAGGATTTCGTCGATCGCATGATCAGCAAGGGATACACCGAAAAACAGGTGCGATTGATGTGTGAATGGTATTTGCGTGTGCGCAAGTCGTCCTGATCGCACGAAGCCCTGCCATGACGGTGCGTATCGTAGACCGCAGGTTTGACAGCAAGAACAAGAGTTCGGTCAATCGCGCCCGCTTCATCGGACGGTTCAAGGGTCAGATCCGCAAGGCCGTATCCGATGCCATCGGACAACGGGGTGTGCGCGACCTCGACAACGGCGAGAAGATCGGGATTCCCGGCAAGGACATCGAGGAGCCGCAGTTCACCCATGGCCGTGGGGGTGTCTGGGAAAGTGTCAGCCCCGGCAACGACCGGTTCGCAAAGGGCGACGAGGTCGAACGGCCGCTGGGCGGCGGTGGGAGCGGATCTGGCCGCGGCAAGGCCGGTGCGGACGGCCAGGGACTCGATGAGTTCGTTTTCACACTCACGCGCGACGAGTTCCTCGACATTTTTTTCGACGAACTGGCGTTGCCCCATCTGGTCAAACGCCAACTGGCACGGATCGACCAAACCAAGCGGGTTCGGGCCGGATTCACGCAAAGCGGCGTTCCGAGCAATATCAACCTGGGCCGCACCATGCGGGATGCGGCCGGACGTCGGATCGCGGTCGGTGCGCCCCACGCCGCACGGTTGCGGGAACTGGAACAGGAGTTGCGCGTGCTGCGTGCCACGATGCCGACAACAACGCAGGACGACGGCACCGAGCACCCGCAGGTAGAACGGCTGCGGCGCGAGATCGCGCGTTTGCGAGCGCGGATCGACGCCGTGCCATTCATCGACACCTTCGATCTGCGCTACAACAACCGGGTGCGTGTTGTGCAACCGACGACCCAGGCCGTGATGTTCTGTTTGCTGGACGTATCGGGATCGATGGACGAGGAGCGCAAGAACATTGCCAAGCGCTTCTTCATGCTGCTGTATCTGTTCCTAACCCGCAACTACGAACATACGGAGGTGGTGTTCATCCGCCACCACACCATTGCGATGGAGGTGGACGAAGATGACTTTTTCACCTCTCGCGAAACCGGGGGCACCGTGGTCTCCAGTGCCCTGGAGCTGATGCGCACCATCGTCGCTGAACGCTACCCCAGCAGCGACTGGAACATCTACGGTGCACAAGCCTCCGATGGCGATAACTGGAATGACGATTCGCCCCGTTGCCGCACGATCCTGGAGGCCTCCCTGCTCACACTTACCCAGTACTTCGCCTACATCGAAATCACGGACGGGCCACCACAAAACCTGTGGCGGGAATACGAGAAGCTGCAGTCCGCCCATCGGGGTCAGTTCGCCATGCAGCGTATCGCCACGGTCAAGGACATCTATCCGGTGTTTCGCGAACTGTTTCGTCAACGTGCGATGGACCCCGCAACCCGATGAACCCGATGATCCCGCAGCGTGTTCCCACCCTGCCTGGCGGCTCCGAATGGTCGATGGAGGCGCTCGAGCTCTATGACGCCGCCATCGGTCGCATCGCGAAGCGCTATGGGCTCGATTGCTATCCGCACCTGCTGGAGATCATCAGTACCGAGCAGATGATGGACGCCTACGCGTCCATCGGTATGCCCGTCTACTATCACCACTGGTCATTCGGCAAACACTTCCTGGCCACCGAAAGCCGTTACCGGCGCGGGCAGATGGGCCTGGCCTACGAAATCGTCATCAACTCCAACCCGTGCATCGCCTACCTGATGGACGAGAACACGCTGCCGATGCAGGCGCTGGTGATTGCCCATGCAGCGTATGGGCACAACTCGTTCTTCAAGGGCAACCATCTGTTCCGCCAATGGACGAGCGCCGACGCCATCGTCGACTATCTGGTGTTTGCGCGCAGCTACATCGCGCAATGCGAGGAGCGCCATGGTGTGGCGGCTGTGGAGCGCGTCATCGACGCTTGCCATGCCTTGCAGACCGTGGGCGTCGATCGCTACAAGCGTTCGTCGCAATTGTCGCTGGCCAAGGAAACCGAGCGCCAGCAGTCGCGCGCCGAGTATTTGCAAAGCCAGGTCAACACCTTGTGGCGCACCTTGCCGCCATCGCAGGAGCGCACGCAACGGCAGACAGAGCAGCGCTTTCCGGCAGAGCCCGAGGAAAATCTGCTCTATTTCGTCGAAAAACATGCGCCGCTGCTCGAGCCGTGGCAACGCGAAGTGGTGCGTATCGTACGCAAGATCGGTCAGTATTTCTATCCCCAGCGCCAGACCCAGGTGATGAACGAGGGCTGGGCCACGTTCTGGCATTACACATTGCTCAACAGTCTGTATGACGAAGGCGGCGTATCGGACGGCTTCATGCTCGAATTTCTGCAGTCGCATACCAACGTCGTTCACCAGCCGCCGTACAACAGCCCCTACTATTCGGGGATCAATCCGTACGCGCTTGGTTTTGCGATGTGGCGCGACATCCGGCGCATCTGCGAGCAACCCGATGACGAGGACCGCCAATGGTTTCCACAAATAGCGGGTTCCGACTGGCGCGAGACCTTCGACTTCGCGATGCAAAACTTCAAGGACGAGAGTTTCATCGCCCAGTACCTGTCACCACGCCTGATGCGGGAATTCCGATTTTTTTCGGTACTCGACGATGACAGCCGCAGCAAACTCCAGATCCACGCAATCCACAATGAGGCCGGATACCGGGCGGTGCGCCAACGCCTGGCCGAACAATACGACCTGGGTCGGCGCGAGCCCCATCTGCAAGTCTGGAACGTCGACCTGCGCGGTGACCGGTCGCTGACCTTGCGCCATTTTGTGCATCAACGTCGGCCGCTCGATGCTTCCAGCGAGAAGGTGGTCGAACACCTGGCCTACCTGTGGGGCTTCACCGTGCGCGTGGAACGTCAGAACGACGATGGCAGCGTCGAAAAGGTGATGCAAAAGGAAAACGCGAAGCGCTCCGTGCCGCTGCACCTGTCACCCTGACTGCCAGCGATCGGCCGCCGAAGGTCCGGTTCAGCTTGACCTTGCACCGTTCGGCAGGCTGGCGTTGTGCCGCGTACCCCCCCGTGCGCGCAGGATCAGAAACACGACGATCGCCAGGTTCAAGCCGTTCCAGAGTACGCCGTTGATGAAGGCGGCGCGGTAGGAGCCGGTCCAGTCGAAAATCGCGCCTGACAGCCAGCCGCCCAGGGCCATGCCCAAGAGCGTGGCCATCAGTACCGTGCCGACCCGCGCGCCAGCCTGTTGCGGGCTGAAGTATTCGCGCACAATCAGCGCGTAGCTGGGCACGATGCCTCCCTGGAAAAGCCCGAACAAGGCCGACACCACGTACAGCGGCATCAGGCCATCGGAGGGCAGGAACAGCAACAAGGCGATGCCCTGCAGGGCAGAGCCAAGTAGCAGGGTATGCAGGCCGCCGATATGGTCCGATACCCATCCCGAGAGCAAGCGGCTGACGATGCCGGCACCCATCATCAGCGACAGCATCTCGGCACCCCGCGCTGCGCCGAACCCCAAGTCGGTGCAATAAGCCACGATATGCACCTGCGGCATGGACATGGCAACACAACAGGCGACGCCCGCCACGCACAGCAGCAGCTGCAGCATCCCCGGAGCCATGCCCAGCGGCCGCGCCGGGTCGGAATGTCCGATGAACCGTGCCGAGCGCAGCGGTGCGGGCGCTATCGCTGCGCGCACCGGCGCGACTACGACCGGCGGCCTGGCCCGCAACACCAGGGCCAACGGCAGCATGGTCAACACGCAGAACAGTCCCAAGCCGACATACGTGCTGCGCCATCCGACTGAGCCGATGAAGTACTGCATCACTGGCGGCCAGACCACTCCCGCCAGGTAGTTGCCACTCATGCAGATCGCCAGCGCGATGCCGCGACGGCGGTCGAACCATTGCGCAGTGTCCGCGACCAATGGTGCAAAGGTTGCAGAGGTACCCAACAAGCCGATCAGCAGGCCATGCGCCAGGCTGAACTGCCACAGGCTGGCCGCCGAGCCTGCGGCGACAAAACCCAGACCCAGGAATCCGGCACTGACCATCAGCACGACCATCACACCGAACCGGTCGGCCAGACCTCCCATCACGATGCCACCGATGCCGTACCCGATCAGCGTCAGCGTATAGGGCAAGGATGCATCGGCCCGCACGACACCAAAATCCGCCTGCATCGCGGGCAGCACCACGGCGGCCCCGTACATGCCGACTCCGCCGATCGTCATCAGCGCGAGCGAAACGCAAAGCCGCACCCAGGCATGCCGGGACTCGATACCGTGGGCACCTGCGTGGGCCAAGGTGCCGGTATCCGTCATACCGTCAAGCGGTCACCCGATGGTGTCCGGCCGGTCGATGGCGTCATCGGCTGCCGCGCACGAGGCAGTTGACCGCAGCGTCCAGTGCGCCCGGGCCATAGGCGATATGCTGCACAGCCATGGCGGCCTGCACACCCGCCAGGCAACCGAGCACCATCGGCGCATTGATATCGCCCAGGTGGCCGATGCGAAACACCCGGCCCTGCAGTGGCCCCAGACCGCCCGCCACGGCTACCTGGAATTGCTCGCGCGCGGACGTGCGCAAGGCATCGACATCGATTCCACTGGCAACCGCAATCGTCGTCACCGACGCCGATCGGACCATCGCCGCAGGAGCAAAGAAATCCACCGCACCGGCCGTGCTCCAGCAGGCCACGGCTGCATGCACCATGTCCGCCAACAGTCGATGCCGTGCCAGTACCCGATCCAATCCTTCGGCAAAGATGAGATCCAAGGCCGCCTGCAGGCCGAACAACAGCGTCTGGGGTGGCGTGCCGCAGAACTTGCGGTAGGCCAGATCGCTTTTGCGCATCCGCCAATCCCAGAAGTAACGCGGCGTCGTGACTTGCGCGCACACCGCCATCGCGCGTGCGTCGGCCGCCGCGAAACCCAGTCCGGGCGGGCACATCAAACCCTTTTGCGACGCACCCAGCACCACGTTGACCCCCAGCGCATCCATGGCAAATGGACTGGCACCGAGCGAAGCAACCACGTCAACCACGAACAAGGCCGGATGCCCAGCGGCATCGATGGCCCGGCGCAAGGCGGCCAGGTCGCTGCACACCCCGCTGGCGGTGTCGGTATGCACGGCAAAAACCGCAGTGATCGTATGCCCGCAGTCGTCGCGCAGCACCTGCTCCACCACCTCTGGATCGATGGCTGCGCCTTCGATCCAGGGGGTGCGCAGGGCCTCAACCCCCATGGCTTCGCATTGCAAGGCCCAGGAATCGGAGAAGTGGCCGGTACCGGGCAGCAACACGCGCCGACCGGGTGACACCAGGTTGGCGATCACCGCCTCCCAGGCACCATGGCCATTGGCGGCGTAGACAAAGATGTCGCTGCGCTCGGTCTGCAACAGACGGCGCAATCCCTCCTCGCAAGAAGCGATGACCCGATCCAATCGAGGATCGGCCATGTCCATCGGTTGCCGGCTCATGGCGTGCACTACTTCGTCAGGCACAGGGGTCGGGCCGGGCGCGTGCAGGAATCGACGGCCGGGAATACGGTGAAATGGGTTCATGGGAGGACAGCAGCTGCCGGTGCGCACGATGGTAATCGAGTGGGCCCTGCCAATGCGAGAATGCTGCGATCGTCCACGCTCACGCTGTCCGCACCATGTCCGAGAATGCCATTTTCGACTTCGCCATCGTCGGTGCCGGCATTGCAGGCGCATCGGTCGCCGCACGCCTGGCCAGCCACAGCCGTGTTGCGCTGCTCGAACGCGAGTCGCAACCGGGCTACCACTCTACTGGCCGCTCTGCGGCCATGTTCATGGAAAGCTACGGTCCGCCGATGGTGCGCGCACTGACGCGGGCCAGCCGCGCGTTCTACCTGCAGCCACCCGACGGATTCTGCGACCAACCCCTCTTGCACGACCGCGGCGCACTGTACCTGGCGTTGACGGGACAGCAGCAGGCGCTTGACGACCTGCAGCGTGCGCTGGCCGACACATGCCCCGGATTGCGCCGACTTGATCGTGAAGCGACGCTGGCCCTGCTTCCGTGCCTGCGGCCAGAGTCCATTCTGGGCGGACTGTACGATCCGATGGCCATGGACATCGACGTGCACACCTTGCACCAGGGCTTCCTGCGCATGATGCGTCGAGCGGGAGGTATCTTGCACAATCGCGCGGAGGTCACGCAGGCCCATCGCTCCGGTGGCGTCTGGCAGCTCACGCTGGCCGACGGCCAGGCCATCATGGCGCGCGCGCTGGTGAATGCCGCCGGTGCCTGGGCCGAACAGGTGGGCACCCTGTGCGGTGCCGCGCCGATCGGCCTGGTTCCGCACCGGCGCAGTGCCTTCACCTTTCGCCCGCCCGAGGGTCTGGACGTATCGGCCTGGCCGGTCGCGTCCAGCCTCGACGAAACCTGGTACATCAAGCCCGACGCCGGCATGCTGCTGGGCTCACCGGCCAATGCCGACCCGACTGTGCCGCATGACGTCGTGCCGGAGGAGATCGAAATCGCCACCGCGATCCACTACATCGAGGCAGCCACCACGCTGCAGATTCGGCGGCCGCTGCGAACCTGGGCCGGTTTGCGCTCCTTCGTACCGGACGGCGAGCTCGTGATCGGCTGGGATGCCGGTTGCGACGGGTTGTTCTGGCTCGCCGCCCAGGGTGGTTATGGCATCCAGAGTGCGCCAGGCGCATCCGAACTGGCAGCGGCGATGCTGCTTCGGCAGGACATGCCGCAGCACCTGCAGCGCCAGGGCGTCGACCTGCTTGCCGTCTCGCCCAATCGCCTGCGTTGAGCGCAGGCAGGCGGGGGCGCGCGCGTCATCCGATCAGGCTGTCGGCAAACACACGGATAGCGTCTATTTCGGCGCGCACGATGGTGTGGGCAATACGCTCCTCGTCCAGCGTCAGGCGCAGTCCCCGGTCCACCGCTCGCGCGCCCTCTTCGTCCTGGAACCGCCCGGTATGCACGTAGGGCCGGTCACCACGTTCCACCAGCAGATTGATGTTGTCGTGCTGTCCGTACCACTGCAGGATCTGTGCTCGGGTCTTGCCTACATCGCAGATGTTGTCTGGATAGTGCGCGTTATAGTAAAGCAACTGCGGCAGCGAGCACTCGTTCACCACGTATTGCACCTGCCCATCGAGTAGCTCCAGCATATGGAACTGTTCCTGCGCAATCTGGTACTGGTTGCGCAAGGCTTCATAGTCTTTGCGCCATACCAGCGATTTGGCATAGTCTGGCACCTGCTCCACCGTCTTGAGGTGCAGATGCAGGTGCAAGATGATCCCAGCCGAAAACAGCGATTTGTCGCAGGCCGGGCCGCCAATGATGTTGATTACCTTGGTCGGATACAGCCGCATCTTGGTCTGCGGCAGTTGCCGGGAAGGGTAGATATACCGCACGACCATGGTCTGGCTCCTTGATACCCTTGTGCACAGGTCACTGGGTCACGACTTGCCAGCGAATACAGGCAAGGACGATGAAAGACCAACAGGGCGTTGGGCGGCGGCCGACGGACTGTTCGGGTGCCGCACTGGATTCATCGCGTGTCCGAGCGCAACAACTCCGCATCGCGCAGCGCAAACAGTTGCGCCACGTCGAATTCTACGGCGTCTACCTCCAGCGCCTTGGCATCGAGCCATTCGGAGGGCTGCGGCAACTCCGGGAATGGGCATGAGATGTCATGCGGAAAACACCAGACGATGCTGACCAACCATTGCCGAGCCTGAGGATCGATGCGCTCGATCTCGGTCATCAGCTGGGTCTGGAACGCCACGGCATACCGTAGCAGGCGTTCGTCCCAATGCCGCACCACCAGGCGCAAATGCAGGAACGTGCGACCTCCCTGTGGCTCCGCCCAGACCTGGGGCTCGATCCAGCTCTCGGGGATGCCCGACAAGCGCATCGTGTTGCGGGTTCGCACCCTCAGCAATTCCCGTCGGGTCGGCAATTGCGCGTCAAAATCCTGCCCACCTGGCTCGGGCTGCAGATGCGGCCTTGCCGCCCCTGCGGCACCTGCCTTGTGTTGGCCAGCCGACAGCCTCTTCATCGTTTCCATGGTTATTATTTCCTTGCGTTTACCGGATACGGGTGGCAAGAATACCACCGGCTGGCGGGCCTTTGCGCAAAGCGCGGCTACAGCAGCAGAGCGCCGAAGTGCCGTGCGAAGGCCTGGGTGGTCGCCGGGTCCAGCCGTTGACCGATGAACACCTCGATGCCGCGCAACAAGGCCCGCAACTCCTGCGGATTGCGACACCGATGGATCGCCTCGCAAATCGGATCGGCCGGCGCGCCGAGCCGGTTGTGCACGAACCGGGCAACCTCGGTGCGCACTTCTTCGAATGCCTGCACACTGGTTGCGGGTCGCTCTGGCTCCCTGGGCATCGGCGCGGAAAATCCCGGTGCCACTGCGGGCGACAGTTGCAACGGTTCGCCATCCGCCGCGACCAGGCTCAGACGCAGCAATAGCTCCAGCGCGGGCTCCAGTTCGCCGACGCGCACGAATGCACCCAGGTCGTTGACGGTCTTTTGACCGTCCACCAGGATCAGCAGGCGTCGCTCGATGGTGGTCAGACGCGAGCTGCGGTGGCTGACCTCTTGGCGGCCTTCATCGGTCTTGCACAGGCGAGTTCCCAGTTCCATGGGTTGGATGTCCTACAGAGCCTGCGCCAGCCGAGCGACACCTTCCTCGATTTTCGAGAGGTCGGCGGTGGCAAAACTCAGGCGCAGGCTGGAGCGATCGGGCAGCTGCGCAAAAAATGGCGCACCAGGAACGAATGCCACCCCTTGGTCGATGGCCCGCTTGGCAAAATCCGCCGCGTCGCGTTCTGCAGTGAGCCGGGCCCAGAAGAACATGCCGCCCTGCGGTTCATTGAAGGTGATCGCATCGCCAAGTTCGCGGCGCAGGCACTGCGCCATCACACCCGCACGCTGCGCATAGGTGCGGCGCACAACCTCCAGGGTTGGTTCCAGGCGACCTTGCGCCAGGTAATGGGCGGCAATGGCCTGCGTCAGGTTGCTGGTATGGGCATCGCTGAACTGCTTGCACATGGTCGCGCGCGACAGCAATTCGGGTGGCGCAATCAGCCAGCCGACGCGCAGCCCGGGACTGAGGATCTTGCTGAAGCTGCCACAGTGCGCCAGCCAGGCGCGGCTGCCGGGAACGGACGCGCTCAGCGCCAACAGACTCGGTGGCGGTGCCGCGCCGAAGTACAGTTCGCCATAGGGGTCGTCCTCGACCACCAGCGTGCCGGTGCGCGCCGCGATCTCCAGCACCCGCAGCCGGCGGGCCTGACTCAGCGTTGCCCCGCTCGGATTGCCGAAGGTCGGTATCAGGTAGACCAGCTTGGGTTGGTGTTCCAGTATCAGTTGCTCCAGCACGTCAACCCGTACACCTTCGGCGTCGATCGGCGCGCCGATCAGGTCGGCACCATAAAGCCGGAAGCACTGGATGGTGGCCAAAAAGGTCGGTGCCTCGACGATCACCTTGTCGCCGGGCGAGATCATGGTCTTGCCGATCAGGTCGAGCGCCTGCTGGCTGCCGGTGGTGACGATCACGCCGTCGGGCGCTATCTGGGCACCCTTGCCTGCCATGAAGCCCACCAGTGCCTCGCGCAGCGGACCATACCCCTCGGTTGCGCCATACTGAAGCACCGGACCGGGCTGGCCCGACAACACGGCGTCGGCCGACGCGCGGATGCCCTTGTCATCGAACAGGCTGGGGTCCGGGAAACCGCCGGCGAAACTAATGATTCCAGGTTTACCCAGTAATTTGAACAACTCCCGGATGGCCGAGGTTTCCACATTTTTCAGACGACTGGCAAATTGCATGGCAATGGACGATAAAGCTGCAAGACCGCTATTGTGGCAACACAAGGGTGCGGGCGTGAATCGGTCAAAATATTGCCTGCGTCGCCGATCCTGCGCCCGAATCCCTACCTGGAGTTGCCATGTCCGATATCGCCGATTTGTTCAAGACCGTTGCCCTGCCGGTGATGCCGGAAGTCGGACTGGCCCTTATCAACACCCTGGACAAGCCCAAGACATCGCCAGACGCCATACAGGCTTTGATTGCGCAAGACCCGACGCTGAGCGCCAAGATGCTGGCGCTGGCCAACAGCGCCGCGTTCGGCCAGTCGCGCAAGGTGGACAACCTGGAACATGCGGTCAGGCTGGTTGGCATGTCACGGATCCGCACCCTGGCGCTGTCGGCGTGCCTGCACAACGCATTCTCGATGCCCGAGGGCATCGACAGCAGGGACTTCTGGCGCTACAGCACCGATTGCGCCGGTTACGCGCAATGGCTGGCCAGCGGTCTGGATGCCAGGCTCGACGTGGACAGCCAACGCGCCTGGCTGGTGGGTTTGATGCTGCGACTGGGTGAATTGCTGATTGCGCAGGCCCATCCGCAGGCGGTAGAGGCAATCGAAAAATTGCCATGCGGTCCTGGCGAACGCTGGGCGCGCGAGCGGCACGCCACCGGATTCGATGAAGCCGAAGTCACCGCCGAACTGGCACGCCAATGGAACTTCCCGGCCGACTTGGTGCATGCGCTGTTGCTGACGTCCGCACCGCTGGTCGAGCAACCCGTCTCTCCGTTGGCCGCCGTCGTGCATCTGGCGAGCCTGCTCGCCGATCAGCCCGACGCCGATGCAGACACGATCGAGACCTTGCCGGTGCCAGTCATGAGCGCGCTTGCCCTGAAATACGGATGGATGAAGTCGAGTTTCCCCGACTCCGCCAGCTTCATCCAGATAGCAAGCACCGCTTGACGATTGGCGGCGTGTTGTCACGGCCGGTTGCGGGTTGCGATGCAACTGCGGCATAAGGCCATGCGGCGGGCGCAATCGGTGCCCTTGCGGGGGGTGTCAACTTAAAATACCGGGCTTCCAGACGCAACGCGTGTCGTGCAAACCGTCTGCCCACCCGCCGAATCGGACATGAACACCAACGCCCTCGCAGAGTTGATCGCCTACACCCAGGCCCACAGCGGCTCGGTCGGCGCTCGCATGGGCGAGTTCGTGCAGACCTATTTCGCCAGCGCCGACCCGATCGAGATCGCCGCGCGCGGTCCTTCAACGCTGTTTGCGATTGCCAGCGCCCATTGGCGATTGCTGGAGGCTGTACGGGTGCCTGACACCGCCCGCATCCGGGTTTTCAACCCAACCTTGGCCGAAGACGGTTTCGTCAGCGACCACACCGTCATTCAAATCGTACATGCCGACATGCCCTTCCTGGTCGACTCGGTCACGATGGCGGTCAATCGGAGTGGACGCACCGCGCACTGGATCGTCCATCCGCTGATGGCAGTCAGCCGCGACGACAAGGGTCTGGCCACGCAGATCCACCGCGTACCGGCCGACCGGGCCAGTCGCAAGGCCAGCAGCGTGGAGTCGCTGATCTCGGT
>Ga0105045_10000986_pt1 | contig 22543 bp, 23 predicted proteins | sample MAT02_FD_78089 | JGI IMG/M metagenome (GOLD analysis project Ga0105045, IMG submission 78089) | Freshwater microbial communities from Lake Fryxell liftoff mats and glacier meltwater in Antarctica - MAT-02 (megahit assembly) | ecosystem: Environmental > Aquatic > Freshwater > Ice > Liftoff... | reverse complement strand
TGGCGGCCGCATACGCGGATGGGGCGGCCCCGCTCGAAGAGGTTCCTCGCTGGGCCGCCTCGCCGCTCGCCGAACGGTCCGCCCGCGCCGCGGCCACCACTGCCTTCGCCCGTGCCGCAAGCCGTCCCGTGGTGCGGGCCCTGGCGACGAGCCTCACCCGGGGGCGCGACGACGGCGCGCCGGTCCACCTCGGCGGGTTGGCCCTCGCGCTCATGGGCGCCGACATCTTGGGCAGCGATCGACTCGCTCGGGTGCTGGATGCTCCAGGACCGCCCACCCCACCCCCTGCGCTGCCGCCTCGAGCAACCATCGAACTGGCTCGGCGCACCATGCGTCGATGGGGAACCGTTCGAACCGAGCGGGTGCTGTCCGATGCCGCCGCCAACCCCGACGGCCATCGCCTGCTCTCCGACACCATCCGCTACGCCCGCGACCTCGGAGACGACGCGCCCCCGAGGCTTCCCCAGGGGCTGGTGGAGCTCCACGACCGCCTCCGTGCCCGGGTCCGCACCGACCCGGGTCCTCCCGCCGCGGCGCGGGACCGACACCCGACAGCACGCCGGAACCCGATCTTCGCGCCGCCCGTCGTGCCCGCCGCCGCCCTCGTGGCCGTGACCACGGCCACCCGCATTCCCCACCGCCCGGAGGTGACTGGCCTCGCTGGCGCCTCATCGGGCGACCTGCACATCGTGCTTCCCCAGACCTGTGGCGACCTGGTCCGCTGGTCTCGCATCCTCGGGAACTGTCTGAACGACTTCGGACCGGCCGCCGTGTCTGGCCGCAGCACCATCCTCGGCATCGAACGAAACGGCGAGCTCACCTACGCCGTCGAGCTCCGCCCGGCCAACGTCGTGCGCCAGTTCACCGGTCGCGCCAACCGCCCACCGAACGATCGCGACCGCGCGGCAGTCATAGAGCTGCTGACGCGCACGGGCACCGTCGACCGCGAGCACCCCGACAACCGCCCATGGTGCACCTGAGGGGTTCGTCGCCATCGAAGGCGGACCGCTCTGGCAACATCACCCCATGCCCCCGCCCGACCCCGCCGACGATGACCACCCCAACCGGGCCGCTGGGTGGGTACTGCGGGCAGACGCGACTGCTGGCATCGAAACGCAGCTCGAGCGGTTCGGCCAGGTCTTTCGCGTCCCGATTGCCCCCGGACCGAGAGCCGCAGCGCTCGGCGCGGGACAGCCGTGCTTCCTGCTTCGCACCGACCGGTCGAAGGTCGTGGGCCTCTGGGCGGTGGGAGAGGTCGTGGCCCCAACGCTCGACCTTCCTGGGGGCCTGCCGCTGCTTCCGGGCGAAGAGGCCATGGGGAACAGCAGCGCCGGCGAAGACCGTCGCCACGAGGACGCCCGCACCTACGCCGAGGTCGAGCTCCTCCCGCTGGCCAAGGCCATTGCCATCGACACCGTCCTCGAAGATGCCCGCCTGGCCCGATCCGAGATGGCCCAGTGGCAGATCGAGGCCCATCCGGGTGAACCTCTGGCCCTCACCTCTGGCGAGGTCCGGGCCATCGAGGCCATCGAGTGGTGGATCGATGCACCCACCGACGAGCAGCGGGCCGTGCTCGACGCGCTCCTCGCTTCTGAGGACGCGATCCTGGACGAACTGGCCTGAGGTCGCCCCGCCTCAGGCGTTGTCGCCGGCCCAGACCGCGGGGCGACGGTCGGTCCACGGGACCGCCTGTTCGAGTTGGGCCGCGATGCGGATCAACAGGTCCTCCCGAGCCGGTGCGGCCACGAGTTGCATGCCCATGGGGAGCCCTTCTTCGCTTTGGTGCAGCGGCACCGAGATCGCCGGCTGGCCGGTGATGTTGAAGGGGGCGGTGAAGTGCGCCGGCGTGGCGGAACGGAAGAGCCCAGACATGGGTTCCTCCTTCGTAGAGCCGAACTGGCCGAGCGTGGGCGGCAGCTCGGGGATCGTGGGCGTCAGCAGCAGGTCGAACCCGTCGACGTCCCACCAGGCCACCGCGGCGCGACTCAGGGCATGGAGGCCATCGAGCGCGGCCAGGTACTGCGACGCGGTGATGGACCGCCCCGCCTCGGCGATGGCCCACGTGCCGGGTTCGAAGCCGTCTTCGGCGGGCTCGACACCGACCATCTGACCCATGCGATCGAGCTCCCGGGCCACCCATGCAGAGAATGCCGGGAGGAAGAACTCCAGGGTCCGGCCGTCGGCGAACGCGCCCGGTGACGCCTGCTCGACGTGGTGCCCGAGGCCCTCGAGCAACGTGGCGGTGGCCTCGGTGGCCGCCGCCACCTGAGGGTCGACTGCGATGGTCCCGTCGAAGGAGGTGGCCGTCCAGCCGATACGCAGCGGGGTGGGTGCCGCCGTGAGCTCGTCGACGTAGGGGCGAGCCGGTGGTGCGGCCCAGTACGGGTCGCCCACGCCTGGGCCAGCGACCGCGTCGAGCAGCGCGGCGGTGTCGCGCACAGACCTGGTGACGGCGAGCCGGGTGACGAGTCCGGCCCATGCCTCACCCAACTCGGGGCCGAGGGTTGTCCGGCCACGGCTCGGCTTGAGCCCGACCAGCCCGCACTCCGAAGCGGGGATGCGGATCGAGCCACCGCCGTCACCTGCGTGTCCCATCGCCACGATGCCCGACGCCACCGCTGCCGCCGACCCGCCGCTCGACCCGCCGGTCGAGCGAGTGGTATCCCACGGGTTGCGGGTGGGGCCGTAGCTCTCGGGCTCGGTGGAAGTCACCAGACCGAGCTCGGGCGTGTTGGTGCGGCCGATGACCACCAGACCGGCTCGACGGAACCGAACGGTCAGCTCCGAATCTGTCGTGGCGATGAAACCGTGGTCCTTGAGGAACCGGGTGCCCGCGTGCAGGGGCTGGCCGGCCGCAATGCCATCGAGGTCCTTGAGGACGAACGGCACGCCGGCAAACGGGCCATCACCCGGTGAACCCGCGTCGGCCACGGCGTCGTCGTAGCGCTCGTGGATGATGGCATTGATCGTGGGGTTCACCTGGCGCGCCCGAGCGACCGCGGCCTGCACCAGCTCCGCCGCCGACACCTCTCCTTCGCGGACGAGACGGGCCTGGTCGGTGGCGTCGAGCGCAGCAAGATCGGTCATAGCGGCACGATACGCAGCGTGCAGGGTGGTGGCGCCAAGTCAGCGCGCTGCGAGGTAGGCCGCCACCGATTCGGCGATGCACGTCGACGTCTCGGCCATCGCCCGCTCCCGGCCAAACCGCTGCACCAGCGAGATGGCCTCGATCCTGCCTTCGACCCCGTCGAACACCTCTCCGGCCACCACCAACACGGGCACTCCGAATTCGGCAGCAAGCGAAGCAAGACCACCGACGACCTTGCCGTCGAACGACGCCTCGTCGACGAATCCCTCGCCCGTCACGACCAGGTCGGCCTGTTCCACCGCCGTAGCCAGGTCGACCTCTTCCGCGATCAGGTCGAACCCCGACACCACTTGGGCTCCCACAGCAGCGAGTCCGCCCGCCAGCCCGCCGGCGGCTCCCCCGCCCTCGATGGCGGTCACGTCGACCCCGTAATCGTCGAGATACACCTGGGCGAGCCGCTCCAGCCGGCGAGACAAGAGCACGACCTGACTTGCAGTTGCGCCCTTTTGCCCGGCGAACACCGTGGCCGCATCGAGGAACCGGCAGCGGACATCGACCGCCGCAACCAGCTCGACCCCGCGCAGGCGCGCCGTGGGGAACAGCGCCCGCAGCGCGGCGAGGCCCCCATCGGTGGTGGCGGAGCCCCCGTGGCCCACGAAGACTCGCTTGGCGCCCAGGTCGAGGGCCTCGACGATCAACTCGCCGGTCCCGCGCGTCGAGGCGGCCACGGGATCGTTGCCCTCAGCACCCCCCACCAGACCCAGGCCCGATGCCTGTGCCATCTCGATCACGGCGGTCTTGCCGCTGAGCCGCCACGCGGCCGGGACCGGGTCTCCCAGCGGGCCGGTCACGACGCTCACCTTGTTCGCGCCGCCGAGTGCCTCGGTGAAGCCCTCGCCCCCATCGCTCATCGGCACCTGGTGCGTGCGGGCCTTGGCGGCCCGGCCCCCTACGGCGATGGCCGCGGCCGCCTCCGCCGCCGAGGCCGTGCCGCGGAACTTGTCGGGGGCGGCGAGGATGCGCACCTGCCCATGGTGCCCTACCCAGACGGTCAGGTCGGGCGAGCTGCAGCGAGTTGGTCATCGAGCCAGTGCGCCGGGGTGCGAGCCAACGACGCAGCACGCAGCGAGTCGGCACGAGCGGCACGCTCGGGACCAGCGACGTCGAGCGCTGCTGCGAGCGCCGAAGCGGTGGAGCCGATGTCGAACGGGTCCGCCCGCCACACCCCCGCATCCCCCAACACGTCCCAGGCGCCCGCGTTGGGCGACAGGACCAGTTGGCCGTGGTGCTGGTTGACGAGCACCGCCTCCATGGCCACGAGGTTGAGGCCATCGCTGATGGGGTTGACGAGGACCACGTCGGCTCGCACGAGCGCGGCAACCGAGCGGGGGTAGTCGTCGTGGGGGTCGTAGACGATGGGCGTCCATCCCGGCGTGGCGAACCGCTCGTTGATCTCGACGACGCGTTCGGCCACGGCGTGGGCGTAACGGTCGTAGGCGGTCACGCCTTGGCGCGAGGGGTAGACGAACGCGCCGAACACCACGCGGCCTCGGCGCTGCGGCTCGGCCTCGAGCATCGCCGCGTAGGCATCGAACCCGCGCAGGACGTTCTTCGACAGCTCGATGCGATCGACGCGAACGATGAAGGCCCGATCGGCCACCATCGCATCGAGGTCGACGAGCGCGGCCTGGGTCGCGGCCGAGTCGACGGTGGCGGCGAGGTCCTCCGCGTCGGAACCGAGAGGAGCGACGAACGTGGCACCGGGCGCCACGCCCGCCGCCTCGCACGACGCCCGGAAGGCCGCCTCCCACCTCGGCGAGTGGAAGCCGCAGGCGTGATGGGCGGCGAGCCCATGGAGCAGGTCCGCCTGGACGGGCTGGGGCAACATCGCCAGCAGGTGCGGGGGGGCGAAGGGCGTGTGTGAGAAGTGCACGAGCCGGAGGTCCGGCCGGGCGGCGCGCACCGCAGGAGCCAGGAGGCACAGGTGGTAGTCCTGCACCAAGACCACCGCGCCCTGCGGAGCCTCGGCGATGACCGCCTCGGCGAAGGCGGCGTTGACGCGGCGGTACGCGGCCCAGGGACCGTCGACCCATCCGGGCGGCCAGGCCGGCGCGTAGACCGGGTCCCACAAGCCGTGGTGGGCGAACCAGAGCGCCTCGTTGCACGCGCCGTCGTAGAACGCACGCCACGTGTCGGCATCGATGTCGAGCAGCCGAACCCGGTAGCCCTCGGCGTCGGTGGTGCCCCGCTGCGCCACCTCGCGGTCGCCTGCGGCCATGGCGGCGGCGATCCACGTCGCGCTGGTGTCGCGCACCAGCGGACCAAGGCCGCTCACCAACCCGCCCGCGCCGCGGCGGGCACGGATCCCGTCGGGTGCGCCGGCGTCGACGTCGAAGGCGACCGGTCCCCGGTTCGAGACGATCACGATGGGCGGGGTCACGGCCGAAGGGCTCGCAGCAGGTCCGGGACCGCTTCGGGGCCGGCGAGCACCGCGGTGACCCGTCGCCGCACCTCATCGGGCAGCTCCGGTCCTCCGACCGCCACGCGCAGGCCGATGTCGAGCGCACCCTCCGACACCAGAGCGCCGAGGGCATCGAACGCCGCCAGGTCACCCAGATCGTCGCCGACGTACACCGCACCCCGAGCGCCAGCGCTCAATGCTCGCAGGGCGGTGCCCTTGTCGACGCCGATAGGTGGGTGGAGTTCGACCGACCGCTTGGCGGGTCGGGACTCCAAGCCCGAGGTTGCCGCCACCTCGGCAGCAAAGGCCCCGACCGCGGCTTCGAGCTCAGGGTGGGTCCGGACGTGGAGGGTCAGCGAGAGGCCCTTGCACTCGACCCCCATACCTTCGAGCGAGCCGCCGGGCTCGGCCTCGGCTCCGCAAGCGACAGCAGCCTCATGCACGATCTGGCGCCACCGTTCGGCTTCTGGGTGGTCCTGCACCACGCCGTCCACCAACGATTCCAGGCCGTAGAGACCCGACAGCGTCACCGAGCCGGGAAGGTGCCGGGCCAAGAACGCCACTGGCCGGCCCGAGACCGCCGCCACCGTGCGATACGAGCCCGCCAACTCGTCGAGCAGGTCCGCCACACCGGGAACCGCAACGGCCGCCGCTGGGTCGTCGACCGTGAACGAGAGCGTGCCATCGAAGTCGAAGGCCAGGAGGGTGCGCTCCGCATGGGCGCGCAGCGGCGCAACCAGCGTGCGTAGCTCCGCGGCGCTCAGTTGCCGGCCACCGCGGGGATATCAGGACCAAGGACCACAACCACGTTGTTGTCGCCCTCGACGCCACCGAGGCCCGCCTCGGCCAGTGGCTTGACGGCATCGGGGCTCTTGCCGAGCAGGAGCGCGATTGCGGTGGCGTCTTCTTGGTACTCCTCGACGAAGAAGAAGGTGGTCTCGGTGACCTGGATCGCCGAGTTGCCCGCTTCACCCATGACGTAGCCGGCCTCGCCGATGGTGGTGGACGTGGAAACTGCGGACCCCGCTGGCCCACCGCCGTTGAGCACCAGCGCCTTGACCTCGCCGGGAGCTCGACCCGTGGCGGGTGCGGTGGTCGTGGTGGTGGTGGTCTCGGCCGGCACGCCGTCGTCGAGGGGGGCCGTGGTGTTCGGGGTGCTGCCGCTTCCGTTCGAGGCGGACTCGCCGGCATTGCTGTTCACGCCCCCGTTGAGCAGGAGCAAGAACCCCACGGCAAGGGCGATGAACAGCACGATCAGGCCGCGAGCGTTGCCATCGATACCGCTGGATCGAGCTTCAGGTGCGGTCATGGAAGGAGCCGTTCGGTCGAGTACATCCGGACCAGCGTGGTCGGCCGGGCCACCGGATGCAAGCACCCCTGGACTACGGCTGCTGCCCGGGGGCGTGCTCATCGAGGAACGTCAGCAGCTCGGCCGGCTCCGCGCTGACGCGCACGAACCGGGCGAAGTCGTCGGCTCCGAGGAGTTCCCGCAGCACGGGGAGCACCGGTAGACGCTTGGTCCAGCACGCGTCGATGTCGAGGAAGGCCATGGGGCTGAAGCGTCCGTCGAACACCCGATAGACGTTCTGGGCACCGTCTTGGAACACCTCTTGCACGGTGCCGGCCCGACCCGGCGCGTAGATCACGCCGTCCACGGCGATCGACAGCAGCCCGTCCTCGCGCAAGGGATTGGAGAAGTACTTGGCGATGTGGGTGGCGAAGGGCGTGGGCGGTTCGTGACCGTAGAACCACGTCGGTATCGCCAGGCTCTCGCCTCGCCCTTCGGGTGTCACCTCGCCGAGGAGCCGAAACGCAGGCGCCTGCCAACGGTGGAGGGCGGCCAAGCGGTCTCGGTCGATGTCGCCGCCGGGCCTCACCACCCCGCCAGACTCCGGGAAGAGCGCTACGTCGCTCAGCTGAGCGATCGCCTCGGTCAGCGCCAAGTCACCCGACCGGGAGAGGAGCGCCCCGAGGTGGGTTGCCTCCATTGCCCCTGGTCCCCCTCCCGACACCACGACCACACCGGACCGAGCCAGCGACCGCGCCAGCTCGGCAACCAGCCGGTAGGCGGGTGCATCTCGCGCCATGGCGTGGCCACCCATGATGGCGACTACCCGACGCCCGGCCAACAGCTCGGTCCGTCGCTCGGTGATCGACTGGTCATGCATCGCCCGCAGCATGGCCACGTCCGCGTTGGGCGCGAGGCGGGTGGAGCGGTACGTCCGGAAGTCGAGGGTGGTGGCGTAGGACCCCGGGTCGTCGAAGACGAACCCGCCGAAGAGCTCTTCGGGCCCATAGAGCTCCGCCCGGAACGGCAGGGTCGGGAACCGGTCCTCCACGTCGACAACCTACCGCTGGGTCTGCACCTCCGAGGCGTACCCTTGGGGGCGATCGGGACCTGCCCGCTCGCAGGAGGAACACCCCATGGTCCAAGCCGCCGGTCCCGAGTTGGCGATCGACGTCGATCACTTCGGTCGGACGGGGTGGCTGCTGACCCAGACCCTCGACGCGTCTGGGATCGAAGACCTCCGGTCATGGGTCGACGAGATCGCCGCGTGGCCCGACGACGGCGACGGCTGGATGCACCATCGCGAGCTCACCGACGACGGTCCGCGCCTCTGTCGCAGCGAGAACCTGATCCCATTCCACGCCGGCCTCGGCAAGCTGCTCACCACGGGGATCCTGCTGGAGACGGCGTCGGCGCTGCTGGGCCAGCAGGCCGTGCTCTACAAGGAGAAGGTGAACTACAAGCTGGCTGGCGGGGCTGGCTACGCACCCCACCAAGACGCCCCTGCCTATCCCTTCATCGATGCCCACGTGTCGTGCATGGTGGCCGTCGACGATGCCACCGTCGACAATGGATGTCTCGAGGTGGTGGAGGCCATGCACCACGAGGTGCTGCGTACCGACGATGCCGGGTGCGTCCACCCCGACCTGGTGGAGCACTACACATGGAAGGCCGTCGAGGTCCCGGCGGGCTCGACGCTGTGGTTCCACTCCCGCACTCCACACCGCAGCGGACCCAACACGTCGGGGGTGCCTCGCCGAGCGGTCTACCCCACCTACAACGCGCTCGCCGAAGGTGATCTGCGCGCGGACTACTACACGGCCAAACTCGCCCGCTTCCGCGCCGAGGGCGGTCGCTCCGACGGCATGGTGCAGGTCTCGTTGATCGATGACTTCCAGGGCCGGGCCGTCTGATGCCGGCTGGGACCGTCGACGACGTCATCGCCCTGTTCGAAGAGTGGGGCCGCCTGCGCTACGACGAAGAGGTGACCCAGCTCGAGCATGCGCTCCAATGCGCCGCACTGGCACGAAGCGAGGGAGCCGACGATGCGTTGGTCGCCGCCGCACTCCTCCACGATGTGGGCCACCTGCTGGAGCTGCGGGAGGGCGGGCGCCCCGATGGCCAGGTCCGCGACGACCTCGGCCACGAGAGGCGCGGCACGCACTGGCTCGGGGCCATCTTCGCGCCGACCGTCACCGCTCCGATCGCCCTGCACGTTGCGGCCAAGCGCTACCGATGCACGGTGGACGCCGCGTACCACGCAACGCTCTCCCCTGGGTCGCAGCGCAGCCTCATCCGCCAGGGCGGGACCATGTCTTCGGACGAGGTCGCCCGGTTCGAGGCGCACCCCGCACACGCCGCGGCGGTGCGGCTCCGGGGCTGGGACGACCAGGGCAAGGACCTGGCCATCGAGGTGCCCGACCTCGCCGCCTACGTGGAGGTGCTCGAACGTCTTGGCGCGCCAAGACCGCACGTTCCGTAGCGGCGTCGCCACGAAAATGATCCGCCCGGCCCTTCCCTTCGGCCTCGCTCGTCCGTAACCTCGGCCCATGGCCCGTGGCATCGGCATCGTATTGCAATGGGTGGGGCGCCTCTCGGTGGTAGGCGCCATCTACGTCTTGGTGTGCGCCTTCTTCCTCCCGGCTGGGGTCCAGTTCCTCAACCCGCTCGTCTGCACGCCCGGCCTCGAGCTCGACAACGCCCGCTACAGCGGACCGTTCGAACCCGACAATCAGCGCCTCGAACTGGTTTGCACCAGCACCGTCGGGTCCACCAGCGCCGCCCGGAAGGTATTCCTCATCGCCGCCACGATGGTGGCATCGGGACTCGGCGCGATCTACCTGAGCTCGAAGTTCTTGCGGAAGCGCCAGCTCATCCCCGGCGGGCCACCCGTCCGCTGACGTGGTGGGTCCGGGTCAGTCCTCGGGTGCAGCCGACGCAAAGGCGCGCGCTCGGTCGAGCTGCGCCAGCCGCTCGGTGCGGTCCGTGGAGCCCACGAGCACGTAGTCGTCGTCGAACTCGGCTCGGAGCTCACCAGCACCATCAAGCATCCACGGCTGCGCCATGCGTCGCGGCACCCGCACGCGTTCGGGGGCTTGCATGGTCCCGAACACGTGGTCCCACCACGGCATGGTGACGCCGTGGTTGCTCATGGGGTGACCGAAGTGGTGGTGGAAGTGGTGCTTGCGCACCCAGCGCTCGTAGCGATTGCCCGGCGCCTTCAGGTGGGCTTGGGCGTGCTGATACTCGTAGAAGAAGTAGCCGAGGCTCCACCCGATGGCCACGGCCAAGCCGAACCACCAGCTGACCGTGATCCACCCGAGCGGCATCCACGCCGCGAACCCCACCAGCAACATCCCCGCCCAACTGAGCAGGTGGGTGGTGGAGAACCTCCACCCGGCAGCGACGTGGTGCTCGAGGTGCTCGCGGCTCATGATCCCCTTGCCGTGCAGGTGATGCATGGCGAAACGGTGGAGCAGGTACTCGAACAATCCCCAGAGGTTGAAGCCCACCACGAAGGCGGCCAAGAGGAGCAGGATCGTGATCATCGGGCTTTCCTTCGAGGGTCAGCGGCATCGAGCCAGGGGGCGCTCAGCGTTCTCGCTGAAGCCAAGTGCACCGGGTCCGCACCCCAGCCCACGAGGAGCGCCTCGGTGACATGGGTGCCCACCTGTGCGCCCGTGGCGGGCAGGCCGGTGACGAGACCGTCGGCCAGCAGGGCGCCGTTGAGCGCCAGCACCCATGCGAAGGTTCGAGCGAGCGAGGCATCGACGGGGGCGCCCAGGGGGTCGGCCAGTGGACCATCGACACGCAGGGCACCGAGTTCGGCCGCCTCGGCCAGCAGCCGATGCGGAAGGCCGAGGACGTGCATGGCCACCGGCACCACAGCGCCGGCGTCGGCTGCGTCCTCTACCCCCGGCGTCACGAGCAACTGCTGTTGGAGCCGGAACTCGTGGCGGTGGCGATCGGGCGCGGCCAAGAACAGATCCGAGAACCCGCAGAGCCGGGCCAGGGCCGCCACCTCGGGCGCCGTGGCGGGCACCACTCGCAGCGCGTCGTCCCACGCCGCAGCCGCCCCTGCGCCCACCTCGCCCAACACCACCAGCGCTCGCTCTTGCAGCGCCGCTACCAGAGCGCTGCGCGAAGGGAAGTACGTGTAGAGAGAGGCCGTCGCGTAGTCAGCAGCCTCGGCCAGCGCCGCCATGGTGAGGCCACCCACGCCCTCGCGATCGACGATTTCCGCGGCCAGGTCGAGCAGCTGGTGGCGACGCGCCTCGCGCTTGCGCGTCCGGCGGTCACCGGAAGGCGCGGTGGCCGAGGTCGCAACGTTTTCCGATGGCACATCGAAAAACGTAGACCCATCACCCAGCGGCGTCAACCGCCGCTCCGATCACCCCGCCAGGACCTTCTCGATATCGGCCGCGATCTTGGCGGGCTTGGTGGTGGAGCCGTAGCGCTTGACGACCTTGCCGTCGGGGTCGACCAGGAACTTGGTGAAGTTCCACTTGATCTTGTCGCCGAGCACGCCGCCCTGCTCGGAACGAAGCCACTGGTAGATGGGATGGGCATCGGCGCCATTGACGTTCACCTTGGCGAACATGGGGAAGGAGACGCCGTAGTTCAACTGACAGAACTCTTGGATCTCGCCTTCGGTGCCCGGTTCTTGATGACCGAACTGATCGCACGGAAACCCGAGCACCACCAACCCCTTTTCCGCGTAGTCCTCGTAGAGCTTCTCGAGCCCCTCGTACTGCGGGGTGAACCCGCATTTCGACGCCGTGTTGACTACCAGGACGGCCTTGCCTCGGTACTCGGACAGATCGACCTCGGCACCCGAGATGGAGGTGGCGGAGAATTCGTGCAGGGTGGTCATGGGTGGAGCCTTTCGGGGGTGGGTGCTGAAGCCTTCCACGGATGACAAGCTGGGGCGATGGCTGACCTCGACCGCGCGCTACGCGATGCGGCTCCCGCGCCGTTCTGGCTCGAAGCGCCCAACCGGCCCGACCCTCGCCTGCCACTCGATGGCGCCGCCACCGCCGACCTGGCAATCGTCGGGGGCGGCTATGCCGGTCTGTGGACGGCGCTGCTGGCCAAAGAGCGCGACCCCGACCGAGACATCGTGCTCATCGAGGGGGACCGCATCGGCTGGGCCGCATCGGGCCGCAACGGCGGGTTCTGCGCGGCGAGCATCACCCACGGCGAGCACAACGGTCGAGATCGCTGGCCCCACGAGTACGAACGGCTCCACCAACTCGGGCTCCAGAACCTCGATGAGTTCGAGGCCGCGGTGGCCCGCTACGACATCGCCTGCGACTTCCAGCGCGCCGGCGAACTCACCGTGGCCACCGAGGCCCACCAGGTCGACGACCTCCGGGTCGACCCCAACGATCCCAATCTTTCGTTCCTCGACCGCGACCAGATCCAGGCCGAGGTCCATTCACCCACCTACCTCGCCGCCTGCCTCGACCGGACCACCGCGCTGGTGGACCCGGCTGCGCTGACGTGGGGTCTGGCCGATGCGTGCGAGCGGCTCGGGGTGCGCATCGTGGAGCACACGCCCGTCGACGACCTCCGACGATCCAACGGGAGCGCCGGTCTCGAGCTGGCTACCCGACGCGGCACCATCCGCGCCCGGCAGGTCGCGCTCGGCACCAACGTGTTCCCATCCTTGGTGCGTCGAACGCGCCCCTACACGGTCCCCGTGTACGACTACGTCTTGATGACCGAGCCGCTCACGGCCGAGCAGCTCGATGCCATCGGTTGGCGGGGCCGCCAAGGCATCGGCGACAGCGCCAACCAGTTCCACTACTCCCGCATGACCGCCGACGACCGCATCCTGTGGGGCGGCTACGACGCCGTGTACAACTTCGGTGGCCGGGTCCACGAACGCCACGACCATCGCGACGCCACCTACCGCACCCTCGCCCGGCACTTCTTCGAGACGTTCCCCCAGCTCGAAGGCCTTCGCTTCAGCCACCGGTGGGGCGGGTCCATCGACACGTGCTCGCGGTTCTGCGCATTCTTCGGCACGGCCTACGACGGTGACGTCGCCTATGCCGCCGGGTTCACCGGCTTGGGCGTGGGTGCCACCCGATTCGGCGCCAATGTGATGCTCGATCTCTTGAGCGGCGAGCGCACCGAACGGACCGAGCTCGAGATGGTCCGCACGAAACCGGTGCCCTTCCCGCCTGAGCCGCTGGCGTGGATCGGCATCACGGCCACGAGGTGGTCGCTCGACCGAGCCGACCGCAACCAGGGACGACGCAACGTCTGGCTGCGCACCCTCGACCGGCTGGGCCTCGGCTTCGATTCCTAACCGGGATCAGCCGGCCTGGAGTTCCTCGATGCGAGTGATGGCACCCTCGAAGCCGGTCGGGTCGAGGTTGCCTCCAACCGAGGTGACCACCACCTGGGTCGCCAGGTCTCCGGTGCGGATGATGAGGACGCCAATCGAAAGCGGCAGCGCCTCGCCGCTCTCGTCGGTGACCACGTACTCCGCACTGGCGGCAACGCTCTCATCAGCTTGGGTGACGAGGTATTCGTCGGCTCCGAACTCACCTTCGACCGTGGTGGTGTCGTTGCCTCCGAATTGGTCGATGATGGCGGCGTCGATGCACGCCAGGACATCAGGGTCAGCGAAGGGCGCAAGCGCGGCGCTGGCGTCGTCCTCAGAGGTGAACACCTTGGTCTCGACCGCAACGGAGGCGCCGTCACCGGCGTCGAAGTCGCCAGTGAGGAAGTCGTCATCGGTGAAGGTCGCAAGCTCATCGCTGTCATCGCTGAAGGATGGGTCGCAGCCTTCGAGCGGGCTCGGTTGCCCGTCGTCGGTTGCGGGCTCAGCCCTCCAACCGTCGGCGAAGTCCGACACCGTGAGGTCGATGGCTTCGGCGCGGGCCTGAGCATCGGCGTCGCCCTCGGGTTCGGGTTCGGGTTCGGGTTCGGCCTCGGTGGTGGTGGTGGTGGCTTCGTCCGTGGAGGCGACGGTGGTCGTGGTCTCCTTGTCGGCGCCGTCGTTGCCGCCTGAGGTTCCGCAGGCGGACAAGAGCAAGGCCGCAACGATGGTCACAGCAGTGAGGGAGGGGCGATAGCGGACGAACGACATGACGACTCCGAACGGGGCGGTATGAGAGACATCATTATGGTCGACCAACGGAGAGCCGTGGCGCACCGATGTGGGACACTCCGGGCCATGGCATCGACTGAGGAAACCATCGCACGGGTCATCGCAGGCGGGCGCGTGGCCTACGGAGCCGCATGCATGGTTGCGCCCGGCATCGCCGCTGGCCCTGCGGGGGCGCGAGCCGAGGGGCAACTGCGCTGGATGGTGCGCGCCTTCGGCGTGCGCGACGTGATCCTCGGCGCCGGCACCTTGCGCGCCCTGCGCGATGATCCCACCAGCGCGGTGGGATGGGTCGAGATGAGTGCCGCGGCCGACGGCCTCGACCTGGCGAACGCCGTGGTGTTCCACAAGGAGCTCGACCGCACCGGCGTGATCGGCGTGTTCGCACTCGCCGTGCCCGCCACGCTCGGCGGGTGGTGGGCGGCGCAGAAGCTGCGAGCCTCGGCCGGATCGTGAACTGACCGGTCCGGTCAAACCAAGCCCAGGTCGTCCTTGATCGCCTCGAAGGTCAGCTCCACAACAAGGCGGTTGCCAGCTTCTGTCAGGTGAAGCCCGTCGGCGTCTCGGATGCGCACATCCTTGCCGTCGATGGGGGCGGTGGCGCGGAAGGTTCCCTCGGGCGTCAACGTGGCGCTCCAGTCGATCCGGCCGACGCCGAGGTCATCGACGATCTCGTTGAACCTCGGGATCCGCTCGGTATAGAGAGGCCACAACTCATCGTCGGCGGCCGGCGCAGTGACCCAGGAGACCGCTGCTCCCGCCGCTCCCGCGGCGTCGACGGCATCTTCGGCCTGGGCGGCCCACCAGGTGTACATGTCTTCGGTGTCGGGGGTGACCTTCACCCCCTCGGGCGTGCGGAACAACGGCTCGCCGATGCCGTAGTTGCAGCAGGCTTCGATGACGACCACATCGGGCCGCCAGGTGTCGACCTGCTCCTCGATCTCGCGCACCCACCATCCCTGGCCGGAGAGCAGCCCGGTCCCGTACCCGCCCACGAATCGGGTCTCGGCGCCCGCCTCTTCGAAGCGACGTTCGATTTCACCCGAAGCGCCGAGCATCAACGAGTCGCCCACGAACAGCACGCGGGTCTTGCCGTCACCTCCCGGATCGCGCGCCAAGGCGTCGAGGGCGGTGCGCCCCACAGAGATCAGCCCCATGGCTGCCACCGCGAGCGCCAAGGCCACCACCACGACCACCGCCTTCGATGTCCCCGGCGGGCGCTCATGTGGAGCATGGGTTCGCATGGTCACCGAGCCAGTGAACCAGCCCGGGCACCCCTCGCCGCGTCACCGAGCCAGATCCGGGGGTGCCAGAGCCCCGGCACGAGCAGATTCAGGCCAGCATGCGCACGCAGAGCACCGCGATGTCGTCGGTGGGGGAAAGCACGTCGCCCACCACCTCATCGGCGATGGCTTGCGCCGTGGTTGGGGTGCGATCGACCATGCGCCGGAGCAGGGTTTCGAGCGACGCGCCCACCTCTTGGTCGCGCACCTCGACCAGCCCATCGGTACACAGCAGGAGGACATCGCCCGGTTCCAGGGTGACGGTGGCGACGGGGTAGGTCGCATCGGCATCGACGCCGAGCGGCGGACCACCGTCGGATTCGAGGATCCGGGCGGCTCCGGACAACAGCAACGGGGGGAGGTGGCCGGCTCGAGCCCACGAAAAGGTCGACGAGGCCGCCTCCACCACTCCATAGCAGCACGTCGCGAACAGATCGTGCTCTCCCATCCGCCCGAGTACCACGTTCGCCCACCGCAGCACCGCGCTCGGCAGGTGGTGCTCGTGGGCCATCGCTCGAACGATGGTGCGCACCTGGACCATGAACGCGGCCGCCTCGGGCCCATGGCCGGCCACGTCGGCAACCAGGACGGCGAGGCGGCCGCCACCGAGGTCGAAGGCGTCGTACCAATCTCCCCCGATGGACTGCCCCTGCGATGCCGGCTGGTAGCGGGCACCGATGTCGATGCCCTCCATCATGGGCAACGATGCCGGGAGGGCGGCCCGCTGGAGGATCTCCACCGAGAACCGGCTCCGCTCGGCTTCAAGTTCGGCGGCCACCCGGGCCTGATCATCAGCCACCCATTGGGAGACATTGCGCGACGCGGCCAAGTAACCATCGCCCAAGCGGACGACGCTCAGGCTCCAGTAGCCAGAGATCGGATGACCGCTGGGGGTGACGTCTTCGTAGCGCAGCCGGTGGCTCACGAAGGGCACGCCCGCCTCCACGACCTCGACGAACTTCGAGAAGAGCCCTTGCTCCTCGAAGTGCGGGTACATCTCGAGCAAGCGACCTCCAACGAGCTCGGAACCCGACCGCCCGGCGCCATCAACCGATGCCCGGTTCATGTAGGTCAAGACGAAATCCACGATCGAACCGCTGGTATCTCGTACGGCCACCCCGACGGCAACGTGATCCAACATGGCGTCGAGGGCCTGGCGGAACTGGACGTCATCGGCGAGCGGCCCGGCAGCGACGAGACCGCTCTCGCTCGTGCCCTCCCCGCTTGCGCTCATGGTCGCTTGGTACGCGGCTCCTGTGACAGGGGTTCTGGGGCGAGTCGCGCCCGCAGCTCCACGTAGACCTCGGTGCCCACCACCGCCGCCAGCTCGGTGGCCAACGAATCGATGGCGGGCTGGTCGCCTACGTACGCCCGGTCTCCCTCGGTACAGCACCAGTGCATGGTCTCGCCCTCGGCGCCCCAGTGCTGTCGAGACCATGCCGCAACCGTGGCTCGCTCCCGGCCGCCCTCGAGCGGCTCCCATTCGACGTGGATCGGCAACTGCCAGCACACCGAGGGCTTCCAGTCCATGGGGGCTTCGCCATCGTCGAGCGCTCCGAGGTGCAGCGCACACCCCTCGCCTCCCGCGAACCCAGGACGGTTCAAGAAGACGCACGCTCCGTCGACCACACGGGTGTTGGTGGCCGCTTCGTCGCTGAAGACGCCGTGGTCCCTGGCCACCTCGTGGAACTGGAAGCGGGCGGGATCGAGCAGCGTGGCGAGGGCAGCCACCGTGTGGGCCTCATCGGCGCCATCGATGTGAGCACCAACCGAGCAGCAGCCCTGGCCGAGGTGCTCTGCCGGGTCGTCCAAGATGCCAAGGCAGCCTCGGCCCCAGATACAGGTCCACGACGAAGCGAGGAAGGCCCGATCGATGCGCCAATCGACGTCGGCTGTCACGATCTCCTCCCAGATGGGCGGGCGGGCATCTGCTCCTGGCACCTCCAGAGCCTGGCACGCGCCACCGCCATAAGGTTCTGGTCCATGCAACCCCATGCTCTGAAGTTCCTCGCCCTGACCGTGCTGACGCTTGTGCCCACGCTCGCGGCCTGCGGCACCTCGGGCGACAATGGCGCCTCGGACACCTCGACCACGGTCGCCAGCACCACCACCACAGTCACCACCACCACCACGGACACCACGGACACCACGGACACCACGGACACCACGGACGTCGCGGGCAGGTTGCCGCCGTGCCAGGAACTGCTCCAGCAGTACGCCGATACCTTCACCCCCGACGATCTCGATCCGGTCATCGACCTCTTCCGCTCGTGGGTCCCGTTCATGCCCGACGACGTCGCCCTGGCCACCGGCAACTTGGCCGATGCCTACGAGCAAGCCGGTGGCTCCGTGGCCAACCTCAACATGGCCGATGTCGAACTGACCGCCGACGCGCAGACGTTTTCCGACTGGACGAACAACGGTTGCCCACCCAAGTGACCGCCTCCTGATGCGCGCTGGCGTCGACCGCTTCGTCTCCTTCGTCGCCCGCCTCATCACGCGCGGGTTGTTTCGTTCGGTGGAGGTCATCGGGTTCGACGACCTCCCCGCCGGACCGCGCCTGATCGTGGCCAACCACTTCAACGGGTTCGTCGACCCGGTCGGTCGACGGCGGGGGCGACAACGCCGGCACCTTCGGTTCGGTCGTCGCCGAACTGCACCATGGCCACGTCGTCGCCATCTTCCCTGAAGGCACCACCCACGACGACCAGCGGCTGTCACCCGTGCGCGCCCTCACCGAGGAGATACGCGTCCGGCTGGCCGCGGAGCTCGATGACCTCCCGGTTCCGGCGCGACGCGACATCGACACCGCGGTCGCCGCGCTGCTCGTGGCCGTCGCGCGTGCTGTGGCCGCGTCCCCGGTGTCGAAGGGCACCAACCGGGTGCTCGCCGGGGTCATCGCCTTTCCGCTGGCCTTGAGGGCTCCTCGCGGTGAACGACGTGGGATCCGGCTCGCTGCTACCGCACATGGCAGGCCGTCACGAGCAACGTGAATCGGCGACGAGGGGTGCGCGATCTGCGGGAGTACCGGACCGAGGTGCTGCACCGCATCAGCGCAGCGCGCACCAGCGCCTCTTCGTGAACGTCGAACTCGAGGTCTCTGCTGCGGATGCTCGACCTCAGGGGATGGCCGGGAACGTGGCCACCAGGAGGATGCCCAGCGAGATGAGCAACACCTTGATCGATATCCACCCGAGGCCGACCCGCCGGGGAATGGTCCGTGGGTACCCACACCCCTGAGCCGGACCCTTGCCCCCTCCGTCCTAATGTCATACATTAGAAGGCGTTGCGGTTGTCGATGAAGGAGTGCAGCGTGGAGTTCGGGTTGTTCATGAACGGTTACCTGCCGGGGCCCGCCGCCCACGATGGCGAAGCCGAGCACGAGATGCTCATGCGCGAGATCGGCTATGCCATCCACGCCGACCAGTACCACTGGAAGTACGTGTGGTTCGGCGAGCACCATGCGCTGACCGAGTACTCCCACATGTCGGCACCCGAGGTCGTCTTCGGGTACGTGGCGGCCAAGACCGAGCGCATCCACATGGGCTCGGCGATCATGAACCTGTCGCGCCCGGTCAACCATCCGGTACGCAACGCCGAGCGTGTCGCCATGCTCGATCACGTCACGGGCGGTCGCTACGAGTGGGGCACCGGACGTGGCGCAGGCAGCCACGAGATGGCCACGTTCGATCTGCTCACGTCCGAGACCAAAGCCATGTGGGACGAGGCCGCACCCGAGATCCTGCGCATGTGGGAGCAGCGGGACTACACGTTCGAGGGCGAATTCTTCCGCGTCGAGAAGCCGCACAACATCTTGCCCAAGCCCTACGGCAAGGGACATCCTCCGCTCTGGGTCGGTTGTGGCAACCCCGGGACCTTCACCAAGGCCGGCGAGCACGGCATCGGTGCCATCGCCTTCAACTTCGAGCCCATCTACAACCTCAAGGGCCGCATCGAGGCGTACAAGGAGGGCATCGCCAACTGCACCGAGCCGCTCGGCCAGTTCGTGAACGACAACGTGATGATGACGAACGCTGTGGTGTGTGTGGCCGACCGCCAGCGTGCCCGTGAGATCGCCATGTCCGCAGGCCGTGGCTACCTCAACACGATGGTCAACCTCTACCACGACACCATGCCGCCCCAGCCCGGCGCCGTGAAGTGGCCGGGCGCCCCTCGGGGCATCACCGACGAAGCCACGCTCGACTACTGCATCGAGGAGGGGTACCTGCTCTGCGGCAACCCCGACGAGGTGCTCGAACAGATCGCCAAGTACCAAGACGTCGGCTGCGACCAACTGGTGTTCGGCATCCCCAACGAGGGCTTCGAGCACGAGGAGGTGCTCGAGATGATCGAGCTCTTCGGCTCCAAGGTGATCCCCGAGTTCGACAAGGACCCCGAGCACCGCACCACTCGCCTGCGCGCCGAGGCGAAGCGGAAGTACCCCGACTTCGCCCACCCGCTCCCCGAGGGCTTGGATCCGTCGGTCATCCCGACCAACGCCCTCCTCCCGCTCGGAGGCTGACACGGCACCGATCGCCGTCGGCACACGCGAGCGCCTGCTCGACGAGGCCGAACGGCTCTTCGCCACGGGTGGCGTCGACGGCGTCACCACCCGACAGATCACCGCAGCAGCCGCCCAACGCAACACCTCCGCGGTCAGCTACCACTTCGGCTCGCGCCAAGGTCTGCTGCTCGAGATCTTGGCGAGGAGGGGCGGACCGGTCGACCACGAGCGCGGTCGGCTCCGCCACGAGCTGGGCGCCGCACCGACGCTGGCCGGCCTGGTCCGCTGCCTCGTGGTGCCCTACGCGGCGCTCGTGCACCAACAGGGCGGGCGGTCCTACCTCCGCATCGTGGCCCAGCTTCGGGGCCAGTTCGCGGCGTGGCGAATCGAGTCCGATGCCACCACCACCAAGCACCTCGCCGCGATCCTCGATGAACTCGAGATCGCGGCCGACCACCCGCCCGCCATCGCCGCCGAGCGGATCGTTGCCCTGATCATGTTGTTGACCGGTTCCGTGGCCGAGCGGGCCCGACGGATAGACGACGGCTCGGCGAACGAGCTCGACCACGAGGCGTTCGTCGCCAACCTGATCGCCATGTGCGCCGCCATGATCTCGGCCTGACGACGCCGGGCCCCATCCACGATCGAGCGGCTCCGACCTGCGAACGTCTTCCCATGGGCGCGCCCCAGGAACCGTCAGCACCGGAAGGACCGGACGCACCGGCCAGCCTCGATCCGCTGATGACCGGAGCAATCGTGCGCGTGCCGATGCCCAGCTGGGTTCCGCGCGCCATCGTGTTGGCGCTTGCCGGTGTGGCCGGGCTGCTGGCGCTGCGCTGGATGCTCGCCGAGCTCCAATCACTGCTCATGGTGCTCGTCGTGTCGTTCTTCTTGTCGTTCGCCCTGGAACCGGCCGTGGATTGGCTGTCGCGCCGAGGCATCCGGCGCGGCCTGGCGACGGGCATCGTGATGGTGGGCGGCTTCGCCGCATTCGTGGCGTTCTTGGTTCTGCTCGGCAGCGCGCTGTTCACCCAGGTGTCGGACTTCATCGAAGATGCGCCGCAGCGCATCCAGCGGGCCGAGCAAGAGGTCAATGATCGGTTCGACCTCGGGATCGACACCGATGAGCTGGTCAATGAGCTCCAGGGCCAAGACATCCAAGAAGTGGCCACCAACCTGGCCGGCAACGCCCTCACGCTCGGCATCTCGGCCGTCGGCGTCATCTTCCAGCTCCTGACCGTGGCGCTGTTCACCTTCTATCTGGTGGCCGACGGCCCCCGGTTCCGGCGAACGGTGCTGTCGTTCCTGCCTGCGGCGCGCCAGCAGCGCGTCATCGCCGGCTGGGAGATCGCCATCTCCAAGACCGGCGGCTACATCTATTCGCGCGGCCTCCTGGCCTTGGCCTCCGCCTTCGCCACCACCGTCGCGCTCGAGGTCATCGGCGTGCCGTACTCGCTGGCGCTGGGCTTGTGGACGGGCCTTGTGAGCCAGTTCATCCCCACCGTCGGCACCTACCTCGCTGGTGGCCTACCGATCTTCGTGGCGCTCATCGACGATCCCCGAGAAGCGCTGTTCGTGGTCATCTTCATGGCCGCCTACCAACAGATCGAGAACTACGTCTTCGCTCCCAAGATCACCGCCCGCACCATGGACATCCACCCCGCCATCGCGTTCGGCACGGTGATCGTGGGCGCATCACTGTTCGATGTGGTCGGGGCCCTCGTGGCCCTCCCTGCCGCGGCGGTCCTCCAGGCCGTCGGCTCCACCTACCTCGCCCGCCACGAGGTGGTCGACACGCAGATCACCCGCGAGGCCATCCCCCGGAGGCGGCGCGGCCCGAAGGACAGAACCTCAACGGAGCCAACGACCTGAACGAGCGCCGCTGGACCGTCGGGGCGCCCGCCTTCGCCCATCTGGCCACCGACAGCAGCGTCGACGTGGTGGCTTGGCTCGTCACGTCGTAGCCATCAGTCAGATCGACGCTCGGACAGCACCCTCTTGGAAGGAGACGAACCATGGCGAGAGGTCACTGCTGGTCCGGGCCGCCGCTCGGCCTCACCCGGGCATGGGAACCGGCATGTCGTCGGCGCGCAGGAGGGCGTCGGTGCCCCCGTCGACCGTGAGCACCGAGCCGCAGAAGTAGCGCGCCTCGGGGCCGAGAAGGAAGCGCACGAACGCGGCGAGTTCCTCGGCCCGACCCGGGCGGCCGATGGGCACCGGAAAGGCGTCGACGAACGCCCCGATGACCGGGTCCTCGCGGCTGGCCTGCAGCAGCGGCGTCTCTACCGCGCCGGGCGCCACGGCGTTGAGGGTGATGCCGGCGCCGGCCCATTCGGGGCTGGGGGCCTGACGCCGCACCCATCGGGCCACGGCGAGCTTCGTGGCCGGGTAGCAGCCGAGCGATCCGGCGGCGTCGCCCGCCACCCGGGCCGCCGCCTCGTCGCCCGCCAGGCACGCGTCGGTCACGGCCAGCGGCGGACCGGGGAAGCACGTCGTGGAGTTGGAGCTGATGGCCACCGCCGCGGGAGCGTCTCCGGCCGCCAGCAGCGGGCGAAGCCCTTCCAGCAGATCGACCGTACCGAAGTAGTTCACCGACACCAGGAGGCTCCCAGCGAACTTTGCCAACCCCGAGATTCCCGCCCAGGTGACCAGCCCGTCCAGACGCCCGTCCGCCAACTCGGTCACCCGCTCGATGGCGGTGCTCCTACCGGCGGCGGTGGCCAGGTCGGCCACCACGTCTGCATCGTGCTGGTCGACACCGATGACGCGATGGCCGTCGTCGCGCAGCAGGGCGGCCGT
>Ga0105045_10000985_pt1 | contig 22545 bp, 13 predicted proteins | sample MAT02_FD_78089 | JGI IMG/M metagenome (GOLD analysis project Ga0105045, IMG submission 78089) | Freshwater microbial communities from Lake Fryxell liftoff mats and glacier meltwater in Antarctica - MAT-02 (megahit assembly) | ecosystem: Environmental > Aquatic > Freshwater > Ice > Liftoff... | reverse complement strand
GCCATTCCCATCATTGCCGACGATTATGTGGACATAGAATTTGGGACCGGTGCGCTCAAAATCACGCCCGCACACGACCCCAATGACTACGAAGTAGGCCAACGCCATCAACTCGAGGTCATAGATACCATCGCAAATGATGGCAAAATAAACGAGCAATGCACGTTCGCCCCCATCGTCGGCTTAGATCGTTTTGAGGCGCGCAAACAAATGAAAGGCTTTTTGGAAGAAAGCGGTCATTTGGTCAAATTAGAAGATTACATGACCAAAATTGGCCGCTCCGAGCGCACCAACTCGGTGGTAGAACCCAAACTTTCCTTGCAGTGGTTTGTAAAAATGACCGACCTCGGCGCACCAGCCCTTAAGGCGGTGATAGACGAAGAAGTGAAGTTTTACCCGCCTAATTTCCAGAATTTGTACCGAAATTGGATGGAAAACCTGCGAGACTGGTGCATTTCGCGCCAACTCTGGTGGGGGCAACAAATTCCGGCTTGGTACCTAAAAAGTGAAGCATTCAACCAAGAAACATTCATATTTGTAGCCGAAACAGCGGAAGAGGCCCTAGCAAAAGCCAAGCAAGAAACAGGTAACAGTACCCTGACAATGAACGACTTGCGTCAAGACGAAGACGTGCTCGATACCTGGGCATCCTCTTGGCTCTGGCCCATTTCAGTATTTGATGGTTTCCAAAAACCGGAAGGCGAAATCAACTACTATTACCCAACCAGCGTATTGGTAACAGGCTGGGATATTATCTTTTTCTGGGTGGCGCGTATGGTGATGGCGGGCTACGAATTCCGGGGCGAAAAGCCCTTCAAAGCCGTGTATTTCACGGGTATGGTGCGCGACAAACAACGCCGAAAAATGTCCAAATCGCTCGGCAATTCGCCCGACGCGCTCCAGTTATTGGCTGATTTTGGCGCAGATGGCGTACGGTATGGCTTGATGTCGAGCGCAGCGGCGGGTGGCGACATTCTATTCGACGACAAACTCTGCGAAAACGGGCGAAATTTCTGCAATAAACTCTGGAATGCGCTGCGCCTCATCAAAGGCTGGCAGGTGACGGAAACGCCTGCCCAAGAAGATATTGCGCGTAAAAATGCGTTGGCGGTACGCTGGCTGGAGCAAAAATTTCAGCAAGTACTGGCCCAAATTTCCCAAGATTTTGAGCAGTTCCGACTGAGTGAAGCCCTGCTTTCCCTTTATACCTTTATTTGGGACGATTTCTGCGCGTGGTACCTCGAAATGATTAAACCCGCTTACGAGCAGCCCATAGATCGCATTACGTACGAGGCTACCCTCGATTTTTTTGCCCAAATGATGGTGGCGTTGCATCCTTTTATGCCCTTTGTTTCGGAAGAAATTTGGCATCAACTGCGGGCGCGTGCCGAGGGCGACGATTGCTGTGTGCAAACCTATCCCAAAGCAGGGTTGGTGGATAATACATTGATTTCCAAGGTAGAATCGGCTAAAAGTATCATCACCGGTATTCGGGATATCCGCAATCAAAATCAAATAAAACCCCGCGACCCACTGGTTGTTTCTATGCAAGACAGCGACACGGCGCGGCAGTTATTTGCGGAAATTGGCATTCGAGAAATGTTGATGAAAATGGCGATGTTGGAATCGCTTGACTTGTCGGACAAAGAGCCGGCCAACGCCAAATCATTTATTTCCGGTACGGAACAATGCTTTGTGGTGTTAAATCAAACCATAGATGTGGCCGCCGAACGGAAAAAACTGACCGAAGAATTGGCGTATCAACAAGGATTTATTCGCTCCATCGAAGGCAAACTTTCCAACGAGCGTTTTGTGAGCAGTGCGCCGCCAGCCGTGGTGGAAAATGAGCGCAAAAAGTTGGCAGATGGGCAATCTCGCGTACAAATGTTGGAAGAAAGTTTGTCCAAACTTTAGAAAAGTGCTGTACCTTTACAGGGATGCAACATCGTATTTTACTCTTTATGTTGGCTTGGGTGCTGCCCGCGCGTTGTGCGCGGGAGGTAATTATTGACTTGCCGGAGGAACCTACCAAGTTAGTAGCAATCTGTCATTTTACGGAAGGCGACCGTTTTCGAATGAAAGTCTCGCTGAGTAAATCGGTGAATGACGGTACGGCCACCAAGTTTTTACAAGATGGAGTAGATGCAATTCTTTCCACCAACGGGCAATTTTGGGATCGGCTGATACCAGACACCACCAAAAGATCCGAAATTTCATTTTGGGAGAGTCGTATTGGTAAAACGGGCCAAGCAGGGCAAACGTATTCGTTTTCTGTTCGGGTACCTGGTTTTCCAGTAATTCAGAGCAGCAGTTACATTCCCCAACCCAGTCCAATTCAACACATTGTAGTTGGTCCGGCCGATATTTCAGTAGTCGCCTTGGGGGATAATTTGAGTGAATTACGGGTTCCGCTCGAATTACGTGTAAAAGAATTCCCTTCCGAAAATCATTATTTCGCTTTCAATTTGAGGCACGAAACAGCGGTTTATGAAACTTTTATGCCGCCTACCATTGATTTTTGGGAAGAAGGCCGCACCAACTTCTTAACCGATGGCCGTACTTTTTCTTTGCTACACGATATTCCGGAACCGGCTGTTCTGATCAATGAAAACTACTGGGCCGACAATCAAAAAACCCTCTACTTAGTTGCTCGGATTCCCTTTAATCCTGCTTACGAGCGCCCAAGAAGTATTTTTGTAGAGTGGCGCACCCTTTCCGAAGATTTTTATCGCTATCACCTCTCGCTTTCCCGACAAGGCAGTAATCTGCCGTTTAGTGATCCGGACGCCGTGTTTAACAACATAGAGGGCGGATATGGCAACTTTTCTGGATACTCTGTGTCTCGCGATACGGTGCTAATTCCCGATTTTTAGGGATCACCGCTCATACGGCGCTTTTTCAGGAAGTAAGGGTCTGAATTTGCCCGCCCGATACCTCCAATTATACGGTGTCCACCTATTTATTCCCCGTAATTCCCTATTTTTTCGTCTAAGTTGTGTCAATTTGCTAATAGACGTCCAATTTTTTCAAATTGGGCGGATATTTTGCGGTCGTGTCTGCCTACTTTTGCAGCGTGTTTTTTCAGGAAAATTTCAAATAAAACAATTCCCCCTCGAGTAGGTGGGAGAAAAGCCTTAACGAATGAGTAAAATAACCGTAGTGGGCGCCGGCAACGTGGGCGCAACCTGTGCCAATGTACTGGCACATGCCGACAGTGTGAATGAAGTCGTATTGATTGACATTCAAGGGAATATGGCCAAAGGCAAGGCCCTCGATACTTGGCAACAAGCCCCGATTGACAGCTTCTCAACCCGCGTAACCGGCGGCGACGATTACGCCCTCACTGCTGGCTCCGACATTGTTATCATCACTGCTGGTATTCCGCGCAAACCCGGTATGAGCCGCGACGATTTGATTGCAACCAATGCTAAAATCGTAGTTTCAGTCACCGAAAGCATCCTGAAATATACCAAAAACCCCATTATCATCGTCGTTTCTAACCCACTCGACGTAATGACATACGCTTGCTGGAAAGCCTCCGGCCTGTCGGAAAAACGCGTAATTGGGATGGCGGGTATTCTTGATACTGCACGCTATCGCGCCTTTTTGGCTGAAGCACTTGACGTATCTCCTAAAGATATCCAAGCGGTATTGATGGGCGGTCACGGCGACACAATGGTGCCGCTGCCACGCTACACCACCGTAAGCGGTATTCCGGTAACGGAGTTGATCCGGAAAGATAAATTGGACGCCATCCTCGAGCGCACAAAAGCAGGCGGTGGAGAGTTGGTGAACCTTATGGGTACTTCTGCTTGGTACGCACCGGGCGCAGCCGCTGCCCAAATGGCTATTTCTATTCTGAAGGACGAAAAACGCATTTTCCCTTGCTGCGTTCGACTGAACGGTCAATACAAATTGAACAATATCTTCTTGGGTGCCCCCGTAAAATTGGGCAAAAAAGGCATCGTTGAAATCATCAAACTTCGGTTGAAAAAAGACGAAATGGCCCTTTTGCACCAATCTGCGGAAGCCGTACGGGAAGTAGCCGATGCGTTTGACGCGATGAAAGTGGTGTGAAATTTAACACAATCTCTTGGTTCTTAGGTGCATCAGAGCACATCTTTCTCGGGTTCACCCAAGAATCAAGATTTTTAAGCGATTTTCTGATATGACAGCTCCTGCTTTTTGGAAAGATATGGTCTCCGCCGAAACCGGCGAATCAATTGAAAGCATTGCTGAAAAGCAGCCTGTAATGCTGGTTTTTTTGCGGTTTTTTGGGTGCTCTTTTTGCCGAGAAGCCATCAGTGATATTTCAAAAAACCGAAAAAAACTGGAAGACAAGGGCTTTAAAGTCGTGTTTGTCCACATGGCACCCGATCCCGCGGTTGCAACCAAGTTTTTTAAAAAATACCGACTTTATCCCGTTGACCATGTTTGTGACCCCGAGAAAGTCTTTTATAAAGCCTTCGGCTTGGATAGGGGTACGCCTCAGCAGTTATTCGGATTAATGAATTGGATTCGAGGTTTTCAAGCCGGTGTATTAGAAGGTCATGGCGTTGCGCCAATGCTCCAAAATTCTGACCTCGGAGACGGCTTTCAAATGCCCGGTGTATTCGTACTGCACAAAGGCGAAACAGTACGCTCATTCATACACCAACATCCGTATGACCGACCTGATTACGAAGAGATTTGCCAGATTTAAACAGGTTTTAATCGTTTGTTGCTGTTTTTGGGGACTGCAGACACTCGCTGCACAACCAGATTCCAGCCTTTTACCCTTCGCCGCCCCTCGCTCACTTCCTGAAATCACCATTCGTGATACCCGATTCGACCGCACGGGGTATGCCATTTGGCAGGCCGATTCCTTGCCGCTGCAAGGACCGGTCTCTCTAGCCGAACGCCTTCGGTGGGAAAACCGCCTCGATGTGCGCGCACAAGCGCCCGGAACGCTCGCTACCATTTCTATTCGAGGCGCAGGGCCTACCCGAACGCCTATTTTTTGGAACGGCTTGAACCTCCAAAGCCCTATGAATGGCGTGATGGATGCCTCCCTCCTCCCACTTTGGCCCGAAGACGAATTATCCATTTATTATGGCGGACAAAGTGCAGCCCTCAGCAGTGGTGCCATGGGCGGAACGGTGGTGGTATCGCCTCGAACGCCCGATTGGGAAACTGGTTTTTCAGGCAATGCAGGGGCCAGCATCGGTAGTTTCGGCAGAAAACAAGGACAGGCTTCCTTGGGTTGGGGCGCAGCGCGATGGAGCCATACTACCCGCGCCTCTTGGCAAGCAGCCAAGAACGATTTCCCCTTTCAAAAAAAAGGTTTAGATGGTCGTTTTTATGAGACCCAACAAGTCAATAATAATGCACAAAATATTGATTTTCAACAGTTTAATGCAGTTAAAATCAATACAAATAACACCCTGAAATCTGCATATTGGCACCAGCGGGTGTTTCGGGAATTGCCCCCTACCTTGACAGAATCGGCGCGCAAAACATGGCAAAGTGACCGCTCGCACAGAGGTGTATTGACCTGGGAATCAGCCCCCAAATCCTCGGTAATGTGGACTACTCGTGCCGCTTGGCTCGACGATTTTTTGGCCTACCACCTCGAAGGAGACACCGATACGAGCCATTCACGACAATTCTTACTCAGCACCGAACGCTCCGTCAGCCAGGGGCGGCATTGGGCTTGGCGAACGGGTGCGCAATACCTGCGGCAGTCCGCACAGGTAGATGGGTATTCGGATAGCACCCAGTGGTTTGCTCAAACGCGCTTAGCCGCATTCGCGATGGGAGAATGGCATCGAAAAAATGCCCGTATTTCCGCCCTGATTCGGCAAGAATGGGCTGAAGACCAAGCCGCTCCTTTCACGGGTACGCTGGGCGGACAAATTTCGGCAGGCCGTTGGGGCGATGCGCGGTTTCATGCTTCCCGAAACTTTACCTTACCCACCCTCAATGATCGTTTTTGGAGAAATCTCGGTAAACCCGACTTAAATCCCGAAAAGGGGTTTTCTGGTGATTTTGGTTGGGAAAAAAACTGGTCGAACCTACTACTGCAAGCCAGTGCCTTCCACCTACTGCTCGATGATTGGATTTTGTGGCAACCCGACGCTTCGGGACTTTTTAGGCCCAATAACCTGCGAAAAGTATGGAGCAGGGGACTGGAATTAGACCTGAAATGGCAGTGGATGGGAGAAGCACTGCCCCAACAAAGGCCTTGGTTGCGCCGTCTAAATCCCCATTTAACTCCTAGGTGGGCCCTTCAGTTCAGCGCAAATGCACAAACATCGCGCACTACCAACCAAGCCGTATATGGTGGTTCGGAGGCCGTTTTGGGCAAACAACTGCCCTATACGCCCCGTTTTTCGGCGGGAGCAAATGCCCGTTTGCAGCGGGGAGCCTTTTCATTGGCCTACCTGCATCAATTTACTGGAACACGATTGGATAATACCGGCAATGCTTTGCCAGGGTTTCAATTGGGGAGCCTGCTGGCCTCGTTTGCTTGTTTTAACCAACGATTGCGCCTCGATTTTAGGGGCGAAAACATCGGAAATACCCGCTACGAAATACTCCGAAACCGACCCATGCCGGGTAGAAATTGGAGCGTAGGACTGGGTTGGCAATGGTAAATGAAGGGTGTCTAAATACTTAATGGCCCTCAAAACGGCCGCAATCCCTTAGGATTCCGTTCCACAAAACCCAAAATAATGCGCCCAGAATCAGGGTCAGCATAGGGCGTGGATAAAAATTCCAACAGGGCATCTACGGTTTGGTCGCCATCATCCGTCGAAACAAATCCGTAGCCCAAATAACGCCCGTCTTTTACCCCCACAATCGCCACTTCTTCGGGCGTTCGCCCTTTGTCCACAAAGAAAAAACTGCCCGAAAGTCGGCGGGAAATTTTGGCAATGGCTATTTGTACGCGCTCATTGTAACTTTCCGTGCTTTCCTCCCCGACGCAGGCACCAAAACATTTTTTGATGTTGTAATGAAAACAGGCAGATTCCGAACTGTCGAGATGCGACAATCGGTGGCACAATTCGTGCTGATAGACCAAACTTTGTAGGTGATTGCGGGCTTGCTCGGGCTTGGGGTATTCGGCCACTAATTCCAAATTTTTGGCATTTTTGACCGTATTTTTTCCAAAAACGAGGCATTTGTAGCCTTCAAAATCCGTGTAAGCAAAAATCGCTCCCGCATGCTGCCGTGCCCGTTGTGCCCGATTGATGGCGGGTTGCAAGCGTTTAATTTCAGCACTTTCATACAGCAACGCGACGAGTTCACTGCCGGTAACCTCCCAACTGAGGTCGGCCACGCCCGTGCGAAGTTTTTCACCCTTGGGCGTGGTGTCGGCAAAATGCTCAAATAGGCGTTTGCGTATATTCAAACTTTTCCCGACATACAGGATTTGTCCGCGGGAGTCGTGTAAATAATAAATGCCGCAGGTATCTGGCACGGCATGAAGCCGCTCGAGGGTAATATTAGGGGGCAATTTGGTCTCCTTCACCCCTAAATTAACCAAACTCCGGATATTGTTTTTGCCTTCTTGTTGGGAGAGGATTAGTTGAAAAAGTTGCGTAGTCGCCAAGGTGTCATCGAGTGCACGGTGACTTTTGTCGGCATGAATTTTAAAATGTTTTTTGAGGTTGCTGAGGCTATAACTGGGCAGTCCCGGAAAAACTTTGCGCGCCAGCCGGACGGTGCAGAGTTGGCGGCGTTGGAAGTCGTACCCAAGTCGTTTGAATTCTTCTTGAACGAAAGAATAATCGAACGTAACGTTGTGCGCTACGAAGATTTTGCCTTCGGTTAGTTCTACTATTTTTTTGGCGACTTCAAAAAATTTGGGTGCGCGAGCCACCATTTGGTCGGTGATGCCTGTCAGTTGGGTGATTAGGCGCGGGATGCTTTTTTCCGGATTTAGCAGGGTTGAATACGTATCAACGACGGTTTGGCCATCGTGAATCACGATGGCGATTTCGGTGATGCGCTCGTATTTGGCCGTTCCACCAGTTGTTTCTACGTCAATAATTGCGTACAAAGTCTTAAACGAGGTTTAGCCCTTAAAAGAGGCGATAAATCAGAATTTGCCCCCCTTTTTCTTCCGGAAAAAGAGGGACAAGACACTTTAAATTTTCCAATCAAGCCGCAAGGTGTAATTCCTCGGGGCTTCTACCAATGCTGGGCGAAGGGTGTATTCTTCATTCAGCAAATTTCCGCACAATGCGCTGATTCTGATGGAATTGGTGATTTTGTAAGAAGCCCGAAGATCTACCACGGTAAAGCCATTATTGTTGGCTGCACGGTAATCCAGAACCCCTGGGAGGCCAAATTCAAAAATAGCATCAATGGATTCCATGTGGCTGTTGAACTGCGTAGAAAAACCCAGCGAAAAGCGTTTTAAGGTGTATTCCGCATCTATTTTAAACGTGTTTCTGAACCGATATTTCAGAATATTCTCGGTTGAAGAAGCCCGATACACATTGATGCGGAGGGAGTCGTTAAATTCCTTGTACTGGGGATTCGTACTGGTAAAACCCGTTAACAGCGAAAGTGTTCCGGGGCCTAATTTACCCTGACCGACTACTGATATTTCCCAGCCTGTAATGCGCGTGTCTCCTGTATTTTGAGACTGAAAACGGGCTGCTAGGCTAGGCGGACTGGTATTAAAATCAAAATAAACGCTGTCCAGTACAAATTCCATCATTTTTTGATATTCAGACACGAATCCAGTCAGGTCCACATACCCTTGCCAAGTACCGAGTTTGAATCCTTGTTTTACCCCTATTTCAGCCGTCCAACCGGTTTCTGAAATCAAACTTGGGTTTGGCGCAACGGAATTCCCTACCCCGAAATTCGTGTTGATAAACTTTTCAGCAATGGTGGGGTAGCGATACCCTTGTCCCCAAGAAGCCCGAAAGTAGGTGGCTTCTGCAGCCCGAAAATTGGCACCCAGTCGAAACACGGGTTTCGCCTCTTTTGAAATGCCATCCGGAATTACTCCCAGCAGTTCCGTGCGAAGAAAAATACTGTCTGGACTTTGCTGCCCATTTTGCTCGTACCGCAGGCCGCCAGATATGTTTAGGCGTTCAATCGGTTGATAGTCAGCCTGAATGTAGCCCGCTAGGTTGCGCGTGGTATAGGAAGCATTGCTGTAAAGGTCGGCATCTACGGTATTGTACATACCTACCACACCCATCGTTGTAACCAACCCAATGCGTGGCATAGACCGCTGGAATTGGTATTCTCCATAATACAAACGGCTGTCGTTGCTTTGGTTGTCGGAGTTGTTGTTGTGGATGTAATAATAGCGGCTTAAAATTTTGTGCCGATTGCCCGCTTTGTCAAAATATTGCACAGAAGGGTCAATATTAAAGCGCAAACGACCTATAGTGAAGGATGCTGAGCCAGCACCGGCCTGAAGTGCCAGCGAATCGCCATCGCCCCAGATGAAAAAACTACCACCCCTGCCTACATTGAAGTTGGTATTCAGGCCAAAAGTCAGTCGGTCGTTGGCCCGAAAGCGGAGGTTGGGCGTGATTCGTCCATAGCGGCTGTAGGTATCGCGGTTGTAACTGTCGCGGTACAAACCGTAAGCCCCGATTACAAAATCCAAGCGATTGAATTTTTCGCGGTGCGCAAAACTAAAACCTGTTTCTACAGGCTGTATGATGCCAGAAGTATCGCTTCCCCACCATTTTTTTCCAAGGTCGCGGGGGTTATTCCACGTTTTTCCAAAAACAGCCGCTTCTGTTTCCGGTTTGTCTTTGGCGAATCCAGTTCGGATATTGATAATGCCATTCATGGCCGAAGAGCCGTACAAGGCGGAAGCGGCTCCTTTGAGTACTTCTATTTGGGCAATGTTTTCCACCGGAAAATCATCCCAGTTGGGCAAGCCTGCGTCGGGTTGCAAGGCAGGTACATCGTCCACCAAAATCAGCACCCGTGTGCCGGCTCCGTAGGAGAACCCGGCGCCACCGCGAATACTGGCTTGACCGTCAATAATCGTCAGGCCGGGCACTTTCACCAGCACCTCATCTATGGAAGTTGAGTTGGTATTTTCAATCAATTTGGGTTGAATGATATCCATCGAAACGGTTACTTGACCGAGCGCTTTCTCGAATTTTCCGGCGGTTACGGTGGCTGTTTGGAGCAAATTATCGGCATTTTCTAATCGAATGTCTAATACACGCGTCTCGCCAGCAGCGAGACGAATGGGGATGGTTTTGCCGGAATACCCCGTGTAAGAAATACTGAGTTCGTAACTACCCGGTGCCAGCGAAAGGGAAAATGCGCCATCAGCATCGGCGATTGTGGCCGTTTTCCCCGCGCGCACGGTCGCGCCTATGAGGGCTTCGTTCGTTTTGGCTTCTTGAATGCTGCCCCGCAGGGTAGCATTTTGGGCGGTGGTGATTCCTGCACAACTGCCGAGTATCAGTAGAAGCAGGGTGATTCGACGCATTAAAGGGCTGATATTCAGCGAAATACGGGTATCGCGAAGGCACCGAAATGAGTAGAGAGGAAGGGTAAGCGTTAAAGTCATAGTCTGTTTTTGGCAAATAAAAGGAATGGATTGTGGGGTAAAAATAGAGAAATTTGTTTCCCCCGCTCTTTTTCTATCTGTTTGGGAGATAGGGGAGGGGACGTGCTGCTTTTTCAGGTTGGTTTTGTAGAAAAGAAAACCGCCTATTTTGGCAGAAAACACGGGGTATTTCGTACCTTCGCGCAGCATTATCACCCAAATGCGCCTGCATACTTTGCATTCCATCATTATGAAATTACAGTATCCAATTCTTTTTCTATTTCTGGGTTTTGCGCTGATGCTTTTTGGCGCGTTATTCAAACTGGAAAGTCGGCCTTATGCCATCGAAATGCTGACCCTCGGGTTAATTCTTGACTTTGTAGGCATGGGCATGTTGCTGTTCCGTTATTTTAAACAAAAATCTTTGGAATAACTGGTGTTTTATGTTGCAAGTATGCCCATTTCCCTTTGCACTTTTTATACCTGATAATATTTGAATGGCGGTTGACTGAACGTTGACGGCCCATTTTCCCACGAAAAAATCCATTCTGTACCAGAATTGCCCATGCAAGATTCGAGAATCATTTCTATTAACATTGAAGACGAACTCAAAACCGCGTACATAGATTATTCTATGTCCGTAATCGTCAGTCGTGCCCTGCCGGACGTGCGCGACGGCCTCAAACCCGTTCACCGACGTGTGCTGTATGGTATGCTGGACTTGGGTTTAGGCTATAATAAGCCGTACAAAAAATCAGCGCGTATTGTCGGGGAGGTGTTGGGTAAATACCACCCACACGGCGACTCCTCTGTATATGATACCATGGTCCGAATGGCCCAAGAGTGGAGCCTGCGCTACCCTTTGGTAGATGGACAAGGAAACTTTGGCTCCATGGATGGCGACAGCCCTGCGGCCATGCGTTACACCGAAGCGCGTTTTCGGCGCGTGACCGACGAAATTGTCAACGATCTTGATAAAGATACCGTTGATTTTCAAAATAATTTTGACGATTCACTGCGAGAGCCGAGCGTAATGCCCACTAAATTCCCCAATTTGTTGGTGAATGGTGCCAGTGGTATTGCCGTCGGTATGGCCACCAACATGATGCCCCACAACCTAACGGAAGTGTGCAATGCCATCATGGCGGCGGTAGATAATCCTGAAATGGACGTAGAAGCGATGATGGAGTACGTAAAAGCCCCCGATTTCCCGACGGGCGGCATCATTTACGGCCTCTCGGGCGTGCGCGAGGGCTTCCGTACAGGACGCGGTCGAGTAGTGGTGCGTGCAAAAACGGAAATCGAAACCGACTCCAAAGGCCGTGAAAGCATCATTGTGACCGAGGTGCCCTACCAAGTAAACAAAGCGATGTTGATTTCCAAAATCGCCGATTTAGTCAATGAAAAAAGGATTCTTGGGATTTCAGATGTGGGCGACCAATCGAATCGGGAAGGCGTACGCATCGTGATTGAAATCAAACGAGATGCCGCTGCCAACGTGATCCTCAGCCAGTTATTCAAATTAACACCCCTCCAAACCTCCTACGGCATCAATAATATTGCCTTGGTAAATGGTCGGCCACGGGTGCTCAATTTGAAAGACCAAATTGATGAGTTTATCAAGTTCCGCTTGCAGGTGATTGTGCGCCGCACGCAATTCGAACTGCGGAAAGCCGAGGAGCGCGCCCACATTCTGGAAGGTTTGTTGATTGCCCTCGACCGCCTGGATGAGGTCATCAAATTGATTCGCTCTTCCAAAGATGCGGAAGAAGCCAGAGAGGGCCTGATGTCGAAGTTCGGTTTGTCGGAATTGCAAGCAAAAGCCATTTTGGCGATGCGTTTGCAACAATTGACCGGACTGGAGCGCGATAAAGTGAAGATGGAATATGAAGAATTGATGAGGAAAATTGGCGAATTGAAGGGTATTTTGGCCGATGAAGGTCTTCAACGCGATATTATTAAAGCCGAAACCACCGAGATTATTACCCGTTTTGGCGATGCGCGTCGCACGGCTATTGAGGTAAATGAGGCCGATATTAGCATCGAAGATTTGATTGAGGATGAGGAAGTGGTGATTACCATTAGCCATGCAGGCTACATCAAACGCACGCCTATTTCTGAATATCGCGCACAAGGTCGCGGAGGCAGAGGCGCGCAAGGCGTTCGCACCCGCAACGAGGATTTTGTGGAGCACATGTTTACCGCTACTACCCACGAAACGCTTTTGTTGTTTACCGAAAGTGGACGTTGTTTCTGGTTAAAGGTGTATGAAGTGCCGGAAGGTGCCAAAACTACGGCGGGCCGCGTGATTCAAAATCTGTTGAATATTCCGAAAGATGATCAAGTGCGTGCTTTCATTATTGTGCGCAAACTCAACGATCCAGAATTTTTGAACAGCCACTTTATCACGTTCTGCACCCGAAAAGGAAACATCAAAAAAACACCTTTGGAGGCATATTCACGGCCTCGTCAGGGCGGTATCAATGCGATTGAGATTCGCGAAGGCGATGCCTTGATTGAAGCCAAGCTGACCAACGGTAAAAATGAGATTATTTTGGCCGTGCAGAGCGGCAAAGCCATTCGATTTAACGAGCAAGATGTGCGCTCTATGGGCCGTACAGCTGCAGGTGTGCGTGGCATTCGGGTGGATGAAGCGAACGGCGATGCCGTGATTGGCATGGTTTGTATTGACCCAGAAGATCCCGCGTATTCTATTTTGGTGGTATCAGCCAAAGGCATGGGCAAGCGCTCTGCTTTGGAGGATTACCGCGTACAAAGTAGGGGTGGTAAAGGCGTAAAAACCATGAGCATTACGGCCAAAACGGGCCTTTTGGTGGCTATCAAGTCGGTCACAGACAACGACGACCTGATGATTACCACCATTTCAGGGGTTACGATTCGCACCGGTGCCGATGATTTGCGGGTCATGGGCCGAGCAACCCAAGGCGTTAAATTGATTCGTTTGGACGAAGATGATCACATCGCTGATGTGACCGTCGTAGCCCAGGCGGAAGAGGTAGAGCCAACCGAAGAAGGAGTGGACGGAACAGAAAATACCGCTGAAAACGAGACAACAGAAGTGTAAAACAGTGCTTTTTGCGCAACTTTTCGAGTTTTTTTCTCAATTTAACAGGCTGTTGTAAAACTTACAGCCTAAAAATGCGTCTGAAATAACATCATCCATAAAACATCAAAATCTAGTCCAAATACAATGAAAAAAGTCCTTTTTGCCCTCGTAGGCATGTTCCTTTTCACTGTTTCGAGCTATGCTCAAGAGGTGAATGGCCCCAAACTAGCCAAATCTGCCGGAAAAGCACTGGCTGCATTCAATCAAGATCCTGGCGGCAACAAATCCAAACTAGAAGAAGCCAGAAACAAAATTGAAGAGGCCTTAAAAACGCCGGAAGCGCAAGCCCTTCCATCGGCCTGGATTATCAAAGGGGATATTTACAGCACCCGTTTGATGAATGAATTGGCCATGCAAAGTATCAATCCCAATGCTACGCTTTCGGGTGATAATGATGCAGTTGTGGCGTTTGAAGCCTTTAAAAAGGCGTATGATATGCCCGAAATTAAAAAATACGAGAAGTCGCAAGTGATAGACGGCGTCGTATTGTTGCAACCCCAGTTAATTAATATGGGGGTGGGTAAATACAGCAACAAGGTGTATGAAAAGGCTTATGTTTCGTTTAAAGCCGCTTTGGATGCCCATGATATGCTGAGTGAAAATAAGAAAAAAAGCCTTTTTGACGAGAAACAAGAATACAACGATCAGGTGTATTTCACTGGTTTGATGGCTTCCCTTGCCAAACGATACGAAGATGCTTTGCCGATGTACGAACTGTTGTACAAGCAGGGTACCGACAGCGTTCAGGTATATGAAGATCTTTACAACACTCGAATGGCATTGAAAGATGAGGAGGGCGCTTTGAGCGTTATGAAAGAAGGCCGTAAAAAGTTCCCGAAATCGTCCAGTCTGTTGTTTGCTGAAATCAACTATTACATCATCAAGGAGCGCCTCAATGACCTGACGGGTTCGCTGGAACAAGCCATCGCTCAGGAGCCAGAAAATGCCAGTCTTTATCGCGCTCTGGGCGACGTTTACAATAGTTTGTTTTCAAAAACATTGGAAGATACCACCCAAACCCGCGAGCAAAAAGCCCCTAAAATGAAGGAATACGCCGATATGGCGAAGAAAAACTTCAAAGCGGCAATTGAAAAAGAGCCGAATAATACTGACTTCAACTATTCGCTCGGTGCTTTGCTCTACAACGAGACCAATACCTTGGCACAGGAAATGAACGCGACTAGTTTTGCTACTGCTGCCGGACAGAAGCGCTATAAAGAACTCAAAGCGCAAATGTTGTTGGGGGTAGAGGATGCCATCGAATACTTCCAAAAAGCCGAAAGTCTGGATCCAAACGACCCCAATACTTTGGCGGCTTTGATTCAGGCTTATGGCCGGAAAGAAGATGAGGCCCTGTATATGGAGTTCAAAAAACGCTTAGATGTGGTGAAAGCAGGAGGCACTAATCCTGCTTCTTACTTTAAAAACTAGGAACTTGTTTGGATTTTGCTGTTGAAGAAAAGCAACCAGTTATTATTCAAACGTTCCTAAATAAAAATAATGGGCCGACCAAAAGTCGGCCCATTATTTTTTTAAGAGCGTGTTTAGAGCGCTCTTAAATTTTATTGAACTGAAAATAAAAATTTAAACTCGCTTTAAGCCTTTTCCAGCGTAAATCCGAAGGTACTCCCCTGACTTACGCTGCTACGCACATTGATGGTCTGTTTGTGCGCCTCAATGATGTGTTTTACGATCGAAAGGCCCAGCCCCGTGCCGCCAGCCTCCCTGGAACGGTGTTTGTCCACCCGGTAAAAGCGGTCAAAAACGTGGCCCAAATGCTCCGGTGTAATGCCGATGCCGTTGTCGCTGATTTCAACCAACACGTATGTTTCTAGGTCGTAAAAACTGATTTTGGTCAGCCCACCGTCTGTACCATATTTAATGGAATTATGCACCAAATTCATCAGGACTTGCCTGACATTTTCCTTATCGGCCCGTACGCGAAAATGTTGATTGGCCCCTTCTTTATAATGGAGTCGAATATTTCGTTCTGAGGCGCGCATTTCCAAGTCGCCAAACACCTCATCGGTTAAATTTTTTAAGTCAAATTCCTGTAAATCAAGAATCATTTGGCCAGCCTCAAGTTTATTGATGGTTTCAAGGTCTTCTACGATAATCTGTAATCGCTCAATGTTTTTGGCGGCTCTGTTGAGGTATAAATGATTGACTTGAGGGTCTTCAAGTGCACCGTCGAGCAGGGTATGAATAAAGCCTTGAATGTTAAAAATAGGGGTTTTTAACTCATGCGAAACATCGCCAATGAACCGGCGACGATAGGTGGCCAAGCGCTCCATTTCAGCCAGTTCCTTATTATGTTTTGCGGCCCATTCTCCCACCTCTTTTTCTACCTCGTCCAGAATATTTTTTGTCATATTCAAGTTGCTGGCTTTGAACTCAGAGGGGAGTTTTTGGCTGTGTATAATCTTGTAAATCAACTTGATACGTCGAAAAATAAAGTACCGTACCAGATAATAATTGGTTATTGACGCCACCGCAAACGCCAATACGAACAGCCCCAATACTTCCGGCCAGGTAACCGCCAGCAAACCTGCCACCTTCAATAATAAAAGCAACATAGCAATGGTGCCCGCCGAAATACCAGCAATGGTGATAGAAAGTTGTTTCGGTGTCTGATTCTTAAACATGACACAAAGTAACCTTAAAAATCGAACTTATACCCAATCCCCTTCATAGTTTTAATATAATGCTCCCCAATATGCTCCCTCAACTTCCGAATATGCACATCAATCGTCCGATTCCCCACAATCACATCAGAGCCCCATATTTTGTCAAAAATCTCTTCGCGGGTAAAAACCCGACCGGGTTTAGACGCCAGCAGCCACAATATTTCAAATTCTTTACGAGGCAATTCTATCGTACTTCCCCCTTTGAAAACCAGCACTTTATCACGGTCAATAATCAAATCATTTAGTTCAACCACGCGAGATTCCTCCTCCTTGGACCTGCCCCGTCGGCGCAACAAAGCATTGATACGACTCAACAATACCCGTGGCTTAATCGGTTTGGTGATATAGTCGTCGCCCCCAACATCCAGTGCAGCAATCTGAGAAAAATCTTCGTCGCGAGCCGTCAGAAAAGCGATGGGAGTGTCATCAAATTCATTTTTGGAGCGCAGCAGCCTACAAGTTTCAACCCCGTCCATTTCAGGCATCATGATGTCCAACAGAATCAAGTCTGGTTTTTCTTGCGCGGCTACTTTGATGGCTTGTACACCATCCGAAGCAGTAACCACCTGATAACCCTCTTTGCGCAAGTTATACTGCAGAAATTCTAGGATATCCGGCTCGTCATCCACAATCAAGATTTTCTTTGCAGGGTTATTATTCATGTTGTCGAATTTTTCGCAAAGGTAGATTCCCTTTGAAGGGGCTTGGTTTCAGCCTCCCGTTAAGTCTATGTAAAGTTTTTTTCGGCACACAAAATCCAGTTGCCCTGCGTATCAATGGCCCAGGCCTCCGGAAATACCTGCTTAAAATGCCGCTCAAAATACCGCTCCGTCACTTGACGAATGCTCACATCCTCCCCATGCAAGCGATTGAACAACAACAAACCGCCTGGACGAAGCATGTCCGAACAAACCTCTAAAAAATCCTGTGTGCAAAACTGAGGCGGCGTGATCTCATCCTCAAAAATATCAATGATTATTATATCGTATTGATCCTCATTGACTTGTACAAATACTTCTGCATCTGCTGTAATGATTTGTATTGGACTTTCAAGGCGGGAAAGGGTGTATTTTGCCGCTAAATACGCCACCGTTTCGTCCCATTCTACTGCTGTGTAGTGATAATCACAATGGAACACCTTTTCCAACATAAACGGAATAGATCCCAAGCCCAAGCCCAGCAACAAAACATCCTTTGCCGGTCGCTCATCTATCTTCAACCGGTCAAAAGCAATCAAAAAATTCTTGTACAAATCGTCCCAAGAATAAATCGCATTGCCACTTAACAACTGAATTCGACCACGGGAGAGCACTACACTCAATTCCGGATTTTGCACAGAGGCGGTGACTTCCAAGGTAACCGGCTGAATGTACGACCACCATTTTTTCCAAAAAGGAATATGCATACTGTCTATTAGTTCTTTTTTTTCTTTTTGAAAGGGTTGTAATCATTCAGTTTATCCTTCACTTCATCCACTTTTTTCTCGCCTTCTTTGCCCAAAACTTCACCCGCCTTATCTTTGGCCGTCTGAGCAGCCTTGTCTTTTGCCTCCTGTACTTTCTGGTCAGCCACTCGCCTCAGGGAATCCACGGCCTTATCCGCCGCCTCCTGAGCCTTTTGCTTGATATTGTCAACTTCTCGATTCACTGCGTTGGTCAAGGAATCTTTGGCTTTGGCAACCAAGGCAGTAGCGGCTCCAGCAGCGGTTTCTTTCAGGCTACTTTCACCATCTGAACCCAGCACTTTCATCGTTACTTTTGGGTTGAACAGGGTGCCCAGTAGGTCAAAACGAACATTGATAAATTCGCCTTGCGCCACACTTACCCCCAATTTTGACGCCTCTTTTCCGATTAAATCTATACCCGCATTGGCCGCAGTTCCCAAGGATTTTCGGGGTACTTTGGTCAAGATCTGATATTCCATATCGCTCGTAATGCCATGAAAACCACTGATTTGCATCGCAATATCTTTCACTCTCGCAGTAAATGGCTTCACCATCACTTTGCCGTCTTTTACCTCAAACCAGTTTTTGGTATTACTCAATTCCAGCCGTTTCAAGTGCGAAATATTCAACTTGTCTCCAATAGCACTCATAGGCTTGAAATTATTGAAAACAGCCGAAATAGTTTCTAAAAAACCCGCCGCCGAAAGGGTGCTAAAATCGGGCATCATGTCTTTGCCCAACACCCCACTCAGAGATAAGGTAGTGTTAAATTTTCCATCAATCAATTGTGCCACGGGGGCCAGCGTTTTGACTGTTGCAAAGGTTTGAAAGGCATCTTTAAAGCCCATGTTTCGCATGGCCATGTCCATATTAAAGGTCGGTTTGGCCAAGTTTTGGGTGTTGTACTCCCCGCTTAAGCCTATTTGACCTCCAATTATATCGGCCGTACAATCCACCAATTGTGCTGATTCGTTTTTCACCACCACTTGCCCATCTAAATTTTGGAGGTCGTAGGTCGTGTATTTGAGTTGCTTAAAATTGGCATTGATGGTCATATCCATGTTTGCAGGCACCGGAACCACGGCCTCAACCGCTGATTCCTCCGTAGCAGCCGTAGCGCCCGCCGTCGGTTCTGTCATGAATTTATTTAGGTCGAAATACGTGGAATTGAGGTTGATAACGCCTTTAACGGTTTGATTATCAAACAGATAATTCCAAGCATTCAGAATTTGACCGCTGCCGCTCAAATCGCTGGTTCCACCTAATTTGAGGTCAAAATCGGTAATATCCATTTTGTTGGGCGTAAAATGCCCCGCGGCTGTCAGGTTTGTGATGTCATATAAATCGTATTTTAATTTGCCAATTTTGCCATCCATCGTAAAGTCCCAACGGTCAAAAACTGGTCCGCTCGCGGCGGTCTCTTCCACATCATTGGGTACTACGCTGCCATCGCTGGGCGTAGGTTCCATCCATTCGTTCGCATCAAAGAAAACGGAAGAAAAATTCAAATTGCCGCGCATGGTTTTGTTTGCACTAAAATACGCCAGCAAATTGTCAATACTACCTGAGGCCCGCAAATCGCTGCGGCCTAATTTTGCATCAAACTCTTGAATGTTAAGTCTTTGTGGCGTAATGTTGGTAGCCAAAGAATTGATTTTTACCGCCGGCATATCGGCTGATTTATAGGCAACATCCCGCATGCCGAAACTACCTGCCATGTTTACTTCATCGTATTTGGCTTGGTCAATCTGGCTCATGGAAGCCTTGAGTGTCATGTTGGTCTGGATAATTCCCGCCAGTTCTTCTACGCCTTCCATTGGAAAGGCTTTTGATAGTTCGCCTAAGTTCAACGTTCCGTTCAGTTTCATATCTATGGTCGGGTCGCGTTCGGGCGTCTTTAAATTGAAGTATCCTTCTAGCGGATTGCTGCCAATTTTCAGGCTAAACTTTGGAACTTTAACCGTCAAGTCATTCAATACCGAGGTCGGCAGGTCAATCGAAGCATCTACATTAATATTGCTTACGCCGAGCGGCAAACTAGGGTATTTGAAGTCGGCGTTTTCTACATTAAACGCCAGTTTGAAGGCTGGATATGTTTTTTCGTTGTAAGTACCTTTGGCAAACCCTGAAAATTTAACCGTACCATTGGCTTTTACATCGGCATAATCTTGGGTGTAAGCCCCCGGAATGATACTCAACAGACTTTTAAACGTATTGGCCGGTGTACCAAACGTGAGGTCCATCCGAATGTCTTCTGTGTTTTCGGGCATGTGTACCCAGCCATTGAGCATCAGTTTTAAATCATTGACTTTCAGGCTGTTTTCCTTGAATGTAAACTTCATGTTGGACATATCAGCCCCCAAAACCGTCTCCCAGTTGGCATCGGCATTACGCAGATATTGTATCCCGCCATAATTGAGCGAGAGTTTGGCAATATTGGTTTTCATCGTCAAATCGTACAGGATGGAAGAAAACTCTCCCGACCCAGTATGATTCAGCCCGGCTAATTCGACTTTCATATCCAACCCGCGGTCATCGTACAGTAATTTGCCATCTTCAATGCCATATTTTTCCAATTTGACCGGCGCGGTTTCTCCCGAATCAGGGGTGCTGGGACTGAGTGCATCATCCGGTTTGGTAATATCGTAGTTGGCTTGCCCGTTGCTTAAGGCATAGATTTTGATGTCCGGTTTTTTGAAAAAAAGACCGTTTATGATGACTTTATCGCCAAAAATAGCCGACATAATGTCCACTGCTACATCCAAGCGCTCGCATTGCACGAGTTTAACGCCCTCAAAGGGGCCGGGGCCATTGGTGATGACCAAGCCTTCTAGGCCGATGGATAATTTAGGGAAATTACGAAAAATAGAAATACTTACGTCTGAAAATTCCAATTGGGCGGTTAGGCTTTCATTGGCGGCTGTTTTTACTTGTTCGATGATTTGATCCTTAAATAAATAAGGAATCGCAACCGCCGCAGCGAGCAGTAAAAAAAGAAAAATGGCAATTCCGAAAAGAACTTTTTTCATGGTAAAATGTCAATAGTGGTCGGTGAAATAGGGCTTACTTTTTTGGTAAGGATGACTTTTGGAGGCCTCATTACGCCCATTAAAGGGTATGCAAACGAATCAAATAGATGCTATGTGGTAAAAATTCATACAAAAAAAGAAAATTTATAGAAGGTTGTACACAATCTTCCGTTCACACAAAGATAGGTAGCATTGAGTGGCTGAACGAATTCTGTAACAATATGTTGGAGATTTCATTTTCATTTCTTCGCTTCTACATACCTACCTTTGCCCCCCTTATGAATCTACCCGTACATTTCCTTGATAATCAGACGGATTTCGATCGCGTCATGGAGGCGTTGGCCACCGCCCATTGGATTGGCTTCGACACCGAATTTGTCGGTGAAAAATATTACATTCCTGTACTGGGCCTCGTTCAGGTGGTAGCAGAAGAAGATATTTATCTGATTGATTCCTTGCGCATTAAAGACCTAAGCAAGTTTTTGTCAATCATCTCCGACCCGGCCATTCTGAAAATTACCCATGCCGGCGACAATGACTACCGATTACTCTATACTTTGTTTGGTACCGTGCCGAGCAATACGTTTGATACCCAAATTGCCGCTGGCTTCGTGGGCTATAATTACCCGGCGGGTTTCGGAAAAATCGTAGAACGCGAACTACGCATTACACTGGCCAAAAGCCATACCGTGGCCGACTGGGAAGCTCGCCCCATTGACCCCAAAGCCCTTACGTATGCCATTGAGGATGTAAAATATCTGCCCGCGTTACACGATAAACTCACCCAAAAGCTCCGAAAACATCAGCGAGAAACCTGGGCGAGGGAAGAAAATAGAAAGTGGGAAAGTGAGTCTTTTTACGTTGTTGACCCACATAAAGAACTGTTTTCCAATGATCTAGTTCATCAAATAGATTTTCGCGAAAAGGTTTTTCTCATGCGCCTGTATCGCTGGCGCATCGAGCGGGCTATGAGCATCAATATTCCCCGCGAAACGGTGTTGCAAAGTCGGCATATCAGTACGGTGTTGCGGGCCACAAAAGGGGGGCCCAACGCTTTTAAGTCGAACCGAACCATGCACGAAGGGATTTGGAAAAAATACCTTGAAGTATGGCAAGAACTTTGGAAAGCACCCGCTACGGAAGAAGAAAGGGCCATCCTTGATTCCATCCCACGCCCCCTGCCCGAAGACCCAGAGCGCGAATGGACGATGGAACTGCTCTATCATTTTATGAAAAAACAGTGCATTGAGCACGAAATCAGCGCGGCACTTTTGCTGCCCAAAGGCGATTTTAATCGGCTAAAGGCCGGAAGCGATGATTTTGACCATGCCCTGTTGCGCGGCTGGCGTGCCGAACTCATGGGCACCGAACTAGTAGCATGGATGAGCAAAGGCGATAAAATAACCGTCGAATGGCGCGACGGTGCTTGTCTGTTGTCCATGTAAATCTTAAATCATATAATCCAAACTGATTTTAGATTTTAAATTACATGATTTAAGATTTTAGATCGGGGGATTTGCCATTGCCTAAGTTTTTAAAAAAGAATGTAACTATACAGCCGCTTGACAATCAACGATTTGCGAAACCCCCGACTTTAGTCGGGGGATGAAAATGAATAGAGGTTCGGGGTTTTAACCCCAAAATGAATCCCAATCCTGGGTTAAAACCCAATAGGATGGATAGTCACCAGCCCCCGACTAAAGTCGGGGGTTATGAACATATTGACTGCCAAT
>Ga0105045_10000983_pt1 | contig 22547 bp, 26 predicted proteins | sample MAT02_FD_78089 | JGI IMG/M metagenome (GOLD analysis project Ga0105045, IMG submission 78089) | Freshwater microbial communities from Lake Fryxell liftoff mats and glacier meltwater in Antarctica - MAT-02 (megahit assembly) | ecosystem: Environmental > Aquatic > Freshwater > Ice > Liftoff... | reverse complement strand
GCCGTGGATGCTGAGGGAAATCCGACTTCGCTCGCAGGTCAGCTCCGCATGATTCTACGAATGATCGCTGCGCGCTCGTCCCTCAGCATGAAGCGGCAAGTTTTCTTTTGTTCGCTCGGCGGATTCGATACTCACGACGACATGCTCAACGACCACGGCGTGCTCATGAAAGTTGTGAGCGACGCCGTTGCCGACTTCTACCAAGCTACAGTGGATATCGGAGTCGCCGACAAAACCACGCTCTTTACGGCATCCGATTTCAACCGCACATACTCGACCAACGGCAAAGGCAGCGACCACGCATGGGGAAGCCATCAATTCATCGTAGGAGGTGCCGTGCGAGGCGGAAATCTCTATGGCAATATGCCAGTTCTCCAAGCGAATGGGCCCGATGATACGGGGAGCCGTGGAAGTTGGATTCCCACCATCTCGGTAGATGAATATTCCGCCACGCTCGCGAAGTGGTTTGGCGTCTCATCCACAAACATGCCGCTCGTTCTGCCAAACATTCGCCGCTTTGCTCGTCCCGACCTCGGATTTATGGTGTGAGAAAGCGTCATTTCTTCGCGGCCATCCTCGCTATCCTTGGCGTCTGCCTCCTTTTACTCCTTCGTCCAGTTGCGACTCCAGTTCCAGCGCCTGCTCGCGCGCCCGAGGACGTCACCTCCCTCACGCCGCCGACAGCCGCCCCCCTCGCGAGTCCCCCACCCTACGCTGCACCAGGCGGCATAGCCCTGCGCGAAGTCGCTCCAGCCCCGCTGCGCGATGCGTCGGAGCGTTCCCCTCTCGCAGACCACCTCAATGCCCCCGACCGCACCAGCGGCGAAGATTTACGCGCGGTAATGAGCCTCTTCGACCACTATCGCCGCGTGTTTGGGGGACTTCCTGGCGGCGAGAATAATCGGCAAGTTGTCCGCGCCCTCACAGGTAACAATCCCCGCCGGATCGCCTTCATATCGCCGGATAATCCCGCCATTAATTCCGAAGGCGAACTCACCGATCGGTGGAATACACCGCTCTTCTTTCACCTCATTTCTCGCGACCTTATCGAGCTTCGATCGGCAGGTGGCGATAAAGAATTCTATACGGTAGACGACGTCATCCTCGGCTCGCCGGCTCTCGCCGGCCGAGACGATTCGTCTTCGGCTAATGAGCGGAGGTAATCGCCGTAGGAGCTTTTGCCATATTGCGTGGCGATCGCCGAGAGGGCTTCGATATCTATGAATCCCATGCGGTAAGCGACTTCTTCTGGACAGCCGATTTTGAGACCTTGGCGGGTTTCGATGGTTTGGATAAACTGCGAAGCGGTAAGCAACGAATCGTGCGTGCCAGTGTCAAGCCACGCCGTGCCACGGCCGAGGTGCTCGACGGTGAGCATGCCAGCATCAAGGTACTTTTGGATGAGGCACGTGATTTCCAACTCGCCTCGCGCAGAGGGAACAACGGATTTCGCAAGCTCCGAAGCGCGCGAATCGAAGAAGTAGATTCCTGTGACTGCAAAGTTTGACCGAGGTTCTTTAGGCTTTTCTTCGATGCCTGTGGGATTCCCCTCAGCGTCGAAAGTGATGACGCCATAGGCTGAAGGATTCTGCACATGATACGCAAAAATTGTCGCGCCGTCTGTGGCCCGCGAAGCAGTCTGCAACATGGTCGTGAGGTCATGGCTATGGAAGAGATTATCGCCAAGGATCAAGGCGGCAGGGTGACCATCGAGGAATTTTTCGCCGATCAAAAGCGCCTGAGCCAGTCCTTCTGGACGCGGTTGCTCTGCGTAGGAGAGTGAGAGCCCGAGAGAAGAACCATCGCCGAGAAGGGCCGAGAAAGAGGGTAGGTCGCGAGGGGTGGAGATGATCAAGATTTCCTGAATCCCCGCGAGCATCAGCGTCGTGAGGGGATAGTAAATCATCGGCTTATCGTAAACGGGAAGAATCTGTTTACTCACCGTGAGCGTGACCGGATGAAGCCGGCTACCGGAACCTCCGGCAAGAATGATGCCGCGGCGTTTTTGGTGGGATGGTGTCGTCACAGGGATACCTATAATATGACCACCGTGCAGAAGGGGCTGCGAACAGAAAATCGTGTTGCTATGGAAAAAACTGGAGCCGATGCACGACCTCGCTAAGGTGGACTCTCCATGTTGGGTCTTAAAAAAGTCATCAATCTTGAGCCATTCGACGCTGCAGTCAGCTTTGCCTCATTCGAGGCTGCTATCGAACGGTCGCAGAACTTCCTTCTCTCCCAGCAACGGGAAGACGGACATTGGGAAGGCGAGTTGCTTGTAGATTCCACGCTTTGTAGCGATACCATCCTCGCCATGCAGTGGCGGGGCACGATAGAGGCCACGCTACAAGATAAGTGTGCCGCCCACATCCGAAAGCGACAAATGCCCGACGGGGGTTGGAATATTTTTATGGGTGGGCCTAGCGAAATCAACGCCTCCGTTAAGGCCTACTTTGCGCTGAAGTTGGCAGGAGATTCTCCGAATGAGAGTTGGATGCGCGATGCGCGGGCCAATATTTTGCGGCTAGGCGGTATCCCGCAGATGAATACCTACGGACGGTTCTACCTTGCCCTCCTCGGCCAATTTCCGTGGGACTTCGTGCCAACGATTCCTCCCGAGATTTTTCTCCTGCCGCGGTGGTTTGTTTTTAACATCTACGAGATGTCATCGTGGAGCCGCACGATCATCGCACCGCTTACCATCCTGAATCATTTTAAGCCCACGCGCACGCTGCCCGCCCATTTGCACTTGCACGAACTCTACCCGGCAGGCCTTGAAAATACCGATCTGTCTTTGAAAAAAGATCCCCGCTTCTGGGCATGGCGGAATTTTTTCCTACGCTGGGACACAATTCTTAAGCTCTACAATCGTTTTCCATTCCATCCCCTGAGGCGGCTCGCCCTCCGCAAAGCAGAAGCGTGGATGACCGAGCGCATGGGTGAAGGGAGTGACGGCCTCTCCGCTATTTTCCCCGCCATGCTCAATAGCCTCATGGCATTGCATGCGCTGGGATACAATGCCGACCATGCCCTAGTGAAAAAAGCCGAAGCAGATTTTGCGGGTCTCTTCGTCCAGGATGGTGAGGACTTTCGCATTCAACCCTGCCTTTCTCCGGTCTGGGACACGGCGATAACCACCATCGCGCTAGGAGAATCGGGTATCGGAGCAAACCATCCTGCGCTCAAGCGGGCGGCCGCGTGGCTCGAAGCGCGAGAGGTTCGGTTTCGTGGCGACTGGGCAATGCAGCTACCGAAGCTGGAAGCCAGTGGGTGGGCCTTCGAGCACGCAAATAAATACTACCCCGACACGGACGATACGATGATGGTGCTCATGGCCCTGCGCTTGGTAGAGGCCGAAGATCCTGTCGCTCGTAGTGCGCAGTTTGAGCGGGCACTCCGGTGGCTTTTGGGATTCCAGTGTCGAGACGGAGGTTGGGCCGCATTTGATCGCGACCTCACGGCGGCGTGGCTCGAGCATGTGCCCTTCGCCGATCACAATGCGATCCTAGATCCTACGTGTAGCGACCTTACGGCTCGAGTGCTGGAGCTGCTCGGGTGTATCGGCCATGACCCAACAAGTCGCACCGTGCGGCGTGCCGTAGCGATGCTTCGCCGTACTCAGGAACCCGACGGCTCATGGTATGGCAGGTGGGGCGTTAATTACATCTACGGCACATGGCAGGCACTGCGCGGACTCGCAGCCATCGGCACAAATATGGACGAAGAGTGGATTCGCCGTGCTCGAGACTGGTTAGAGAGTTGCCAGAACGACGATGGCGGATGGGGTGAGACATGCGAGAGCTACAATTTTCCCGCCATGAAGGGACGCGGCCCCAGCACAGCGAGCCAAACGGCATGGGCACTCATGGGCCTCGGGGCTTGTGGTGATGCGCAGCGTCCGTCTCTTCGGCACGGGATCCAATACCTCGTGCACTCGCAAAATGGTGACGGCTCATGGTCGGAAAATTACACGACCGGCACGGGCTTTCCCTGCGTGTTTTATCTGAAATACGACATGTATCGAAATCACTTTCCGCTACTCGCGCTTGCGACGTATCAGAAAATGCTAGACTAGGCGTCGGCCGGAAAGCGCCCGTTGTAAGGTCAATTGGTCGGCATGTTCAAGGCCACCACCGGCGGGTAGGCCGTGCGCAATGCGGGCAATGGGAATGCCAAACGGCTGGAGGATTTCCACCAAATAATTCGTCGTGGCTTCGCCTTCAACGTCCGCGCTAAGGGCCAAGATAATTTCCGAAGGATTTTCACGTGGCAGCCTTGCAAGCAACTCGGCGATACGAAGTTGGTCTGGCCCGACATGGTCGAGCGGCGCGAGGCGTCCGCCCAGTGAGTGATAGAGGCCATCGAAGGAGCCGGTCCTTTCAATTGGAAGAATATCGGTCGCGTATTGAACGACGCAGATCGCTCGTCCTGTCCGGGCGGGTTGCAGGCAAATCTCGCATAGGTCGCCGGTCGCAAAAAAGCCGCATTGCGTGCAAGGCCGAAGACTCGCAGCGGCAGTGGCTACAGCTTCGGCAAGCTGTGTGGGTCGCGCGTCCTTATTTCCAAGCAGCCACAGCGCCATGCGCTCCGCGCTGCGGGGGCCGATGCCAGGCAGACGACGAAGCTCGCGGGTGAGGGAAAGGAACGAGGACGGATAATCAATCGGCATGCAATGGAAAGTATCACAAACTAGGAGCTCGCCAAGCGACCGTCTTCGATGCGGATCAGACGATTTCCTCGGCGAGACAAGGTCTCATCGTGCGTCACCACCACTAAAGTTCGTCGCTCGCTAGACGCCAAATCAAGCAAGATGCCAATGATGACCTCGCCGGTTTGCGAGTCGAGGTTTCCGGTGGGTTCGTCCGCAAAGAGAATCGCTGGGTCATTGATAAGAGCGCGGGCGATGGCGATGCGCTGTTGCTCGCCTCCACTCAATTCAGCCGGCAAGTGGTCGGCTCGATCGGCGAGTCCGACGCGCTCTAAGAGTTCGCGTGCCCGAGGTTCCGCCGAGCGACCGCCGATCAGTGCGGGGAGAAGCACGTTCTCGAGAGCGGTCAATTCCGGGAGGAGAAAATAGCTCTGAAAAACAAACCCCATGCGACGATTGCGCAGCCGCGCAAGACGATCAGCCCCGAGGTCATAGAGCGAGCTACCCTCGAAAGTCACGCATCCCCCCTCGGGCGTCTCAAGGCCGGCGAGGGTATAGAGCAACGTCGTCTTGCCTGCGCCACTAGCCCCACACAGAAACACCGAATCGCCACTTTCGATCTCAAGGCTCACGTCGCGCAGGACAGCGATGCGGTGTTTTCCTATCTGGAATGAACGCTCCAGATGAGTAGCGGTGAGTTGGCTTGTCATAAGTCTCCATCGTGCCCGACAAGAGCATCCCCCGCGAAGCAGAAAATGAGATGCAATTATCCTGCCGTGATGTAAAGCTTCACACCTATGGCACTACAAATCGGCGTTCACGCACCAGACTTCACTCTCAAATCCCTGACCTCGGAGGGTTTGATTGATGTCACTCTCTCGAAAAATTTTGGCCACAAAGCGACGGTCTTGCTTTTCTTTCCTCTCGCTTTCACGGACGTCTGCACCGCAGAGCTTTGCGATGTCACTGCGGGCCTATCGGCTTTCACCGACCTCAGTGCCGACGTCATCGGCATCAGTGTGGATAGCCCCTTCGCGCAAAACGCATGGGCGCAGAAGGAAAAGATCGGCATCCGCTTGGTCAGCGACTTGGATAAGCTAACAACACGCTCGTATGATGTCCTGTTCCCGGCTCTCGCAGGAATTGGCGACACCTCTGCGCGCGCCGCGTTTGTCATTAACAAAGAAGGCGTCATCGTTTACAGCGAGCAAACTCCGAGCCCCAAAGAACTGCCCGATTTTGCCAAGGTGAAAGCAGCGCTGGCAGAGAACGTCTAGGCCACTGGCTTGTCCTCATCGGAAACGAACCGAAAAACAAACGCCGCAGCTGCCGCAGCTGCGAAGTTCGCTGCAAGGTAGAACAAGATACTCGTCGGGTGGATGAGGCCCATGAGCGCCGCTCCAAGCACGACGGCGGGATTGAATGCTGCGCCTGAGATGGAACCGACGGCGAAGGCACCTCCGACGACGACTGCGGCGATAGCGAGTCCGTAGAAGCTGTTATTTGCAGTTCCCTTCGACGTTGCGACGTTGAGGATGACGAAGCAAAGCGCGAAGGTGAAGAGAAACTCTACGACGAAGACCTGAGCCGTAATGGCTGGCACGGCCGCATTGGCTGGACTTCCCTTGAGCCATGCGACGAGCAACGCAGCAATGAGAGCCCCTGCGACTTGGGCAACCCAATAGCCAATCATTTGACCCAGTGCCACTTTGCCACGGATGAGCATCGCGAGAGAAACGGCCGGATTGTAGTGAGCGCCAGAGATATGGCCGCCGGCAAAAATCATTGCGAGGAGAACGGCTCCGATGGCAAGCGGCGGGATGACACCCGTGGGCGTCGCCACGACAACCATGCCAATCGTAAAGACAAGGAAGAAGGTGCCAATAAACTCAATGGTCAGTTTTTTCATAATTTGAAGCAGATTCCCTAAAGGTTGCAGCAGTGACCAGCAAGGATTTTTTCCACGCGATGAGATGCAGCGGGTGATCTGACGTGTGGTGACAGCAAAACATTTCGACACGGTTCCAGCGAGTGTTGGCATACGAGTTGCTTCATTTTATTGTGAAACTTTTCTTTCATATGCGGCAAAGTGTGTTTACTTCACCATCACAAAAGATGGAAATTCCTCATCCACCATCCACTCTCGTTTTGGCTCGCCGAAGCGCGCTCGGTCTCATTTTTCTTACTGGGACAGGGTTGCTCTTGGGCTCTAAGTCGGCTGACGCCATGTGGAGCGTTGCCGATGTGCTACGCAGTATGCAAGGAGAAGGCCCCGTGAGGACCGATGTGCCGCCTGCAATCCGTGGCCTTGTAGGGGGCCAAGCCCAGCCCTACACGGCTTTCCTCAAGCGCTTAAACCTTCGCAACATCTCCATCCAAGCGATCATTGATTCTCACGCCAAGGCCCGCGGTAAAATTCACAATACACTTCCTCCACGCCACATGTGGGGAAACATTCGGAACACATTGCTTGCACTAGACAAGGTGGCTTCTCGCCTGCGCGCTCCGGTGAAGGACGTCGTGTCTGTTTACCGGTCCCCGGCTTACAACGCCAGTTGCCCCGGGGCTAGGAGTCACAGCTACCACATGCGCAACAACGCGATTGATTTCCGCTTCGCCGCCTCGCCGCGTCAAGTGGCGGCGGTTGCCCGACAGTTGCGGGCCGAGGGAGTATTTAAGGGTGGTGTTGGAAGGTATTCAGGCTTTGTGCACATAGACACCCGCGGCACAAACGTGGATTGGTAGTCGCTCCGCAGGGCGCATCCACGGAGTTTGAAAAGAAGTTACGTTTTATTCTTTGCGGCGGCACACATCCTCGCCATAGTTTAGGAACGCTTCGGGGCGTAGCTTAGCTTGGTAGAGCGCCTGGTTTGGGACCAGGAGGTCGGAGGTTCGAATCCTCTCGCCCCGACCAATTTTTTTTTGAGGAAATTGGTCAGATTTTCTTCCATGAGTTCCCCGGCGTAAGCCCTATCGTTTTGCACCGTGGCGTCACGACTTCCAATCGCTCATCCTCCACGACGCTGCCTTGCAATCTAGCGACTAAATTCCGGAGAGTTGTTTCTGCACTTCTGCGCTCAGACTCTTGCCGTCGGCTTGACCTGCGGCTTTTGCGTTGACGATTTTCATCACCACTCCCATTTGCTGGCGTGTCGTGGCGCCCGCTTCCGCGATGGCGCCCGCGACAAGCACCTCAATCTGATCGGCGGTGAGTTGTTGCGGCAAGTAGGCCGTGAGAACGGCGATTTCGCTGCGCTCAGTTTCTGCCATTTCTGGACGTCCACCCTTCTCAAAGCTCTCAATCGAATCATGGCGCTTCTTGATCTCGCGGCGCACGATCGCCATGGCTTCAAGGTCATCAAGCTGCGTGCCAGCCCCACCCTTCTCAATAGCAGCATTCATGAGGGAGGACTTGAGCATGCGCAGGACATTGAGCTTCGCAGCTTCGCGGGCTAGCATGGCGGACTTGATGTCTTGGTCTATCGTGGCTTGGAAACTCATGGGAAAGGAGGAACTATTGGCGGCGCAGAGACCTCTGGGACACGAAGGAATTGGCAATAATGTCGGCTATGCGTTGCGCGGGCAAAACGCGATTGCCGATATAATCAAGATTCCCGTCCCGCCCCACGACAGCGATACCAAAGCCTCTCGGCACATCAAACGCGCCAGCCACACGCGGGCCATCGGCCACGAGTGCGAAGGGAATGTTTGAACGAACCAGTCCGGTTTCTTGGGAGAAAACGGCAACGCAGACGATGTTCTGGGCGGCGAGCCGCTGATAGATTTTTTGTAACTGGCCGACTTGTGCCCGAAAGGCCCGTTCTCGCGGTGAGTTCGCAAACACGACCACAAATGGCCGTCCACGAAATTCGCGCGAACTTTTGCTGCTGCCGGAAGAAGCCGTCCAAGAAAAATCGGGCGCCGGTCGCACCGTCTCAGCTGGAGCCCAGGAGAGGGAAAGGATGACGAGAAGGAAGGATGCTAGAATTTTCATATTTTCATGAGTTCCGCTTCTTTTGTTTCCACGTGTTTGTCCACGTCGGTCACAAAGCGGTCTGTTAATTTCTGGACATCGGCCTCAAGGTCACGCAAGGAATCCTCACTCAAGACGCCGGACTTCTCGAGCTTCTTGCCGGATTCAATCGCATTCCGTCGTGAGGAGCGCAAGCGCACTCGGGTTTCTTCTGCAAGGGATTTTACCGTTTTGGCGAGGTCTTTGCGGCGTTCTTCGGAGAGTTCTGGAATCGGAAGACGAATGATTTTTCCATCCACGACGGGCATTATCCCAATGCGGGATTCGTTGATCGCACGCTCGATGTCGCGGACGGTAGAGGCGTCGAAGGGTTGGATAACCAGCAGGCGGGGCTCAGGTGCCGAGATAAGGGCGAGCTGCTTGAGCTTCATGTTGGAGCCATACGCAAGGACATCTAAATTCTCAACAAGTGCCGGCGAGGCCTTGCCGGTGCGGATGGCGGCAAATTCATGCATCATAAACTCGACGCACTTTTCCATGCCTTCTTCGGCCTCAAAGAGAATCTCTTCCGTTGTCATGATACGACCTCCGGTGCTTGATCAGAGACTAGGGTCCCCACTTTCTCACCCACAATGGCGGCGCGTATGTTGTTGGGATTGTTCATATCGAAAACGATAATTGGCATGTGATTATCCATACAAAGACTGAAGGCCGTCGAGTCCATCACCTGCAAGCGCCGCGAGAGGGCTTCCGTGTAGGTGATGTGGTCGAACCGGCGGGCGTCAGGATTCTTTAAAGGGTCGGAGTCGTAGATCCCATCCACCTTTGTGGCTTTGAGGATGACCTGTGCGCCGATTTCATTAGCTCGCAAAGCGGCTGTGGTATCGGTAGAGAAAAAGGGATTGCCAGTGCCTGCGACAAAAATCACAACACGACCAAGTTCAAGGTGCCGCGTTGCACGACGCAGAATGAAGGGCTCCGCGACATTGTTCATGGCGATGGCGGTCTGGGCGCGGACCGGAACGCCAAGACTCTCGAGCGCACTCAGCAGGGCAAGGCCATTGATAACCGTCGCAAGCATCCCCATGTAATCGGCTGTCGTGCGGTTCATCCCACGGTGACTGGCCGCTAGGCCCCTCCAGATATTGCCGCCGCCTACGACAATGGCAAGTTCCACGCCAAGCTTCTGCACTTCGGCGATCTGCGCAGCGAGCGCGGAGACAATCTGCGGAGAAATATTATCGCGACTCCCCGGCTCACGCAATGCCTCGCCACTGAGCTTAAGAACGACGCGTTTATAGCGCGATAAATTTGACGAAGGAATTCCCATGCGAAGGTTGGCAATTGAAACCGATCACAAAGGAACTGAAAAGGACAAATCGAAATGCGTCGGCACTTGGCCCCCGCGAAGATAGTCCGTCGCCAGCATGCGCTTGCGTCCTTCGGCCTGAACTTCCTGCAAAAGCAAGGCCCCCTTCCCTGCCGCAACGACGAGGCCGTCGGAGTTGGTTGCGAGCACTCTGCCGGGCTCGCCCACGCCGCCGTGAAGACAGGCACGGTGGATCTTGAGGTAGGAAGCACTGCCTGCCACTCGCGCGAAGGCGCCGGGCCATGGGGACATGGCTCGAACGTGACGCTCCAGCATTTCGCTGGAGAGGCCCCAATCCAGCCAGCCATCGGATTTCCCCAATTTCCGCGTGTGCGTAGCGAGGCTGTGATCTTGCGGGGTGCGGGGTGCGACGCCCGCTGCGATCAATTCCAGTGCCGACAGACAGAGCGGCGCTGCCATTTCGGCCAAGCGATCATGGAGGGTGCCGGTCGTGTCAAAGGGTTCGATTGGAGTCGTGGCGGCCATGAGGATATCGCCGGTATCGAGCCCTGCATCCATATACATCACGGTCACGCCAGTCTCCTGATCGCCAGCGGAAACCGCGGCGGAAATAGGCGATGCCCCACGGTATTTTGGCAGGAGCGAGGTATGCAAATTCAGGCAACCGAAGCGCGGAATATCTAAGACGTGCTGCAGCAGGATCTGGCCGTAGGCAAAAACAAGCATGATGTCTGGCCTCAACACGGTGAGTGAAGCTTGTGCCACTTCATCGCGCAAACGCTGGGGTTGCAAGACGGGGATATCGTGCTTGAGAGCTTCTTCTTTTATTGCTGACGCCTTGAGCATGAGGCTGCGCCCGGCCGGACGGTCGGGTTGTGTGACTACGGCAAGGATCTCGTGGGACGCCGTAGAGAGAAGTGCTCGGAGACTCGCAAGGCCGATCTCACCAGTGCCGCAGTAAATAATGCGCATACGGCCTTTCAGATGATCAGCCGCGAGGGCTTGGGCGCCTGCGGAAGTCGAGAAACGGGGGCTGTTCCCCCAATGACTTCACGTTGCCCGAGGGATAGTCCGCAGGTCGTGCACATGTATTCAAACATTTCTTTCCCTGGCAAGACGAGCAACAAGCTCTCGCGCACCGGCATGGCCTTCTGGCATGTTTTGCAGTAGAGCGACGACGCTCGGAAACTCTCAAATTGCTCCATAAACGGCGACCTACGTGCTGGGGAAGTCGGCGACAATATGTGTCAGGATATGGTGAAGAACGGAGACAGGCGTATCGGCGGCATCTATCTCGACGGTCAAATGGGGGCCATAATATTCCAATAAGGGCTTCGACTCCCGCTCATACGCCTCTAGCCGTCGGCGGATGACCTCTTCATTGGCATCGTCAAGGCGGTTGTCCTTGATGGCTCTTTTTTTCAGGCGCGCGATGACTTTTGTCCGATCGGGACAGCTCAGATGGAAGACGCGCTTGACAGCGATGATTTCACTCATCAGTTCGGCTTGCCGGATGTTTCGCGGGATCCCATCGAGGAGCAAGTCATCAATGTCGGGCTTGAAAAGTTGGGAATCCACAGCGTTTTCGATGCTTGTTTTCCAGAGTTCGACCGTCACCTCGTCGGGCACCAATTCGCCTTTGCTGGAATATTCGAGAAACGTTTTCCCCAGCGGCGTGCGTGTATCCATCTGGCGGAAGACATCCCCACACGCGCAGTGGAAAAAACGCGGTAAAGATCCGAGCGTTACGCCTTGCGTTCCCTTGCCGCTGCCTGGCGCGCCAAAGATGAGATAAGTCGGGTATTTTGACATGGTAGGAGATTTCATTCATAGAGATCTTCGCGACCTCGCGCAAGACGATGGGCGCCTTTTTTGGAAAGCACGACTTGCGATTTTAGAGCAGCTCTTTCATGTTCAGCCCGATGCTTCACCGCGCTCTTGTTCTACTTCTTAGCCTTCCCTTACTTGCGCTTGGCAGCGAAGCTCCAATCACGCGCATCGCCCTCGGTTCGTGCAATCGCACAGACCTCCCGCAAGACATGTGGGAACCCATTCTCGCATTTAAGCCGCAACTTTGGATTTGGCTCGGCGACAACATTTACGGCGACACAGAAGACATGAACAAGCTTGCAGGCATGTGGGCTGCGCAGAAATCCATACCGGGCTACGAACGACTCTGCGCCCAAGTCGAGGTGCTCGGCACATGGGATGACCACGACTACGGGCGAAATGACGCCGGGGCGGAGTATCCACGCAAGGCGGCTTCTCAGCAGCTCTTCCTCGACTTTCTTGGGGAGCCCGCGGGCAGCCTCCGGCGGGGGCGGGAGGGCGTCTATGATGCCCGAACCTTCGGGCCGGAGGGTCGCCGCGTTCAGGTCATTCTCCTCGACGTTCGCACTCATCGGGCCGCACGGCGCTCGGGCGGAGATATCCTTGGCGATGCCCAGTGGAAATGGCTGGAGGAAACCCTCCGCAGGAGCACGGCCGACATCAACATCATCGCCTCTGGTTCTCAAATTCTGCCACAGGAACACCGGTTTGAAAAATGGGAAGACTATCCCGAGTCCCGAGCGCGCTTGTTCCGAACGATCGGCGAAGCCGGTGCCCGGGGCGTGATCTTTGTCACTGGAGATCGCCATATGGCGGAGATTTCGAGAGTCAAATCGCCAGAAATCGCCTACCCGATCTATGAGCTGACATCCAGCGGCCTCACGCACACACGCGATAATAGCAACGAGCCCAATGCCCTCCGTGTCGCAGGGCCTTTCGTCGAGCGGAACTTCGGGACACTCGAATTTGATTGGGAGGATCGCACGGCCACCCTCGGCGTGAGAAGCCTCTCGGGCGATGTCGTTTTATCGCAAGCAATGCCAATGGGCGGCGCTAAAAAATAATTCAGAAATCAAATACTTGACAGCTCAAGCCTCCTGCACGAATTAAGTCCCGTTATGAAAAAATTCATCCTATCCGCAGTTATCATCGTCGCGTTCTCAGCCTCTTCCGCCTTCGCAGGTCCCTGCAACGGATGTGGTGATAAGGACAAAACCGATAAAAAAGAGGGCGAAAAGAAGACAGCCGTGACTCACTTCACGTTGTAGTCGGTTTTCACTAGCTCTTAATTGACGCGGGCGACTTAGAAATGAGTCGCCCGCGTTTTCTTTTGAAGAAGGAAGTCTTGCATCACGCCAGCGACTTCGACCACCATTCCGTCTCATGAATATCTTGATTCTTGCCGCTGGATACGCGACGCGCCTGTATCCCCTCACCCAGACCAAGGCTAAGCCTCTGCTAGAAGTCGCTGGAAAACCCATGATTGAGTGGGTGCTGGATAACCTAGCCCCGATCCCAAACATTGAAAAAGTCTATGTCGTGACGAACGACAAGTTCGCAGCCGATTTCCAATCATGGGCGAATGACTACGTGCAGCGTCAGTCGAATCTTTCATTTACGATTGTGAATGATCGTTCGACAAGCGACGCAGACAAGCTAGGCGCAATCGGAGACCTGCATTTCGTTGTGAAAAGCGAGAACCTTTTAAATTCTGACCTCTTGGTTGTCGCTGGGGATAATCTGTTTAGCGAACCAGTCGCCGACTTTGCTGTTCACGCCGCAACCTTTCCTGCGACGTTGGCCGTCTATGATGTGGGTGATTTGGAAGCGATCAAAAAATACAACAACATCACCACGGATGATGCCGGCCGAATCACGCATTTCGAAGAAAAGCCGCAGCATCCGACGAGCACTCTTACGGGCATAGCGCTCTACTACTACCGCAAGGACGTGCTCCCGCTCATCGAGACCTACATTGCCGAAGGGAACAATGCCGATCAACCCGGACGCCTTATCCAATGGCTCTACACGCGCGTTGAAGTCAATACGTGGGCAGTGCCTGGAACATGGTTTGACATCGGCAGCAAGGAAAGCCTCGAAGAAGCGAACAGCGTTTTTCAGAAGTTTGTCTGATGAAGGTGTGAGGGCTAGTTGACTCAAGCTCGGCCTGCGGAAAGAATGAGTAGCGAGGCCAGTTCGAGAAGGCAAATCCCCGCGCCCATGGCATCGCCCGTCACCCCGCCATAGAGGCGACGAAAGGCCACACCCAAACCAGCCAGCAGCGCGACCGCCGCAGCGAGCAGCAGAAACATCACAGGCCCGAGTGCCATGCCACCAAGGGCAAAGAAAAACACGACTAAGCCCGCGATGAGGGGCCACGGCGTCGCAGAGAACGTTTGCCCCAACGCTGAGCCAACATAGGGCAACAGTCGCAGAAGGATGATGGGAGCAAGCCGACTCCAGGCGCCGAGAATGACAAGCAAGCTAGCGATGGATCCTGGCCCGTGAGAGCTGAGTCCGCTCAGACACTGCCACTTGATGATGAAAAAAAAGACAAGTGCCGTGGTGCCAAATGTCCCGAGCCTGCTGTCCTTCAAAATCTCTAGCCGCCTCTCCTGAGTGAAGCCTCCCAGCGAATCCGCCACATCCGCGAGTCCGTCCTCATGAAACGCCCCACTCACAAAGAGGCCAAGACACATGGTAAGAAGAAGCGCCAAATCCGCAGAAAAAATCTGAACTAGACCGAGATAAAAACACGCTTGAAGCCCGCCAATCAAAAGCCCGGCAAAGGGAAAATAAGCGAGCAAATCCGGCGAGGGTCGCCCATGAGTGACCCATCCTGCCCTCATGGGTAGGCGTGTGAGGAAGCTGAGAGCCTCTAGGACTTTCATGCCACTGCGGATTCCGACGTTGCGACACCAGCAGATGAAAATGTCGCCATTTCTCGCAGAAGCCGAAGACTCACCTGCGCCAGCGAGATAGCAAGCGCAGCACCGGTTCCCTCGCCTAGGCATAAGCCAAGGTCGAGCAGCGGGTCCAGCCCAAGGTGCTTCAGCAGAAGATCGTGTCCGGGCTCCGAAGACCGATGACTTGCAAAGAGAGCGTAGCGGCTCGACGGGCACATTTCCCATGCGACAGTCGCCGCCGCAGTCACGATAAATCCATCTAAAAAAACAGGAATGCGCCACGATACTGCCCTCAGGATTGCGCCCACAATGGCCGCAATCTCGCGTCCTCCGATGGCCTGCAATCGCGTCCATGGATCAGCAAGCTCGAGACGATGCAAATCCAACGCCGCCCGAATAACTTGCATTTTTTGCCGTCTCTGCCGCTCACCCACGCCCGTGCCAACGCCAGTCACGCGAGTCACGGGCACTTGCAAGCACGCCGCAGTAAGGGCACTAGCAATAGTTGTGTTGCCGATCCCCATTTCCCCAAGCCCGAGCAAAGCCGTATCGCGAGGAACGGAGTTCCATCCCAACAGAAAAGCCTTGCGCGTCTCGCCGGATGTCATGGCTCGTGCCACGGCGATGTTTTTCGTCGGCACTGCAACGCCACAATCCACAACAGAGAGCGCGATCGCGCTATGCCGACAGAGCACATTGATCGCAGCTCCCCCGGCGCGGAAGTTTGCGAGCATTTGTAAGTTGACGATAGAAGGATAGGCACTCACTCCAGCATCAGCGACCCCGTGACTGCCAGCAAAGAGGAGTAACCGCGCCGGAGTTTCCTGCGGAGGTAGGCTGCGCTGAATGCCAGCGAGTCGCGTGGCAATCGTTTCTAATCGGCCAAGACTCCCAGTCGGCTTTGTTTTGTCACGCCAGAGCCCTTCGCAAGAAGCCGTGTGGGGCTGCGAGACGTCCGTGATCTTGGACCAAAGGCGCCTGTGTGGAATAAGGTCAGGCAAAAGGACTACGGCTCGCGTCCGGCCTGCTCGGAGAGGATGCCAGCAGCAACGCGCTCAGCGAGCCGTTGGCGGACGCCGGCTTGTTGGATTTTTGCGTTTTCCGCTGCATTGGAGACAAACCCGAGTTCGCAGAGGACGGCAGGTCGTTTGTTGTTTTTTAAAACATAGAACCCGCTGACTTTTACGGAGCGATTCTCTGTCGGATAGGCGCGTAAAGCCTCACGAAGAATGTTGGCCGCCAGCCGATGCGATTTCCGACTGTAGTAAAACATCTCGATGCCGCGTGCACCCTTTCGCCTAGCCCAATTGTAATGGATGCTCACGAACACTGAATTCGGATAGCGATTGGAAATTGCGACACGGTCACCGAGTGGCAGGAAGACATCCGTACGCCGGGTCTCGATCACCCTCATGCCATTTCTTCGCAGAATATCGGCAATCCGCCGCGAGGTATCGAGCGCCAGAACCTTCTCATTCACTCCTGCGCGCGGACGTCCACCGGAATCATGTGCCCCGTGGCCAGCGTCTAGCACGACGGTATCGAAGTGCCCCGCTCCGACTCCATAGCGTCCGCCAGTGGATTCGCAGCCCGTGAGCATGAGGGAAAAAAGCAGCCCGCATGCAAGCAAGCGCCTGCGGCCAATTACAAACTGAATCACCCATGAACATCGCATTTCGTATTGCAGCATAGAAGCCTACGACTCACCTGCAACCCCAATTCGGTTTCCTGTGGTGTTGACACTATTGCTCGGGCTCGCTTGGATATAAAAAATGAAACACTCCCTCGCTGTTCTCACCCTCGGTTTCAGCATTATTCTGGCAAGCATGCCCGCCTGCACGACGCTTGAAAATCGCCGAGATATGTATTCTCCAGAAACGATCAATGGCCCCTATACCCGCATGCTACGTGATGGCATACCTCGGCCAAAGACTGTTTCCGTAACAACCACTACCTTGTCTTCTGCGGATGGCAAATCGGTCGTCCGTTAAGGTCGGCAACATGCTCCGCCGCACGTTACGCTACGTTGCCATCCTCACCATCATAGGCACCTTGATTGCGTGGGCTGTCTTGGGCGCCGATCGCGGATGGTCGAAGACATCCGTCACCACGATGCAGACCGATGCCGTGACCGGGCTGGAATTTCCTACGACCATAGATCGCTTCGTACCGGGATTGGACTTTCTCTTTACAGGTGTCTTGGCGGGAGTTGTTCTTCTCGGCTTGACGTTTCTGCCTTTTGGTCAATCTTCCAACAAATGAGAACTTTTTTCCTTCTCGCTATCGGCTTCACATCTGCCGCCATCGCGGCACCTGTTTCCTTTGACTTTAAAGATCCCAAGGGCGTGAATAACGTGGTCTTCCAACTCGACGCCCCGCTGGAATCCATCAATGGCACAGCTTCGGGCATCAGTGGAACGATTACGGCTGACCCGGCTAACCCGGCAGACGTGAAGGGAAAAATCATCGTGGCGAGCGAGTCGCTCCACGTGCCGAATCCTATTATGAAAGGCCACCTGCATGGAGCGGATTGGCTCGATGTGAAGACTCACCCCGAGATTGTTTTTGAACTCAAAACTGTGACAAACGTAAAGCGCGATGGGAACTCTGGGACAGCTGATGTCCAAGGCACGTTCACTCTGCATGGCATCAGTAAAGACATCACTGTTCCCGTAACGGTAACTTTGCTTCCTGGAAGATTAAAAGACCGTGGCGGAGATCAGGAAGGCGACCTTCTTGTTATTCGTTCGAAGTTTGAGATAAACCGCAGCGACTTCGGCATCAAGGCAGGACAAGCAACGGATAAAGTCGCCGAGCAGATTTCCATCTCGCTAAGTCTTGCGGGAGCCGCCCCTAAAGGCTAGCGGCACTCCGGCTGCGAGGAGATATTTGAGCGACTTCAGCTACCCTAAGAATTACGACGTCATCGTCGTAGGGGCCGGCCATGCGGGCATCGAAGCAGCGATGGCTAGTGCACGGTTGGGGTGCAAAACTCTCTTACTCACGCAAAATGCCGACACGATCGGGCAGATGTCCTGCAATCCGGCCATCGGCGGACTCGCGAAGGGCCACATGGTGCGCGAGATTGATGCCCTGGGCGGGTTTATGGCCCTGAATACGGATGCTACCGGCATCCAATTTCGCATACTCAATGGGAGCAAAGGACCCAGCGTTCGCGCTCCTCGCGCTCAGTGCGATAAGAAGGCTTACCAATTTCGAGCAAAAGCAGTCCTCGAAGCACAGGAAAACTTGGATCTCAAACAGGCAAATGTCACGAATTTGCTCATGGACGATGATGGTGTTGCGGGCCTCACGACCAGCTTTGGCGTCTCGTTTCTCTCCCGCTCTGTCATCATCACCACGGGCACCTTCCTGCGAGGACTTCTGCATGTGGGGATGAAGAGTCAGGCGGGGGGACGCCTTGGCGACGGGGTCTCAACGTTTAGCGATTGCTTGCGTGCGCTTGGCTTCGAGATCGCGCGGTTTAAGACAGGCACGCCCTGCCGTCTTCTCGCGCGAAGCATAGACTTTTCGAAATGTCAGCCCCAGCACGGCGACAACCCGCCATCTCTCTTCAGCCACATGGCCGAGACGCTTGTGCGGCAGGCTGGGGACATTTTTACACTCAATGAGTGGCGCGATGGAGCTTTTCACGCTCGCCAGATTCCTTGTTGGATGACAAATACCACCACAAAGACGCACGACATCATCCGCGCGAATCTCGATAAGTCTCCTCTCTACGCAGGCGTTATCGAAGGCGTCGGGCCAAGGTATTGTCCAAGTATTGAAGATAAGGTCGTCAAGTTTGCGGAGAAAGAAGAGCACCAAGTCTTCCTGGAACCTGAAGGACTTCAGACCGGAGAAGTCTATGTCAATGGCGTATCCACGAGTCTGCCATTCGAGGTTCAATACGCTTTCATTCGAAGTATTCCCGGCCTGGAGAATGCCGAAATTCTGCGTCCGGGCTACGCCGTAGAATACGATTATTGTCCGCCCACGCAGCTAAGCTCGACACTCGAAACAAAGCGCCTTCCAGGCCTCTACTTTGCAGGCCAAATCAATGGCACTTCTGGCTACGAAGAAGCTGCCGCACAGGGACTCATGGCTGGAGCCAACGCCGCGCTGAAGGCTCTAGGTCGTCCTCCATTTATCCTAGGAAGGCACGAGGCCTACATCGGCGTCCTCATAGACGACCTCGTCACACGGGGAACACCAGAGCCTTACCGCATGTTTACCAGCCGCGCAGAATATCGTCTCCTCCTTCGCCAAGACAATGCCGACCTTCGACTCACTCCTCGCGCAATGGCGGTCGGACTCGTCAACGGAGCACGCCAGAAACGCTTTGAAACCAAGATCGCCGATCTCACCCAGCTTCGCTCTCGCTTGGTTGAGTTAAAAGTCAGCAATCTCTCGCTCGCGAAGTGGTTCAAGCGACCAGAGAATACTCTCTCCAATTTACCTTCAGATATTCGTATACTCTACGGGACCGAACTTTGGGAACAGGTCGAAAACGACCTGAAATACGATGGCTACATCCGCCGACAAGAAGAACAAATCCTGCGATCCGAACGTCACGAGAACAAGCCCATTCCCACGTGGGTTGCCTACGACAAAATCCACGGCCTACGGATCGAGACCATTCAGAAGCTCTCAAAAGTCCGACCAGAAACACTCGGACAAGCCACGCGCTTGAGTGGCATCACGCCAGCGGACATCGCCCTGCTCGGTGTCTGGATCGCGCGAGGCGAAGTCCTCACTCAGGCCGAAGCACCTCGACCAAGTGGCTATTGAAGGGCGTGTGTCCCCATAGTGCAGAGACCTTCACCTGCCAGCCTCGCTCGACGAAGGGAGTGCGCACCTCCTGCGCCTGCGGAAAACGACACTCACCCCCACGGATCCATCCGCTCAGTCTCACCACGGCCTCTTCGACGAGAGTGGCATAGTAGCGCCAACTGCCATCGCGAAATGTTGTCCGAATCAAGGCGCGCCCGCCCGGAGCAAGCACCCGCACGATGTTTTGAAGAGCCTCCTGCTGTTGCTGCGCTGTCATGTAGTGCAGAACATCGAGCATCACAACGTCCCCCGAAAATGCCGGTAGCCGGCATGCATCTCCAACCGTGAAATTTAGACCCGCGTAGCGTGTCGCCACGCATGCACGAGCCATGGCTACCTTCTTAGAATCTGGCTCCACGCCCACGATGTCCTGCTCACATCCCGATTCTCGGAGATATGCCGCGAGCAGCCCAACACCACAGCCAATGTCGAGAAGAGGGTGCCGCGAGCCGGAGAGGACTGCGGCGACCCTCGCATAGGCAGGATCCCATCGCGTCTTGCCACGAGCATATCCGTGTAACCACCGATCGCCTTGGAACACCGCTGCGGCTCGCATTTCAGGTGTCATTTTTTAGGCTCCCGAAGCATCCACAGCGCGGCACCAGGCAGGGCCCAGAGGGCATTGACAATATACCCACAAAGCGAAATCGAGACCGCGACCGCACTGGGCACTGCCGCCAATTGACCGAGAAGAAGCACAAAAAGCGACTCCCGCACTCCGAATCCACCAAGGCTCACAGGAAGAGCGGAAATGATATCCACCGCAGGCATCAACGCGAGAAACTGCCATATGGGCATCTCCACTCCGTAGGCTCGCCCAGCAAAAGCAAACACGAGGAAATAGAGCACCAACATGATGCAAGAGACCGCTACCGCGAGCAACGTGTGTGGCCACTGGATACCACACTGACGATATACTGCCGCGAGCGAAACGAGCTTCGTTCGCCCGGGAAACTTCATAGGCAAGCAGCCCACAACGCTCGACTTTGCGAGCACGAGCGAGAGGCCGAGGCCAGTCCCTAGCACTGCAAACCAAACCAAAATCCCTGTGGAGACATTCGCGACGATATGACTCTGCGATAGCCATCGCCATTCAGAGATAATCAGGGTCGAGCCCACGAGAATCATTCCCAAAGACCCCGCCAACCGATCCATAAGCACCGATAGTGATGCAAGACCGATATCCCGCTTGCGAGCGGCGAGAAGGCCGATTCGCACGACATCGCCCCCGGCTGCTCCGGGAAGGATAAGATTGCAAAAAAGGCCCGCAAAAAAAATGCCACACGTCTCTTTCCACCCCAGCGAGAGACCCACCATTCCAAGAAAGATGCGCCACCGAACAAGGCAAAGTCCTTGCACAACGCCAGCGGTGAGAAATGCGCCGCACAACCACTCCCACCGCGCCGACAAGAGCACACTCGCTAGGTCACGTCGAAAATCAGACTGAATAAAAAGCCAGCCAAGAAGGCCCGCGCTGACAAGCACTTGGAAGGCAACCAGGCAGCGCGTGCGGAATTTCGCGGGTTGGGAACTGTCGGTCGTCACTCCAGACGCAGGGCTTTCACCGGATCCAATCGCGCCGCGAACCATGCAGGAATCAGGGCGGCAAAGGAACAGATAAGAAAGGCACTGATGCAGATGATCGCAACGTCGGACCACACGACCTCGGCCGGGATTTCACTGAACTGGTAAACTGAGCGTGGGAAGATCTCAACGCGGAGCACGTTAGCAAGCCATTGACTCACTTCGTTGCGGTATTGCACTGCGCTGATACCGAGTGCCAATCCCGTAATAGTTCCAAAAATGCCCACCACCATGCCTTGAGCAAGAAAGACGCCGATGATTTGGTGAGTCTGCGCACCGAGAGCCTTCATCACCCCGATCTCCCGCGTCTTCTGGACTGTGACAGTAATGAGCGTGTTCATGATGCCGAAGGCCGCGACAAGAATAATAAACATGAGGAGGAAAAACATGACGCTCCGTTCCATTCGAATGGCATCGAAGATTTGCTTGTTGAGATCAATCCACGTCAGCGCGAAGATCGGGGGTTCCAGCGCGGAGTTCAGACCTTCTCGAACTTCAGTCGCCAAGTAGGGATCGCTCGTCTTCATCGCAAGGCCATGAATTCCTCCCCCGAGATTGTAGAGTTCCTGGCCTATATACAATGGCACAAGCATAAACTCGCTGTCGTAGAGGTAACGTCCACTTTCGAAAATTCCGCTGACTTCCAGTTCAGTCGGCAAGATCAATTGCTTGAGAGCCGCAGCGCTCGTTGAGTCACCACCCTCTCTTTCAATGCGGTTTAATTCCTCAAGGATGCCATTGAAGTTTCCAGGCGAGAAAACCGTCACTTTTTCTCCAACACTCACGCCCAAACTGCGCGCCAATTCCGAACCAAGCACCGTCTTGTTTCCTTCCAAATCATAGGCTCCAGCAATAATAAAATCCTGCACATTCACGACCTGTTTTTCCAAGTCTGGTTCGATACCCCGAATCTTGGGCGCCAGCCGCCGGTTCTGATATTCCACAATCACTGGCCCCTGCACAAAAGGAGCCACCGCCACCACATGCGGCTGCGCCTTGCACAGCTCCGCGATCGGGGTCCAATCGTCCATCACCCCCGCATTTGATACAACAACATGCGCATCGAAGCCGATCACCTTCCGCCGAAGCTCCTGCTCAAAACCCGTCATTACAGAAATCACCAAGATAAGAACCATGATGCCCAGCGTGACCCCCAGAATCGAAACCAACGTGATCGTGGAAAGAAAAGTTCGCTTTGGCTTCAGATACCGCAGCGCAAGAAAGAGGCTAAAGTTTTTCGTCATGATCGAGCATACCGCCAAGCGTGCAGAGGTTCTATCTCGCCAATCCAAAAATAGGAAGATTCTTCTAGCCAAGCGACAGCGTCGTAGCACTCCTATGCTTCCGACAATGCCCAGCGGGAACAGCATTGCCCCCCGCGTATTCCCCAATCGTGTGATCCCGAGAATCCTGTAAATCCTGTCAACAATTCCCTCCGGCATT
>Ga0105045_10000982_pt1 | contig 22574 bp, 17 predicted proteins | sample MAT02_FD_78089 | JGI IMG/M metagenome (GOLD analysis project Ga0105045, IMG submission 78089) | Freshwater microbial communities from Lake Fryxell liftoff mats and glacier meltwater in Antarctica - MAT-02 (megahit assembly) | ecosystem: Environmental > Aquatic > Freshwater > Ice > Liftoff... | reverse complement strand
GAATTCCAAAATGTGAATTAAGCTGCTTTCCACCACCTACCCTTTGCGAAATAGCGCCGTATATCTGGGCTATCATGACTAAAAAAGGGTTAGGACAGTTTGCCATGGCCCTCGCGTTGGTGCTGATCCAATGCACTGCCTTTGCGCAATGTCAGCTTTACGATTTCTTCGGAAATCCTTCGAATAACCCCTATTGGTATAGCTGTAACGGAAATAATTTTTCGCTCAATCTCCAATCGCCCAATACCATTGGAGCGTGGACGATTAACTGGGGCGATGGCAGCCCTATTCAATCGGGTGCGGGTTTGGCACCACCTACTGCTATAGTCCATACTTACGCCGCTACGGTCGATTCATTTCTATTAACATTTACCGAAACAGCCACCGGCTGCACCGTAAATGGAGTGGTGATAATGGAACAAGCTACCAGCGCATCGATTCAAGTTCCCGTTGGGGGTCTCACTCAGGCCTGTGCGCCTCAGACCATGGCCTTTATCAACTCGAGCACAAACACTTCCGAAACAACAGTATTTACCTGGAATTTTGGCGATGGATCTCCTATTGAAGTTTACGATTACACCAATCTTGGCCAAACGGTCTATCATACTTATCAGGTAGGTACCGTCAATTGCGAAACCGTGGTGACACTCTCCGCCGAAAATTATTGCAACACCGTGCAAGGTGGTCCGAGTACAGCAACTTTTAACCCCATACGTATTTGGGATATTGACGATGCGGGTATCAGCGCTTCCGAAACCATTCTCTGCTTTCCCGACAATACGGTGATACTCACAAATACCACCCAGCGAAACTGCCTCTTTCAAGGTAATATTTACCAACGCTTCGAGTATTGGAATTTTGGCGATTACTGGGGCCTGGGCTACGACTCGATTATAGATTGGAGAGCATGGCCGCCGACCTTCCCACAAACGCTTTCGTATCCGGGCATTGGCACATACACTGCTACATTATTGGATAGTAACCTCTGTGGTATCGACGTGGCGACTATCGTGATTCAAATCGTTGCGCCTCCAGCTGCCAATGCTTCTTCCAATGTCAATATCATTTGCGAAGACCAAGCTGTAACTTTTACGAATTCTTCATCGCCCAATGCGACCCATTTTGTTTGGAATTTTGGCGATGGCACCCCACTTGTATTTAGCGGAGCTCCAACCCTAACGCACGTTTTCAACAACCCAGGTTCTTACAATGTAAGCCTCATAGCATCGGTAGGAGGGGTGGGAAGCGGCTGTGCCGATACCACGTTTATACCCATCACCGTGCTGGCTGCCCCGGTGGCGCAAATTATACTCGATAATCCCGCCGCTTGCGATATGCTGGCAGTAACATTTACCAATGGATCTACAGGAGCCATAAATACGTGGGCCTGGAATTTTGGAAACGGAAATACCAGTTCGTTGCCAAACCCTCCGATACAAAACTACCTCAACCCGGGGGTGTATAATGTGAATCTTACTGTAACAGGTCTCAACGGATGTATACATTCCGACACCGAAATAGTGCGGGTGCGCCAAAGTCCGGTAGCCAATTTTGCAATAACCGATGTGTGTATTGGTTCGGCTGGTCAATTTACCGACCTGTCATCTTTTGCACCGGGACAACCTATCATTTCCCGGGCTTGGAATTTTGGCGATGGGTTCACCAGTAATGCGCAGAATCCCACACATACCTATGCCATTCCGGGTACGTACACCATTACCCTTACGGTGAATACCGCTCATTGCACCGGCTCCACCACCCGAACGGTGAATGTTCAAGCCGCTCCGGTGGCCGCATATAATGCAAATACGGCTGGTGGATGTGCACCCCTTTCGGTGAATTTTACCAACACGAGCACTTCAGCAGTTCTATACACCTGGCTTTTTGGCGATGGCGGTGCAAGCAGCGTTCAGAATCCGAACCACGTGTTTCAAAATTTTGGAAATGCCGATTCAGTTTATACAGTTAGCTTAATTGCGCGCAACGCATTTGGCTGCACCGATACCATTCGAACCGACATTACCGTACACCCCACGGCGGTGGCTCAATACCAACAATTTTACATTCCGAGTTGTGCCCCTGCTCCTGCATCGTTTATTAACACTTCTCAAAATGCTACTACGTATATCTGGACTTTTGGCGATGGATCGCCGGCGGTGACCGACGTAAACCCGACCCATGTTTTTGAGAACACCACCCTGTTTCTCCAAACATTCACAGTTACCCTTGTCGCCATTACCCCTTTCGGCTGCAACGATACCACTACCACCACCGTAAGTGTTTATCCGAAACCGGACTTTAACTTCAATCTCACTAATAATACTGGTTGCAGCCCTTTTACTGTGCAATTTCCACTGGTATCGGGTGCGGTGAGCTACGCCTGGAATTTTGGCGATGGCACAATCAGCAACGGCGGGAACCCAAGTCATGTGTATCCCAACAATACCTTGCTGCCCATTACCTACACGGCGCAATTGATTGCCACTTCGGCCTTTGGTTGCAGCGACACGGCTGCGGCCGATGTCACAGTGCATCCATTGCCTATTACCCAATTTTCAGCCGACCGGATTTCGGGTTGCGGACCCCTTACGGTCAATTTTGAAAATCAAAGTATTCTCGCCGACTCGGTGGTATGGAACTACGGCAATGGCCAGACTTCCGATACTATGGCCGTAACACATGCCCACACTTTCGTGAATGCGACGAATGCAACGGTGAGTTATACGGTATCACTTACTGCATTTACCGACCAAGGCTGTGCGCGCACCTTCACCCGTGCCATACAAGTGCATCCGGAAGTTACCGCATCTTACACCCATCCGCTTCAAGCTTGTTCGCCGTTAAGTTTTTCTTTTCAGAATACCTCGCAGAACGCCAGTATTTACCAATGGGACTTAGGCAATGGTACGGTTAGCTTAGCTCTAAACCCGATGGCGGGTTATTCCAACAATACGGCCCTTCCCGACACCTTCGATATTCGATTGATCTCCACGAGCGTTTTCGGTTGTGAAGACACCGCCCGAAGCGTCATTGTGGTTTATCCAAAACCGCTGGCGGCCTTTGTACCCGACAATACCACTGGTTGCAGCCCGCTTACTGTGCAGTTTCAAAACAACAGTACTGTGGCCGACACGTACCAATGGAATTACGGCGATGGAACTACGGCAACTACCGCCGCTCCTTTTCACAGCCACACGTTCTTCTCTACATCGTTGGCCACTCAAAGCTTCGATGTGCGGCTCGTTGCCAGCACTAATTTTGGCTGCGGCGACACTGCCAACTGGAGCATAACCGTATATCCCGATGTCTTTGCCAATTTCACACCTGCCCCCGAAGAAGGTTGTTCCCCGCTCCAGGTGAGCTTCTTCAACCAAAGCTTTGGTGCAGGTCAGTATTTCTGGAATTTTGACGATGGCACAGAAGGATTCACCTCCAGCCCCACCCGTCTCTTTGTGAACCTTACGGATACGGTGCAAGATTTCAATGTGCGCCTTATCGCCCAATCGGGATTTGGATGTACAGATACCGCCTACAGCAATATCAAGGTATTCCCACTTCCATCAGTCGATTTTATTGTAGCATCCATTGATGGTTGCTATCCTGCGGAGTTCACCTTTGCCAACCTTACTGCCGGTGCTACTTCCTACGCCTGGACTTACGGCAACGGAAGCCAATCGACTACTGCCGACTCCCTCCACACCCACATTTACACCAACACAGGAACCACGATCAACGAATACACCGTTCAGTTAACTGCTACTACCACCCATGGCTGCAGCGCCAGCGATCTGCTCGAAGTAGATGTAATTCCGGAGATTATTGCCAATGTGACTCCCCCAACCGGTGGATGCTCGCCTTACACAGCCAATTTTGTAAACAATTCCACGGGTGCATTTACGTATTATTGGGACTTTGGCGATGGCAACTTCTCGCAAGACGCCAACCCAATACACGTATATGACAACCCTACCGAAGACAACCAAGCCTACACCGTAACTTTTGTGGCGCAGTCGCTGTGGGGTTGCGCAGATACCGTAGTATTCACCATTCCCGTATTGGGTTTACCCGATGCCGAATTCGTTGCCAGTCCTTCTGTACAACGATTCCCGTTGGCTACTATAGATGTGGTAAATCTTTCACAAGCAAATTCTGAATCGGCGTACAATTGGAATTGGGGTGATGGCACTTTTACCACATCTGATAATACTACCACTCCCGAAGGGTATACTTACTCCACTTGGGGCCAATACACGGTAATACTTACCGTTGGCAATTCTATTTGCAGCGATTCTACTTCACAGACCATTCGCATTTTGCCTCCCTTCCCCATCGCCGATTTTATTGGAGAAGGAAAAGGCTGTATGCCTTTGCCCGTGAGCTTTGAAAGCACCAGTATCTACGCTGTAAATTATCTCTGGAATTTTGGCGATGGAAATGTGAGTAATATCGCTAATCCCACCCACGTTTATAACCAGGCAGGTACGTATAATGTAACCTTGACGGTAACCGGCCCCGGCGGCGACCAAGATATTATGGTGCGCACCGATATTGTGGTAGTGCACCCGCGAGCTAATGCATTCTTCACGGTAAATCCGCCCGTTATTACCATTCCCGATCAGGTATTCTTCCTGAATCTTTCTACCAATTCCACCATTTCTGAATGGGACTTTGGCGATGGGAATACGTCCACCGACTTCTCGCCGTACAATTTCTATGAGTCGCTTGGATGGCATGGCGTAACCTTGATCGCCAACAACGAGTTCAATTGTCCAGACAGCTTTACGGTCGATCAAGCGGTACTGGGTAACGCAGAATCGCGCATTGCCCTGCCTAATGCCTTTACACCCAGCGAAAACGGCCCAAATGGCGGGTACTGGACTGTAGACGACATGTTCAACAACAACGTATTCTTCCCATTCTACAAAGGTGTGGAAGAGTTTAAAATGCAGATTTTCAACAAGTGGGGCGAAATGCTCTTCGAGTCCACAGATGTGCGACAAGGCTGGGATGGCTATTACCGAGGTGTCATCTGTAAGCAAGACGTATACGTGTGGCGTGTTGACGTAAAATTCCTCGACGGCGGTAAGCTCAGCGATATCGGCGATGTAACTCTTGTACGCTAATGATCATGACTAAGAATATATACATATCTACCCTCCTATTTTCCGCCCTTGGTTTAGGCAGTGTGGATGCTCAGATGAGCCGGCACCAGAAGAATTTGCTCTTTGAGGCGGATATTTATTATACCCAAGGCGATTATTATTACGCCGCCGAGCTCTATACAGAACTGGCCAAAGTAAGTCCCAAGGACCGCGAATTGCTCGGAAAGCTCGGCATTTGCTATTTCAATTTACCACCACTTCGGCAAGAGTCGCAGCGCTACTTGAAGCTCGCGGTGGAGTATGGCGATACTGAATCAATGTATTATCTTGCTAAACGATACGCTGAAGAGTACCGATTTATCGATGCCCTGAGCCTACTGGATAGCTATGCTAACAAAGCCGACCGCACGCGGAGCGCTGAAGAAATAGCGTACGCAAGAGGTTGCGCAGAGCGCGCCAAACAAATGGTGCAGGCGCCCCTGAGTATTAGCATTCACAATCTCGGTGATCAAGTAAATTCTCCTCTCCACGATTATGCGCCTGTGTGGGATCGAAATGGAAATAGAATTTACTTTACATCGCGCCGCAGATATGACAATACAAGCGAGAAAGACATCTCGGAGCAGTACGATGAGAATATTTTTGTGCTCGATCTGAAAAGCGAAAGTCCTGCGGCGGTTGCTGCGCCCGAGCCACTAAACACCCGCCTGAACGACGCCGCGGTGGCTTGTTCAAACGATGGGAGTTCACTGATGATTTTCCGCACGCGCAAGGATGGTTATTCCGGCGATCTCTACGAAGCCCAAAAGAACATTTACAGTTGGACAAATCTTGAAAAACTCGCAGGCGACATCAACTCCAAGTATCATGAAACCAGCGCCACCTATGGCTCCGTCGATGAGTCGGTGCTGATTATCAGCAGCGATCGACCCGGGGGGTATGGTGGGAAAGACCTTTACCGCATTCAAAAATTGCCCAATGGCGATTGGGGCCAAGCCGAGAATTTAGGTCCCGAAATAAATAGTACTTACGATGAAGACGGTCCATTTGTATCGGCCGACGGCACCTTGTATTTCGCGTCGAAGGGTCATACTACCATCGGCGGGTACGACATTTTTAGCGCTCCAATTCTTAATAATGGCTGGGGAAGCCCCCGAAATATGGGCTACCCGATAAACACTCCCGGCGATGATATATTCTTCGTAATCGACCCAACTGGTGTCACGGCCTACTTTTCGAGCGAGCGCATCGGTGGCTTCGGTCTTCAAGACATTTATCGAGCTACCATAGACGAGGCCACAACCATAATCTATCATGGCGAACTCGTTTCGGGTGATACACCGCTTGGACATCAAGCACGAGTAAGCCTAATTAACGAATCGAACGGAAAGGTGGAAGGAATTTTTCGCACTGACCCTCAGGAGCAAAGCTTCGTATTGGCGCTTCACACGAACAAAACCTACACCCTCGTCGTAGAAGCAGAAGGTTATAAAACCTTCGAAAAGACTGTGTTTTTTGAAGAAATAGCTTCTAATCCAGAAGAGATCCGCGAACGATTGAGCTTATCTAAATAAGCGCTATGAAGAAATTTCTACTTCCATTTGTATTATGCTTTGTGGCGCACTGTGGTATGGTTTCAACCGCAATTGGGCAAGATCAGCAATTTACACAGTTCTATGCCAACCCACTGCAGCTCAGCCCGGCTTTTGCTGGAACGAGTATACAAAGCCGCTTTTCGATGAGCTATCGCAATCAATGGCCCGCAGTACCAAAGGCCTTTGTGAGCTACCAAGCTTCTTACGACCAGTTTTTCTCCGACATCAATAGCGGTATCGGCATCCAGGTATCGCACGAGAAGGCAGGAACTGGTGGTTTGAGCTATACTTCGGCGTCGGTGCAATATGCCTACGAAATAAAGATTAGCCGGAAGATGAGTCTCCGCCCCGCCTTGAATCTGGGCTTTGGGAGCAATTTTCTCGATATCGACAAACTCACATTTATGGATCAGTTGGCCCGGCAGGACGATGGTGTGTCCACGCTCGATCCAGACAGAGGCCGGTTTGCGCAAAAGCCCATGAATTATCCTGATTTTGGTGCTGGCTTGTTATTTTTCTCGGAAAAGCTTTGGGTGGGTGGTGCTATAGATCACATGAACCGCCCGGTACATTCCCTCTCGCAGGGGGATGCTCGCCTGCCGGCGAAAGTAGGTGTACACGGTGGTATGCGCATTAAGCTAAATGACTTAAGCGCCTTTACAAAACGCCAATACATTATTCCGGCATTCAATTACCAAGCACAAGGATTGTTCGATCAGTTAGACATTGGGTTTTATTACGAGTATGACCCACTTATTCTGGGCTTGTGGTACCGCGGCTTACCTGGGCTCAAAAACAATGGATATGGTTATCTCAACCAAGATGCAATCGCTATTTTGATAGGCTATGAAATAAACAAGATGAAGATTGGCTACAGCTACGATCTCACCGTTTCTTCTTTGACCCCGAATAGTGGTGGAGCTCATGAAATAAGCTTTACCATGGAGTGGGCAAGCAAAAAGAGTAAGCGCCAGAGTAAGCGAAGGATAATGCCATGTGCGAAGTTCTAATTTCTAAACCCTTAGCTAACTAAGAATTCCTACCTTTCGGCGCTAATTCTCATTGATGCGCATCGGCTCCACCGATTTAAATTCTTTTTACCGTGCAGCTGAAGCCTTCCTCAAGGATCTCCGTGCAGTCCCCGTCTGCGAAATTTGGCTGCATTACGTGGGCAATTTAGCCGAGCCCTTTGCCAACGCCTTAACTGCGCGAATAGAGCGAATGGCCGATGAGCGAATCCCAGGAAAACATGCACGAAAACGCTTTATGAGCAGTTTTCTCGAAGCCTTGCAGAATGTTCGTAACCACGGTCGCTCCGGCCATGATGATAAAATGCATGCCGCCATCACTATTTTTCAAGAAGGCGGCTATTTGTATATCGACGTAATGAACGTGGTCACAAACAAGCAAGCGGACCTGGTAGAGAAAAAATACCGCGAAGCAAAAGCCTTGGATCGCGTGGCGCTAAAAAAGCACTATATGGACGTAATGACCCACGGAGAGCTTAGCTTAAAAGGCGGAGCCGGATTGGGAATACTCTCCATTATTCTGAAATCGGATGTACCGGTTGAAACGCTATCCAAATCAATCGGAACCGACTTCAAATTCTTTTCAGTACGTTTAGGAGTGAGTATCGCGAGCGCTTAAGCTTTCGCGGCGAAGGTGTTCAGGCTCATTCGCATAGCATCCATTCCCCTTTTCTCGAGTTCTGTTTCGAGCCAGTCGAAAGTAGAAAGTATTTCAGGCAGCCCATTTACGATGGCTACATCGTGCTCAAAATGAGCGGAATATTTTTCGTCGGCGGTAACTATGGTCCAATCATCGTCGAGCAGGCGAATGTCTTTGGTACCCATGTTTACCATGGGTTCAATAGCAATTACCATCCCGTTTTCCAGTTTTTTACCTCGCCCACGCTTGCCGTAATTGGGCACCTGCGGCTCCTCATGCATCGACTTGCCGAGCCCATGGCCCACTAATTCGCGTACCACTCCGTAGCCAAAATACTCAACATGGTTTTGAATAGCAAAGCCAATATCACCTACCCGATTACCGGCTTTCGTTTCGGCTATGCCATAGTAAAGCGACTCTTTCGTAACGCGCAGGAGTTGCTTCGCCGCCATGCTTATGTCGCCGATGGCAAAGGTGTAGGCATGGTCGCCCACGTATTGATTTTTAATCACCCCGCAATCGACTGAGACAATATCGCCTTCTTCAAAAGCTTTGTCGCCCGGTATACCGTGTACCACCGCTTCATTGACCGATATGCAAAGTGATGCCGGAAACCCATTAAAACCTAAGAAGGCTGGTACGGCATTATGATCTTTAATGAACTCATAGGCCATAGTATCGAGCTTTTTAGGCATAACCCCCGGGCCGATGTGTTGGGCAATCAAAGCCAATGTGCGCGAAACAAGCAATGCGCTCTCGCGGAGAAGTTCTATTTCTTCGGCTGTTTTGATGATAACCATGATCGGAAATTAAAAGGTGACGAGCTACTATTTTGCGATTTATTGTGGTGGGCAGTGGGATTTCTGAGCTGATGGTCTAATCCGCCATCATTGGGATGTAGCATTTGGTATATTTCTCCCCAACCTGGAAAACCGCCTACATTCCGATCATCGATAAAGAGATCGGCATTGATTTTTCTGCTGATATCGTCCACATACTTTTCTTCGGGATAAGATGCGTTCACAGCGTAAAAATGCATCCCGTTTTGAGCGCAGTATTCCACAGCATCGCGGAGGGTATCGCCAGCACGAAAAGTCCAGAGAATGAGCTTATGTCCCTTTTTTTCCAAGGCTTTGAGCGTATCGAATGCAAAAAGCATTTCCTTACCGATACGCGGGTACGCGTGCTCTACGATGGTGCCATCGAAATCTACCGCAATCGTAAGTCCTTCTTCGCTCAGCATGCTGAAATTTTCGGCGAAAGTACGCATTTCCGTTGGGGGTGTTTACGCTGTTTCATCCAGCGACTTAGTGTTCGAGCAGCGCAGGCACCCAGCAATGGGAGCAGCGGCTGAACTCTTATCAGGAATCTGCGTTATAAACACCATGAGTAAGACTCCTATGCGAATTTTGGTTGAAAGTGTGGCCCAGCCGCTCTATGCGCTTTATAGCCAAAACGATCGAAAATGGGAATATTCCGGTCTTCAGATTTCGGTTTTTTCGGGAATCTTCCACCCCGGCTGGTTTGTGACATCCCAAATGCTTTTAGAAAAACTAGAACGGCTCGACCTCGCGGGCAAATCATTCTTGGAGTTGGGCTGCGGCACCGCTACTCAAGCATGCCGGGCGGCCGCCAAAGGAGCGGTTGCATACGCAAGCGACGTAACGGCGAATGCCTGCAAAAACGCGCATCACAATGCGCATCAAAACAACCAGGAGCTGCGGGTTATCCACAGCGACCTTTTCGACAGCTTCCCTGATGAATTGACGTTTGATTTCATTTTCGTCAACCCGCCTTTCATTCCCAAATACCCCGAAAATGAAAAAGACTTTGCCTTTTTTTGCGGTGAGCAGTTCGAATATTATCACGCTCTTTTTGAAAGCCTCGGCGACCGACTCAATCCAGAAGGAGAAATGATTATGGCCCTTGCAAAATCTTGCCCCTGCGATGACATTCTAGAAATCGGAGAGCATTACGAATTTGCTATTGAGCGCATTGACCGCACCCAGCGCTGGGCGGAGACCAATTATCTTTACGCCGTAAGGCATGCTTCTTAATTGCTCACTACCGTAAAAGCTACCCGCCGATTCACGGCCCTGCCTTGGTCTGTTTCATTCGCTACAAGGGGTTTGCTGCTGCCATAGCCGCGGTAAGTCAGACGCGCCGTTTCTACATCTTTCTCTAAGAGATAAGCCACCACACTTTTTGCCCGTTCTTCGCTCAGGTTTTGATTGTACGCATCGCTGCCCACATTATCAGTATGGCCAGAAATCTCAATGCGCATGTGCGGATAATCCACCAAAATATCGGAGAGCTTATCGAGCTCTGTTTTTGACTCTGGGAGCAAGGTGGCCTTGTCGAATTCGAAGAAAATATTCTCAAGCGTAATGGTATTTCCCACGCGGTAAGCGATGCTATCGAGCTTCAAAACCTTGGTAGAAACTGTTTGCGCGGGCCTGATTACAATTTTCGCAGGTGGCGGGGTACTTATGCGCGGCCTTGGCGTTAAGGCTTCCTCGGGCAGGGCTCGCCTTACTTTTACGTCGTCGATGTAATAATATGCGCCTCCTTGCCCTTCTGGAAAGGCAGTGGTCTGGGTAATTTTATCGTGGTAAAAGTTGCCGATTAAAAGGTGATTCATCGCTTTGTCCACTTCAAAAACGGCGTAGATCTTTTGCCACGCGTTCCAATTTGATTTTACTATTTCATCGCTATTGCCAACGGGCGTCATGAAGATCGGCATCCGATCGCGCGTGGTGATGGCAGTATCGCTTAGCGCCATGCCCAGGTTATTGGATGCCAAATTGCTGCTCACCGCCCGGCTGGCGTAAAACTCGGCATAGTAGCGTACCCCTGGCCGGAGCGTGCTGTCGAGCTGCACGGTAAGGTATTCGTGCCAAAAGGTATCCGTTCCGCCTTTTCCGTAAGTTTTGATACCCATCATATTATCGCCATTTCGGGGGGTCTGTTTACCATTGCTATGTTTTTTGGGGTGGCTCCAGCAAGTGGTTTTTGCCCGCATGCTGAGCATGTCGGGGGTTGTTTCGGTAGGCGAATCCCAATAGGCAATGGCTTCCATATAATCGCGCCCGTTTTGATTCCAACGGCAAAATTCGCGGGTGGTGGTTTCGAAACTCGGGTTGGGCACGAAGTTGGCGTAGCCTTCGTCTTTGACGGGTAACTGAAACTTTTGAGCCATTAAGTTTCCACTGGCTGTGGCGAGCAGAATCAGGATATAATTGAATGGGAACCGATGCATAAGTTATTCACAATTCTAAAGGAGTGCAAGTCGTAAAATTACGCGCATCGCCATTGAGCCCGAGCCTTTGACCATATAAGTATCATCAGTGCTATGTGGAAAATGGATCGCGCTGCCTATCTACGTGCCACCTCCCGCCGACTATATTTGTTCGATGCCAAAAACCGGCTCATTTTCATGAAATTTCGCTTAAGCAAAGAAGTTTTTATTAGCATTGCCAGCGCCCTGTTTGCGCTTGACATATGCGCCCAGGATCCCGGGCCATACACGTGTTTTAATGCCGAAGAAATTCACTTCCCGCTGGCCAACAATGACTTTTCGAAAAGCGAAGTGCTCTTTAATGATAAAATGTACAATGCGCTGTACTACCTCTACCAGGATAAATACTCTTTTTGGTACAAATTCGTCGCCGATAAGGATATAGAAATTGAGTTTTCTGTAAGCCCTTCGAACAAGTCGGATCGATACCGTGCCGTGGTTTTCAAGTATAGTGAAGGCGATTTTTGCGAACGCCTGGTGAACGAAAATTTACCCCTTCACCCTACCAATCGAAAACCCATCTTTCTGCCCGATGGAACCATCATTTATCGCAATACCATTAGCGCTATCGCCGGCGAGGTATATTATGTGTCGGTACTGAGCTTAAATCGCGACGATTGCGGCCACTTTTTCCACATGAAAAGCGAAGGTCAGCAGCTCTCCATAAACGCTGTGCACCGCCCATGCTATGACTTCACGGTGCTTGAAGTTCCCGATTTCGGTACCACTCAGATGGATTTGCTCGATATAGAACTCGACTTAACTTTTCCTGAAAAGGAAGAAACTGCCCCAGTGGTGGAAGAAGCAACAACCCCAACGCCGGCCAAGGAAGATTTAACCGGCTTCAAAGCCCTTACCACTATCGAGATTGAAAGCAGTGAAGACGGTTTGGTTTCCGTAGGCGATAAATTAATACTCAACCAGGTGTTCTTTTACACCAACACCTACGCCTTTAAGGCTGGCTCCGAAGAAGAGCTCGATCAGTTGTATTCCTTTCTGAATAGCAATCCGTCGGTTCAGATTGAAATACAAGGCCACACAGCTAATAATACCAAAGAGATCATACCCGATCCAAATTTTAAAGGGCAAGGGAAGGAATGGAGTTTCAAAGGTTCGGCTATGGAATTGAGCCAGAAGCGGGCGGAAGCAGTGGCCGCCTACCTTATTGCAGAGGGTATCAGCAAGAAAAGGCTTAAGGCTGCGGGCTACGGCGATACTCAAAAGAGATTGCCGAATGCCCAATCGTTTGAAGATGCCGAGAAAAACATGCGGGTGGAAGCTTTAGTGACCAAACAATGAGAAACCTGATTATTTATTTGCTGGTAGTTGGTCTATCTGGATGCCTTTCGCATAAAAAAGTGACGTATTTCAATGATATTTCTGAATCCAGATCGGGCGAATTGGCTATTCCTGAAGCCCCGGAACTTCGCTTCCAGCCCAACGATGTGGTAGAAGTAGATGTAACGAGCAATAGCAAGGAGACGAATGAGTTCTTCTACAAGCCTGGTTCGGACGTAGATCAGAGCTATGCGGGCAACACCTACCGCGTGTCCAGGACGGGCCATATTTCCCTGCCCTTGGTTGGCGAAGTGGCCATTGGTGGGCTCACTGCAGATGAAGCAAACACGGTAGTCCTGGAAAAACTTCTCACCTACATGAAGAATCCTACGGTGGACATACGGCTGGTGAGCTTCCAAATCACCGTTCTCGGCGAAGTAGATAAGCCTGGTGTTTACGACATTCGAAGGCCGAGTATCACCCTGCTCGAAGCACTTGGCTATGCTGGCGATCTCACCATATTCGGAAAACGAGACAACCTACTCATAATTCGCGATTATGCTGGCGAAAAGGCATATTACCGATTGAGCATTCTGGATACCGATTTCATTTCTTCGCCCGGATATTTTCTCCGCAACAATGACGTGGTATATGTGGAGCCATCTAAAGGCCGCACTTCAGCCGATGATAATGCCTATCGAATATTGCCACTTGTTCTCAGCGCGCTCACTTTCGTGGTGGTGTTTATTACCTTGACACAATGACCCAAAAAGAATTTCCGAAAGAGGAAGGCAAAAGAGAGCAGAGCGATTTTAATTTTCTCGATTTCTTGCGGTCCTATTCTCGTTATTGGTGGGTCTTTGTCTTGAGCCTACTGCTGGCGTTGGCTGTAGCCCGATATTACAACTGGTATGCCACCTCGGTTTTTGCCATTACGGCAAAGCTGATGGTAAAAGATGAGAATGCCGCTAAGGATCGGCTACTGCAGCAATTGGAGGTAGAAGGGCCAGCTACCAATATTGAGAACGAAATGGAAATTCTGCGTTCACACGAGATTTTAGCGCGGGTTTTGGGCGAACTCGATTTCGATGTGTCGTATTACCTGTTAGGTCGTATTAAAGTATCGGAAGTATATACCGACTGCCCCTTTTACCTGGATTACGAAAATCTGAGTTACGCTGTGTATTCGCGAGAATTTTACTTCGACTTAATTGATTCCCTGAAGTTTACGATCCGTTTTGACGAGGGCGGAGCAGAGCGCGAATTCGCAGGAACGTATGGCGTGCCTGTGGATCTTGATTTGGGTACCATTACCGTGCAGAAACGCGCAAATTTTCCCGCTGCCGATTTGAATTTAGTAACATACGATAAACGCTTTTACAGTGTGCGATTCAATACCTTGGCGGCCAATCAGAACAAATATTTATCGCGATTTACCGTAGGTCTGGTTCGCCCGCAAAGCACTATTTTACAAGTTTATCTCGAAGATGAAGTGCCGCAGAAAGGGCTCGCTTTCATGAATAAGCTCGTGGAAGTATACCTTGCCAGCGACGTGGAAGCCAAGAATAGTGCGGCCTCCAACACCGCCAACTTTCTCGACGATCAGCTCCAAACGATCACGGCCGATCTGGTAGAAATAGAAACCAATCGAGAGCGCTACAAGGTTTCCAAAGGCATTATCGACCTTCAATCGGAATCGCAAATGGTGCTCGAAAGCATGAAAGATGCCGATGCCCAGCGGGCCATCAACGATACGCGCGTGAGTATGATTAGCCAGCTGGAACAATACATTCAAGAAAATAAAACCCTTCGCGATTTGGCTCCGGCATCGCTCGATATCGACGACCCGCTTCTAATAAAGCTCATCAATAAACTCAGCGAATTGCAGAGCGAACGCGAGAAAATATTGAATCGGAGTACCGTAAACGATCCCGAGCTTATTCCGCTGAATGCCGAAATTGACCTTACGCGAAACTCGCTTTTAGAAAATATTCGCAATATAAAGCGATCCCTTATTCGGCAAGCATCTACCTATCAATCGGCCATAGACGGCTACCGCAAACGTATGCAGCGCATACCTACCACCGAGCGCGAACTGCTTGAAATTGAGCGGCAATTTCGTATTCAGGAGAGTCTCTACGTATTTCTACTCGAAAAGCGGGCTGAGCTTTCTATTTCGCTGGCCGCTGCCGAGAGCACCATCCGTGTGGTAGATCAACCCCGCGTGATTCCAACACCCGTGAGCCCCCTGCCGCAGAAGGCCTATTCGCTCGCCATACTCTTCGGATTGCTCATACCCGCACTCGCCATCTTCGTGCGGGAAAAACTCACCGATACCATTGAAGATTTGGGTAGCTTGAAGAAATACTGCGACATTCCCCTGCTCGGCGTGGTACGATTTAACAAGGATGGTGGACTGGTGGCTCACAAAAATCCACGAAGCAGTATAGCCGAAGAATTTAGAAGTATCCGCACCAATTTGAGTTTTTTCCAGAAGGACAGCGAAAGTAGTGTGATTCTGATCACCTCATCGGTTGGTACCGAAGGGAAGACTTTTACTGCCGTGAATCTGGCTTTAATGCTTGCAGCTTCTGGTAAGAAAACCGTGCTCATTGGTCTCGATTTGAGGAAGCCGCGGATCGTTCAAGATTTTGAGATATCAAACGAAGTAGGCTGTAGCAATTATCTGAGTGGGAATGCCAATCTCGATGACATTTTGGTGCCATCGGGCGTGCAGGAAGATCTGACCATTATTCCTTCTGGCCCTATTCCTCCCAATCCATCCGAATTACTTCTTTCCGACCGGATGAAGGAATTGCTTTCCGAATTGCGTGCCCGTTTCGACCGTGTAATTATCGATACCCCACCCATTGGTTTGGTATCCGACGGACTCATCTTGATGGATCAGGTGGATACGACGCTCTTCGTAGTGCGCGAAGGTGTTACCCGAAAAGGATATCTCACTCAAGCCAATCAGCTTTATGCCAACCAACAATTGACCAATGCCGGCTTGATCTACAACGCCGTAAAAAGACAAAACGCCCAAGGTGCGTACCGCTATGGCGGTGGTTACGGTTATGGCTACGTGTACGGTGGCGAGTATGGCAGGTATTTCGACGATGAGTCGAAATCTCGAAGCAGTTGGTTTTCGAAAGGCCGCAGAAAAGCCTAAGGCCGTATGAAGCCGTGGAAAAATTTCGACTTTTTCGCGGAGGGTCGCAGCGCGCGAATACTTCGGCATATAGCCTACTCTGCAGGCTTGAAGTTGGTAAATGCCATCATTAGCTTCTTGGTAATACCGCTCTATCTCAGTTATTTGGGTCATACTTCTTTCGGGATTTGGCTTACCGTGAGCGCGGTAATTCAATGGTTTAACTTCTTTGATTTAGGCCTCGGCAATGGCCTGCGCAATAGATTTGCTGAAGCACGTGCAGCTGGAAATAATTCGCTGGCACAAGTGTATGTTAGTACTTCGTACGCTCTGATTTCCGGCATTGCGGTGCTGCTCATGCTGGCTTTTTTAGCAGCCGATCAATGGGTAGCTTGGTCTGTAATATTTGCTGCTCCTGCCGAAATCGCCGCCGAAGTAGATCAAATGGTGCTCGTTTTGGCGCTGTTATTCTGTCCACAATTTACAGTGCAGCTTATTAAAATGGTGGTGACCGGCGACCAACGCCCCGCTCTTGCAAACGGCATGAATACCGCTGTGAACGTATTGCAGCTCGCGGCTATTTACGCTCTCTATCTTTATTCATCGCCGTCGTTGGTATTGCTGGCGGCAGTTTTGGGTGGGATCAATTTGCTGGTGCCAATAGTGGCGAGCCTGTGGCTTTATGCCGGAAGATACATAGATTTCCGACCCCGATGGTCGATGATCGAACTGAAATATGGACGCGATTTATTGATGCTCGGAAGCGTTTTCTTCGTTTTGCAGGCTGCAGCCGTAGTGGTGTTTATGACCGATAATCTTATCATCACCCATCTCTTAGGTCCCGAAGAAGTGCCGGCATACAATATTTCCTTTCGCTATTTCAACTTGATTGCCGTGTTTTTTGGCCTTGTCACTACTCCGTTTTGGTCTGCTATTACCGATGCTTGGTACCGCAACGACTTTCTATGGATTTCGCGCATGCTGCGGAAGCTTTTTGCTGTTTGGGTGGGTAGCGCACTGCTCTGCGCTGTAATGCTGGTGGTGGCGCCATGGGTTTACAGCTTTTGGCTCGGCGCAAACCAACCGGTGATTTCGCAGGGCTTAAATGCCGCCATGGCCGCTTGGATTATTCTGAGCACAGGCATGAGTATTTTCGGCACTTTTCTGAGCGGCGTTGGCAAGCTTCGACTATCGTTTTACCACGCTATTTTCGTGATGATTGTCAACATTCCTCTTTCCATCTATTTTGCCAAAACCTTGGGCTGGGGCAGCGCCGGGGTAATTCTGGCCAGTGCGGCGGGGCTATTCTTTCGGGTGTTTTTTCAGCCATTGCAAACGCTGCGTTTACTGCGAGGCGCGGCGAAGGGAATTTGGAATCGCTAGGGTTTCAGATAAAACCGGTCGAAATTGGCACTTATACCTGCGCCCAATTTTGAAGCCAGTTGCTGATTGCTTTCGCGAAAATGATCGGCGATTCTTTGCTTTAACTCGTTGCTAAATTCAAAACGCGCTCCACCCGGCCAGCGGTGCTCTATTTGTTGCACCACTTTTCGGAATAAGCTTTCGCCAAACTTCGACTTTTCTACAAAGGATTTAAAGCGGTTTAGACGCTGAAGCGCCCGAATTTGCGACGCTCCCAAACTCGCATTGTTTCCGCTTGAAGCAGTTCGGCTTGCGGAAACTTCGATATCTAGATCGCGTTTGAAATCTGCCAAAAAAGAGTCACGATCGGCGACAAAATCTTCAAACAAATAAACGCGCACGTTATCAAAATGTGAGCGGTAAAGCGAAATTAAGGCTTGATAATTCCAGCTTCCCGCCCACTCGTAGGCGGAATCGGCAGCAGGTGGGCTTGAGCCGAATTGGAGATACTGCTCCGGCTTGGCTCGCATACCCGCGTAGGTATCGATCGCGTAAAGCGATTGCAGTAAATCGACCTGATTGCGAAGAAAAAGGACTATTTCACTCTCCGGCCAGTGTTGCTTCAGCCGGCTTGCCACCGCAGCGCGATTGGCAGAAGCCTGCAAATGCGATCGTCCGCAAAACAACTCGTTGGAGAGCAGCATACTTTGGTCTCCTTGTTCCGATTTCCACGCCTGGATAAGCGCGGGATCATAAGCAGAATCATCGGCATAAAGCAAATGCGTGAACGATGGGTGATACTCCGTAATCGCTGGTCCGAAGGCTTTGAAACCTGCAATCTGCGGGAAAATGTGGCGCTGAAAAAAAGTGCTCGCCGCACGCGGTAAGCCGATGTGGATAATGGTGCGCTGTCGATTTTTCAAGGCTGTCCTTCCATTTTAGCTTCTATCTTTGAATCCATGGTCTGCGAGCGCATTTGTTTAACAGGCACTATAATCCCCAATACGATTATGGTGCAGCGCAGCGAAATTAATTTGCGACTTCAAGACTACAAAAGAACAATTGAATTTTACCTGGCGGCAGTCGATTTACCCCTATTTTTTCTTGAAAACTCTGATTTCGATCTCGAATCAGATCCTGACTTTAAAGCCTATTGCGATACCAATCGCTTTTTCATACAGCGTTACCAGCCCCATGTCGATGCGACCAAAGGCAAAGGTTTTCAGGAATTTTATATGCTCGATCAATTCTTTGCAGCCCCGTCGGAATACCGACTTACCACCAAAGTGAGTGGCCGGTACATTGTTCGGAATATTGCCAAGCTATTAAAGCATTCCGATCAGGGCATCCAAATTGATCTGCACCGCAAACCCGGTGTTGCCATTACCGGCTTCTTCGTGGTAAGCGACGACTTTTACCGAAACCACATAAGCGGCCTCTACCGAAATGCCGACGATGACGCCCACCGTTATATCGAGCACGTTTTATTCGATACGCTCCGCCAACCCGAACTCAAATCGCAGGTTGCCTTATTGCCTTACAATCCACGTTACGAAGGTATCTCCGGCAGCCACGGTGCATCGATGCGGCGCAACCCATACAAAATGTGGATTCGCGAAGCCGAGCGAAAGCTGTCGCGTGCTGCGGGTATCCACCAATTCTTAGTGGAGTATTGATGCATTGGGTTACCTACTTTCCGAAAATCGCGAATGTCCATCTCACCAAGGATTTGGGTCTGATACCGCTCTACATGCAGCGTATCGGCGGCTATCGTAGTTCCCTGGTGGCCCGCTTCCCGCACGAAAATTATCCGGCTCTCGAAGGAGAAGCCGAAGCACTCCACACGCATGAACTTACCGATGCGGGCAATATTGGTTTTCTCGACAAATCTTTCTTGCGGTACCTCCGAGAAAATGCTTCGAAAATTGATGTGCTCAATTTATTTCAGCTCAGTCGCGACAATATTTTTTACGGCTTAGCTTATAAATACTTTAACCCATCGGGTAAGCTCTATCTTAAGCTAGATACGTACAACCAGCATTTACAAGAACGAAAAGCCCATGCGCGCTCCAGGTTTAAGCGTAAGATATTGCAAACCGCTGAGAATCGTTTTTTCCAAAAGCTCGACTTGGTTTCAGTCGAAAATTCAAAAGGTTATGCTTTGGCTTTAGATGCCTATCCGCAATGGAAGGGGAAGCTGATTTACCTGCCCAATGGCTGCAACGATTACTATTTGAAACAACATTTCCAGCCTCCTTTCGCCAAGGAGAATATTGTGCTTTCCGTAGGGCAGCCGGGCAGTGCAGTGAAAAATTATGACTTGTTTTTACATGCGCTTAAGCATCTCAAAACTCCAGCCAACTGGCGATTCCGGATTGTGGGTCCTATTTCCGATGATTTTAAAGCGCGTTGGGAAGAATCCAGGCAGAAGCAACCAAAATGGGCTGCTCGTGTGGAATTTACCGGGCAGATCACCGACCGCCTTTCGCTCTACGAAGAATTTGCCCGAGCGAAGGTATTTTTCCTCCCCTCCCACTTCGAATCCTTTGGTCTCGTTTACACCGAAGCGCTCTATTTTGGCTGCGTATTGGTAGGCCATAAGGCCATGTCGGCCTATGACGATCTCTCCCTTTCCGGAAAATACGGTACCTACTTTAAGAGCAATCAGCCCGAATCATTTGCCCGCGCCATAGAAGCAGCCATTGAATTATCGGAAGTAGAAGGTATAGAAGCGGAGATACGAGCCCACTCCGAAGCGTGTTTTTACTACAGTAAAATTGCAGAAACCTTAAAATCGGCTTTGGATGAACGCTGAATCCAAACCGCTTTTCTCTATAATTACCGCGGCGTATAATTCGGCTTCGACCATTGATAGCACCATTGCTTCGTTGCAGAATCAAACCTTCAGAGATTTTGAATGGATCGTGATAGATGGAGGAAGCTCAGATGCTACGGTGGCTAAAGTGCGAAGCGTTGATGATTTATGCGTGGTGGTGCATTCTGGCCCCGACGAAGGAATTTACGACGCAATGAACCAAGGAATTAAGCTCGCGAGAGGTCGCTATTTCGGATTTTTAAACAGCGACGACTCCTACCTTCCGGAAACATTAGCCGCTGTGGCGAAAATATTGCAAACTAGAAATTTGCCGGAGCCGCCGATAATCTACGCCGATATGCACACGGTGCGGCAAGTAGGTCCGGAAACCTTCGAACGTCGGGAATACGCCCGGCTCGATCAGTTGGAAGCTGGGATGTACATTTTTCATCCAGCTATTTGGATTCCGCGCGTTTATTTCGAAACCCTTGGCAATTACGATCTGCGCTTTAAACTAGCCGCCGATTACCATTGGGTATTGCGTGCAAAAATGGTTGGGAAACCTTTCCATTACCTTCCGGAAAGCTTGGCGCGCTTTAGCGTAGGCGGCAAGAGTAGCCAAAGCTGCGAGTCGTATCGGGAAGCTGCCGAAATACAAGCAGAGTTGGGAAGTGAACATTCGGCGGCAACCTCAGCGCTTTACGCCGTATGCCGGCGGAAAGCGCCCATTCGGAAATTCAAGGCTTTTCTTGCGCAATTGCCTGTGCTGAACCATATTCACCGCAGCATTCTAAAACGCAAATGGTCGTGACCAAACTTTTTCAATACGCCTTGGCAATTCGATACCGCTTTATTGGGTTTTGGCTGCGTATCTACTTGCTGCTTTTGGGCTGTAAGGCAGGAGCTGGTTTGAAGGCGCTGAGTTTTCCCACCTTTCGGGAAATCCCCAGGCGCAATATCCGCCTTGGAAAAAATGTAGTTTTTGGCCGCGGAGTTGTGATCGAAATGGTAGAAACTGGCACCCTCCTTATCGGTGATCATTGCACCATCGGCGATTACAACCGCATTTCGTCGCCCAATCGCATTGAGTTGGGCAACTGGGTATCGCTCGCCGAGCAAGTAAGCATTCGCGGAAGCTTTCATCATACCGATCGAAATCAGATTTTGGTGAAGCAAACCAGCGAATCGCGTCCGATTACCTTTGGCAATGACGTGGGAGTGGGCGCTTTCACCATTTTTTTAATGGGTGTATCTGTTCCCGATGGGGTGGTAATCGGTGCTCAATCGCTGGTAAAAAAATCGGACAAGCTCCATGCCTATGGTATCTTTGCCGGCTCGCCACTTAAACATATCCGCGACCGCGAATGAATACTTCGGAAGTAAAAGCCTTTTTTGAGCAAACCGACGTTTACCTCACTTACAATTACAATCTGAGAATCCGTGCCGAAACGGTCGCTACATTCATCGGCAATAGCCAATTTGGCCAAGTGCTGGATATGCCTTGCGGGACCGGCGATATTTCTGCGCCCTTTATCGATCAATTTGGTGCACTTACGCTGATGGACTTTTCGGCAAACATGATCGCCACCGCCAAAAAGAGATTTCGCGATACCGATCCCTCCAAACTGCAATTTGTAAATGCCGATTTCTACGCGCATGACTTTGCCGGCAAGCAATACGATTTGGTAATGAACATCGGAATTCTGGCGCACATCAGCGACCCTTTTATGTTTGTCCACAAATCGGCCGAATTGGTAAAACCAGGCGGCTATCTGGTCATTCAAAATACCGATAGCGATCATTGGTTTGCCAAGCTGATACATGGCTATTTAAGATTGCGGAGAGTGGTGGGCAAGGATAAATACAAACTGAATAAGGTGAGCGAAAAAAAATTAATGGCCTCACTGCGCGACTGTGGATTCGAGCTACAGGCGGGCTTTCGCTACAATCAATCCTTCCTTGGTTTTTCGCGGTTCTTCAGCAACGAATTGAAGTATAAGCTCACCCGCAAAGCGTTTGGGTATGCCCTGGCAAGCGGCGAAAAAGGCGGGGGAAGCGATGCCACTTTTTTACTTAAAAAAATCAAGAGCTAAATCGAGTAGGAGTTTGGTTTAATAACGCGCTCCGCAGCATTTGTTATGGGCGCTCCGCAGCACTTGTAATGCTGCGGAACTTTGTTTCACAGTTTGAAATTTACTCACCGCAGCATTGCAAATGCAGCGGAACTTCGCGCTCCGCAGCATTTGTAATGCTGCGGAACATTGTTTCATAATCACTAAGGCGCTCCGCAGCATTTGTAATGCTG
>Ga0105045_10000981_pt1 | contig 22580 bp, 19 predicted proteins | sample MAT02_FD_78089 | JGI IMG/M metagenome (GOLD analysis project Ga0105045, IMG submission 78089) | Freshwater microbial communities from Lake Fryxell liftoff mats and glacier meltwater in Antarctica - MAT-02 (megahit assembly) | ecosystem: Environmental > Aquatic > Freshwater > Ice > Liftoff... | reverse complement strand
TGGGGTCGCCGTCCACCAAAAGTTTGTAATTATCGCGTAATTCGCGGTACGTGTTTTGGGTGTCAAAAGTGAAATAACCAATACCGCCTAAAGCACCCCATACCAGGGGGATTTTCCACCATTTCTTGTTGTAAGCCTGTCCGGCACCAGGCAGCACCGCCGAAAACAAGGCGGCTACCCGTGGATTAGGATAATTTTTTGTCACCCAAGAACGCCGCCGAACGGGCACTTTTAGGGTTGTTTGCCCCACAGGAACGGTGTCTAAGGACAAGGCAAGCGTATCCCGTCCCGAAGCGTTTAATTTATTCCCCTTGACGCTTCCCGCACGAACACGCTGCGAAGGAACCGTGTCGAGCACCACAACTACCACAGAATCAGGTGTTTGTGAAAACAAGGGCAGATAAATAAATGCCAGTAAGAGCGTACAAAATAATCGCATAGCCATATTGAAGGCAAAAGTAAGGCCTAAAAATCAAAATGGCACACCCAGAAAACCTAGATGTGCCATTTCAAAGCAATGCGCATTTACTTACTGAATATCATTTGCATTGCGCATCAGCAACTGCTTAGCGTTAAAATCAGACACAATTGCCGTCAAAGTAACGGGCGTGGCAGGCGTAGCCAAACTTGAGAATACCGCACTAGCATTGGTAAACATCTTCATAGTGCCGGTGCCATCGTTGAGGTCAGGGTTGCCAGATAAGGTTGCACCGCCCGATATCGTCACATTGGATACCCGCACCAAAGTGCTCTCCCAAGCATCAAAATTGGTGTTAATTTCAGCCAAGGTGGCTACGCGGGGCGTAAGGGTATTACCGGTGCTTTTGAGCACTGCGCTGGTGAGTGCGACATTATTAACTTGCAGCAATTTGTTGAAATCCGACAGTTCTACGTCGGAAACAGACACCTCAATTTCATCGCCTAAATTAAAGGAATGGGCGCCGACAAATCGTACCACAATTCCGCCAGTAGCGTCTTGCATAAACAAGTTTAGTGCATTCACGTTTTTTCCCAACCGGTCGGAAATAACCATGCCTTTTATTTTGCGGCCACTGGGTACAAAGGTGGTGGCACCGCTGTACAGGGCGCGAATGCTGATGATGTCCACTACTATTTCGGGGCCGCCGCCTTGTCCGCAGCGAGGGTCGTTCATCAGCACATCGCTGGTTTTGCGGATGAACAGTTGATAATCAGTATTAAATATCCCCAAAACACCCGTAATCGTGCCCTTTCCAACCGGTGTTTTTTCAAATGCAAAATCAGAAAAACCACTGGTACGTACCAAAATAGTCGAATTTCCACAGTTTTGTGCCGTGCGATTCAGGCTGTTTAGCCCTACTGCATCGGCCCAGGTTTGCGCAGTATCTGCTTTGGTGAATTGCATACCTTCTAGGGTAATCAAAGTGCTCACCATCGTGGCGTTTAACTGACTAACCGACACTACTTTCGGTACCGGAGGCGCGCCCAAAAAGCCTTTTACAATCTGCGTACGCTCCTGATTTTCGGTAATGCCAATATCAGAAGGTTGGCCATTTTCATACACCACGCCGCCTACTAATTGAATTAGGTTGTTGTAATCCGTGAGCATTAAACCCTTGCAACGGATATAAATTTTGCGGCCTATTGGGTAGCGGTTGTATATAAAGCCATTGCTAAATTTCACTTCAATACCGCCAGTAGAGTCTTGAATGACAATGGTTTTGTAGTAATTTCCGCTGCGGTCGTCCATAATAACCGTACCGCTAATCACCAGGTCTTCGGTAATTAAATCAAAACCGCCACTCACCTCGTGGTAGGCTTTGAGCGATTGAATGCTGGTGTTCACTGGGATATCTTGTCCGTCGCCGCCAAAAGGTGGCGCATCAAATTCCGTTTTAACACAAGCGACAAAACTAGCCGCCGAGAGCAAAAATGCCACTACGGCAACAGAAAGTTGTTTATTTTTTTGAAAAAACATGGTTGACCTATTTTTTTATGAAAAATATTGATGGATGGATGTTGCTTTTCAGCCGTTGTTTACAAACGCACACTGAGCGACGCAAAATAGTTGAGTCCCGGCGCGTATTGTACTTCGTACGTGTAGAGTCGTTGGTTTTCAAACTCTCGTCCAAAAGCGTTCAGGTAGGCTTCCCGACCCGAAACGATGATGTTTTTATTGTCGAGCAAATTATTAATACCCACATTCAAATATAGAAATACTCGATTGATTTTCCAAGATTTACCTCCGAAAAGGTCGAGTGTGTAGTTGGCAGGTGCTTTGCGCTGATCTACGATGGTGTTAAAAACAGGGGAATTGGGGTCTTGCCCTAACACCGATTCAGCGCGGCGACGGGTCGGGTCAAAATTAAACCAAAAATTATCCGCCCAGTTGAAGCTCAGCGACGCAAACCAGAATTTTTTGCCCTCGTACTTTACACCCAAAGATGCCGCTGTTTGTGGGGTACGTGGCACCAAAAAGTTGTTTTGATACACCGTAATACTATCCAACCCGGTGTCGCCTGTATTGTCGTTGCTTTGGTACAACAGTGGACGGGATGTATAGCGATAGTAGCCCGCATTGCCAGCAGCCGAAAACACCCACGACGGGATGGGTTTCCACTCTACCGCACCTTCTACACCCATGTGCCGACGATCCACACCAGTGCGTACCACCGTGCTAAACTCCCCCAATAACTGCGCAAAAAACAAATTACTTTCAATTTCATTGGTAAAATCGGTCAAGTAGCCCGTAAAACGAGCGCGAAGATTGGGCGCACGGTGCATAAATCCGCCCTCTAAACTTTTGATGCCGTAGGCATCAACGCCGGGGACCGCATCGTTGCGGTTGCGCGGAGAAAGGAAAACATCTCGAAACTGCGGTGGCTTGGTGCCGATAAAGCCATTGGCATACAGGTAGTTACGGCCATTTAGTTTGTAGGTTGTACCGCCTTTCGCGCCGTATGTGTAGAAGGATTGTTTTTGAGAATCGCCCAGCGAGTTGCCGACAAAACGGCCATTTTGCATTTTTCCGGTACGCCAGAAGGTATTTACCCCGATTTCTCCGCCAAAAAACACTTGAAAACGGGCAAAATCAGTGGTCATTTGAAACCAAGTATTGCCGATACGAATGTTCTCATCGAAATTGTATCCGAATACATCGCCTTCCCGCACCACATTATTCGGATTCAGGAGGTCATTTTGTTCTTTGGAAGCATCGCCAGGGAAATCCTGCGACGCAAAGCGGTTGATATCCAACCAATAATCGCCGCCCAACAAATCGTCCACCACTTTAAAATTTTCTCCCGTGTACCAGCGATAACTGGCTCCTGCTTGAAGGGTAGAGCGCACGTTCAAGCGTTGGTTCAAAATGGCATTAAAGCCCAAATCTCTGCTATCTGAGCGTTGATCTTCTACGATAAATTGCGAGCGATTGCCCGTTACGTTATTCCCTGAAATGCCCTCTGCATCCTTCACCGTGAACTGATTGATTCGATTTTCATCATAAAAACGCGCCCAATCCAATTGGCGTAAGTTGATATCATTCCGCATGGCTTCTGCCCACTGGGCTGCCTGTACGGGGTCTTCCATAGTAGAAGGCAAGCGCCGATTAAAATCGGGCGCCGGGTTGGTTGCATCGTTCCATTCAAGGCGGGTTGTACCGTTTTTGCCCGCTTGTGCCGACACCACAAAACTTAGAGCGGTACCTGGCTGTGGCGCCCAGTCGTAGCGCAACATACCGATGGGCTGGTTAGAATGACCGACCGAAGCGTTGCGCTTTTCGCCATTTTGGTAGCCCCAATTCGGATTGTAGCGATTCGTGCCGGCCAATTCAAACATTTCTTCAAAGGAATCGGAGGTTCTACCTCGCTTGTTGGGTGCGCCCAAAAAAGTGAAGTTTATGGCGTGTTTTGGGTTGATTATTTTGTCAACGGATAGAAAATAAGAGTACCCGTCAAAAAATGTTCCGTCAAAATAGCCCTCTTGCCCCCAGCGGCGACTACCCGACATACTCACGGCCCAACCACCGGGCATCAGCCCTGTATTCATGGTCAGCATTACGCGGTCGGTGTAGGTACGGTTGGATTTGGCGTAGGAGGCACGGATTTGTTTGCGCTGCACCGAAGCACGGGTGTCGAGGCGTGTAGCACCCCCAATTTCTGCAAAAGAAAATTCTGCGGGTGCCAAGCCAACACTCGTTTCGCGGTTTCGAAGTACATCATTTAGCCCCCCAATTTCGCCGAAAAAAGCAAACCCTGTTTCTGGGTCATTGATGTTGATGTTGTTCAGGAAAAGCGGAAAGTGCTCAGAATCATACCCTCGCTCGCGAAAACGGAAGTTGAACCAGCCGAAACCAGAAATTTGCTGGTACACGTCGCGACTGGCATTCAGTAGGTTGGCAACCTCGCCAGCACCTTCCGACTCCTGTGCTTCCTCCAAGGTAATGGTCGGAATGTCAACAAAGGTGAGAACATTGTTCTGGTTCGCATCTCGACGAAGCAGCACATTGGTACGCAGCTCGCCGCCTGAGGGCACGAGTACCCGAATGTCTTGTGGAAGGTATCCATTGCGGGTTACAACTAGGTTGTAAGTACCCGCAGCAATGTTTTCGATGCGGTAATTACCGTCTGCATCGGAGGGAGACAGTTGGCCGGTACCCGACACGACCACCGACGCATCGGTTAGGTTGCCGTTGCTATCCGCGTCTCGAACCCAGCCAACCAAAGTGGCATTTTGTGCGAAGACGCCTGCAGAAAACCCTAAAAAGAGGGAGCAAAAGAGTAATTTTTGAATCATCCAGTAGAAAAATGGTGAGCTGTGTTAAAAAAAAGTCAGGCGATTAGAGCAGCCAAAAGGCAATATAAAAAGAGCGCACGAAGGTAAAGAGGGAAATACGTATTGGTAGGTTAATTTATCGTACAGCTGGGCATTTGGGGAGTAAAAGGGTGGTTTACCCTGGCTACTTTAAATCTTTTTGCCCTGCATAGCCGCCTGAATATTCGCATCCAAAGCCCTGTGTGCCAAGGGTTCGGTGTAGGTATTGAGGGTGTCCATTTCGCTCAAAATCCGGTCTTTATCGCTGCCTGCCACGGCTTCTTTGAGCGCACTTAGCAGGATACGGGTCTGTGATTTTTCTGCTTCCGATAGAATTCCGTCGTTTTGTTGGAGAAATTTTTCGCCAGAAAGCAGGATGTTATTCGCCTCATTTCTAGCCTCTAGCAAACCCCTGACAGCCATATCATCTGCGGCATGTTGGATGCTATCGAGCAGCATTAAGGCCATTTCTTCCTCGCTGATGCCGTAAGTAGGCCTAATTTCGACCTTAGTTTCTAAGTTGCTGCGCAATTCTCGCGCGCGAACAGTGAGAATCCCATCGGCGTTGAGGATAAATTGTATATCAATTTTGGGAATCCCCGCGGGCATGGGCGGGAGGTCTTTCAAGATAAATTCGCCCAATTTTCGGTTGTGGGCCACCAAATCGCGCTCGCCCTGATAGACACTAATTTTAAGGTTTTTTTGCCCATCTACACTGGTGGTGTATTGACGCCCCGCCTTGTTGGGTACTTTTGAGTTTCGGGGAATAATGGCATCCATCAAGCCGCCCACGGTTTCAATTCCGAGCGAAAGCGGCGTAATGTCAAGCAACAAAATATCTTGTTGGTTACCCGCCAAAATATCCGCCTGAATGGCCGCGCCTTGGGCTACAATCTCATCGGGATTCAAATCATCGAATGCTTTTTGGCCAAAAAACTCGGATACCCTTCTTTTAATGGCTGGAATCCGGGTGCTGCCGCCCACCAAAATGACTTGATCTACTTGTTCCGGTGTTAGCTTGGCATCGCGCAACGCATTTTGGCAACAAACCATCGTTTTTTCAATCACCGAATCAATCCATTCTTCAAATTTTGCTCGGGTAATGCTCAGTTTTTCACCTCGAAAAGTATCCTCAAATACCTCGGCATCACTCAATACTTTTTTGGCATTTTCGGCAAAAACCCGCACTTCTTGCCGATATTCTGGCAAAATCTTGAGGTCTTCACGGCCTGTTTTCAAAAATGCTAAAAAATAATCCGTCAACATATTATCAATATCATCCCCGCCCAAATACGTGTCGCCATTGGTAGAAAGTACCTCGTAAATCCCGTCTTGTACCTGTAAGATTGAAATATCAAAGGTGCCACCGCCTAGGTCATACACGGCTACAATGCCTTGTTTTATTTCAGGAACTGCCAGTGCCGCTGCGGTCGGCTCGTTCACGATGCGCAGCACATCCAGTCCGGCCAGTTTGCCCGCGTCGCGGGTGGCTTGGCGTTGGTTGTCGTTGAAATAAGCCGGTACTGTAATCACGGCTTTTTCGACGGGCTGGCCGAGCTCCGCCTCTACCCTATCCTTTAACTCCTTGAGAATCAGGGCACTCAAATCTATTGGGCTGTAAAAGCGGTCTTTGACCCTAACCTTCACCAATGAATCCGTATCGTCTTCTAGTATTTTGTATCCCCAGTCATCCCGATTGTCTCGAACATCTTTAAAAGACTTCCCCATGAGCCGTTTTACCGAAAAAATGGTGTTTGCTGGGTCAGATTCGATTTTTTCCTTGGCGGCATCCCCCACCAACACATCCCCGTTTTCAGCAAAATGAATCACGCTCGGCACCAGCGTATTTTGCCCGTCTGCCCCCTGTACACAGTACGGTTTTCCGTCTTTTACATAGGCGACTAAACTATTAGTGGTGCCCAAATCAATGCCGACTATGAGGGGTTTGTGGGATTCGACGCTGCCGTCTTTGAGGTTGATAGAGAATGTTGCCATAATTAGGTCACAAGGTACGGTTTCGATAGAAGGTAAGCTCCATCTAAAATGATTTGCGAATGTTATTGTTCCCCTGCTCCTAAACAGCCGTAGGTTCTCATCGGGACGATGCAGCGCAGTCAGGGGAAGGGAAGACCCACCGTAAATGAAAATCAAAGATCCGTCTGACCAGGAGGACGCAAAGCAGGCAAATTCCATTTCCAATGCATCGCCGCCAACCGCAATCCCACGACAAACACGACCGAAATAGTGGCCGCTAAAGAGGCAAATACCGCCATTTCGCCCAACAAAAAATACAAGGCTCCCCCCAATAAAGAGGCCGCCGCGTAAATATCTTTTCGAAACACCAGCGGTATTTCATTCAGCAAAACATCGCGCAAAACACCCCCAAAGCAGCCCGTCACCATCCCCAAAGCCACACAAATATACGGTCCAAGTCCCGCCTCTATCCCACGCTGAATGCCCACAATGGTGGCAAAACCCAAGCCGACAGCATCAAAAATGGCCAAAGTGCGCGGAAAATACTGCAAGTGCTTGCGAAAAATCAGCGTAATCAAATACGCCACCACCACTACTGTTATGGCCTGACGGTCTTTTAACCAAGCAACGGGGGTATTACCAATCATGATATCGCGAATGGTACCGCCGCCCACCGCTGTAGCAAAGGAGAGTATCAATACCCCAAACACATCGAGGCGTTTTTGCAAGGCCGCCAATGCTCCCGAAATGGCAAATGAGGCGGTTCCTAAATTCTCCATAATTTCGTGTACCAACATATCACTTACTTTTTTTGGGCCAAATATCGGTTTTGTATCGCTGTAGAATCCTTATTTTTTTCATCCTTGTGCCTATGTCAGCGGGTAATCTCATGTACCATAAACTAAAATCTGCCACCCAAAAATAGCATCACCAACACCTCTTTCACCCACTTACTTGGCTGGTGCTGGGCGTTGGTGACCTGTGTAATTTGCAGCGCAATTTCGGCAAGGTTTGAATCGGGCAGGTGGTCTTTTACCCGCTTGTTCGCGCAGCTGCTCGGCGTTTTAAGCCCGTTTAGAACGTCTCAAAATCTCCATATCCGAAGCGCATTTGGGGCAACAATTTCTCCAAAGAAGGGTCTGTGGTTTTACAACACACCCACCAGGAAGGTCGCCCTTCGTACTGCATGGCCAAGCGTCGGCCCAATTCGGTGTCCGGACTGGCCTGAAAAATAATTTTGCGCAAGCCCGCACGATGCGCGAGGTGTTTTAGACTGCGCTGCCAAGCCTCCCATTGTTCGGCACTGGTTTCGGGCGGAATGCAAACATCCCCCACCAAGAGGCCTGACTCTAATTTCAGCCAAGCATCCAAGCCATTAAAACGGCATAAGTAATTGAATGTAAATGATTTATAAGAGAAAAAATTGACATCGTGTAGCACTCCACCAAAGCCTTCTGCCAAAAGCGAATTGGTTAAAACCGTTGCATGCTCGGCGCGGTACTCCCGTAAAACAAGCCCCGCCCACCAGCGAAATATGGCCGGAATACGCAGCCGCCGACAGAAGGCTTCTAAAGGAACCGTCCGCACTTTTACCTCAAAATACTGCATGGTTTCGGTTGCGGTGAACCCCAGTTTCCGCACAAATCCGTGCACGTTATTTTGATTTAACAAGCCGAAAAACATCTGTACCCCGTCCACCTGCTGTGCTTCGAGTATTTTGTTCGCCAAATGCGTCATCAGGCCTTTGCCTCGGTGTTCGGGCAGTGTAAATGTTTCAATCATCTGAGTTAAGCGGATGCGCTGTCCATTGGGCAAAACGCCCAGCATGGGCAATGCTGCTGCTACGGCTACTGCTTTACCCGTGCTTCGTTCGTAGGCCAAAAAGCCGTGATATTGACCGCCCGCCCAAGGGGTTTCGTATTTTTTTTGATAATACGCCACCGACCAGCGTTTTTGGGCCACTTGATGCACTAATCGGACTACGTCAGAGAGATTTTGGGCCGAAATGGGTCTTATCAGATAAAGTTCCATGCGCTAATACACTAATAACGGCCGTCGCGCAAAGCGCGCCATTGATTGGCCTCCGAAATATAGGGGTTTATACCCATTCGGGCGCGCAAACGAGTGTCTTGAGCATCGGCTGGATTTTGAAAATCAATGATATACTGCTGATTCAGGCCAATTTTTTCCGCGAAATCGAGCAAATGGGGGGTATAAGCACCAAACGGATACGCCACTTGGTGAATCGGTTTTCCTGTTAACTCGGATAAATATCGCTGGGTATTGGCCAATTCGGCACAAGCCTGCGCATGCGGCAGGACCGACAAGTCGGCGTGCGTTTGTCCGTGTACACCCACGCTCACCAAGGGCGACTTAGCCAGGCGACGTATCTGGCTCGGATTGAGGAGTTTCCAATACAAATCATCCACCCCAGCATCCTGCCAAGCCCCCACGTTTTGAAAAGCCGTAATCATATTCGATACAAAAATACCAGGATTTTGTCGGGCTATTTGGGCCAAGGTTCGTCCTTGTTGGTCTTCAAAAAACTGGGTGTGCCGCCATTTTTTTTTATAAAAAACCTGTGTCCCGATGGCGATGGATTTCGGTGCTGCAAGCGTGGCTACATCTAAAAAATCCGTCCAAAGCCATTCTTCCCCGCATTGGGCAGCAGCTGTTAGGAAAAAAGTAGCGGGTGCTTGGTATTGCTCCAGAATGGGCAGTGCCCATTCTAGGTTATTCTGATATCCATCATCAAAGCTGAGGGCTACGGTGAATTTTTGCGCATCAAACCGCTCCTGAAAATAATCTTCCAGCGACACGATTTGAGCGTGTCCAGATAGAAATGCCAGTTGGGACTGGAATCTTTTAGCCGATAAAAAACGGGCATTTAGGCTTTTCTCACCTCGAATATCTAGGCCGTGATAGACCAAAATTCTCCGGCCCGGCTGCTTGAGTATGTTGGACGCATTTTTGAATCCACTGGCAAAAAGTAGATCGTTGGCCCATAAAACAGCCTTTTGGCCCAGTTTTCGGAGAAAAATAGTATTGAGGCGTCTCACCAATTACAGCGGCAAATTGCCGTGTTTGCGTATGGGCCTTGCCACCGATTTATTTTCCAGCATAGCAAAAGCCTTAATCAACTTGCGGCGAGTTTCTTGGGGCAAAATGACTTCGTCAATGAATCCACGGGCGGCGGCGCGATATGGATTGGCAAAGGTATCGGCGTATTCGCGCTCTTTCTCGGCCAGTTTGGCGGCTGGGTCGGAGGCGGCATCAATTTCTTTTTTGAAAATAATTTCGGAGGCCCCTTTTGCACCCATCACCGCAATTTCGGCACCCGGCCAAGCAAAATTCATGTCGGCTCCGATGTGTTTGGAGTTCATCACATCGTAGGCTCCACCGTATGCTTTTCGGGTAATAACCGTAATGCGTGGCACCGTGGCTTCACTGAACGCGTAGAGCAATTTGGCACCGTTGGTAATAATGGCATTCCATTCTTGGTCAGTGCCCGGAAGAAATCCCGGAACGTCTTCGAGTACCAGTAACGGAATATTGAAACAATCGCAAAAGCGCACAAAACGAGCGGCTTTTTTGGAAGAATTGACATCCAATACGCCCGCCAAGTTCATCGGCTGATTGGCCACCAAGCCGATGCTCCGACCTGCCAAACGGGCAAAACCCACCACGATATTTTCGGCATACTGTGCGTGAATTTCAAAAAAACTTGCCTCGTCGGTAATGCCCGCAATCACTTCTTTGACGTCGTAGGGTTGGTTGGCGTTTTCTGGAATAATGGTGTTGAGCACTTCGCGGAACTCGTCTTCCAGTTTGTAGGGAACGACAGGGGCTTTTTCTGCGCAATTTTGCGGGACATAGGACAATAGTTGCTTCAACTTAGCCAGGCAATCGAGGTCGTTGCTGGCAGTCAGGTGAGTCACGCCGCTTTTGGAGGCGTGGGTGTTGGCACCACCCAGTTCTTCGCTCGTAACTTCTTCATTGGTAACGGTTTTTACCACACTGGGGCCAGTTACGAACATATACGAACTGCCTTCCACCATCATAATAAAATCCGTCATAGCCGGACTGTATACGGCTCCGCCTGCGCAGGGGCCCATGATGGCCGATATTTGCGGTATTACGCCACTGGCTTGTACATTTTTGTAAAAAATATCAGCATAACCTCCCAGCGAATTAACACCTTCTTGAATACGCGCACCCCCAGAATCATTGAGTCCGATGAGCGGAGCGCCGTTTTTAACGGCCAAATCCATGACTTTGCAGATTTTTTCTGCGTGTGTTTCTGATAAAGAGCCGCCAAACACCGTAAAATCTTGGGCAAATACATACACCAAACGACCGCTCACCGTCCCGTAGCCCGTCACCACGCCATCGCCCAAGTACTGCTGCTCTGCCATGCCAAAATCGGTGCTGCGATGGGTTACCAAGGCCCCAATTTCTTCAAAGGACTGCTCGTCGAGCAGGAAATGAATGCGCTCACGGGCCGTTAATTTGCCTTTTTTGTGTTGCGCATCTATGCGAGTTTGCCCACCCCCGAGTTTAGCGAGGGCTAGTTTTTCTAGAAGCGTTTCTGTCTTATGGTTCATGCGAATTAGCGTATGCAGTACAAAGGATGAGCAAAGGTAAAAAAAGAAGGGCTTGTGCCATCCTTATCCCTACTTACTCCTTCACAAACTTCAAAGAGACCGAATTAATGCAATAACGCAACCCTGTAGGCGCAGGGCCATCGGCAAAAACATGGCCTTGGTGCCCGCCACAACGGGCGCATTCCGCCTCCGTACGATCCATACCGTGACTGGCATCTGTTTTGTCGGCAATACAATCTTCTGACATAGGCTGATAAAAAGAGGGCCAGCCGGTACCGGAATCAAACTTCGTTTCGGAAGAAAACAGCGGAAGAGCACAGCCTGCGCAGACATACACACCTTTGGCATGGTTATCCCAAAATTCGCCAGTAAAAGCGCGCTCGGTCCCTTCATTCCGCAGCACATAAAAGGCTTTTTCGCTGAGCATTTTTTTCCATTCGGCCTCTGTTTTTTCCACTTTAATCAGTTGGGCGTTGGCATAGCGAGCCGGCACGAGCGAATCGGCAATGGCGGTCAGAACGGTTTCGGATTGAGCTTGGGTAGTTTGCTGGCCGGCATCCGCAGAAACGGGTGCTGCGTTGTTACAGGCAGACAGGGCAAGAAAGATGACTAAAAATTTCATGGTATTGAGTTGTTTAATAGATAGTAGCCAAACAAACGAGCGGACGAAGGGTTTTGGATTTTAGAACTTGTATCTTTTTCAGCATCTTGTCGGCTCGGCGACCTATTCGCCGTCATTTTCCGGCTCTCCTTTTGGGTGGGCTTGTTCGTACACCTCCAACAAGCGCGCTATATTATTGTGCATATAGACTTGAGTAGAGGCCAAATTGGAGTGGCCCAACAAGGCTTTTATGGCGTTTAAATCTGCGCCGTGATTTGACAAGTGGGTTGCAAAGGAATGCCTCAAAACGTGCGGACTGCGCTGTTCGGCCGTCGTCACCTGTGATAAATACTTGTGTACACAATGGTAAATACTCTCGGGCGAGAGGCGTTCGCCTTTTCGATTGAGGAAAAGCCAAGGCTCGGAGTTGCCCGAGAATGCCTCACTGCGCACTTGTAGAAAGGTTTCCAATATGTCGAACAAGTAGCGGGCAAAAGGCACAAAACGCTCTTTTTCGCCCTTACCCTGCACGCGAAAAACCATTCGGCTGAAGTCTATGTCTTTGATTTTCAGCATAGAGGCTTCTGAACGTCGCATCCCAGTGGCATATAAAACCTCTAAAAGTACTTTTGCTTGCTGCCCTGCGTAGTCGTCCGGATATTGAATATGGGAGAACAAGGCTTGCAGTTGGTTTTCTTGGACAAACACAGGGAGGCGTTTGCCGGTACGGGGGGCATTGATTTTGCGCATGGGGTCTTGCGTAACAAAGCCCCTTTTTTTACAAAATTTAAAATACGACTTCAGGCACGACAATCGGCGCACGATGCTGCGCGCACTTTGTCCGGCTTGCATTTGAGCAACAATCCAGGCACGGACGTGCAAATGCCTTACTTCGCTGAGCGAGGTAAGGCATTGTTGTTCGGTGCAAAAGGCTATGAAACTGGATAAATCGCGGCGATAGGCCGACAAGGTATGCGGCGAATAGCGCTTTTCGAGCGATAAATATCCAAAGAAAGAGTCTTCGTGAAACAAGGGCACGACAAATCAAGGTGAAAAACTAGTACGGACAAATATAAGCGATTATGCTCGCTTGCACTGCCGACCTTATTATGCACTATCCTTGCGCGTCGTTCAGACCCACCAGCAGAATCAATCGTTCTTGTTGCCGTACATATCTTCTTTGTAAACGGCTTTAAGCACTTCCGTGCGGCGTTGTACAGAAGGTTTCGTGAAGGCTTTGCGACGACGCAACTCTTTGAGCATACCTGATTTCTCAAATTTGCGCTTGTACTTCTTGAGTACCTTGTCAATGGTGTCGCCGTCTTTAATCTCGAGGATGAGCATTGATTCTCCTAACGTTTTGTGAGTGAAAAATAGATGGTGTTGGATTTCGGGCTGCAAAGGTAAACCTAGTTCGGCATAAATTACATTTTCTGGCAAAAAAAAGAGGCACGAAATGGGATTAGTAATTTCTTTCAAAGAAAAGTGTGCTCATAGTCAGCAAGATAACGCGGAAATTCCGTTCCTTTGCCCTTGGAAATTATCAAATTCCTTTTTCAACAAACGTTATTTGAAACCTTATGCTCAGCCGTCGAAGTGTCCGAGTCAAAGTGATGCAACTGCTTTATATGCTCAATCGGGACGAGTCGCTCACACTCCCCGAATTGCAAAACGTCTATAAAGATGGTATCTGGAAAGCCTTTGAACTATACATTTACCACCTCTACCTCACGTTGCGCGTTGCGCAATACGCCGAAAAAGACGCTGCCAATCGGGCGGCCAAACTAGTGCCAAACGAGCAAGATAAGGACTTTAAGCCCCTGCTGAGCACTAATTCGTGTACGCAAAGTCTCGCCAACCACGTAGAGTTCCTTAAATTAGTCGGCAAATACAAAGCCAACGAGGGCATTGATGAGGACCATATCCGTACGCTCTACAACGCCTTTGTAGAAACCGACGAACACAAGACCTATTTGGCCCTAGAGGCCCCTACCGATACCGAGCACGGCAAAATTTTCTTAGAACTCTACCGATTTCTCTCCACCAATGACCTTTTCCTCGACATGACCGAGGATCGGTACATCAACTGGGCCGACGATGAATCGCTGGTGATGGGCGCGATGAAAAAGACGCTCAAAACCATGCCGCTCAGCGGTGCCTTTTATGAGGAACATGAGCCCTCTGACGAAACTGTGCGCGAATTTGGCACCGAATTGCTTACCCGAACCGCGCAAGAAGATGCTACTTTGCTGAATGAAATTGAGCCGATGCTCAAAAACTGGGACGCCGACCGAGTTGCCATACTCGACATGATAATGCTGAAAATGGCCCTCTGTGAGTTGATGTTCTTTTCCACCATCCCCATAAAAGTTACGCTCAACGAATTTGTTGAAATTTCAAAATCCTACTCTACTGACAAAAGCAAGGAGTTTATCAACGGTATTCTCGACCGTTTGATGAAAAAATTGTTGGAAGAAGGCCGAATTGTGAAAGAAGGAAGGGGGTTGAACGATTAGTCCTTATCTTTGCGGCACGATGCAACGCCAAGCCGAAGCCCCCATTCCTACTCGTTATGGCCAGTTTACCATGCTGGCTTTCTCCGAAAAAAATTCCGAGCGCATGCCACACATCGCAATGGTGGCGCAGGGCTTTGACCCCACACAGCCCGTACCCGTCCGCATTCACTCAGAATGTATGACCGGCGAAGTGTTCGGCTCCCGACGCTGTGACTGCGGCGAACAACTCGAAAGTTCCCTGCAGCTGGTCGCTCAAAAAGGCGGAGTCGTTATTTACCTCCGACAGGAAGGCAGGGGTATCGGACTGATTAACAAACTCAAAGCATATCAACTACAAGACCAAGGGCTGAATACCGCCGAGGCCAACACGCATCTCGGGTTTGAGGTTGATGCCCGACAGTACGATTGCGCTATATTTATTTTGCAAGACCTTGGTATTCAGCAAGTTGAACTCATTACCAACAACCCATTGAAAGTAGAAGCCCTGCGCCATTCTCCGGTAGAGGTGGTAGGTAGAATACCATTGGTTATCCCCCCACAATCCGACAGCAAATCCTATTTACAAACCAAACAAGACCTTATGGGCCACCTTTTGGGACTTTAAAACCCTTTTTTTATCCCCACAAATCATGTCTGAGCAAACAAACGCCCCCACTCCCCTTCCCATTTACCGTACTGGCTTTGTCAACATCGTTGGGCGGCCCAATGCCGGAAAATCAACCCTGATGAACGCCTTGGTAGGCGAGCGGATGAGCATCATTACCCACAAACCCCAAACCACTCGACATCGAATTATCGGGATTTTATCGGGCGAGGACTTCCAAATGGTGTTTTCAGACACACCGGGTTACGTAAAATCCCCTACCTACAAAATGCACTCCGCCATGAACCGCTTTGTGGAAGGCACGGTGGAAGACGCGGATTTGATGTTGTTTGTGTTTGACCTAACCGAAGAATTGGAGGCTGATAATCCGCTTATTGCGGTACTCAATAAAAGCACCGTACCGATTATTTTGGTGTTGAATAAAACCGATTTGGTGGCCGAACAACGTATGGAAGACGTAACAGGTTGGTGGAAAAAAAGGGTAAAATTTGAGGATGTAGTGGCTATTTCTGCCTTAAAAGACCCCAATGCAAGCGATTTGTTGGCCAAAATACTGCAATTTTTGCCTGAGGCGCCGCCTTTTTACCCACCCGATCAATTGACCGACCGGCCTGAGCGATTTTTTGTCAGCGAAATCATTCGAGAAAAAATACTACGTTTGTACGACGACGAAATTCCATACGCCTGTGAAGTCAGTATTGAGGATTTTAAAGAAACTAAAACCAACGCTGGCGAAGATATTGCGCATATACGTGCTACTATTTTTGTGATGCGCGAGACCCAAAAAGCGATTATTTTGGGAAAAGGTGGCAGTGCTATCAAAAAAATGGCCACTTACGCCCGGAAAGACATTGAAGCGTTTTTGCAAATGAAAGCGTTTTTGGATATAACGGTGAAGGTGCGCGACAACTGGCGAGACGACGAACAGGCGCTTCAGCGCTTTGGCTATATGGGTTAACAAAACTTTGATTGCCCATTAGGCTGCATAAATTGAAGTTTTGCAGTACCCTTGCGGCCCGGTTTTTGCTGGAAATAGCCTGCGCGTTATTTTTTTGCAAGTTTCCAACGTTTTTGAAACTAATTGCATCTTTAATGTTTTAGTATAGATGGCTTTCTTACGAAAAAACGGGGAAAGCCTGCACAATCGAAACAAAACCTTTTGTTAAACCCTACGTTTGAACCCAATCACCCAAAAATTTACCCTGCCTGCGGGCTTGGGGTCTAAAAAAAATCATCATGCGCCAGTTAAAAATCGCCCATAAGATTACCAATCGCGAGAGTCAGGCGCTAGACAAGTACCTCAACGAGATAAGCAAATTATCCATGCTTACGCCGGAAGAAGAGGTAACTTTGGCGCAACGAATCCGCGAAGGAGACCAAGATGCTTTGGATCAAATGACCCGAGGCAACTTACGATTTGTGGTATCCGTTGCCAAACAATATCAAAACCAAGGCTTAAGTCTTTCTGACTTAATCAACGAAGGCAACGTCGGCCTTATCAAAGCTGCTCGCCGTTTCGACGAAACCAAAGGTTTCAAGTTCATTTCCTACGCTGTTTGGTGGATTCGTCAGAGTATTTTGCAGGCTATTGTGGAAAATAGCCGGATTGTTCGCATGCCATTAAATAAGGTAGGCTCCTACAATAAAGTGAATGAGGCCTACATCAAATTTGTACAAGAGTTTGAGCGCGAGCCTTCCGATGAAGAGTTGGGCGAATTACTGGGTATGAGCGAGCGGGAAATCCAACAACTGATTCACAGTGGTTCGCGGCACGTATCCCTTGATGCGCCTTTGCCCGGCACCGAAGAAGGAGACGCCACTATGCTCGATGTGATGGCACCCGAAAACAATGAAGATGCAGATTACTCCTTGATGGCTGAATCGCTTCGCGAAGAAGTGGCCTTGGGCTTATTTTCGCTTTCGCCCCGCGAAACGGAGATTATCGGTGCATATTATGGTCTGAATAACCGCACACCCCTCACGCTCGACGAAATTTCTGAAATGTACGGATTGACGCGTGAACGGGTACGTCAAATCAAGGAGCGTGGTATTCGCCGACTGCGTAAAATCCACAGTGAAAACCTTAAATCTTACTTGGGATAATCTCTTTTTGTCCACATAGCCACTCTTTTTCATGCGTCTTTTTTTGTTTACACTGCTCCTGCTGTCCCTAACCGCTTGCGACAAGCGATTCACGCCCGAACAACAACTGCAAGCAGATATTTCCGCAATTGAGAACTATTTGTCTGACCGTAATTTGGTAGCAACCGCCACCCCCTCTGGTTTACATTACATTGTGGACGTAGCAGGTAGTGGTGGCAACCCCCAATCCAATAGTTCGGTCACCGTACACTACGTAGGCAAATTGCTCAAAAACGGAAACGTATTTGATCAGACCACCGATATGCCCCGCACATTTCTGCTCAATACCCTCATTGAAGGTTGGCAAGAAGGCATTCCATTGTTAAAGAAAGGAGGCAAAGGCACCTTTTTTGTCCCCTCCGCCTTGGGTTACGGGCCCTTTGGATCCGGGAGTATCCCAGGAAATGCACCCCTGATTTTCGAGATAGAATTGGTTGATTTTCAATAAGTCTTGTAAAATTCAGGTGCTAAATTACCCTAAATCAAAAATGAACCATACCTTTGTGGTTCATAAACATCAACCCGGTGTTTGTCCGCCCTGGACGACGACGTATTTTGAATGTGCGCGAACCAAGCCGTTTCTGGCCTTTTGATTCCCGTACAGACCTTTAAAGTCTCCCACATTCATCACGCATTGCCCCTTGAAGAGCCTTTTTTTGGCTCGCCGCGCACGAGACCGGCCAAATAATTTTTCATGTTATTCAAAGATTTATCGCTCATTGAGCCGCTTTTGCGTGCGCTCGATGCCGAGGGCTACGAACGCCCTACGCCCATTCAAGAACAAGCCATTCCGCCTGTTTTGGAGGGCCACGACCTTTTGGGCTGCGCCCAAACAGGCACCGGAAAAACCGCCGCATTCGCTTTGCCGATGCTGCAAACGCTCCACAACAACCCACCAGCCCCTGTACCGGGCGGCAAACACCCCATCCGGGCACTCATCCTCACCCCTACTCGAGAACTGGCCCTGCAAATCAGCGAAAGTTTCTCCGCGTACGGCAAAAACCTGCAAATCCGAAATACCGTCATTTTTGGCGGAGTAGGACAAAAACCCCAAACCGATGCCCTTCGACGCGGCACCGATGTGCTGATTGCCACCCCCGGTCGCTTGCTCGACCTGATGAATCAAGGGTTCGTGGATTTGCGCTACCTGTCCATTTTTGTGCTCGATGAAGCCGACCGCATGCTCGACATGGGTTTTATTCACGACGTACGAAAAGTAATCGCCAAAATTCCGGCTAAACGCCAAACGCTGTTTTTCTCTGCTACCATGCCGAAAGAAATTGCCCAGTTGGCTGATTCCATTCTGAACAATCCGGTGAAAGTAGCCGTCGCACCGCCTGCCACCACGGCTGAATTGGTGGAGCAAAAGGTGTTTTTTGTGCACAAACAAGACAAAAAAAACCTGCTCATTCACCTGTTGGAGGATCCGAATATTAAATCTGCCCTGATTTTCACCCGTACCAAACACGGCGCCAACCGAGTAGTGGGTGATTTGATAAAGGCTGGTATTCGGGCAGAAGCCATTCATGGTAATAAGTCGCAAACAGCGCGGGTAGCCGCCCTGACGAATTTCAAAAATGGCAAAAACCGCGCCTTGGTTGCCACGGATATCGCGGCACGCGGGATTGACATTGACGAACTCTCGCACGTGTTCAATTATGAATTGCCTAATATTCCTGAAACTTATGTGCACCGCATCGGGCGTACTGGCCGAGCAGGCGCAAGTGGTGTTGCTTTTTCCTTCTGCGAAGCAGAAGAATTGCCGTACCTGAAAGATATCCAGAAGGTTATAGGCCAATTGGTACCCGTAGAAACAGACCATCCGTTTGCTGCCGACCTGAGTGCACCCGCACTTCCGGTGCCTCGGAATACTGAAAAATCGGCTAACACCCGGAATACTCGTGGTCGAAACGGCCGCTCTAACGGTCGGAACCAAGGCGGAGGCGAATCTCGCCAAGAAGAATTTAGACCTTTGCCTAATCGGGATGTAATTCCAATGCCAGCCCGAAAAGAAGAGCGCCCTGCGCGCAATGATCGGTCAGATGCTCAAGACCGCGGCGCAAGAGGCCAATGGGATCGGAACGACCATCGGAGACCAGAATTTCGGGGAGACCAAGAGCGTTCTGAGCCCGTTCGTCGCCCTGAACGCAGTCGCCCTAACACGCAGGCGGAAAAACCGCAGGCCAGCAGTAAAGAATCGGTTGGGAATGAGATGCGTCGGCGCTTTTCCTCTATTTTAGAGGTTTCGAGCATTGAAAAGCAAGATTTTAAGCGCAAAAAACCACGCTACGACGAGCAGAAGTCTGACGCCAAACCAGAAAAAGACGGTCGCCCACCACAAAGTGGCGGCGGTAATCGCGGAAGGAGACGCTGAAAATAGGCGCTTGTTGTCGTTTTCACTTTGAAACGAACGTGGAAATCTCGGCAAGATTTGAGGGTGGCATACCGCGGTTAATTCCGCGGTGTGCCACCCTTTTTTATAGGTTAATTGGAAAAGTAGCATCCTAGCCCCTGTTCGGGGCTGAATATGCGTAAAAATGCAGCACACGCAAGCCCTCAGGCATAACATGCTGGTACGCCTAAGAGCGTGTTTAAATTTTGATTTTCAGTTCAATAAAATTTAAACACGCTCCACGGGTTTATGAAGAATCCGACGACTCCTACCCTGTTTATCGTACAAAGGCGAAATACATCAGAACCATTAACAATGCCGTGATTCCGACGGTAATCAACAGCATTTTGCGCGTTTCAGCCCGATCTTGATCGGATTTTTGTGCGCGGGAAAACTTCTTTTTAATTGACATGATACAGCATTAGTTTTAGAAGTGAACGATTAAGGCTTTGCGGCAGCAGACGTACCAGAAGGTCTTCCTTATGGAAACAAGTTACCAATGGGTTTGCAAATACTGGAAGCCAAAAATAAGCAATTCTTCCAAATTCAAGTATTCACAAACCCATTTTTACCTTATTTTAATCCTTTTTCCCTGAAAACTCGATTCAGCCATTTGAGCATCGAGAACAAAGCGAGCGCGGCCAACATCAGCAAGACAAAATTCACCCAAAAGAAATTGGCCTTGTTGTCGTATTTATCCCACATAGTAGCCAATACACCGCTTAACTTATTGCCCAATGCCGTAGCCAGTTGCCAGCCGCCCATCATCAAACCGGTGATGTGACGAGGTGCCATTTTGGACACCATCGAAAGTCCCATCGGACTGAGGAATAGTTCGCCTACCGTAATAACACCATACGCGGCAATAATCCACCAAGCGGAGGCCTTCTCCAGCCCATTGTGACAGGCATATACGGCCATCACCGTCACCAAAGTACTCAGCGCGGAAATGACCAATCCCCAGCCAATTTTAGCCGGTGTGGTGGGCTCTTTGCCTCGTCGTCGGAGATAGGCGAAAAACCAAATCACCAAGGGCGTAAGCATTACGACAAAAAACGGATTGACCGACTGGTAAATTTCGGTTGAAACGAGGGGTACACTTTCGGCTTCCGGCGGTCGGTCGGATTCCGGTATATTGATAAAATACGGATTGAACGTGGAAACAACCATGGGTTTACCATTTGCATCCTGTGTGGTGCGGAACTGTTTGTCGTACTTCGTGTACAGGGTATCTTTCATCGAAACCACCTGCGCCATCTTGAGCGTTTCGGCTGGTTGGGCAATCCAAGTGGGCATAGAGCGATCGGTGTAAAACTCTGCCCAAGTGGTAAGTGCTGTGCCATTTTGCTTAAAAATAGCCCAAAAAATAATCACAACTGCGTAAATGGACAACAAAACCTTGATGCGTGGCTTGTCTTCGGCGGTGGCTTTCCAGTAGGTCCAGAGGTAAAAAGCAATGACCGGAATACTACCAAACAAGAATGCGTCGGTGGAGTCGGTACCGAAAATAGTGCCCGGAATCATCCAGCCCGCAATACCAGTTACGATGGCTGGAAGCAGCACAGAAGAGAGCATTTTGCCCACCCCCATCTCTCCTGCTACCGCTGGCTGACGCACATCTGCACGGGCGTAGTGCTTTGAGCCAATAACAAACACAATCACCCCGATGAACATTCCGATACCAGCGGCGGCAAAGGCGGCTCCCCAACCGATGTTGTGGCGAAGCCAAGCCGCAAAGAAATTACAGACAAAAGCACCGATGTTGATGCCCATGTAAAAGATGTTGTAGCCAGTGTCTTTGAGTTCCTGGTATCGTTCGTCGTTGTATAAATTACCGAGTAAAACCGAGATATTGGGCTTAAAAAAGCCATTTCCCAAAATCATGACGAAAAGCGAAGCGTAGAACGCGGTCATAGAATTCGAAACCGCCAGCATCAAATATCCCAAGCCCATCATCACGCCCCCAAGAATAATACTTCGGCGATAGCCCAGTAGTTTGTCGGCCAACAGGCCCCCTATAAACGGTGTGATATAGACTAGGGCGATAAAAGTGCCAAAAATATCGGAGGCTTGACCGCGTGTCATGCCCAATCCGCCGTGCGCGGAGTCGGTCATATATAGCAGGAAAATGCCAATCATGAGGTAATAGCCAAAGCGTTCCCACAACTCCGTCATAAAAAGAAAGGGCAATCCCTTCGGGTGATTTTTAAACATAATGAGAGGTTTCGGAACGGTCAGTACTGGAGGGTGTTTGAACTCGTCGAGCAGTTGACCGCTTATTGTTAAGTAAAACAGATAGTGGAGGCGTTTTTGTTTGGACAAGACTCCCCGCTGGGCAAATGTAGTTTCAAATTCAGTTTTTGCAAGTTGAATTGAAAAATCAAAAGTGTGCGCGGTGCGATTATCTTTGCGCTTCGAGAATAATCGGGTAGCCTACCTACGCTTTTCAATCTAATTGTTCATACGACACCAACATGTTGAAGAAATTGATGATTTTGGTCTTTTTTGGCCTTTTTTGCCTTCAAATAGGCTTTGCACAGCCCATTACCCCACCGGATGGGCCCTCTACTATGCCCCCCGCAGCGCGCGAGGCCGACAGCGTAATGGTGACAATTATTTTGAAACACCAACAAAATAAAAATTTACCCGAAATTCGTCGGGTGCTCGAAGCACAAGGATTTTGGGACATTTTTCCGCCGGAAGATGCGCGAGTCGTTTCTTGGAACCTAGCGATGGGGCTTGGCCATATTATCACGATGAATGTTCCTACGGGCGCGATTCGCCGCCTCAATTTGGCCCTCGAAAACGGGGCTTGGGGTGCTTTTGACACCGAAATTTACCTCACCTATGATTATCAAACGGTGTGGGAGGATTATCTCGAGCGGCGTGAGGAGGCTAAGGAGAATCGGAATTGAGGGAGAGGGGCGGCAAAACGCATTTACATTGTTGAGAGGCT
>Ga0105045_10000980_pt1 | contig 22588 bp, 29 predicted proteins | sample MAT02_FD_78089 | JGI IMG/M metagenome (GOLD analysis project Ga0105045, IMG submission 78089) | Freshwater microbial communities from Lake Fryxell liftoff mats and glacier meltwater in Antarctica - MAT-02 (megahit assembly) | ecosystem: Environmental > Aquatic > Freshwater > Ice > Liftoff... | reverse complement strand
CCTATTTTAATATGGCTCATACCCCTATTTTAATATGGCGCAACATTTTAATATAGTCAATACCCCCTTTTAATAAAGCCCCAAAAGCCTCCCTACTATAAAAGGACAAGAAAACCAATCATTAAAAATTAAAATGAATCCAAAATTATATGAAGTAATCCAAGCAACAGAAAAAAGAAACAATTACAGAATTTACAGATATACAAAATTAACTTTTGGTTTTGACTTTAAAATTTTGCTTCAGCTTTATAGAGCCGCAAAAAGAAATCATTCTGACCCAAATATTGAAATTTACTTCAGAATCAAATTTTTCAAGCAATTGGAAAAGTTCCCATGCATCAATTTTCGGGCTTATGTTAATTTACACGATGGTATGGACTTGGCCGTATCGGATGTTTGTGATTTTGCTATCACTCATTTTTTAAAATAAAATTTATTATGCTTAGTCTCTTGGGTTTGTTGTTTTTTAGCTTCTTGTCAGTATCTGCGGGAGTTTATTGGAAAACGCAAAGGCCAGATATACTGAGATATTTGTCTAGGTCTTGGATTTGTTGATTCGGAAGAAGACCTTCGTCTTCTCCTTTGGTACCCGGGTAATTGGGCTAAATCCATTATGGTGTCTTCAGTTATGGCCTCTTCAGTATACAACGGTAATTGTGGGCCACGTTCTAAATATTCTCTGTCATATTCATTATCTAAAAGGAAATTGTGATCTGGGTTATTCCACCGATTTCTCATAACATTAGGGCTAGCAATGATACGTTCTCTTTCCAAGTTTTGGACGAATTCAATTTGATCATTCACTACTCTATCTCCATTTTGAGCGCCTCTATCAACCATTTCTTCTACGACAAGGTCATCTTGTTCATCCACTCTAGGCCCCTCCATATTCAATCCTTCAAAAGTTGGGTCATTTGCTGAACCCCCGGAGTCTGAACCCGAGGAGTCTATACTTATTGCAGAGGCATTAGTACCCGTAGCCATTGTAGCTGTACTTGCTCTATAACTTGTCATCATTGATACATCGGTAGCTGAACCTAAAGAGGCTACTCTAATATCGTTTTGTACAGCCCCACGCATTTCTCCCATGTATCTATTTAAAAAATAATTGTCGGTTGGAGATACAATTTTTCCACTGGAATCAACAATTTGAATAACTTTTTTTGCTCTTACTACCTTTCCTCTACGGAGTTTACCTTTTACCGTTACTACCGGGGAGGTTCTTGCATCGTATATCAATCCTTGAGAAGAATATTGTTCATACAACTGGCTGTTTGCTGATTTGACTGTGTACGGATTTTCAGTTTGCTCATTAGGAGTATATTTATAAGTTTGTCCTCTCAATATATCGGGCCTTGTCGTTTTCCAAGGGCCTATTTGTTTTACTAAACCGTAATAGTAAGGGTTTTGAGTAGCCATCATTTTTATTAACTACATACATAATTATTGGTAACCCATAAATCCTCTAGGTCTTTGATTTTCTAATTGTTGTTGCATAAGGGCCCTTATACCTACAGGATTTTGGCCTGCGGCTAATCCTCCAATAGGCGGCGCATTCTGTAAATATGGAAGACCTGTTGCTGTATTTCTTTCTGCAGTATAGTCATAGTAAGAACTAATGTCAAAAGCTGGTGATCCTCCAAGGGGTACAAACGCATCTCCACCGCCTGAACTAATTTGAGGTACAGCCCCACCCCTAGGAACATCTCCAGCTTCTGGTCTAAATCCGCCAGGCAAGGGCAAAAAAGCTTGACCTGTTACTTGCGCTTTATAAGTTTGAGCAATTAAATTTTCCCAACTGTATGAAGGTAAAGGAATAGTTTCTGCAATAACTTCTCTATCTTCTGGGATAATATTCTGCATAGTAAATCCCCCACTTGTTGTGACATTTGAAGGTCTATCAAATGCCGATATAAGCGTTTTAGCCCCATAAGCCCCAGTGTTAAAACTAGGACTATTTCCATCTTGAATGTTTTGCCCTACTCGGGCTGTTGCAAAAGTTGAACCGTATCTCATTGGTAATTCAGGACATGATTGTTTTAACCTTACAATTTGATGTACGTCTCCAATAGGTCCAACTTCCTCAGCTTTGTAAAATATAGGTTTGTTTTTAAATCTCGGTTGTAAAAGAACTCCAGACATTTGTATTTGTCTCATATATTATTAAAATGGTCTAGATCTTTTAACTACTCGACCTTGATTGTAACCACCTCCTTGAGTTTGGTCCTCTGTAGTTTTCTTTCTTAATATACCTACCTTTACAGAAAAATTTAATCCATTTAGGGAAAGAGGAACTATAGTTGCAGTAGATCCTTGATTTCCCAAACTAAAGTACAAATCAAAAGATTGCAAGTTTTCTAAATTTCCTGTATCAAACCAAAAGTCTGGAATAGGGTCATTGTATAAAATTATTCCCCCAGGAGAAGTATTTACAGGTATTCTTGCTACCTGTATACTCCCATTTCCCCCACCAAGATTAGTTGAACCAAAAGCCAAGTTACAATCTAATAAAGAGCCTATTGCCACAGAATTCAAGTATAGATAATTTGCTCCAGGTAAATTTACCGGATTAGGGGCGGTTAGAGATAATAATGAAGATGAAATAGGGCCTCCTTCGAACCCTAAATAAAGTCTTGGGGATGTGTTTCCTGTTCCTCCAACACTACCAAATGTTAATACAAAACTAGTCAAAGTCCCACCAGTAGCGTCAAATCTTAGTTTGTTTGTTTGATTAGAAATTGAAACATTATAAGTACCCCCTTGCGTTGAAGCGCCAGTTAAAAGCGAGCTTAATACAAGAACAATCTCCGAAGCAGAGTAATTTCCCACGGGAATTGTTACTAGTACATTTGCCCCACCATTTTCTGCTATAAAGAAAGTATTGTTTGATTCTTTGAATATATAGTAAGAGAATGGTATTTCTGCAGATACGAATTTTATAGCCGCTACTCCTTTTAAAGGAATTTTTCCTCCCAACTCAAACCTAGGCCAATCTGTCGCAGGGTAGTTGGAATTTGCCCTACCCGAATTGTCGTAAGAATCTAAAAAGTATTCAGAGTACAAGTACTCATTTGCCAAGCCATATACATCAGACATTTATATTATTCCTCATACATTATTTTATAAGTTCAATCATGTTATTTTCACGTAGCACCAACATAGTATCTACAAAAGAGTACACTTCCAAGTTTGCAGGACTTGGACTTCCCCCAGTAATAGGAATAGGCGCTTGAGGCAACCTCCATGTGGCCATGAATGAAATATCAGATTGTTCTTCTGCATTTAATCCAGAAATATCAACTCCATTAGAGGTTTCCAAATTAATTGCCATGGCAAAGCAATTTGAGCCCGTTGTACCAGAAGTTGAATTGTTTGCTGTGCAAGGAAATCCTCCTGATTGGGCCATATACACCGGACAGCCTGTATTTCTAGAAGTGTACAGAATCGTTTCATTAAAATCAAATTCTGATAATCTACCAGCTGTACTTGCTTGAATTGCCCATCTAGTAATGTTGGCAGGAGTTGAAAGTCTATAATCCCCAACAATTTTAAGAGCTTTACATAATTCAAGCCATGCTTCACAACCGCCATTATTAACGGCTGAACCAACTTGAGCAGAACATTGTACAGGTTGACCTGGAAAGTATCTACCCCCAATACGAAACTGGTATTGTTGTAAAGTTGACAAACCGGTAGAATTGGTATCAAAAAATGTTGCCCCATTGTCGCCATCTAATAAAGGTTGAGCTCTCTTTTGAACAACAAACAAAGCTTTAACAGATCTTTGTCTTTCACTAATATTCAAGTTAACATTAGATTGTAGGGCAGTCGAAAAAATAAAAGTATTCCTATAGTTAATTTTAAATATTCAAACCAAGTAGAAAATTTAATTGGCCTAGATGTTAAATAAAAAAACTTACACACCACCTTCTTGGAGACCTTTCAGAAAGATTGCATCATAACTTGGGTCAAATTCAAGAATTTCAGGAAGTAAAATAACATTACCCACACCATAAGTAGGGGTACGCAAAGTTACACCCGCCCCTAAAGTTGGGCTGTCCATAAATAAACAAGCTTGAGCTTGTTCCAGGGTAATTTCAACAGCAAGTTGAGAAGCCATAAATTTAGTTGGTAGGTACTTTCCTTGAGAGAATAGACCAAGAGCCAATTGTACTTGGTATCTTTGAGTGATAGCCGTGTATCCTGTAATTGGAGTCCAACCTGGAGGAGCCGAAGAAGCCCCGGCATCTTCAACAGATTTGCCTGCAACACCTGTTCCGGCAATCAACAAACCGTCAGTATTTACAGTAGACAAACCATGGATATGCTTTTGTCTAACATTAAATGGGGCAACCGCTCCAGTAGTAGCACCATTAACGGTAACGGTATTCAAATCTGCAATAGGAATAGTATAGTTTGGGACGTAATCCATAACAATACCCCCAATACCTTCATTAATAGTAGATTGATCCATAGTCATATGAGGAGAGTTGGCAGTCCATTCAGTAATACACCGGACAATAGTATTGTAGTTGTTCATATCTTCAAGAACTGTACCTCCGTAAAGAACACGAACTCTTTGAAAAATACTTTGGATATTGTTTTGAAATCTACAACTAAAACCTTGGGAACCAGTAGCAATACCGTTATCTGCAATAGAAGCTGTAGGAACATTCATTACCACATCCATAATCAAAGTAGTGTTTTGCGGATTTATCTATTATAAAAAATTATATACTTACATATCCTTGAGCAGGAAATTCAAGACGAATAGTCTGCCCTGGTGAAAAGTAAGAACCATTCTTTGGAGGGATTCTAGGAGTGGACTTGTTTGTTTTGTTGGCTTGTGAAGGAAAAGCATATCGCGCATTCTAACTGTTAGCTAAAAAAATACCCAAGGAATAGTTACAGAATCTGAAGACGGGTACCAGGCAAAGTGTGAAGCCATTTATATTAGATATCATACATTATTAAACTGCGTTAAAGCTTGTTTTGCAATCCATCTTTGACTGTTTGGTATAGGGTCATTTTCTACTATTTGAGCCACTTTTTTGAATGTATTTGAAGGAGTAAGTGCAATAACTTTGCTAACAACAGAGTATAACTTGTCTTTTTTACCCCAGGCCACATACTCTATATCCTCCATTGTAGGTGTATAAATAATGAATGGTTTAGCCAAAGCATTCCCTGAACTGTGTGTAGCTAAAGTCCCAAATTCCATATTAGGCATCTTGATGCGTAAAACTTTTGCCGCAGAGTCAACCATATGAGTTGATATAAGGTCTCCAACTATATGGTAATGTGTAGCTCTTTCAGGGCCAGGTCCCACATATACAGGATTAGTAGGAGGAGCGCCTCCATTAAAACTAATACATCTACTATTTGGGTACCTCATACACAAACACATTGAAGATGTTCCGCCAAGAGAATGTCCAACAAATACAAAGTAAGGAGTAATGTTTGTTTGTTCTTGTTTCTTTCTTCCAAGCACAAAATCTGTTATTTGTCCAAATGTAGATCTGACCCCATTAATCTTGTCTGTAACATCTTTTACAAGTTTAGCAGCCAAGTCAACTAAACTAAGGTCACAGTAATCTGAAGAGTTTAAAGCAATGTTTCTATTGTCAAGCATATCTCTTGAACCGAATCTGCTTCCTACAGATGTACCTCTACAACCAATTATAACAACATTGTTTGGACCTATCCAAGCAGCTACTCTAACATCGGACCTAAATAAAGTAAATCCTTCAAGTTCCTTTCTTGGTGTATCATACAAGGATAAAGCTAGTAGTAAAGGAACCCTATCATTTGGTTCTATCCACTGCGCCATTTGTCCAGGAACGGTTTTTAAAGAAACTTCATCTTCGCCAAAGTGAGGGATGTGTATATCTTCCATAATAAAAAACACTTACAATGTTACTTAGAAGCGGAAATTACTATGAAACTATCCAGATTAATTTTACAATTACAATTGAGATTTTCTTCTAATAAAAATGATTGAACCTATAAAATACTCTGATGGTATGCCGGTATATACGTTAGATCAAGTAAACCTGTATGGAGAACCATACTTGTGGGGAATAGATGCGTACCTTGTAATATCTACATTTGAAAACGAGAAACCTCCTAAACCTGACTGGAAATTTGAACAAGAAAGAATGGGGAGTGTTAGACCTATACATCGTTACATTAGACAAAAAAGATTCGAGTCTACTCTGTATCAGCTTCTTGGTTATAGAGGACATGTTCCTAGGGAGTTGGTAGACTTGCTTCAAATACTAGGGTTTGATAAAGACCCAAAACATATATGGGAAAGCATAAGACAATTCTTGAAAGATAACAAATTTGGAAACATATACTACAATCGTATACCCACAATCATTCAAATGCTTGGTTTAAACCTACGGATTAACATCAAAGACAATTCAAGATTTATCACAGACATTATTGATGAATTTAGAGTGGCAAACTACAAGTTTGAGCAGTTGGATATAAAACCAAAATACTTTCCAAACTTGCGCTACATTGCTCTAAAATTCTTGCAAAAGAATGGGGCAGATTTTGAGTTTTACATACCTCTAATAAGGACAAAAAGGAAGCTAGCTCCTTTGGAGGAAATATGGGACAAGATTATTTTTTCCTAAACAAAAATGCCAAAAGAACCAAGAAACAAAATGTCAAAAGAACCAAGAAGAGTTGCCAATAAAAAAACAATGGAAATTGAAGAAGAACCTAAACCTCAACAAGTAGATGTAACGGCTATTGCCAATAAGTGGATGCAATCTCAAAAGGATATTTGTGAAGTATTACTCTCCCTTGTAAACAAGATTAATGAACTCGAAAAAAGATAATAAAAAATTAATAATCTATTCTTATAGCTAGCTGAGAATTAATTGCCTGAAATTGTACATTAGAACCACTGTCTTGAAACCCTATGAGCGTAAATGAAAATCCAGGCCCTAATCTGAATGTAGCTGTAGTAGTCATCCAATCAATTCCCCCTACAACAACACTTCCAAATTCAGTTCCTGATACATTTATAAAAATTCTACTTAGTCCAAAAGCATTTACTGTTCTTCTAGTTGACCATGTAACAGTAACCCAACCAATAACCCCTGTATTATTTTGAAAAGTCCCCCCTGACGTGTTTGTTAAAGCAAAGCCCGTGGTCTGGGCAACTTGCCAATTTGAAGGACTCTCATTTGAATTGTTGTTCCATGTACTATTTGCCGACATTGTATAGTTAGTTATGTTTGAATTATAAAATTGTCCTGATACAGTAAGAGTGCCTGAAATTTCGCTATTTCCTAGGGATGTAAACCCTCCAGTACCCTTTACTCTAAATAACTCATTAGAGGTTGTAGAATTTGTGGCTGCATAGAATATATGAGAAGCGGCTGTAGCATCTACTTGATATGTTTGACCATCTGGGATAGTTCCAATACCGTTAAACTGTTCAGCATTTGCTGTTGCAGAGTATGTAACAATTCTTCTTTTTCCCAACAAAGTGCCTGCATCTAAAGTTGTATATGTGGCATTTCCTAAAATAGGAGTCACAAGAGTAGGAGTATTTTGAAGTACATAATTTCCTGTTCCTGTATTTGCTACACTTATTAAATTCCTTGATCCATCTGTAGCTACTGTTCTAGATGCTGTAAGTCCAGGAATATTGACAAGACCATTTCCTCTCAATCTTAATAATTCAAGAAAGGTTGTTGTACTAGCACCAGAATTAAAAACATGATCATCTGAAGAAGTAAAACAATTGTATAAAAGAGTTCCTCCAGTTGTACCAAAACCAGAGTATTGGAAATTGTTTGCGTCTCCAAACAAAACTACTTTTCTATTATTGCCCGCATCATTAAGTCTAATTCTTCCTCCAGATGCTAAAGTTAAATTTGATGTTAAATCTAAACTTATTCCTGTAGCTACACCAATATTTGAGCTTGCAGTCAGGGTTTGCCATGAAAGAGCCGTACCACTAGAAGTCAACACCTGACCATTTGTACCAATAGTACTTAAACCTGTACCTCCAGAACCTGTAGGTAAAGGGTTACTAAGTAGCATATTTACAAAAGCAGCAGCCGTTCCATTTGTCTGAGCCCCCAACGTAACTGTTCCTGTAAAGGTTGGTGCATTTGAAAGAACATTTGTTCCTGTACCAGTAGAAGAAGTTAAAACATAGTTTGTTCCATTTGATAATAAAATTTGGTTTGCAGAGCCGACAGAATTTAAACCTGTACCTCCAGAACCTGTAGGTAAAGGGTTACTAAGTAGCATATTTGCAAAAGCAGCAGCCGTTCCATTTGTCTGAGCCCCCAACGTAACGGTTCCTGTAAAGGTTGGTGCATTTGAAAGAACAACTGAACCTGTTCCTGTTGAAGAACCACCAATTTGAATTTGAGGAAGGGTTGTAGGGTTTGTTACATTAACAGTCAAAAAAGAAGGAACAGTAGCAGAAACAGACGTAACAGTTCCCGCCCCAGGAATAGCTGATCCTGATATCCAAAACAAATTACCTACCCCGTCAGTTGTAAGGACTTGATTTGCAGACCCTGCATCTAGAGGTAGAGTCAAAGTGTATGATGCATTCAATGGAGAATTTAATGTTACGTTTCTTATTCTTAGAGAACTAACTCTATAAAATATTTGGTCACTGTTTACAGATCCTTGGTTTGTTATACTCTGGCAACAACTCATTTAACTTATGTTTCATACAATATTTATTCATCTGTAAAATAAGTCACACTACCGACAAATCTTGCTGTATACTGACTACCAACTAAAATATTTGCATTATACAAATTACCCTGAAGACCTGACCAGGCTATACCCCCGAACAATGTGTATTGACTTTGCGCGCAACTAATTGTCATTGTATATCCATCCGCAGTCCATGTTGCGCTATTTACATAAAAAGGGGGAGTTCTTGTATCAAATAAGTACCCATCTTCTAAAACAGTAGCGGTAAATCCTCCATCCATTGTTACAGCTAAAGGGGCGGCTATACCCCCGAAATATCCATTTGGGAATTCTGCGTCCATAACTCCAGTCATTCTAACATTTATAGGGGTTCCCGAAGTACTACATTTAAAAGGAAGACCTTGTATAATTGGAGTGCGGTAAGTTAAAGAATCGTTTTGGTTTCCCCAAAATCTTGTAGCCACTTCATAAAATACTGTAACTTGACTCCCAATTTTAGTATAATAACCATTATTTGCTAATACCTCTACAGGTCCCCCAGAGGTAGCCCAATCTCTTACTTCTAAAATCGGCGGCGCTAGACCTATTTGTCTTAAGGTTCTCATTACTGGAGTCCAAACTCCTCTTGAATATGTAAAAGGAAAACTCCCAAAATTAATCAGAGGAGTAGTTAGAGAAGTATTAAATGTAGAGGCACCACCAACTACGAAACCTCCAGTACCTCTTACTCTAAATAACTCATTAGAGGTTGTAGAACTTGTGGCTGCATAGAATATATGAGAAGCGGTTGTAGCATCTACTTGATATGTTTGACCATCTGGGGTAGTTCCAATACCGTTAAACTGTTCAGCATTTGCAGTTGCCGAGTATGTAACAATTCTTCTTTTTCCCAACAAAGTGCCTGCATCTAAAGTTGTATATGTGGCATTTCCTAAAATAGGGGTCACAAGAGTTGGAGAAACTTGAAGTACATTGTTTCCCGTTCCTGTATTTGGAATACTAACTAGATTTTTAGATGAATCAGTTGCCACCGCTTGACCTGCGGAAAGGTTTGAAAGTCGAAGACCATTTGATAAAGTTAAACTAGCACCAGTAGCATTTCCTATATCTGGCATTATAAGCGCGGCATATGTTTGAAGAACAATTGCCCCGGAACCTGTAGTACAATCTGCTTTATTTGCTAGTGACTTACACCCCATTTTATTTATACTTCACACAAAAAGTATGCATCAAATAGTATGAAGTCCTTTCCGGGAATAGACCCATTTACTTACAGGAGAAATGAGCCATGGCTTACTCCCGTTGAAATTTTTAAGCTATCTAGAGCTCAATCAAAGTTTAAATCTATACCCTACAGTGATTTTAAACAGTCATATCTTGAAACCAAATACAATATACCTTCAGACAAAAGTCTAGCTTACATGAGGGACCACGCATTACAATTTAGATCTTCTGAAGTAGAAAGACCGGTAAAAAAGGGGTACGAGTTTAAGATACTAAAGGCGTAATATATTATTGAAGAAAAATAATGTCAACCACATTAAGAGATACTCCCGCCTTTTCATCCTTGATATTGAACCAAGCTTTTACTTCAACAGTTGCATTAATTTCTCTATCCTTTAACCCAGTAAACTTTTCCGCAGATTTAACTGTTGTAAAACCCAAGTTGCTAGTGGTCTTGAACTTTTTTGTTCTTTGATCAAAGTTGAGACGTAACCAAAATTCTTCTCTATCAAGAGGATTAGTTACACCCCATTCAGAGACCTTGTCTTGTACAAGCTTGGCCAATTTTTCAAACAAGGCATTCATTTCTGCTCTTTGATCAATCTGCATAGGAATTGAAAATTGATTCTTTTCAAAAGCAAGAGAAGAGTAGATCTTGTCTGAGTTACAAAGACCATTAAAGCTTACAAAAACTGGAGCACCATCTTGTTTGATAGCCCCCATTTGAATGAAATTTCTTGAAGGGTTTGCATGGAATTTTTCTGTAGCTTTTTCAAGATCAAAAGTAAGAGTCAAGTTTGAGATTTCAGAAGGGTTCATTTTTATTTAGAAAAAATAGATTAGTATGGGCTTTAAATACTACAAGTGGCTTATACATTTTTCTTATACCCCGGCTTTTCAAGTAGCCTGTATACTAACCCATGTCCAAAATCAAATGAGTGGTTAGAGCATTTTTCGCAAATATGAAATACACCACAAGTACCCCCTCCTTTCTCTTTGGGGTGTATAAATATGACATGGGTAGAATGGGGGGCAAAACAAGATTCACACCCCCTATTGTCATTAAGGTCCTTATTTAAGATAGCTTCAAGATTGTCCATTTTTGTTATGCAAAAAATAATTGTAACGAGTGCCGCTTTCAGTGGTTACTCTAATATATTCACTGTTAATGGGGATATTCTAGATCTTGGCTACCTTGTAAACTCTTCCCCCGAGATAGATGAAAATCTATCTTTAGCTACTCTTCCTTTTGATATTAAATTTGAAGTATTAGAACGAGTTGTATTTGCGTTACTTCGTCTTGGTAAAGTACGAAAATCTTTACAAGTTTTGCTTTGCTCCAATTCTCAAATATGTAGACTATTTTACCTAAAGTATATTGGAAACTATTGTCTGACAAGAACTGAAATTTTGGACCATTTGATTAACCTGTTTAATTTTATAGAAAAAGTAGTTAATTCGATGTACGGCACTCAAGCCGCGGGTATGGAAGAATTAGTTTTGTCTGTATTTTGTAGAAATCCTACAATCGATGTATGCTTGGACAAGAGATGGCCTCTAGGCCAAGTAGATCAATCTTCATTTGACTACTTGCCAAGAGTAGTTAATAGTGACCACTCTATAGTAAAGGTTATTACTGGTCCTGCTTATTCTGATATTGTTTGGATTACAGGGGTTGAAGAAGACGGGATTATAACTGCAGAGTACTTGCGGGGTCCTGTTTTAATTTTGGAAGTTTATAGCATAGTTCAAGGTATAAGACATGTATTGTATAGACATACCTCAACCTTTTTTAAGAAGGTTGTAAAACTTTTAAAGGTATGTCTTGGAAAGAACTCTGGGGTTTATATGATTTTTCCTGTAGAAGGCTTTTTGGGGGTCATATCAGAAGTTTACTAAATAAAAAATGTCTGTTGGTGTTTACCTTGAATCTTGGGCAGTTCCTTGGAGTGCAACTACTCTAAACGATATTTCTAATCTTGATTCAAATATCAACACTGTTTACTTGGCATTTGCGCAACCCGACTTGTTGTATACAAAGGGTGAGCGGAGTTTTTCCCGAACAGGCCTAAACTTTTCACTAGACTTTAAAACAGTCTTGGAATCTATCCGAATACTCAAAAAGAGAAAAGTAAAGGTATTGCTGGCTGTAGGAGGGGGAAGTTACTGGTCAGACCCAAAACCATTTAACCATATTGGTGTTATTGATCTTATTGAAGACCTTGAATGTGATGGTGTAGATATTGACTGGGAAGTCGGTATTACAGACGACACCGCTCCACTAAGAGCCATGGAAGCTTTGTACCCTTTGCTAAAAGGGAAAATTTTATCCTTTACATGTTTTAGTACTGGCGCTTTTGAAAAGTCTGTATATGAAAAGTACAGAGGCATGAATGTAAAAGCTATAAAGGGATTTGCCCAGTACATTGACCAAGTTAATATCATGGCCTATGATGCGGGTAAAGACTTTGACTCTATTGGCTCTTTTAAATCTTATAGACAGATATATGATGGTGCTTTGAATATGGGGTTCTTGATTGGGAAGCATGGCTGGGGAGATGGTTTACTTTTTCGGGAAGAGCTAATTTCTGTTTCAGAGTTTGTCAAAAAAGAATCTGTCAGTAATGGGGCATTCTTTTGGGCTTACTACTCCAAAGAGTTCAATGGATCTATTTCATTTAAAGATGCTGCTACCGTCGTCAACACGATTTTTAAGCCTGCTTATCCCCCGCCGCCTAAACCCCCTGCTCCACCCGCTACAAGACCAACATTTTCATGTCCCTCTAGTGTTTTCATCTTGTGTCCCACTTGTAAGACAAAGATTAAAAACAGTTGGAGTATATAAAAATATATTTTAATTTCACTTATAGTTCCAGGGGCGAAAAAGTTCCATGTTCCACTTGGTGGCGAGTTGTTTTCTAATTTTTCCCCTATTTGCAAAACAAGTAAGACAGACACTGTAGTAGCCGCTGTATAGTGCAGTGTAAGTAAAAGGATGTTTTGTAGATCCACAAACAGAACAATACATTTTATATGACATACCTCATATGGATAGCACTACTGTTTTATACATTACAAATGCGGTTACAGGGGTACTTTTAATTTGGAGCGAATATCTTGGGTCCTCCCCACGACATAAATCGAATGCTATCATTGACCTTTTAATATGTGGATTAAATAATCTGAGGGATCCTCCCCGGGACCCTCTAGCTAATATATAAACGAATCGCCAAATGTATAATTTTTTCAAATGGAAAATGGTGGTCTTATTCGGGCTTGTATTGATGTTTATCGAATTGGTAGAATTCAGTTTCTTTCTCGCCGTTTTTTAATTGCAATTTTCATGAGGGATTACAGAGCAGATCAAAGACATCAACACAAAATTGGATATACAACTTTTCATGTAATTACAAACAAGAAGCATCGTACTTGGTTGATCAACGTAAATGGTAACGAAGTTGGAGGGTTTTACCAAGTTATTGATACTACATTTGTACTACCTAATGTAGGCTATGCTGTTGCTCCTGCTACTTTACTACCTAGAAATGGAAACTATTCCTCCATAGACATTATGGTTCTCTTCATGTGGATGTCTAGCTACCCGGAACTAGTATTGCAATATGGTCTTTGTTCGGTACCCCCTCAAGAACAAGAGCCAGACCATATAAGAGTAAACCAAATATTTGGAGATTTCATGTTTTTTTAATAAATGAGAGAGATTTACAAGATGTATCAAGTAGATGATTTTCCAGAGTTTTTAAAAGAATACTTGCCAAAGTGTTTAGTGTTTGTTGACAGTATGAAGAAAAATTTTGTAAACTCTTCTAAAGAACAGTTGGACAAGTTTGCAAAACACTTGCTAGTATCCTTTTACTTTGAGCATGGAGAAGTTACAAGACTTGATTCAGATCTCAATAGTTTGCTAAATGAAAACAAGGGGCATGACTAGGAAAGAGACCTTGGACCTCTTGATAGCTATAAACACGAATAATTTAATACTGTTGGCCCTGGTGTGTGAAAGGTACATAAACGGCGAATAAAAAATTTATACACTATGTTTCCTGAAGAAGTTTACAAGTGTGGTTTACCTTTGCCTTTTGAACTACTAAGACCTATCTCTTTTAAATTAGCCTATGAACTTATAAAAGAGAAACTTCGATTTCCTAAAAATCAAGGTGGTACTTCGTCGTTTCTTTGCAAGATTCTTATTACGCCTTATAAAGGAGGAAGGGTTTTAATGGTCTGGTATTATTTTCATGAAAACTCCTATGTTAATGAGAGATACTTTTCTATTACTCATACTACTTGTCTGAATGATCAAACTATGTCAAGAACCACAGAATTCAAGTATAGATAATTTGCTCCATATTTGACCCTCAATTAACTGGCCCCTATGACTTTATGCCCCCCATTATGGCCCCAACACCCCACGGATTAAAAAATTTACATATAAAGGTGTGCTATGTATCCTAATAAAAATATAAAATGAATCCATGGCGCTTTAAACAAGAATTTGCTTCTACAGGAGAAAATCGTCGTATCCCAATAAAGATCATCGCCACTGCGCAGAATGTACCCCTTCCTGTTGAAGTTTTTTTAACTTCTTTGGCTAGAGATTTTAGGTTTGCAGTTATAGGGTATATCAGGGCTTATGCAAACTACCGTAGATCTAGGCTTAATGAACAACGACTTTTAGAAATGAAAATTTTTGTATATCCTACTTCTATTAGTAATGATGGTAGGGAAATGAAAAGACCTTCTGGGGCTGTAAAACTCCGAGTGCTAAACGTTGAAGTTTTTGAAGAGGTGCTTGGCCAAGTTCAAAGTGCCGAAGAAGGTCAAATTACAGACTATATTTGGAAAGTTGTCCTCAACCCTACAAGTGTAAAAAATTTGCTTGGGGGTAGAGGCGGTAGTGGGCCTCCACCGTTTTTAAAGAGCCTGGGTTACAAATCTACTTGGTATACTCATTCAGATTCAGAGGGAGACATCAACTGTGCGGCTTATGCTCTAGCTTATTTCAAAAGCACTCATGGAACAATTTTTAGGGATGACCACCCTCGTATTGCAACTAAAGCCGCTAGACAATTACAAGATGAACTTGGGTATGGCGACATTACTAGTATTGAAGATATTAACAAATTTGTTGTAAAGTATCCTCAATTCAAAGTTTTCACAATGGCCTATGTAAAATTTAAACCAGAAACTAGCTACTGTACCGAGTTTGTTGGTAGACAATTTAAAGAAGAACCAAAGTTTACTTGTCATTTGATCTTGTATGACTCTCATTGGGTTCTTACAAAATCTTTTGACAAGTTTATTCATCACGCCACAAACAAGGCCGCCAGATTGTATTTTTGTAAAGAGTGTGTATGTCTTGTGAAATCAAAAGATTTTTCTTGTCATGCAATAGAACCAAGGCCAAAAAAACAAAAGCTACAAAAGTATCCATGCTTGGCTCCCCAATGCAAAGGGGAAGTTCATGAGGAAAGATGTCCTTTTATGAAGTGTAGAAATTGTCAAGTTTATATGAAAGAAAAAGATCATCGTTGTATACTATTACCAAAAGGCTTTGGTAAACCGGATCCTCAGGAAGAATATTGGAATGGTACTACCTATAATTTCCAGACTGAAGAAGATTGTGATGGAAAAACTACTGCTTACTTTGCTTATGACTTGGAGACCATGATTGTAAAAACAAGATTTAATGAAAATAACCCAAGAAATCTTTTGACTCCAGACTATGACGAAAACTTCAAGTATCCAGAAATGGATGAAGAGGTGTTTTCAAGCGAATACAACTCTATGGTCCCTAACCTAGTTGTTTTAACAAACATCTATTCGTCAAAGGTAATCCTCTTTCTAATTACAAGGTTCCAACAAAACAAAACGACCCTAGCTTTAAACCAGAACTTGTTCGATTTTATGGTGAAGACTGTATGACAAAATTTATAGAATTTGCAACTAATTTCAACAAGGGGAACAATGTCTTTGTAGCCCACAATGGTTCTGGGTTTGATTCAAAATTTGTCTACGCTGAAGCCCTTAAAATGAAAGTTCCTTCAAGCCATATTATTAGAGGCACAAATTTTATTTCTCTTGTTCTTGGAGGTCTTCGCTCTCAAAAGACAAAGTTTATTGATAGTATGCTTCATTTGCCAGGATCCCTTTCTGGTCTTGCTGACGGATTTTTTGGAAAAAGCCCCGACAAGGAATTACGAGAAAGTCTTTCAAAGGGATACTTTCCCCATTCTTTCAATACATTGGAGAACCAAGACTATGTAGGAGAAATACCCGACTTGAGTTTTTTCAATTTGGAAAACTCAAAGTTGGGGGGTGGGGCTAGAAAGTATGAGTATGTTTTGAAGATCAAAGAATGGCACCAAAAACAAAAGGGAAAGCCTTGGAACTTTAAAGAAGAACTTGTAAAGTACTGTGACTTGGACGTTATAATTTTGGCCGCTCTTCTTCAAACATACATGTCAATCGGTATCCCTAAAGGCGCTATACCTTTGGATTTTACTACAAGTCCTTCCTTTGTACACGAAATCATACTTTTGAAAGCAACAAAAGATATGAGCTTTCCTGAACTGTCAAAAAAATCTATTGCAAAAGAGTTGAAAGAAACTGTATCAAAAGAAGATCTTGTAAAGAGAGTTGAAGATGAAAAAATCTCAAGACACCAAGAATATGAAAAATTGATGAAAGGATACTTGAAAAGTTACTGGGCTGTGCTTAAACCACCAGAGTATCACTTTGTTCGTAAATCGTTGAGGGGCGGAAGAACTGAAATCAGAGATAGACTAATGAGACTTTCTAAAGAAGAAGAAGAACAAGGAATCAAAATTATCTACCAAGATGTAACATCTCTATATCCTGCTATGCAACTTACAAAAGAATTTCCTTGTGGTGTTCCTAAAATTCACTACTACGATGTCTCTTTTAAACCTTGTATATACTGCTCGTCACGAAAAGATGCTGATGGAGAATACATTACAGAATGTGATTGCCCGGTTAAAGGGTATGGAGGAAAGTCTCTGGATTTGGTAGACTGCACAAACACTCAGCCTAGTTTTGAAGAGATAATGGATCCAGACTTTTTTGGTTATATTTGTGTTACTCTAATCCCACCAAAAAATTTGTACCACCCAGTAATTCAAATCAAAAAGACCCGCAACAAGTCAACAAAATGTGAAAACAACTTGGTAGATGAAGATCACGAAAAAATTTATTTGGATACACCGACTTTTAAACATGCTTTAGCTAGGGGATACATTCTAAAAAGAGTTCACCGTTTTGACAAGTACCGCAAAGGACAAGGTCATTGGGTAGAAGCAGGCATGGAGTTTTTTGTTGACAAGGAAAGAACTTCTGGTCCTAAACCATCAAGCTCAGAAAGAGGCGCTTACTGTGAAGAGTATGAAAAGGAGTTTCCAAATAATCCTAAACCGGATTGCGAGAAAACCGCTTACATGGCTTTGTACAACTACCTGGTTCCGGGTTTAGGGGACAAGTTGAAGAAAAGTATGGAATCTGAAGATTGGAGTAAACAACCTGCACAAAGACAAGTGTACAAGATTTTTAATAACTGCGGTTGGGGAAAACATGCTCAAAGACCTGTAATGCCTCAGTCAAAAACATTTGATAGCGAAACTCAGTGCAAAGAAATATCAATCTTGTTTGAAAATGTGTCAAAAGGCTTGTACAATCTTAAAGGGTGTATTGTGTTTAACCAAGGAAAGAGTGTAATGTACACTTGGGAAAACACTGAAAAGTGTAATGTAAACTTGCATAATTCTTACCTTCCTGCGGGAGCAATGGTGCCTGCTTATGGTAGACTTACTCTTCTTTCTGGTCTTGAAATAGTTGGTAAAAATTTGGCCATGTGTGACACTGATAGCACAATTTACAAGTCTAGTGTAGACCCTTTGAAAAACATTCCTTTCAGTTCGCTTCTTGGAAGGTTTAAAGAAGAAGATATTTCAGAAGATGGTATTGTTGAATTTGTTGGGTTTGGGCCAAAGTGTTACTCTATAAAGACCCGAAAAAATGTAGATATCAAATTCCCTGATGGTACTACTCATCAAATGCCTCTTACTTACACAAAACTAAAAGGTATTCGCCAAACTGTTGGTTGTGCAGGCATAGATCACGACTTTATGGTAAAAGATATGGAAAGGTATCTTGAAACTGGGGAGGTGAATGTAACGTCTGTGCCTCAATGGGGGATTAAAACAAAACTTGAAAACAATGGGGCCCCTCTAGTCTATACACTTGACTACCTCAAAGACTTCAAACTAATGGGCGGGGATGATATGAAAGGGTTCCATATAAAGGGAGATTCAAAGCTTTACCCTTTTGGTTACCAAATATAAATGTTTATCGTATACTACCAGTGTGGGAATTGTTGGACAGCGCTCACAAGAATTATTAGATGTAGATCAGATTATCAAAGCTATGTTTTATGCGCAGCTTGTTCAATGAAAGATGATCAAGGATACTTTTCTAATTAAATTTTTTATTTCTTTTTTGTTCGAGTATTACTGTTGACATGTTATTTCGCCATACTTTAGGTTCTTCTTCCCCGTACAATACGGCATTTACGTGTTCCTCAATGAGATCATTAAAATCAACTTCTACGGTATTTCCCAAGTACTCCCAAAGCTTTACCAAAAAAGCCCCATCATGCTTTGATACACCCCAACTATTAAACAATCTCATTGATGAGAAAAGACGTTTGTGTCCATGCTTTGAAAAATCTTTTACGAGGACTACATATGGTCTATCTGTATTTGGTTTAGTAAGTTGGTAGAATATACAATCACATTCTTCAATTTTTTGAAAATCAAAAGTGTAACCTGCCCCAAAATCTTCATCTTGTGTATCTTCAATAGTTCTCTTTTCTTTCTTTTTTTCAATTACTTCTTCCTCTCTTGGTGGGTGCATGTCAAGGATAGGTTTGTAATAACAAGACTCCTTTTCATTATCTTCTAAACAAGCTATTAAAAATTTTTCGACTTCAAAGTAAAAATCTGGGTTTTCACCAACACAGTCAACAATGAGTACATAAAAGACTCCTTTTTCTTCGTAGCTTATTTCTGTAGCATTTTCAATGTGAAGGGGTACTTTGCCCGGCATCTTGATTCGTAAAACTTTTGCCTCATATACACATCTAAATAAACCTTTTCTACAGTTTTGATTTACCCAAACAGGGTCTTTATGTCTAGCAGAATCAACATAGTGAACAAAGTCGTTTTTAACAAGAAATGAAATGAATCTTGCTTCAGAAGGTTGACCTGTGTAAAATACATTGATTACTACACCCATTTTTTATTTTTTCGCGAGCAAGTCAATTTCACCGCGGAGGTAGTAAATAGCTTTTATGTAAGTCGTCAATTTCGTGACCCTTGTCCTTGCGCATAGTGGTTTTTGTCTTTGTACCAATAAAAATGGTCGATTTACAAATTCTTCCTATTCCTGTACCTAAAGGGTATATACACCCTTCTGTTCCTGATCCTGTATTACCTCAACATGAGTTTACTCTTGGAGTAATAGCTCCAAAGGGGTCAGGAAAGACAACAACAATTGTAAATTTGTTGCGTATGTACAAGGGGTACTTTAACAAGATACTTGTGTTTAGCCCTACTGTAAAATCTGACGAAAAATGGGATTGGGTAAAGAAACAAAAATTAACTTCCCCAAACCTCCCTCTAAAGGAATTTCTTAAAAAACAGATTGACAAAAACAAGAAACAAAAGGGTATTGTTGAGAGAGCTGTAGGTAATGCGTCTGAAATGCATCAAATAGTTGACAAAATTGAAGAACATACTCCTGAAATAGGTGATGATGATTTTTACGATGATTACGAAGACAGTGTATTCCAGGATTTAATGAGAGAGCAAGACGACATGATTAAATTTCTAAAGGACCATGACCAACCTAAATACTTGGCAGATCGTATTCTTGTAATTTTTGATGATTTGGTTGGAAGTGATCTATTCAAGTCAAAGTTCTTTAAAGGTTTCAATACTCGGCATCGTCACTATTCTGCCTCTGCTATAATGGTTACCCAGAGTTATAAAGAAATTCAAAAGACTATTAGAACTCAATGGAGCGGTTTACTTGCTTATGAAATTGGTAACGAGCAAGAAGTATTTGTGATTTACGAAGAATACAGTATGGGTCTTAACTTCAAACAATGGTTAGAAGTATATAGACATTGCACAGAGGCAGATTACAGTTTTATGTTTATAAATTTCCAAAAACCAAAAAAAGAAAGAATAATGAAGAATTTTCAAGAAATTGTTAGGTATGAAAGAGATCCTGTCATGGAAGTTCAAAAGAGAAAGTCAAAGTTTGATGCAGAATCAAACTACGAAAAGAAAGTAAGAAGAGAAAAGAAGTAATATATTAACGTCCAAATATTTGACTGTAAAGTCTGTCGTAACTTGTATTGTCTACATTTTTTGAATACTTTGGTTTTACTCTATCATTCCAGAGCTTAGTAGCGGTTTCTTTCTTGAAATCCGCTTCTGGCTTAGTCTTTCCTAATTCCGCAAAAGGACCCTCAGACAAAAACTTTTTGAACCATGAAGGGGGTTCTTCGTCTTTTAAAGATTTCTTTTCAACCTTTGTCGCCTTTTCCTTTCCCTTATAAGAGGCCTTCTTTTTAGGTGGGTCTTTTTTTAATGGCAGTTCTTCTACTACAGGCTCTGGAGGAGGTGGCGTTTTTTCTTTTGGGCTCGGTGGTAATGGTTCTTCTTTTGGTAGCTGCACTTCTTTTTCTACTGGTTCAGGGATTGGCTCTTTGGGTTGTTCGACCTCTTCTTTGGGTTCTTCAATTTTTACAACTTTTTTGGGGCGCCCTCTTTTTTTAACTTCCTTGACTGGTGTGTCTTCTTTTACTTCTTTTACATTTTTAGTATATAAACCCATTTTTTTAATTTTTATTTAGTTAAAGTTAAAAAGGAATTGTATTCACTAGCTTTTCTTCCATATTTCGCATGTTTAAGTTTTACAACTTTTTTGGGGCGCCCTCTTTTTTTAACTTCCTTGACTGGTGTGTCTTCTTTTACTTCTTTTACATTTTTAGTACCCATTTTTTTTAATTTTTATTTAGTTAAAATTAAAAAGGAATTGACGCAAAACCAATTCCTGAACCCAGAGTTCCTCCTATATATTCACCAGCTTTTCTTCCATATTTCGCATGTTTAGGTCCTATTAATTTTCCTGCTGAACCAACAAAACTACCAATTTTTTTTCCAACGTAACCGCCAACCGTGGCCCCGAAAGCCCCCATTTTAGGTGTTGACCGGTATTTTTCACCCCTATACATCTTATCCTTGATAACCCCCATTTTAGGCGTTGACCGGTATTTAGTTAAAAAAGCCCTAGCTTTCTTGCTTGTGGATTTTTTATTGGCTGCTTTCTTTTTAACAGTACGGATTTTTGGTTTCTTCTTACCCATGCTAGGAGTTGAACACTTGCAACAAGTCATAATACTAACTACATACTTTTTGCCCCTTCAGAAACAACTAGAAATGGTGCAAAAGAGAGACAGAGAACCTGAACTTTTAGTAAAGAAGCTATCTGAAAACGCTATCATTCCTACTCGTGGCTCCAGCTCTTCTGCTGGTTTGGACTTGTACGCTGCCCATCCTACCGTGATTCCTGCAAAAGGAAAGGGAATCGTCCCAACCGATTTAAGCATCGCTTTGCCTGAAGGTACATACGGAAGAGTAGCTCCTCGCTCTGGTTTGGCTGTCAAGAACCACATTGATGTCGGGGCAGGTGTGATCGATATGGATTACAGGTAAAATCTGATTGATTTAATTAAAGAGGACCGGTCGGAGTAGTCTTGTTTAACTTTTCTGATGTGGATTTCGTTGTGTCTCGTGGTGATCGTATCGCCCAATTGATCGTTGAAAAGATCTGTATGCCTGACGTTGTTGTTGTTGATGACTTGTATAACACTGCGCGGGGATCTGGTGGGTTTGGAAGCACGGGCGTTGCACTTTGAATATACTTGAATAGCGCTATTAACTAGAAAGAGCCTTAGGCGATGCTCAAGATTAAAAAAGTGCACAGCAAATTTGGAGGCTTTTGAGGCTTTATTAAAAGTGGGTAATGACTATATTAAAATGTTGAGCCATATTAAAATAGGGGTCTGAGCCATATTAAAATAGGGGTCTGCGCCATATAAACATGGGAACTATACCCCTCTTTAATATACGCCACAAATAAGCCACCTTTGTATATAAACCGCCAAATGTACCCTTACTTTCAAAACAAAAATGTTCTCTACTCTTGCTAAATCTCTTCTCAAAACAAAAATGCTCTCTCCTCTTGCTAAATCTCTCGTTGAATACTATGATGAAATTCCTATGGTTGAAATTTTGGAACTTGAACAAATCATGATTGAAAACAAAGAGAAGGATCCAATGTGTCAACTTGTAGACGATATCACCAACTGGGTTTATGAAGACACTGAACTGCTGATGCCTGTTTCAGAAGCTTATCGTCTTGTAAAGCTCGGGATTCTTAATGAATAAAAAAATTTATATAGGGCTTTTGGGGCTTTATTAAAATGGGTTTTTTCTAAATAAAAATGAACCCTTCTGAAATCTCAAACTTGACTCTTACTTTTGATCTTGAAAAAGCT
>Ga0105045_10000979_pt1 | contig 22592 bp, 33 predicted proteins | sample MAT02_FD_78089 | JGI IMG/M metagenome (GOLD analysis project Ga0105045, IMG submission 78089) | Freshwater microbial communities from Lake Fryxell liftoff mats and glacier meltwater in Antarctica - MAT-02 (megahit assembly) | ecosystem: Environmental > Aquatic > Freshwater > Ice > Liftoff... | reverse complement strand
TTGCTGGGGCCACTGAAATGCAGCGGGCAACTCTGGCCGGGGTCGTTGTTCTACCCAATTACATTGCCGGGGTCACCGAAATGCAGCGGGCTACTCTGGCTGGGGTTGTGGCGCTGCCTGACTCTATCGCCGGGGCCACGACCATGCAGCGGGCTACTCTGGCGGGCAACATTCAGCAGACAGTAACGATTGCCGGGGCCACGACTATGCAACGGCCTACGGTAGCAGGCGTTGTGACTGTGACTGCGGCTAGCACCCTCACAAACAACCTACTCGCCTACTACACCCTCAATGAAGCCAGCGGGAACCGTGCTGACAGTCATTCTGGGGGCTATAACCTGACTCAAAACGGCACAGTGGGTAGCCTTGCGGGTAAAGTTGGCAGCGCTGCAAGTTTTCCAACAGCTGCGGCCTACCTTGTGAATACAAATGCTGCTTTGAAATTTAGTGGCCTTCAATCTTTTGAGTTATCCTTCTGGGTCTATCTAAATAGCGGAGCATCATCAACAAGATATGTTCTTGGAAGAACATCTGCAAGTCAAAGCTCTTGGGAAGTTGTTATTACGAATGAAAGAATAAATTTTGGTATTACGACCAGTTTTAGTAGCGCTTTGGCGGTTAGCCCTACAACTTTGTCTCTAAACACTTGGCACCATGTATCTGCTTACTACAATGCGGCTATTCAGACCATAGGTGTCAGTGCAAACGCCGAAAGTTTTACGACAGATTCTCCTTCCTTCACCCAAGGTCTTAGGAACACTACAGCAGACTTATGGGTTGGTAGAGTAGAGGCCTCAACGCTCTCATTGCAAGGTAGATTGGATGAGATAGGCATTTGGACAAGACTACTAACATCTGGAGAAAGAGCAGACCTTTACAACAGTGGGAACGGAATCGGATACCCAGGATGATTGGCCCAACACGACAAACTTTCACCCAAAACTACTCAGGAGACCCCCATGCCTTACTCTGACCTATCGACAAACGCCGCTGTAAACGCCCAACTCGCAACCGTTGCAAGGGTGCGATTCTTTACCGCAAACTTTGCCCTGCAACTCGCAGAAATTCCCATCACCTTTGCGGCGGCGGCGGTAACTGCTGGGGTGTCCACGGCGGCGGTCAGTGGCATCCCGATCAGCGACACATGGGATGCCACGGGCACGGTCGGCTCGGTGCGGCTGCTGACATCTGCCAATGTCGTGGTATTTGAGGGCAGCGGCTCTTGGGCTGTAGGGACTGCTAACGCTGTCTTTATTCTCAATACCATAGCCGCTGTCACTGGGGGTGCCCTTCAGGTCATATCCACCATCCACAACCTGTCTACTAAAGTTACAGGTGAACCCTAATGGTCTTAACCCGCACCATATTTGAGAGCACCCCCGCGACGGTCACCCCTGCTACCGTCACCGGGGCGCGGCAGCCTGCCAACGTCATCACCAGGCGCAGCACCCTAGCCCGCGCCGCACAGCAGGCCCAGCAGTCCGCCGCTAACCCACAACGCCCTGCACTGGGGGGGGCTGGGGGCACGGTGCAACGGCTGGGGGGTGACCCCTTACTCCCCAGGGCGCTGCAATCCGATGGCGCAGTGCCAGTCGGCGGGCCGGTGCAACGGAACCAGAAGATTGCCCAGGGCGGGGCGGCGGGGCAAATGCCGATGCCGTTTGTGCCAGTGGTGGCGGTATTAGAAGAGCGCACCCTTGGCATACCGGGGCCAGTCGCAGGCAACCACTACGGGATTATGGCGAAAGTCCTATCGCGCTATTTGCTGGTGTCGGTGGATGTGCTGAATCGCACTCCGACGGGCGGGGCTGCAACGGCGGGCACTGCCACGGTGCTAGTCAATGGGGAGGCCGTGATCTTTGGCACTACGGTAGTCTCTCAGGGCGATTTTGTGTCGGTCAGAATTGACACGGTGGGCACTGGTGGTGTGTTGTATGCCTCTGTCGCGGCGAGGGCTGTCTAATGGGGGAATGGAGCGGGTCGGTCTGGTTTGGGGAGGCGGAAAGGGAACCCATTGTCTTGTTTTGCTGTGACAGTAATTGGTTGATCAGTGGCATAGATGATACTGATTTGTTAGTCAGTAGCGCAAATGATGCCTACCCGAATGAGGCTAGGGCTTTTTGTCAAACAATCCTAGCGGCTAGCCTAGTCACAGGTGAGGTTATCTATTCGCTTCCACCTGGTGATTCCCGCATTTTTAGGCAGCTAACCGAACAAAACTTGTTGATTGAGGCAATTGAGGCTTTGGGCTTTTCCATTACTTACACGAATCTTTCTACGGCTGAAGGCTATATTATTCTTCCGCTGCTTAATCCAACATCAAAGCTAACTACCGCAGAGAGAGACAACATACGAAATCAGGGTAGGCGGTACGGTGCTTTCTTGATGGGAGAGCACGCAATCTGGGGCAGCACCTCAAACGACTCTGATGGCGGCGTCAACTTTGAAGTAGTCAGCATTTTTAAGGACGGGTGGATCACTTCTGACCAGCCAGGCGAAGACCGGCAAATCTCAACGGGCCAATACGGAACCGCGACCGGCCCGATTGCGGAAACATTGAGCGCGGATACTGGCACTGGCACCGGGTGGTTTGATTCAGGGCCATCGGTATCCGGCCCTGAAACGTTGGCTTATGTCGTTAATGAAGGGGTATTGAAACCATCAATGGTTGACCTGAACTTTGATCGAATTGCCCCAGCAGGCTGAGAACCGTGCAAGTGCCCAGCCCTGGCCGTGGAACCGTTGAGGGAATCACCTATCTGCCCTAGGCAACACCGCCGCCATGAACTTGGGGGGCACTCCGTTGCCAATGCCTAGGCAAGCAAGCTGCATGCCATTGCTCTTAGGTTTCAGCAGCCCTTTCTCAATCAGCACCGAACTCAACGGCTCTTCGTTGGGGAGGACGTACCAATCTGGCACACTCTGAAACCGGGCCAGCGCTCGCGGTGTCATGCGGACAACACGGCCAGATGTATGGGCTTTTATATTGCCCGCACCGTTGCCCACCCGTACTGCTGACGCAGGGAGCGCCGCATCAATGCCGAGCGTTTCGTTGTTTTTGTCGTCAACCAGTAGCGCTCTAGGCGCGTTGTTTCGCTCGTCGGCCCATCTACGCAATTCCTCATACTCATGCTGTTCGCGCTCGTCAGCCGTCATACAACCCATGGCCCGGTCTTCTGCTGATAGTTCGTCTACCAGCAGCGCCCTAGGCGATACAGAATGCCCATCTCCAACACAAACAACTGTCGTAGCAGGTTCATGGTTAGCTCTAGCTGTGCAGTCCACAGAGCTAACCAGCAAAGCTGATAATTGATGACTGGGTTTGTGGTCGGTGATTACGGTTATTGCCGGAGCGTCAATATCCCGAACTGTTGAATTTCTACTGGCATTCATCGCCTCAACGAGATATGCCCTAGGCAAATTCCCAGGGCAATCTCCTGTGTTCGTCATCACCGTAAGCTCGGGCAGTCGATCTAACTGCCACTGTGCAAACTGCGTCTCTGGCAGCGTAGGGATCAAGTCTTCTATGGCCTCGTACCATCCCACCCACGGCGTAGGCTCTGGCAGCGGGGCGGGCATCGCACCTCTAACCGCCCGGAGCATCAGTCGGCGGCGCGTCTGGGGCACCGAGAAATCGGCACTATTTAATACCCCTGAATGCACCCAATAGCCAGCGCCCCATAGGTGGTCTACGATGCGCTGGAACCCTGGGGCTTTGCGGTATGCCTCCACGTTTTCCAATGTGCAGCTGTTGGGCTGTAGAGCTTTGAGCGCTTCAATGCAGGCGTTGGATAGGTCGTCGTTGGGGTTGGCGGTAGCGCCCTTTACTTTGCGCTTGGCCACACTGAAATCTTGACAGGGGGGACTCATGTGGAGGTGGTCGGGGCGCTCAACGCTGGCCCAGTCAAAGCCAATCACGCTGGCAACGTGGACGGGGTGGCCTAGGTTGTACGCAGCAACGGCGGCGGTAGCGGGGTTGAGTTCAACGCCCCATATCAGCCGATACCCTGCCAGCATCGCGCCAACATCAGCTAGGCCCGCCCCGGTGAATAAGGAGGCAAAGGTTTTACCATTGCACTGCCCCGGAACCCCCTCAACCATCACCGCCACACCAGGGGCTAAGGGTGCGCCGCAATCGCCGTGGGTTGGCGCGGGCGCTATGGGGGTTGCCCTGGGTTGGGCCAATGACCGAGTAGTGGGCGGGGCCGGTGTGGCTGCGGGGGTGGGGGTGGGGATTAGTTCAAGCTGTTGCATGGTCATGGGGTATTGCCGTGGGTTGGCGCGTCAAAAAGCTGGAGTTGTCGGCAAAACGGGGCAACCTCATCAGGCATTTCTTCAGGCAGCATTTGAAATGCGATCAACCCGCCTTTTGTTTTGCCGCACTTCCTAAACCCAGCTTTCTTGTAGCAGTAGCCAGGGTTAGAAGATTTGACTTTGGTAGAGTCTACGAATGTAATGATTCCTAGCGGTGGCGGGTTCCAATAGCCTCTGGTGATAGCCACCGCCTCAATGATAAGTTCGCTGGACAACATGCTTGATTCATTCCTAAAGCAACTGTTGACCCAAGCGCCAGCCCATGCGTGTTTTGTAAATTCAGGCAAAGGCCAAGACGTTACCCAAAGCGCTTGGCAATTAAAGAGCCGAAGAACAATGCACCGCCCAGGTGGCACAAATTGACGCGCCCCTATTCTCTGCCGGTTGTAGTGGCGATCTGCAATCTTTGCGGCAATGGGGTCTGCCCTGTGTGAAACTTCCCATCGGGGCAGCGGGGGTGCGGTAGGGAATATCTGCTGCATGGTCATTGCCCCGCCTGGTTAATCAGAGCCATCACCAGGCCCGTCACTAAGCCCAGCCCCACGGCTCTAAGGACATACCGCCAGACCGTGAGCCTGTCGCGGTTGATGAAGTTCAGGGCCAGCAACACGACCACGAATATAAGGAAGAGTAGGGTCATTGCCCGCCGCTCTGCATAATTGCCGCGATTGCCTTTAACTGCTCTGGGGTGACGCCCCGCAATCTCACATCAAAGCCGCCCGGTTTAGCCCTGGCGGAGAAAACCCCATCCATGTTAATGCCCTCCACTGCCGCCCACAGCGCATTTGTTTTAGCATCGTTTGCTGCTTCTCGCTGTGCCCGGTTCTCCTTGAGATCGTCGTCGTCGGCTTTTAGCCCCAGCATCTCAACCCACTTAGCCTTTAATTTGATGCAGTCAATTTTGCCAGTGGTGGGAATGTTGAGGCTGCGAGTAACCAACTGAAGGCGACTATTACGGAACGACAACTTAATTATTGCCCCCACCCAGTCTGACTCGTCTAGATGCCATGAGTGTGGGCGCAGCCTGTCGCATACATAGATGGTTATCCCTGCAACTTTCGGGTTCTGATTCTCATATTCAGATTTAAACTCTACCCCCAGAATCTCATTGACCAAGGGTAGTACCACTTCTCGAACATTGTCTCGGCACTTAAAGCTGATTGGGGCCGTCACGATCTCTTCTACCTTAGCCATGGTCTTGCTCTCCTTACTTTGATCCTGTTGTCGTTGTCGGTCTACACGTCGCCTGCTAGCATTGCCACAAATTCTGCTAGTTCTCTAGCGGTGCCATTGCCGTGCAGGAAGCATTGGGATGCCCCCTTGATAGCGGCTTTGAGCAAAGGCGCGGCCTCTAACTCCGAGATCAGTTCGTCAAAGGTGACGCCCTTTTGAATCAACACGTTTTCCCACCCTTCCACTGCTTTTATCTCCTTACTTTGCTTCTGCTGTTGATACTGCTGTCTCTTCACCCTTATCCTTTCTGCATCGCTGGCCCATAGCCGGGGTCGGCCCCGTGGCTTGCCGGTGCTGGCAAACTTGCCGCAGATTACGCAGCGGTAGCACTGCATCCCATTGCGAACCCCACGCTTCCGCATCGGGCGATCGCAACAGGTAGGGCGCGGTAGTTTATTGCTGGGCATTCGCTACCAGGCCCAGCAGTTGATCGTCGCTAGGTGTCGCGATTGCTGTAGTGGCGATAAATCCATTGGGTAAGGAACCCCGCTCAAAGCGCCATAGGCTACGACGCCCATCAGCTAGGGGGCCAAGGAAATAGCCAGTACCTTGCCTACCCTCGCCAATGATAAAGAGCAGCCCGCTGGTGCCGAGTAATGCCTGGTTTGGCCTGGTAACAATGCTCATCGCCCTAACCTTGTGTCGCTACCCCTACATAATAAAGCCGCATTAAACGAACGTCAACCCAGAGGCCAAACTATTTTCGCTGGCCCCTGGGGTGCGAGGGGTGCAGGGGGTGCGAGTCACCGTTTGAGAAATATTTCACTGTTGCGATAAAAAATAAAAAACATCGCACATCACTCAAAAAGTTTTTACAGAGGCCTGCACCCCCTGCACCCTTCGCACCCACTACCAATCCTCGTCGTTTCAGCCGTTGGGCAAAACAAGGCAAGAAAAAGCCCGCCCCCATATTTAGGGGCGGGCAAGTCACCGACTGCATTTTAGCTAAGGTTTTCGGTGTCCTTATATATAACCAAATCCCAGGGGTCTTCGGCAGGTGGGGCGTCGTTATCATGGCGGTGCTTTTCAGCGGCTTTGTTCCGCTCTTCTCGCATGACGGCCAGGAGCAATTTGCCGCTCAGGCCCGCGGTGCGACGCCATACCCATTCATCCCAAGCCCACCGCCCCGCCAGCGACAGCAATGCACCGCTCGCAACCAATCCAAAGTCTCGCAGCATAGACCCGTCCTCCTGTAGGGTTTCACGGGTAGAATAGGGGCAATGTCTTGGCCCTGTCTATGTTTGCCGCCGCCCTTTTGCTGAGTCTTCACACGCCGCCCGCAATGCCAGCGGTTGAGGTGCTGACAGCATGCACCACATCACACAGCAGCCCCCACCGCCCGGCTAGTCGATCTGGCACTGGTCGCCGGGGTGTGAGGGCATGAGTAAGGCGCTTTCACTCTGGGGGCTTAGATAATGTCTGGAACCGTAACGGCTATCACACCGATAACAGCAGCGGCAAATATGACAGCGCCGCAGTGGCCAGGGATAATTACTGCGACGAGCTTAAACGCAGCCAACCAAAGATTCAGGCTAGCAACCGATACTGGTGTCGTTGCTGGCACTATTTATGGTGGTCGTCGCACACTAACAGAGGTAGACGCAACCTCCAAACTATTTGTTTTCCAGATAGATGTCATTACTATCAGCAATCGCGTTGCAGACATTATTAATGTTTCTACAGCGGCGGGGTGGATGCTTGCATTATTTGATGTAAGCGGGAATGGGGCTAGATGGAATATTAGCGGCAATCTAGACTCAAATGGCAACGCGCCTAGATTGCAGGTGATAAACCCTGCGAATACTTCTCTACGCCAAGCTACTACTGGCGCGGGTACGTTTGACCCAGCTAGGATCGTTGCTTTTGAGATTCACCAGAGAAGGGGGTCAAGCGCGACATCAGAGGCATTTGTGGTAGTTACGCCTCCGTATTTGATTGAGGCTCTAACTCTCACGGGCGGAACAATTGGAAGCCCTGCAAGTTGGGATAATTACAGCACTTATAGCGATAGTCTATCAATCCCCAATCGTTTTGTTAGGCGATTTTCACCGGGACTCCTTCTGGCTTCTGTTCCCCTATCCGTCGCAACAGATTATTTTGCAATTGACGGCGCGGCGCTTGAGTTCACCCCGATTGCCAGCTATCCATCACTAGACCTGAGGATGCTAGTTAATCCTGCTGATGTTGGGGTTAGGTTTAACATTCCTGCTAATGGGGTAGTTAATCTAGTTGCTGGTCAAGTAAAAAGTGATGCCGAGATAGGCTATTCTGCCTCTGTATCTGCTGGAGGACTTCTAAGAACAAGCGGCCAACTATTCAAGGGTATTGACTCTGCAACACTAGCGGTTAGACAGGAGTACAACCAGGGGCGGTTTCAAAATGCCCAAGCGATAACCATTGCCGGGGCATTGTTGAACGGGCTTCGACTTCAATCTTTGACCGCAAATCCGTCGATTGTTATTAACAGTTTTGACAGCGGCTTAGCGACATTCTCTGTCGCTGATTTAGCGGGTAATATTCGCGTGAATCTAGCACCGGGAAGCTACCCACATTGGATCACCGTATTGTCGAATAATACAGTGATCGAACTCGGTAGCGGCGGGGCGGGTGTCTATGATTTCAGCGGGTTAACTGGGGGTACTCTAGCCAATCCTGTTCGTTTTAATTCACTTACAGCAGGGGCAAAAACTATTACTCTGGGCGCTGGCATTGTGGCTGTGGTGGCCAACCCTGTGACGGCTGGGAGCATTACGCTGGCGTTTCCTGTAGTCTCCTACAACAACACCTCTGCCGCCAATGGCTCTCGCATTTGCCTAAAACACAGCCAGCTATTTTCTATCGTTTCCGCAAATATAAACACCACCACTGACGCAATTACACTAGGTAACGACAGCAATTCTAACGCGCCCGCATTTGCCACAGCAGCGCCCTACTCAATCGCTTTTAGGATTGCGCTAGCGGCTGGGGCTACGATGCCCACGACTACCCCTCAGATCATTGATGGGGGCAGCTATCGCGTGACCATTTCAAGTGGCGCGATTCGACTATTTCTGACTGAGGCTGATATCAGCGGAAGCCCTATCAATTTTATCAACGCAGGGACTAACAACGGCTTTGGGCAATTACTGTCGCTGCGGATTCAGACGGTAGCGGCTAACGTTGTGGTGGCTGGGGGCGCTGGGGCAAGTATCCCTCTCACTTTGCCTAATGGGGCTAGGGTTCGGAGGCAAGCCATTCACTACGACGAAAGCGGCGTGAGGACTGTTACCAGTGTAATCTTTGATGACATTCTGATTTGGAGCAGCGCCTCGGGCATTAATGATGCTGCACAAATTAGTAACGTGCTAAGCCCGTGGGCAATTATTAATAATATCGCGGTGGCGACCGTCCTAACACTGGACGAAACAGTATTCAACAATGCTGGCACCGAATTTAATAGCCTTATTCCACAGGTAAAAGGTAGCTTAGCTGCTAGCGCTTCGGGAATTATTAGTGTAGCCCTTGAGGGGGCAGGGCGGGTTCAGATCAATGCCAACGATTCTGACGGCATTGTTTGGGGCGCTGATTTACTGCACTCTTTGCCTTATTTTTACAGCTTGCAAAGTGGCATCCTCGTACTGAGTGGCGACACGCTTAGTATTCTATCGGCGGCATCCGCTGTGGCTATAAACCTTGAGGTGGAAAATTTAAGCGCTAGTCAATTGCAAATAGTTGGAACCCGGATTTCTAACATTAAAGGCATTGGCCTTATCGCTTTTAACGTAGCATCTGGAAGCGTTGCGATCACTGTAGCGGGCAGTGGGGGCGGCGGCGGTGCTCCAACGGTGGCAGCAATCAGGGCCGAGATTGAAGGCAGTGGCTCGCGGCTGGCAGCAATTCAGGCCAAGACGGATCAGTTTGTTTTTACCGTAGCAAACCAGGTGAATGCAAATGCTCTCACGGGTGGCGGGGGCGGGCTAACAGCTCAGCAGGTACGCAATGCACTGACGCTGGCCCCTTCACCAGGTGCGGCGGCGGCGGGTAGTGTGGATGCTCAGCTTGCCACCATTGATGCCGTGGTTGACGAAATCCTGATAGACACCGCTGTTATCGGCGCAGCTGGCGCGGGTCTTACCGGGGCTGGGGGCACGGGGAACCAATTCACAGCAATAACGACTGCGATAACAACAGCAACGACCGGGCTGAGCACCCTTACATCAGCCCAAGTTAATGCACTGCTATTAGTTATCAGGGGCTCGGGTTTTGATCCGTCTAGGCACACGCTGGAAAGAATATACATAGATGCGTTGAAAAGGTTGGTGGTCTGATGCCCTATATGATTGGATCGGTGCCCTACCAAGGCGAGACCCCCTATGCAAATGCCCTAGCCTTTGACGCTGATGTTCAAGCCTGGTTCACGGCGGTTGAGGCTACCGGGGCTAACTTTGGCTCAACTGGGGCTGCGATTACCACCAACAAAACGGCTTGGTCTAATTTTGTGATTGGCTGCAAGGCTGATGGAATCTGGGCCGCGATTCAGCAGCTGATTTTCCTGCGAGGGGTGAGCACTCTGGCAGGTACATTGGTGCCATTCAAAGGGCCAGCACCGACCAACATCCTTTTTGTGCAGGGCAGCTTAAACCCTGCTACTGGAATGATCGGCAATGGTGTGAACAGGTATTTAAACCTAAACCGAAGCTGTAACGCTGACCTCCAGAATAGTATGCACTCTTTAGCTTGGGTTTCTGAACTGCCTACGGTTTTTGCTAGCGGTCATATTGGTGCAGGGGGCGCAGGTGTTACTCAGCGACATTTTGGACAACAAGGTGCTAGTCAATTCTTTTCGCGCTCCACTTCGACAGTTGCGGATCTCCCAGGAGGGGTATCAGTAGGCCTGACCGGACAGAATAGAAACAATGCTGCTAATTATGAATTTGCCAGAGGTGGAAGCAATGTAGATGTCATTGTTACTGCATCCGCTCCATTAGGAACTGCCTTGAACTACGCGGCTTTTGCTAGGCTTAATTCTGGCCCATCTGTAGACCTTTACTCTAATGCTCGTCTGGCAGCAATTTCAACCGGGCCGTCTATCAACTTGGCAGCTTACCGAACCCGCTTAACCACCTTGTTCAATACGCTGGTGTGGCCATAATGACCCCTGAACAACTTCACGCCCACCTTGCCACCAACCCAGACGACAGTTACGCCGACCTAAGCGATGCTGCTAAAACGCTGTTGCGTAACGAATTGCGCTCTGGCTCCCAAGGCTTCACCGCCCAGCAACTCACCTGGTTGACAGACTTCTACCTGGTAGTCCCATCTCAATCCGCCCTAGACACCATCATTGCCAAGCTGCCGCCCACGCTGGGGTTGAACGCACAAACAACTCTCAACGATGAACTGGTGCTACCCGCGTCGCTGCTCACCGATTGCATTAGTCTGAGCGACACCTGGAATGCGATCTCATCTGACCTGGCACAGCTAGAGATTAGGTCTATCGCCCCTGAAGATTTCCCGGCGTTGACATTGGAGGATTTATAAAATGCCAGATAATAAGCTGCAATTTATATTGCCAGGTCTAACGGGCATCGCGGCCAGAATGTCAGTCCTTCTGAGAAACCAGGCCGACGCGGCATCTGTGATTAGCCTGGTAACGGAAGACTCTACCTATGGTGGATTTTATTCAGCCATAATGGTGGGTGCAGCGGGCGAGTATACGGCATCAGTTTTGCTTGACAGCTTGCCGATTCATTCAGGTGAAGGAGCATTTGTTTGGAATGGCACTAATTTTGTTTATCCTCTAAATGCGCTAGCGGTGCGGTCGGCTCTGGGTATGGCTGCGGCGAATCTTGACACCCAGCTTGCTGACATCCCCACGGTGGCAGAGTTTAACGCTCGATCATTGCTCGCCGCTGATTACTTTGTTGTTGGTGACTACACAGCGCCGACAAATCTGACCGCCGCCCAAGTATGGGCATTCGCTACTCGCGGCCTCACCGATAAAGTAGGGTTTGAGCTTAGCCCTGCGGGTGTCGTTGCCATCGAGGCGGCGCTGCTCAACGAGGGCGATGGGCAGCCGCTAATTGATGCGATTGTTTTGCTAATCAACACCAATCTCAACTTGCCGCCCCTGGAGACGGCATTGATCGCCGCTGCCGTGCGAACAAACCTAGCCACTGAGCTGGGGCGGCTCGACGCAACGATCAGCAGCAGGGCCACACCTCAAACAACTTGGGAATATGCCAGCGGCGATCGCACTCTCACTGGCCCCCAGTCCACGGCACTAGCGGCGATCAGCAGCATCCCCATCAATCCCCTCCGAACCAATGACGCTAGGCTAAACAACCTGGACGCGGCGATCAGCGGCATTAACCCCCTTGACGCCACGGCAACCCAGGCGGCGGCGGCAGCGGCAATCGCGGCGGCGACACTCAGCAGCCTCACCGGGGCCGATATCGCTACAGCCCTCACCACCTACGGGGCAGCGCAGACGGTCAACGTGACGGCAGCGCAGACAGCGATTTTGGCGGGTGGGTTTGTGGCAAGTGATCGCACTTTGCTAACCGCAGCTAAGACCACTGCTGAGGGTGTGGCCATTGGCGACCACCTGATCGACTACGCTGCCTCAACTGCGACTCAAAAAGATGCAGCGGGCAACGTGATCGCAGTATTTGACCTGCTTGACGAAAACGACAACCCAGCTACCAGCGCATCCACAGCCGTTAAACGGGTGCGACGATGAGCCTTTATCCCCTAGGGCTGCACGGGTCGCTCTACCCATTGGGCCTCAATCCTGGGGCCGTAGCCCTGCTACTGCTGCGCTGCATCCCCTGTGTCCATATCGTTGGCCTGTACCCAGTGCTGACCCTACAAAGCACAACGCCCGCCCTATCGCTAGAGCAGGCGTTGCCTACGGTGTCGGTGGTGACGTTGGCCCCGGCGCTGGCCCTGGTGGCTACCCTTGCCGGGTTGGAGGTGGTGTCGTTGGTGCCAGCGCTGAGTGTAGAAAGCTGCGATTGCTAGGGTTCAGAGTCGCACCCTACCCCACCCCCGATCAAATTTTGGTAATACCGGGCGGCGGCTTCAGGCCAATCCTCAAACCCTGGGGGTGTCGCGCCAAACTTATCAGGGGCAACCATCAACCCGCAATGGTAGCGGTGCTCTTCATCTTGCACCAATGCGGGGCAGACTTCAGCAGTCCCGAATAGCTCTAGCGAAACTGAACATTGCTCGGCTAGGCAGCACACCCCACAGCCATTGCAAGGTTTGCCTAGTCCAGGGTATATGGGGGCAAAAGGATCAGCCGTAAATTTAGCGATCGTGACGCTGGCAATCTCGGCCATTCTGACAGCATCTTTTTGCACTTGTCGGGCTATCAATGCAAAGTCTTCTGATGCTTTACTGATTTTCATGTCACCCCCGCCAATACTAGATCGCACTTTGGCAACAACCCTAGTTGCAAGGGCTGGGGTTGCACAGTCCCCAGATACTCGCCATCTTCTATCTCTTCGTGCCCTTCATAGTCCCATAGCTCTACGGGTTCGCCGTAGTCGTTGGCCCACCGCTGGGCGTCGGCGTGGGCTATGTCGTACTCTTGATTTAGGTTGTGAACAGTAAAGCTCTCAACCTTAGTTGACCCCATCCATAGGTGTATCATTTCCTCGTGTCCTGCTATAGTGAAGGTGAACCCCACCCCAAGGCTCGTGTCGCTGCGCTGCATAGGTGGGGTTCACTTTTGGGGATTAGTCTGGGTGCTTTGTGGCAAGACCTTCTGCGTAGCCCTGTCTGTACTGGGCCAGTTCATCGCATGGCAAGGCAATAGCGTAGGGAAAATCCTTTCCTTTTTTGCCCTCCCCGTAACCACGGTTATATGCGGCGCTTAAAGCAACCAAATTGGGCGGTGCTACTGGTTCTAGGCCTGCACTTCTCAGCCAATCTACCAAGAGAAGTTCTGCCGACTCCTGAGCTATCTCAAGACTCTTAAATAGTAGGGTTTCGTTTTGTATGCAGTTGGGCAGTTCTGAGCCTAGAATGAGGCAATCTCCAATGCCATCGCGCAAAGTAAAAACCTTTACCTCTCCTAAGTACCCAGCCCATGAAGTAGGGCCAATGACTGAACGTTGAGACTTCCAAGTGATCATAATTTTCCTCGTGTCGCTTCTTTTATACTACGCCCCGCCGCCGCCCTGGTCAATGCGGTTTATCATGAAAACACGGCAATAGCACGGGGTAACCATGGCTGATTTTCTAGATGGTAAGGTCTACAAGACTGATGCAGCTGTAGCGGGGCTGGGCTTTACGTTCAGCGTTGACCTAGCAGAGGTGACCGCATTTACGCCGCTGTTTACGCTGGTAGATTGCGCGATCGCACTGAGACTCTACCCACTGGTAGACCGGGGCAAGACCCTGCAACCCATTAGCACTACCCCGGCGGTTACGCTATCGCTCGGCAGCGGCCTGACTCGCATGGTAAACGCAGACCCGCTACTGGGTGGCAACCGGGCCGACACTCAGATCGGCACTCTGGTAATCACACCACAGCAATGCACAACGCTGATTGCTGGGGGCACCTATCGGTTTGTGGGCTACGAATGGCGGGCCACTTTAGCCAGTGGGAGTATTGTCGCAGCCCCTACACAGCAGGGCGAGAAAGGCCCATATGAGGGCAAGTTTGGCTTGACGCTACCCGGCATCAGTGGAGAGGCGCTGGCGTTGATTAAGGCGGGCACAGCATGAAAAGCACCCCATGTACTAAATGCGACTACTACCACGGCAAGGCGTTGCCTGTTCATATCGTCGGGGCACAAAGTTGGTTCTGTTGTGCCCCGCATCCTGGTGGGCCAGAGTGCCAACCGTGCCCCGACTACGCCGCAAAGGCTGGGGTAGAATCGTGAGCCGACCACAACAACCGCCCGCGCCGCCTAGCCCCTTCATTCAGCAACCCCTGACCACAGAGCAGGCAGCCCAAGCGTTGCTAGATGCAAAATATTCCCTATGGCAGGTCTACGAATTTCTTACCCGGGATAAGCCATGCTGAACACCCACAAATCCTACCTAGGCCGCGTCTCCCACCTTAACCGCCGCACCGTCTGGGCCAGACGCCGGGGCACTATCCTGTGGGTATCGCTGGGGCGCGGGCAAGGGTGGGGAGTCTGGCGGCGCGGTGTGGCAATCCCCTGGCTGAGCGTGGCACTGGTCACAGCAAACCCCGCAAGGTAGGACTGGCGGAGTTGCAGTGTGGGGCAGGGTAGTGCTTAGCCACCCTGCCCTGTGGCGGACTTGGCAACGGGCTTATAATGCTTAACTGGTTCAGACCCAGTCTCACGAGATAGAGAACAATAAACGATGTGAGGGAGTGCCTCAAGGCCGTCTGGGACACTATCAGCCGACTCAACCCAGCGATAGCGATCTTTGTCGTCAAGTACGTCAAGAATGCTGATCATTTTGGCAACATCTTCGCGGGCTACGGTGAAGTCCATGTCCCGGAAGTCTTCTGTAATTTCGTTTACGCACGACTCAACGTCTAATCTTGCGGCGGCTTGAATAGAGGCTCTGTCAGACATAATTAAAGTCCTTTGCAATTTGCCGTAAAACCAGGGCGCTACTCCTGGCTGGGCGCTTTTATTGTTCAGTCGCTTATGGGTCTTATGTCAACCAACTCGCGCAGCATTACCTCTGCTTTATCGGTGAGACGTAGCGCCTTAACCGTTTCAGCTATTTGGTCTGTTTGATACTCGGCGAGCCAAGTCTCAAACAGGTCTAGAGTGTATAGCCGCAAACGCTGCGGCATTTGCCCTACGACCGCATAAACAACGTCAGCAGGCATAGGGCCAATCTGCGACCGCTGGGCTAGGTCGAAGAATTTGGTCATTATTTCTGCGACATGGGACGGGGGCAGCCCTAAGCTACCTAATTCATAAAGTCTTGCTGACAGTGGTGTCATCGTCCTGATTCTCCGTAGGGTGGCTTGGGCTTTTCGGTTCGGGCAGCGCTTCAATGGCTGCCTTGAGGTCGTTTACCAACTTAATCGCGGCGGCGCGATTGGGCTTCTTTCGGTTGATGACATAGAGCAGGGGTTGAATGAAGGGCAACCATTGAAGCCCCACGTATCGCGGGCCTCCCTGGCCTGTGGCGAGCTTAGGCATTGGAATTGCTCACGGGTTCGTAAGATTTAACCGTTGCAGCCCCAGGCTCATCGGAGAGGGAACAATACACAATGTAAGGGTATGTGTTTCCTCCAGGGGCATGATCAGCCGCCTCTACCCAGTGAGAGCAATCCTTGTGCTCAGTTACGTCAGAGGTGCCTATGCATCGGGCAATTTCGCCACGATCAATTTCAAAGCCCATTGCCTTGAAATCTTCCGCGACTCTCTCAACAGAACGGGAAATAGCAGCGTTTTGGTCAGACATAATTAAAATCCTTTGCGCTCAGTGCGCTTTGTGGTCTATGTGTCCCACTATAAATCTTGCTATTTATTTTGTCAATATAAATAGCAAGATTTATTCTTCAGTGCCCCTGCTACCTTGCCCTGGCTGCGCCCCGAAGGCCCCGCTGCTGGTGAGACTAGCCAGCATCGCGCCAATCTCGGCGGGGTTGTAGCGCTTTTCGATTGCGGCGATTGTCTCGGCGGCGGTGACGTAGGGGAGTGCGTCGGTCATGGGGTGCCTCTAGGGTGCGAGGTTGGCTTTGCAGTAGCGATTAAATTTGTACCACCGCCCCAATGAGGGCGCGAAGTCTATTAGGCAATCCATTGCCATTGCTGCAAGGGCTTGGCTCTCTATCTGGCTGTCAGCTTTAGACCTTTGGTCGAGCAGGTGGAACCAATTTTTCAGGGTGCCAGCCACGGCAAAGTTTTGGCGAAAATTGCTGCGCAGCTGATCGCGGGCGTGTTCTTCAGCCCAACCGCTGCGGATGCGATTGGCATAGAGTTGTGCGCTGGCCACGCTCTCCCCCTTGTCGTAGGCAAGGTCAAACTCTGTGTACTCATAGCGGTTGCCCTGCCTGTCTTGGTAATGGCCTGGGGGGCGGAAATAAAAGGCATCTTGCACCGGGGCACTGCCGTCAGCAATGGCTAAAAACCGTTTCCCGGTGTAGCGCCCCGATTGCACCAAAAAGCTACAGTCGTGGTGCCTCGTAATCTGACACATTACAGAGTGAGGGAATCCCCCAAAATGCAAGACCATAAACCCAAAATTTAGGACGCTGTAGTGAGCGCTATGCTTGGAGGTGAGTTGATTGCGAACAACTGCCCCGCCGGGGTCGATGGGTACTGCGTCATTGAGGCTGAATCCTTCAGCGACACAAACATGCTGCCCACGCCAGATGCCCGTCTCAGGGCCTTTGCTCGATGCGCACCAGTCGATCTCTGCGCGAAATCGGGGATCTTCAATCATCACTATCGCTGCCACCTAAACAACTACACCCAGCATATCCTCTGAGCACTCAAGCTTATGGGCTGGCGGCATTTGCCGGGGCCAACCCTGAGCACGGTAGGGCCATTCTTCGGGGTTGTGTCCCTTGCCTGTTGTGCGAACTATGGGGCCAAACTCCTCAAAGCCAGGAGTCCCTGGCATTCGGCATGGCACAAGCGGGCGGGTGCCTGCCTGTTTCACAAAGCAGGGCACCGATGGGATCGCGCATTGCGCCACAATTGAGGCGATCCAATCCCAGTCGCACGGGCGAGCTTTAGGCCCAGACTCGCCGCCGACGATTACCCACCAACTAGACAAGTCCAGCCCCACGCGATTGAACCCAGGCACCTTACTAAAATGAATTGGCCCTAATAACGGCTCACAGCTTAAGAACCGCACCGCCGCCGGGGTTTGCAGCAGCAGGGGGATGCGCTCATCTGCGGTCTGCTGATTCTCAGTGCTGACGCCTAGCCACACGTTAGGGAGAGGATAGCCCGCGTCGGCAATCGCAGACCCAAGATTTATTAATCCTCCAACCTTGTCGCCAACCCACTGCCAAAGGCTTCGCTTTGCGGCGTCGCACCAAAATATCTCAGCTTTTGAAAGATTGATGGGGCTTTCCCTTTCTCCATTTCTGGATGCAAAGTAGTCCCGCATCCGTTCAGGCCGCTTTGTGAGCACCTGGTAGGTGTGCTGCGGTGTTAATGCCATCACGGCAAACACCTGGTCAAGCTGTTCATCCGTGACCGACTCATGAAACAGATCGCCCATTGAGTTGACAAACCAGGTCGTAGGCTTGCGAGTCTTGATCGGGATCTCTAGCCGCTGTGGCACAAAGTTGACCTGGCCCGTCCATTCAGTGCGATCGCCCCGGCGTTCGGTCAGCCCAGCATAGACGCTGCTAATTTTGGTGTTGGGGTTTCCCGCCATTCGGTGGGCATCCTTGATGGCGTAGCAATTCTGGCAGCCCGCCGACACCTTGGAACAGCCCACCAAAGGGTTCCACGTTTTGCCCGTCCATTGGATATTTGACATAGTAAAATCTTTGTGTGTGACAGTGTTCTGCTTTATCTGTTGCACCATGGCCCCGGCTGTTTCTCGCAGCGTGGGGCTTCTCGCATTATACGACAAAAGACCCCGGTACAATGGCGGTATTGTTTCACCACACCGCCCCCATGCCCACCGCCTACTATTCTGAACTTACCGTAAACACATGGGCCGCCAATCGCGGCTTTACCCATGCTGACGGCACCTCCCACGCCGTTACGCACCAAGAGCAGCACTGCGACACCTTAGCGGCAATTGCCGGTGCCCAGCTAGAGCTACGCAAGCTCAGGGCTACGAAAGCGCTAGAGCTGGCATTAGTGGGGCTGCCGCTGCCAGATGCGGCCCAACAAATAGCCCAGCGGCGGCGGCATCGGTTAGCCGTGGCGTTTGGCAATATCCTGGCATCCCTGACCATACAGGCGGCAATGCACGGGGCAACCATTGAGGCCTGCAAGTCACTATCGGGGCGGCTATGCAATAGCTACGGCGTGGACATGACCCGCGACTATCCCCCGCAAATCTGGCTTTATGTCAACCGCTGGGCCTTTGACCTTGGGTTTAAGCTTACCCCCCGCGATGACGATGCGCCTGCCTACATCGGGGCAATCGTTTTCTGTGTGGAAGAATGGGCGCGGATCAACCTCGCACTCAGCGGCCCAGAGTGCCTGGCGCTGGCCCTGGGGGAGATCAGCGGGCGGCATCATGGGGTGGGTGTTGAGGTGTAGCCCTGTCACAAAACCGCAGCCCCAATCACTAACTTGTAAGGGCTGGGTTGGGTACAATCTGTAAAAGCGCTGGGGTACTGCCGATGTCCGCCGCGATCCACCTTGACGATACTAGCCCGCGCCGCCGCCGCAGTGCAGATAGAGCCGCCCTACTTACAAAGTTGGGGCGGCTTTGTGCATATTGCGGGGCTGAAGACCCTGTGACTATTGACCACATCATCCCTCAATGCAAAGCGCCAAACCTCAAGCATTACTGGGGCAACATGGTGCCCGCCTGCCCCCGGTGCAACAACGCAAAAGGGAATAAAGAATGGTTGGCCTGGTATCGCGCCCAGCCATTCCACAGCGAAAAAAGAGAGCGCGATATTGCCGCGCTTATGGGCGAGTGGGGGCTGTTGGGTTAGACAAACTCAACAACGTCAAGCCGTTGAGCGACCTGAATCGTCTGAGAGTCAAAGCGCTTATAGAACCCAGCGCACACGGCATCATCTGTTTTGTGGCAAGTAAAGTAGTCATCAGCGGCGGCGCACTCCTGAAGTATTTGTCGCTTCCTAGCCTCGCTGACGATTTTGGTTTTGCTAAAAAGGCACTGGTCACATTGCTGACTGCAAACTTTTAATGACATGGGTTTACTCCGAGGTGATTTTGAATGGCTATGCACAGCGCGATACATCAACAAAAATAGCGTCCTTACCCGTCTTTACCAGGTAGCGTTTGCGGGCGGCGGCTGGGCTAGTTGCATAGATGACGGTGATCGCGCCGGACTGGCGGTGTGAGCAGTAATAGGGAGTCATGGGTTTAGCCCACATCCTTGATCAACGTGAATCCTGATGCTGTAGGGCGCATCCTAGATATTAGGATTCTAGTTGTGCGAGAAGAAATGGCTTGGCCGTCTGCGCGGCAAGGTACGAGTATGCACTTTGCGCCTGAACAGTCCATGTCCAGATCTACAACCTTGAGATATCTGTCCCCTACCCGCTTGTCGTTGTCTTTCCAAACCTGGCCGATTTTAACTTTCTGAGCTTCCATTATTTTCCTCGTACTTTCACTTCAAAAATCCAAAGCCAGATGCGCGGCATCATTGACCAATGCACCTACCACAATCGCCAGCAGCACCGCCGCCGCCAGGTCAGAGCCGCCATCGGCCCATTGCCACAGGGGCCACACTAGCCAGCCCCACCCGTAGACTAGGCGGATCGCAGTGCCAAGGATAGGGCCATGGCTTAGTGCGCTGCGGTGCCCCACCAGGTATCCATAGGGCCACCAATACAGATGGGCAAGGCCACCCCGGCGGCTAGGCTCTACATCGCGATCAGCAGTGGCCCAGACTTCATGGGCGATGCAGAACGCCGCCGACAACAGCCACAGCCCACGGTGAGGCATCTGTAGCGCCGCGCTGCCAACCGACAGGACTGGGTTGGGGTAGACCATCGCAGCTAGGAGGAGCGCTACCCTACGAGACATGTCTAAATGGTGGGGCCGATTGGAGCCGCCAAAGAATCGGCGTAGGGGGTTGTTTTGGCGGCGTAGGAATGTCATCTTTTCAGACTCACGATAGCCAAAACAATGCCACCTATTACCGTGGGTATGATTATGGCTAGCCCAAAAGCAGCTATTGCGATCAGCACGTACTCCCAAAAAGTCAGCACTACCGACACGATAAATAGCATTAAGCACCAATCCCAGAAAGACCAGGATTTACGCTCAAGGCGGTATCGCCCTTTACGATATTCAATTAGATTAAATCTTCGCCAGTTCATCAAAAACCCTTGCATACTGCCTTTGTGTAATCAGCGATTGACGGGTACGCTGCCCCCGCGTAACTCTGGGCACGGGTGCTGTCGTAATTGTCAGGGTTGCCGCTGTAGTGGAAGCTCGCCAGCATCCTGCATTGGGTAAAGCTATCACTGGTCTTAGCCTGAATCGTAGGTAATGCCGCCATTGTGTAGCAACCCATAACCTTGTCTTGCAGGTCAGGGCTGCCCAGAAACTCACTCACGCTGGGCACACTGCCAACGCCGGGGCATGACTGGGCTGTGCTGGCAAGGGTGGCGGGCATGAATTGATACTTTCCTAGCGCCCCGCTGTGGGGGTTGACAGCGGTATAGCTGCTGCCAGATTCCTTCTGCGCGATCGCCTTGACGTAGCGGTTAACAAAATCATTGCCTAAAGCCGCATCTGATTCTTTATAGGCAGATGGCCTTAGTGCAGAGTGAAACTTGAACGTAGAAACTGAACGCTGCCGAACCGGGGCCGACATCGTAGATCGGTCTATGATTTCCCCACCCCCAACGTAGATGCCAACGTGGGTAATTCTGCCCCGCCCCGCTATTGGAGCACGGCCAGGGCCATCGTAAGTGTCGGCAAACATCACTATGTCACCCGGCTTCATCTGGCCCGCATCAAGGATGATCTTCCCCAGGTCGGCTCCGTGAAAACTATCGGCCATAAGAGGCCCGGCGCTGCCCTTGGCAACCCCAAGATTTACCCCAGCGGCTTTCAGCACTTCTCTCACCCAGTCAGCACATCGGGCCGTTTGGCCCGGCTTAAAATCTTTGCCTACCCACTTGGTTGCCGCTGCTATTACCTGATTAGGGCTATTGTTTGCCCCGGAGCCTTTCCCTAACCCTGGGTAGATAATCGCAACCAACCACGCGGGCGCATTCTCCTGGATGTTGGTTCTAATCTCAGCCCCAAGTTTTACGCCGCCAACTACCAGGACGCACGATCCACAGAGCAAGGCGGTAATTGCCAGGTCGGTGAACTGTGCCTGAACAGCTAAAAGCCCCAAGTCGCGTCGGGTGGATTTGTTGCCCCTGGTGAGGAGTTGTTCGATCCGCTCGAGTCGGTCTTCGACTGTTGCTGTACGGTTTGAGTCCACCATTCGGTTACCTGACCTTTCCTCAGTTCAAATTCCTCTGGCTTTGCAATCATCACCACGGCATAAAGCGAAAACCCTAGCAGCATCAGTTTTGCCGTGTTGACCGTAATATCTAGCGTGTCGCGCATCATGGCTTAGTCCTCCGATGCCCGCATTGCGTCCATGCTGGCCTCAACTAAAGCCAGGCCATAACCAATCACATTGTTAGCCACTCCACCGATGTTGATCGACTGATCGCTAACGCTGCTGACCAGCACCACGACGATAAAAGCTGTACCCAAAAAACCACCAAAACCACGTTCCATATATCCTCTCTTTTGCTCGGTTAGTAAAAAACTTTGGGGCTAAGTTCAGAACTAGCCCTGCAAAAACCTACAGATCCTCGTCGGTTCGGCCCGGTTGTGATTCTGGGTTGCCCTTTTGCATTTCTGCAAATTTGAGGCGATACCGTTGCCACCAATCGTTATCTTTAGCCTTCAATCGAGAAACACCAACAGGCGTTTCAGCATGGCCCCAGCCCTTAGTAGCGCTCAGCCCTTCAGCCACAGCAGCGGCCATGGCCGCCGACTGAGCACCTAACCAAGCCTCAATCTCATCGCCAGTGTTAATGACTGGAATGTAATCAGGCACCTCTAGCCGGGGCATCGTCATTACCGCGCCGCGCCCGCCGCGCAGCACAGCTACGGGCTTGGGTGCTTTCTGCGGTGCGCCTTGCAATTCCTGGATGATATATTTCTCTTCTGCCACGTCGGGAAGATTGCGCCAGCTAGTTGCGCTACCCCCTAGCTGTGGGAATACCAGAAATTCAAACAGCTTCAGTACAGCCTGACTCATCCCAGTGCCCTGGCAGTCCAGCATTTGAGTCGCACCCATAATCCAGATTCGAGCCTTTGGCCCCCGAACCAATAGGTTTTTGAGGGTTTTGTCTAGCGCATCGTCATACTGCTTGTTGCCAGTTTTGAGCATCCCCATGGTGGCTACTAGCTCATCAATAAAGATGA